>JAAIGE0100309970.1_pt1 | contig 17169 bp, 8 predicted proteins | sample 6487951 | NCBI WGS metagenome assembly JAAIGE01 (sample SAMN13974128, study PRJNA590717) | phyllosphere metagenome | biome: tomato field; feature: multiple bacterial spot infested tomato fields; material: tomato leaves; isolation source: leaves from tomato fields | host: Solanum lycopersicum ... | reverse complement strand
CTAACCAATACTAATTGCCCGTGAGGCTTGACCATATAACACCCAAGCAATTTGACTACTCTAACGAGCATCAGATTGCGGTGTGTGAAGACGAAAATGAACCGAAAGTTCGACGCTCACAAAACACCGAGATCTATCACGTACCCAATTTGCTGAAGCGAGGCCAACTGGCCGCGAGTCAGTACCCGAATTTCTTGACGACCATAGAGCATTGGAACCACCTGATCCCATCCCGAACTCAGCAGTGAAACGATGCATCGCCGATGGTAGTGTGGGGTTTCCCCATGTGAGAGTAGGTCATCGTCAAGATTGAATTCCGAAACCCCTGTCTGCTAACGCAGACAGGGGTTTTGTCGTTTAGGGCAGCCCATCACAGCCAATCTGCCTTACCCCTACCGCCTGTCGGTTTCCTACGCTAAAAGAAGATGCTTCTCACAAATTCCTAAGATTTGTCGAAGCTTGGCCGAAAGCCTGACGAGCCATGCGTGCACCGAAATAGAGCGACCGCAGAGTCCGCCTATCCCGTTACATGGAATGTTCCACTCGGCACGCTCACCCCCCTTTGGCAAAAGAAGTCGATGAAATGAATCTCAAGTTCAGTCATAAAATTCTGTTGGCCGCGTCAGGCGTCGTGGTTTTAGCCTTCGCGTTATTCACGCTCTACAACGACTACCTGCAACGCAGCACCATCAGGCAAAACCTGACATCGTCCATCCAGCAATCCGGCGAGCTCACTGCCAGCAGTGTGCAGAACTGGCTCAGTGGTCGCATCCTGGTCCTCGAGAACCTGGCGCAAAACGTTGCCCACCAGGGCAGCGCTGCCGACCTCCCAGGTTTGGTCGATCAACCAGCGTTCACCAGCAACTTCCAGTTCACCTATGTGGGACAAGCCAACGGGGTATTCACCCAGCGCCCTGACGCGAAGATGCCTGACGACTACGACCCTCGTCAGCGCCCTTGGTACAAGCAAGCAGTACTTGCGGACAAAACCATGCTTACTCCGCCTTATATGGCGGCTGTGGGCGGTCAGATCGTGACAATTGCCATGCCGGTGAAAAAGAACGGCGATTTGTTGGGTGTTGTTGGTGGTGACCTGAGCCTGCAGACACTGGTGAAGATCATCAACTCGGTAGACTTCGGTGGCATTGGCCATGCGTTCCTGGTCAGCGGCGATGGCCAGGTCATTGTCAGTCCAGACCAGGACCAGGTGATGAAGAACCTCAAGGACATCTACCCTGGCACCAACGTGCGCATTGAGAAGCTCAATCAGGACGTCGTACTCAAAGGACAGGATCGCATCCTCTCTTTCACGCCTATCAGCGGCTTGCCAGGCGCTGACTGGTACATAGGCCTGTCGATCGACAAAGAAAAAGCCTATGCCCCGCTGGGCAAATTCCGTACTTCGGCCTTGATTGCGATGTTGATCGCCGTTGTGGCCATTGCGGTGCTCCTGAGCCTGTTGATTCAAGTACTGTTGCGCCCGCTGACCACCATGGGCGTGGCCATGCAGGACATTGCCCAAGGCGAAGGTGATTTGACCCGACGCCTCGACGTGACCAGCAAGGATGAGTTCGGCGAGGTCGGCAGTGCATTCAACCAGTTCGTCGAGCGAATCCACGCGTCGATTTCCGAAGTGTCTTCGGCAACGCGCCAGGTGCACGATTTGTCCCAGCGTGTGATGGCTTCATCGAATGCGTCGATCATCGGTTCTGACGAACAGAGCGCGCGTACCAACAGCGTTGCCGCAGCCATCAACGAACTGGGCGCTGCCACTCAGGAAATCGCGCGTAACGCCGCTGACGCGTCCCAGCACGCCAGTGGTGCCAGCGAACAAGCCGACGATGGTCGTAAAGTGGTGGAGCAAACTATCCAGGCGATGTCCGAGTTGTCGCAGAAGATCAGCCTGTCCTGCACCCAGATCGAAACCCTTAATGCCAGTACCGACAACATCGGGCACATCCTGGATGTGATCAAAGGCATTTCCCAGCAAACCAACTTGCTCGCCCTCAACGCGGCGATCGAAGCGGCCCGTGCTGGTGAAGCCGGGCGTGGTTTTGCCGTGGTGGCGGATGAAGTGCGTAATTTGGCGCACCGTACCCAGGAGTCGGCAGAGGAAATTCACAAGATGATCACTTCGCTGCAAGTGGGCTCGCGTGAAGCCGTGACCACCATGAACGCCAGCCAGGCTTCCAGCGAAGAAAGTGTTGAAGTCGCCAACCAGGCAGGTGAGCGCTTGGTCAGCGTGACGCAACGTATCGTTGAGATTGATGGCATGAACCAATCCGTCGCGGCCGCGACTGAAGAGCAGACCGCAGTGGTCGAAACCCTCAACGTCGATATCAACCAAATCAACCTCTTGAACCAGCAAGGTGTGGCCAACCTCAACGAGACGCTCAAGGACTGCGATGCGCTGTCCCAGCAGGCCAGCCGACTGAAGCAATTGGTCGATAGCTTCAAGATTTGATTCTGACTGCATCGGAGCGAGGCCTCTCGCTCCGACTGCTTGGCCCTGTCCAGGGTGCTATTCAGAGGAAGCTAATAGCGCTCAGATAGTCGCAGCCCTTGCGTAACAGCGCCTGGCTCTTGGGTGGATAGCACATCCCCATTTTTTCCAAGCCCCACCTGGCATTGTTGTAACGGATCATCGACGTGTCACCGATGTCTTCGCCCAGCCCGTCCAGATAAAAGCCCAGCACCCCGAACAGGGCGTTATCGCGGCTCACTTTGCGCAACGCTCGTTGCCACTCTTCAACGCTGACTCGGTCAAAAACGTGCCCAGCCTCGCTGAAGGCATCAAGGTACTGATCCCAATTCAGGGGCTGCGGATTGTGCAGGTTGAACACGTTTCGCTCGGTGTCAAAATGAGCGCTATGGAAGGCGATGAACCGCGCCAGGAAGTCCACCGGCATCAGATCGAAATTGGCCTCCAGTCGCGGGACCAGTCCCAATTGCAGAGACCCCTTGAGCATCAACAGCAAGCGGTTTTTCTGTGGTTGGCAGACACCGTTCTGGCTGTTGAAGCTGATATTCCCCGGCCGATGAATATTAACCCAGGCCCCTTGCTCGACTGCTCGTCCTAATAGCCGCTCGGCGACCCACTTGGAGAGGTTGTAGCCGTTTTTCACGTAGAGCGGCAGTGTGCGCTGGGCAGGCGCTTCAAGTACGTAGCCATCGACGTCCACGCTGCTGCAGGCTGACAGCGTCGAGATGAAATTGAGGACCTTCTTGCAGTGGGTCTCGCAAAGACGCAGGCACTCCAGCAGAGGTTCGACGTTGTCCTTGGCGAGTGAGGCGTAATCCATCACATGATTGACCTGCGCGGCGTTATGCACCACCACGCCGTAATGACGGGCGAGGTGCTCGTACACATCGTCCGCCAAGCCCAGGCGGGGTTTACGAATATCAGCGGCGTATACCTGCACTCGGCTCAGGTCCAGATGTTCCAAGCGGTATTCACGCAATGCCTGGGCGAACCTTGCCGCCGCCGAATGGCCGGGCAACTCACGCACCAGGCACGCCACGTCCTGCGCTCCGCCAGCCAGCAGTGCCTGGACGATATGCACCCCGACAAAGCTGTTCGCGCCAGTGACGATGGCTTTGCGCGAATCTCCCGCAAGGGCCTCGGGCAGCACTTCGACCGCCAGTGCTTGCGTCGCGTCTTGCTCCATCTGGTTGGACTGGGTATCCGGCAGCGCGCTGCCATCCATGAGTGCGGCCAATGTGCGGATGGTCGGCGTTTCAAAAAAGGGGCTCAGGCAGAAGCTACGGCCAAACTGCTCGCGCAGGCGTAGCAACAGCGTCGACAGCAGGATGGAGTGGCCACCGAGGTTGAAAAAACTCTCATCGATAGAGAGGTCGCCAGCGGGTAATCCCAACAGTTCACCCCACAGGTCAGCCAGTTGTGCCTGCAAAGGGTCTTGTACGCGGCAGCGGCTCACCTCGACGGGTGTGGGTATTGGCATGGCCAGTAAGGCTTTGCGATCGATCTTGCCGTTATCAGAACGGGGCATGCCTGCCAGCTCGCTCCAGGCGCTTGGCTGCATGTGCACGGGCAACCATTGCCGAGCGTGTTCCTTCAGGCTTGCCAGTGTAGCGCCAGGTTCTGGCCGGGCGGCAAACCCGATGACTCTGTGTGCCGCATCGATCACCACTGCCACTTGGCGAAACAAGCGACTGTCGCGCAAGCACTGCTCAATATCCTGGGGCTGAACTCGAAAACCGCGAATCTTGACTTGTTCATCTCGGCGGCCACCCAGTTCGATGCCTTCTTGCGTCCATTTCGCCAAGTCGCCGCTGCGATAAGCCTGCAGCACTTGCCCATTGGGCAGTGTCAGTGCCACGAACGGATTGTCGGCCAGCGCCGGTGTATTCGAATAACCCAGGCTTACGCCCGGGCCGACAATGTACAAGTCGCCCATTACCTGTTCATCTACGGGCTGCAGGTTCCCATCGAGGATCAGCACCTGGCTGTTGGCGATGGGAAGTCCAATATTGCGATGGCTGTCACCTCGCTGGAATACCCGATGGGTCACCAACACAGTGGCCTCGGTCGGCCCATAGAGGTTATGCAGTTGGCATTGACCGGCCAGTTGTTCGATCACGCAGGGCTCGCAGAAATCACCTCCGGTCAGCAGATGAGACATTCCTAACGGCTGATCCAGCGGCAGGATACTGAGCAGCGCCGGCGGCACGAACCCATGCGTGACGCGTTGCTGGCGAATCAGCTCTACCAGTTGCTGAGGGTCGTGACGTTGGTCTGCACTGGGGACAATCAACTCGGCGCCGGCGATCAAGGCCGGGAAAATATCGATCAGTGACGAATCAAAGCCCAGCGACGAAAACTGCAGGACGCGGCTGTGTTGATCCAACGCCACGCGCCTGACGAGCCAGGCCGTGAAATGCGCCAGGTTGTATTGGCTAAGCAGTACCCCCTTAGGCTGGCCCGTCGTACCCGAGGTGAACAGTGCCACGCAGGGCTCGTCGGCACCGGGACGATGGCGCATCAGCGGTTGCGTCATGTCGGCGCTATGCGCGGCGACCTGGCTCACATCCAGTGAAACGAAACGCTCTCGCAGCGGGTGCTGGCCGTTCTCCAGCAGCACGCACGCCTTGAGGCTGGTCAGCATGCAGTGCTGGCGTTGCTCCGGGTGGTCCGGCACCAACGGCAAATACACGGCGCCACAGCCAAGCACCGCAAGAATGCTGGCGTACAGCTCGGCGGATTTCTCCAAGCATACGCCGACTACTCGGGGTGACTCGGCACTCTCCAGCAGGGGAAGCAGGCGTTGTTGGATTGCCATGGCTTTTTGCTCGAGCTGCCGATAAGTCAGCACGTGACCTGCGATGTTCAGCGCGGTTCGATGCGCGAAGGTATGAAGGCTGGCCTGCAGCCGTTCGATCATGGGCGTCCGGGCCGCGTGCAGTAAGGCCGGGTCCGCCGTGTGGTTGAACCGGTGCATGAAAGCCAAGGCATCCAGCTCTTGCAGACTCTGTTCAGGCCAGGCGTTAGCAGTGGCCGTTGCCGAAAAATAAGCGGGGTCTCTTGAGAAACCGCAGACCAACAAAGCAGCGCACTCCACCAATGCATCCGTTGCCTGCTGGCGCAACCGCTGCCCATTGCCGCTGGGCTCCTCGGCAACGTCTTGCACAGCCTGCAGGCGCCGCTCGCGGTCATAGCAGCGCAACTGCAGTGAGGGTAGCCCGTGTTCGCAGAGTGGGCCGATACCCACGCGCAAGCTTAACCAAGGCGCACTGGTGGGCGAGGGCGGCAGCGGCTGACTCCCGTCGTCAATCACCAGGTCGACAGACCCCGTTCCTGCCACATGCCCATATTGCTCCAGCTCCTGCTTGAGCGCCTCCAGAGCTTTACTGGTGCCCCACCACTCGATCTGCAAGCGCCTCATGCCAACCTCCTCGATACGGGCAGGTAGTCGCTCAGGGCTCGTGCCACGCTAGGGGTTTGCAGGACACCGCTGTGGTGCAGAAAGCCCATGATATTGGCCACCAGCGGATGTTGATGGGTGATGGGAAAGTCCAGCGCCTGGATTTCATCGCGCAGTGCCAGGCGAGCGTCGGCACTGATAACCAAGTGTTCGATCAGTTGCAAATCGAAGTCTTTCTGTAGGTCGTTGGTCAGGTAGTGCGTCAGGAACACGGGCAGGGCTTGAGCAATGTGGTCGCGAGCTTGCGAGCTTGCCGATTGCCAGTAGAGACGCACCAACTGTGTCCAGAACCGCGCATGCCGCCCTTCATCAAACAGATGATCGGCCATCAGGCCGCGGACAGAGGATTTGACGCTGCCGTCTTTGGAAAACGCTGCGACGTCATGGGTGACGGTGTTCTCGGCGATGGCGACGCCGATCAACTCAACGGCATCGTGCAAATATACTGGTACCTGCGCCTGGGCTGCCGGCAGCGCGCTGCCCAATTCAATTTTCCCGGGTAGATCAAGCGGTTGGATTCCGGTCATCTCCACGGCTTGCTGCAGGAAATCCAGCGCGACCAGCGCGTGGTAATCCTCGTCGACAACGACCGTCATCGCGTCGTAGCGGCAGGCGAGGGGGAAGGGCAGGGAGAAGCGATTTTTAGCGATGCTGCGCGCGGTTTTGTCGACGATCTCGGTTTCGAAAATCACCACGTCATTGATGAATTTATAAAAGCTTTGCACCAGTACGAAGTCGCGCCATTGTGGGCAGTGCTTGAGAAAGGTTGCACTCAGCACCAGAGGCTGGCGGCACAGGGGGAAGATGAGTTTGTCGTCGTCTTCCAACATCCGCCGGGGGCGTGTGCGGATGGTTGCGCGACGCTCCCAGTCATCGGCAAAGGATTGGTAGTGGGCGGCGTTCACGGGCGTACCTCTTGCATCGAGGCCAGTACGTCGTCCCAGAGGGTAATACGACTCTCCACGGCGCCCAGGGCGGTGTTATCGGCCTCTCGCTGACGGCTGGGGTCTGCTTCGATCAGGCGCTGTAGCAACTGATGCGCCGCAGGCCCGTGATCATCGCTGTCCATTTCGATATGGCGGCTGAGGTAGTGACATAACGTTGGGGCCTGCCGACCTATGAAAGCATGGCTATGCAAAAGCCTCTGGAACATAGACGGAATTACACTCTCGCGGCCATGCAGGAACGCCGCCGCCACACAGTGGGTCGGAGCGCTCAAGGCGATTTGCAAGGTGCTGTCGACGAAGCGGGCCACGCCTGGGGGCGCACCGATCATTTGCAAGGCTACGCTTACCTCCACTCCCTGGCTTTGCAGCTCGATAAAGCGGCTGATTGCGACAGTGCTGGCGCCCACTTCCGTCATGGCGTCCAGGTACAACTCGAAGTGGCTGCAATAGCCTCGCGTCGGGTGTTCGTCCGACTCTTCAGCCAGCACGATTTCATTGATCAGGCGGGCAGCGCGTGGGTCAGCGCAGGGGAGCCAGGGCAGTTGCGTGCAGGTCAGGTCCTGTTGCAGGCGTTTGGTCAGGCTCATGAAGTCCCACACGGCAAATACATGGTATTGCATAAAGTGTTGTAACTTGCCAAGGGTGGTTATTTCTATAAATAACGGGTGGCCGAAAAGTTTTTGTTTTTTTAGCTCAAGTAAATATTGATGCATGGTTGACGCCTATAGTTGTTGCGAGTGCTGTAAAAGCAGTGTTGGAATATTATAGTTGTGGATGTAAGAGTAACTTGGCCACGATCACGTGCACGCCGCTGCCTTTTAAGTAGGCGGTCGCAGCGGTTTGGGAAAGCGGAGCTTGCTAGGCGAAGATAGTAAGCTGATTGAATGTTTGAACCGGTATACAAATGTATTAAAGGACTTTGCGGGTATTTATATGTGCGGTAAGTTGCCCGGATGTAGGTGAGATTTTTCCGTGCACTAAGTCGGCGTTAATTGTCCTTTAGTTGATTTTTTTAATATTTCTGACGGAGCAACAATCCTGATAGGGAAGTTGCTCGGTCACATAAGTATTAAGGGCTCAGGCGAAAAACCCGACTACACGGCTTTTTTGTCGGCGCTCTCAAGGCCCCTGAGGTAGGTCGCGATTACCTCCATGCCTCGCATCAAGTGATTACGTAGCGTCAGGATGCTCTCCTCGACCCTCTTCTGTGCCACCAGGCTCAGCAGTTCGCGGTGATCCTCCTGGGAAGTCTCGCCCAGCCCCATCGCTTCAAGGTTGAAGCGCAGGAAGCGCTCCTCCTCGTTCAACCCGTGCTCGACCAGAGTGAGTAGCCGCTGGTTGGGCGCCTTGCCATACAACACCATGTGGAACAGGCGATTGAGCCGACCAATCTCGGTGTAGTCTTTTTCGCTTTCCAGTGCATTGATACAGGCCTCGGCTTGAGCAAGGTCCGCGTCGGTGAGCAACGGAATCGACAGCCGCAGGGCTTCGGACTCCAGCAGCATGCGCAAGGCATAGGTCTCAGCCGAATTGTCCTCGATCAACGGGGCAACGACGGCACCCTTGTGAGTCACCACATGCAGCAAGGATTGCGCCTCCAGCTGGCGCAAGGCTTCGCGCACGGGCATGCGGCTGACGCCGAACAGGCTGGCCAGTTCTTGCTGGCGCATGGCGGTGCCACAGGGCAATCGCCCATCGAGGATGGCATTACGCAAGGTTTCTTCAATAACCGAGCGCGCAAGATGGGCGGGAATAGGCCCGCTGATTTTGATGCTGCTTAATGGGTTCGGCTTCTGCGTCACGGTTGCGCTATCCTCCTTTTCTTGAATAATAGTTTGGCTAATTGGATCCAAAGAACACTAAAGATGGGCCAGGCGCTTGTCAAACAGCCAGAGTTTCCGTTTGTAAGGGCTTACACAGCATACTTTGTGTCTCTCACAAGGGGCGGTTATAAAATCGCGGCTCCCGCGAATGATTGCACTGTGCCATTGTTTTTTGTAGGGCCAGGCTTCACCATTCCTTGAAATTCCGTCTCTTTCATGGACTGAACACTTTGGCGGTAAGTTTTATTCCCTATCGACTGTTTTGCTGGCTTTTATCAGCAATTTTACTGGCTGGCCTGATGCTTGGCGGGCTGCGTGCCGATTGGGATTTCTCGCAGATCAGCCGCAAGGCCACCGCCGTCTACGGGCCGTTGGGCCAAGGCCAGCAGCGTATCGACGCCTGGCAGCGGCTATTGGCGAGCGAAAAACAGGTCAGTGAGCAGGACCAGCTCAAGGTCGTCAATTTGTTCTTCAACAAGCAAATGACCTACGTGGAAGACATCGATCTCTGGCACGTTGTCGATTATTGGGAGACACCCGTCGAAGCACTCTGGAAAGGTGCCGGTGACTGCGAAGACTACGCCATCGCAAAGTATTTCAGTTTGCGTCATCTGGGGGTGTCCAGCGACAAACTGCGCATTACGTACGTCAAGGCCCTGCGGCAGAATCGAGCGCACATGGTCCTGACCTATTACTCGACCCCCGACGCGGTACCACTGGTGCTCGACAGCCTGATGGATGAGATCCTGCCGGCCACCCGTCGCACCGATCTGGTCCCGGTGTACTCATTCAACGCCGAGGGGCTGTACTTGCCCGGTGCCAAGGGCAACAAGAAAGTCGGTGATACCAAACGCCTGTCGCGCTGGCAGGATGTGTTGAGAAAAATGCGTGCGGAAGGCTTTCCAGCCGAGCCTGCCAACTAGGAGTAACTGATCGGATGTCTCTGTTCAAACAACTATTGATCGCAATCTGTCTGTTCCTGGTGGTCGCCTTCAGCGGCAGCTTCATGGTCAGCCTGGAAAGCTCGCGCACCCAGTACGTCAACCAACTGCGCTCCCACGCCCAGGATGCCGCGACGGCGTTGGCGTTGTCGCTGACTCCGAATATCGACGACCCGGCCATGGTGGAGCTGCTGGTCAGCTCGATCTTCGACAGCGGTTACTACGCCAGCATCCGCGTCGTGGACCTGGCCACCGACAAAACCATCGTCGAGCGCAGCGGTATCCCGGACAACAACGGCGTGCCCAACTGGTTCGTCAAGTTGATCGGCCTGGAGCCGGCCGGCGGTGATGCGTTGGTCAGCCGTGGCTGGGAACAGGCCGCACGGGTCGAAGTGGTCAGCCATCCGATGTTCGCCCTGGCCAAGCTCTGGCAAAGCGCCCTGGGCAGCCTGGGCTGGCTGCTGCTGTGCGGCGCGGTCAGCGTGGTGCTCGGTGGGCTGCTGCTGCGCCGGCAATTGAAGCCGTTGGACTATATGGTCAAGCAATCCCACGCCATTGCCCGCCGCGAGTTCCTCAGCCTGCCTGACTTACCCCGCACGCCAGAACTGCGTCGCGTGGTACAGGCCATGAACCAGATGGTGGAAAAGCTCAAGGCGCTGTTCCAGGAGCAGGCCGAGCGTAGCGAAAAACTGCGCACCGAATCCTATCAGGACAACCTCACCGGCCTCGCCAACCGTCGTTATTTCGAGATGCAGCTCAACGCCCGCGTCAGTAACCCGGAAGAGACCAACTCCGGCTACCTGCTGTTGCTGCGGGTCAAAGACCTGGCCGGCCTCAACCAGCGCCTGGGCGGCCAGCGCACCGACCAGTTGCTGCAAGCGATTGGCGAACAACTGCTGCGCCAGTGCGCGCCGTACCCGGAAACCCACAACCTCGTCACCCGTATTCGTGGCGGTGAGTTCGCCGTGCTGGCGCCGGGTTTGATGCGTGAAGAAGCGGTGCAGCTGGCGCAGAACCTGGAAAGCACTTTGCTCAGCCTGCAAGCGACCGGTGCCAGCGACGTTACGCCGGTCGCCTACATTGGCCTGGCGCCGTTTAGCCATGGCGACGCGCCCCAAGCCCTGTTGACCCTGGCCGACCAGGCCCTGGCCCAGGCCCAAGCGCAGGGCGACACCAGTTGGGTGTGCCTGGACCGCAGCGCCGCCGCCAGCGTGGGAGACGATCACCATGCCTGGCACACCTTGCTGGACCAGGCCCTGACCCAGCAGCGCTTCCAGCTGTATTTCCAGCCGGTGGTGGCCAGCCAGGACCCACAGTTGGTCTTGCACTACAAAGTGCTGTCGCGCTTGCAGGACGAAGACGGCCACACCATACCGGCCGGGCGCTTCCTGCCGTGGCTTGAGCGCTTCGGTTGGTCGGCCCGCCTGGACCGCCTGATGCTGGAGCAGGTGCTCAAGCAGATGAGCAGCCACACCGAGAACCTGGCGCTGAACCTCTCGGCCGCGACCCTGCAGGACACCCAGGCTCTGAACCGCATTTATGACCTGCTACGCCAGCACAGCAACCTGGGCCCGCGCCTCACCCTGGAGATCGGTGAAGAGCAACTGCCTGAGCAGCACGTGCTGGAACAGATGACCCAGCGCCTGCGCGAGCTGGGCTTCTCCCTCAGCCTGCAACGTTTCGGTGGGCGGTTCAGCATGATCGGCAACCTGGCGCGCCTGGGCCTGGCGTATCTGAAGATCGACGGCAGCTACATTCGCGCCATCGACCAGGAAAGTGACAAGCGCCTGTTTATCGAGGCCATCCAGCGAGCGGCCCATAGCATTGACCTGCCGCTGATTGCCGAGCGTGTAGAGACCGAGGGCGAACTGAAGGTGATTCGTGAGATGGGGATTTTCGGTGTGCAGGGCCAACTGTTTGGCGAGCCCGCACCCTGGAAATAATTTACCTGTAGGCGTGAGCTTGCTCGCGAAGATCGCCAACGATAACGCGCAAAGCCTGACACCCCGTGGCGATTTCAGTTTTTTCGCGAGCAAGCTCGCTCCTACAGGGGTAGGAGCGGTTGGATTAAATCAATCCTTTCTCGTCGTCATCGATCAACTGGCTCAACCCACCCAACGCTTCCCGCGCCTGGTTACGGTCCATCAACTTGGCCTGGGCTGCCGGGGGCAGGTCGGTCACGCTGATCACCCCTTTGCGGGTCAGCACCTGGATCAAGTCGTCCAGCACCCGGATCATCTCCAAGTCGCTCTGCTTGAGCTGGGCCAGGCTGGTTTCCACTACTTCGTTGGCGTACCAGGCCTGGATCTCATGGTGATCGGCCGGCAGGGTTTCAGTGGAGTCGGCAAAGGCGATAGCCTCTACGCGAACCAGCGCGCCCTGTGCATCACGTTGCACGTAAAACATAACAACCCCTCGAAAATGCGCCACAGGCGTTCAACAGCATAGGTCAACGCTGCGTGTATGGGCGTGAGTATGCGATGCACCGTCCGCCAGAGCCAGCGGCCCGCAGGCCAAAAAATCGGCCGCCTGAAAGGGCGGCCGATTAATCGTGTCTTAAGTGTGGTCGATCTTGATGGTCGGGTCGGCACCACTGATCAGCGAGTTGATGCTGGTGTGGGACCAATCGTTGCCTTCCAGCTTGATCGTCACATCGGCATTGGCCAGGCCACCGGCGGCGTTGAGCTTGCCTTCACTGCTCACTTGCAGGGTCGACACGCCGTCTACCGTGGTGATCTTGAGGTAGTTGTCGATGGTGCTGTCGGTTTCACCTTTCAACAAATCACGCAGATCAATGCGGTCGCCTTCCGAGGCCTTGAAGTCCTTGATCACATCGTTGCCGATGTCGCCAGACTTCCACACAAAGGTGTCGGCACCCGAGCCACCGATCAGGATGTCGTTGCCCTGGCCGCCAATCAACGTGTCGTTACCCGTGCCACCCAGCAGGATGTCATTGCCTTTGCCGCCGTCCAGAAGGTCGTTGCCGCCCTGGCCGAACAGGATGTCATCGCCAGCCCCGCCCAACAGTGTATCGCCGGCATCTTTGGCGCCGGAGACGTCGAAGTCCACATAGTGCTCGGTGACGTACTGGTGAACGTTAGAGGCAGTCACTGCCGAGACAGCCACGCCGGTCTTCTGTGCGACAAAGGCCTGCAGCGCGTTGTAACCCTCGCCATTGATCCCGCTGAAGCTCACCAGGTCGCCGAAGAGGATGTCGTTGCCGTCGCCACCGCTGACGGTGTCCGCGCCCGGCAACGTCGCCTCTGTGTGGCCGAGGATAGCGTTGGCCAGGTCCTTCGGATCGATGTTGGCCTGTGGCTTGCCATCGCTGTCGTACGGTGCCAACTGATTCAGGCTGACCCCACTGTTGAGGCCGATGGCTTCTACGCCACCTGTGGACAGACCTTTAAGCAGTGCGAACGCGCTGTTGGAGTTGAGGGTGGTGGAGTAGTCGGTATCGTAGCCGAGGCCGCCTTGCACCGATATTTCATAGGTGCCATCCCCTTGGGCGTGGATGATTCCCTTGTTGTACCCCCAGCCGTAAGACCAGAGGGTTACCTTGCCGGCAGAGTTGATATCAAGGTAGTTATTCGAATCGATGTTGATCCGGGTGGCGGTACCTATGGTGTAGTTGTTCATGGTGACGACATCATCGAGCCTGACGTTGCCGTACAAGTATGGGTTGGTCTGCTCGGACGCTTGGTAAAACGTCGGCTGACCATCGGTGATGAAGTACGTTGTATTGATAGCGCCAGTGTTGCCAGTCGCCTGGGCACTCTTGAAGAAGTTGGCCGCGGCCTTGAACACGTCTTCGTAGTTGGTCCCGCCGGTAGACACCATGGAATCCAGGACTTTCTGCAGCGAGTCCAATGCACCTGGGTCTTTCAGGTTGACTGTCACCGTGCGATTGACCTGGTCGCTGAAATCCGCCAGGAAGATATTCACAGTGCCAGAAGTGCTGGCGCCGATACTGTTTTTCAGCGAGTTGAACGTGGTGGTCAGCGAGGTTTTTGCCGCTGCTATCGAGTCCGCACCCATACTGCCCGATGTATCGATCATGAACGCGATGTTGTAGTTCTTGCCCTGCACCACGTTCAGGCCGGCGATGTCGGCCACGACGATGTCGTTGCCATCGCTGCCATTGATAGTGTCGCTGCCCGAGGTGCCGGTGACCGAGTTGTAGGTCGCCGGATGCACCGTGACGGGCAATTGCGCGGTGGTGGTCGCTGAACCGCCGATGCTCTCGGTGGAAGTCGAGGTGACCGTCAGGTTGAACTGGCCGCTGTAGTAGGTCGGCGGCTTGATGGTCAGGGTGTTCAGGTCCCAGCCGGTGACATTCACTTCGCCCACGGTTTTACCCGCGGTAAAGGTGTGCCCCGATGCGTCGGTAAGCACCGAGCCTGCCGGAATGCCGCTGATCTTCACGCTCAGGGTTTCCGAACCGTCGGTGTCGGTCAGCGCGGTGGTGACCTTGGACAGTTTAACGGTGCCGTTTTCCTGGCCTTCGTTGAGCTTGTAGCCCACGTAGTAACCGTCGCCGTTGCTGCCATGCAGGTCGGACAGGGTTACGCCGGCGTTGGTCAGGTCGGTGAGGCCGGTGTACAGCGGCACGGTGCTGGTGCTCAGGTTCTGCACCGCCCCGCCGTTGACCGACAGGTTGACGTCAAAGCTGCCAGGCCCCGCCTGGTTGGCCTGGTAGATCTCAAGGCTGTAGTAACCGGTGGTGGTTGGCGTGAACGAGCCGCTGAACTTGCCGCTGTTGGTGCCCCACAAACCGCTGGCAACATCTTTACCGCCAACGTTGACCACCACGCTGTCATCGGCGATACCGCTGAAGGTGTAGCCCTTGCCCGCTTCCATATAGATCAGACCGGAGATCTTGGAACCCGAGCCGGCGGCGACGTTGTCGACGGACTCGACGTTGGTCACCACAGAGGTGTTGTTGGGTGTGCCCGCGTTGTCGATGGCTTTTTTCAGTACGTCTGGCGCAGCGCCGTTGCCGTTGTTTCCAAGGCCGGCGATGCTGTTCCAGCCCTGTTTGACCAGCCCGGTCGAGGCAACGTTGTTGTCGGCCACGCTGAGGGTCGGTGCATCGGCCACTGGGGTGATATCGACTTTCACCGTGGCGCTGGTGCCCAAGTCCTTGCCATCGGTTGGCTGGAATTTGAACTGCGCGTAATCCGCCTGCTTGTTACCCACACCGGTGCCGCCATAACCGTCGGCGCCGGACTCGTTGGCGTTCGGCGTAAAGCGCAGTTGGCCGCCGTCGATCTGGGCCTTGGTAAAGGTCTGGCCGCTGGTCACGTTGGTCCAGGTGCTGCCGTCCGCCGCCAGGTATTGCAGCTTGCCGGCCACCGGCAGCTCGGTGATTTTCACCCCGAGGCTGGCTTGCGGCGAGTCCACATCGCTCACGCCGAAGTTGGCCCAGGTCAGGGCCAGCGCGGTGTCTTCCGTACCGGTCACGGCACCGCCAGTGGCCACTGGCGCATCGTTGACCGCCACCACGTTGACGGTGGTGGTGGCCACGTTGGAGTAGTTGCCGCCATCGGTCACCGTCACGGTGATGGTGCGCGGCGTGGTGCTCGGGTCGTGGCTGTTGTTGGTGAACGTAATGTTCTGGATACGCTGCATGTAGTCAGCCAGCGTCGCGCTGCCGGACAACGTCAGGGTGATAGTGCCCGTCTGGTTGTTGGTGCTGACGCTGATGCCATTCACGCTATTGCCCAAGTTCAGGGCGTCACCGGCCTGTGCGTTGGTCAGCGTGACCGTCGCTCCCGTCAGCAGTGTGCTGTCTGGGTCAGTGATCTTGATATCCGTGTCGGCGATCGACACGCCCGGCCCGGCGGTGCCCTCGGTAAATGTCGTCTTGTAATCGGCACCCGTGGCGCCGCTGGAGTTGTTGGCATCCAGGTCGATCACCGGCGGGGCATCGTTGTCGAGGATGTTGGTGGTGACGGTGCCTTTGTCGATCACCAGGTTCTCGAAGTTGCCCCCGGTGACCTTGTCGATGGTGATAACGATCTGTTCCGTAGGTTCGGTGATCTTGTCGTCGAGCGTGCGGATATCAAACGGCACGCTGCTGGAGCCTGCCGGGATCTTCACGGTATACACGCCAGTGAAGTCCGAACCGTCAGTGGCGGTGCCGCTGTATTTGAGCGTCACGGTCACGTCGGTTTGCGGCGGGTTGGTCAAGGTCAGGGTGTAGTGGGCGGTGCCACCTTCAGTGACCGAACCGTCGCCCGTAATGCTGATTTTGGTGTCCGTCACCACATCCGTGACTTTGGTGACCGCGGGGTTGCCGTCAACAATCAGATGCTCGTACTTGTCGCCACCGCTGACCACGCTGGTGATCTTGGCGCTGACATCATTGGCGCCGACATAGGCATCGTTCGGTGCGGTAGCCGTCGTGAAGCTGGTGGACTTGCCACTGCCGATGGTGATGGTCGAGCCGTTATCCAGCCTTACCACCAGGTCGGAGCCCACGTTGTTCACGGCTGCGCCGTTTTTGTCGACCAGGGACGCGGTGTAGACGATCTGCCCGCCTTCGCTGACCGAACCGGTGGCCTTGAGCACCACGGTCACGTCGTCGATGGTGTCGTTGACGGTGGTTGTGGCGCCCGCAGGAGTGATGGTCACACCCTCGAAATTGCCGCCGGTGGTGCCGGTGATCTTGACGGTCTGGGTGCTCTTGTCGATGAACACGTCATCGGTAGGCGCCGGGACGGTCACCGTGCCCACGGTCTCACCTTGCTTGATGGTGATGCTCGAACCGTTGTCGAGCTGGACCAGCATGTCGCTGCCGGCCTTGTTGCTCAAGGTGGCGGTGTAGGTGATCTGGCCGCCTTCGTTGACCGCAGTCGGGGCGGTCAAGGTGACGGTGGTCAAGTCGGTGGTGCCCGGCGTGTCGGTGACAGTGGTGTTCACCGCCGTCGTGCCCGGCACCAGGTTCTCGAAATGCTCGCCACCGGTCACGCCTTTGATGGCGGTGGTGACGGTTTGGTCGCCTTTGTAGACGTCGTTTGGCGCAAGGGTGGTGATGGAGCCGCTCGACTGATTCACGCCGATGGTGATGGTCTTGCCATTGTCCAAGGTGACGGTCAGCGGATTGGTGATGTTGGTCACCGCTGCGCCGTTTTTATCCACAAGGCTGGCGGTGTAGACGATGTTGCCGCCTTCGCCGACGGTGGTGGCGGTCAGAACCACATCGACTTTGTCGATGGTGTCGTTGATGGTGGTGGTTGCGCCGTTGCCTGCAACTTCCAGTTTTTCGAAGTTGCCGCCGGAAGCGTCGGTGATCTTGACGGTCTGGGTGCTCTTATCGATAAACACGTCATCGGTAGGCGCAGGCACAGTCACGGTACCGACGGTTTCGCCGGCCTTGATGGTGATGCTTGAACCGTTGTCGAGTTTCAGCGTGACGTCAGTACCGGCCTTGTTGCTCAAGGTGGCGGTATAGGTGATCTGGCCACCTTCGTTAACGGCACTTGGTGCAGTCAGGGTGACAGTAGTCGTGTTG
>JAAIGE0100225728.1_pt1 | contig 17171 bp, 13 predicted proteins | sample 6487951 | NCBI WGS metagenome assembly JAAIGE01 (sample SAMN13974128, study PRJNA590717) | phyllosphere metagenome | biome: tomato field; feature: multiple bacterial spot infested tomato fields; material: tomato leaves; isolation source: leaves from tomato fields | host: Solanum lycopersicum ... | reverse complement strand
TTTGTCTTCGAGCTCTTCGTGCTCGGGGTGGCGCACCTCGCTGGCGTTGTCGTCGAGCGACACCTTGCCGTCGAGGGCGATGATCTCGCCGTCCTCGGACTGGATCAGCGGGTTCACCTCGACGAGGGTCGCACCCTCGCCGGTGTAGACCTCGTACAGCTTGACGAAGACCTCGGCCACCCGGGGGGCGAGCTCGTCGTCGAAGCCGCCGGCGCGCGCGATCTCGAGGGCCTTGGCCTCGTCGATACCCGTCAGCGGGTCGACCTCGATGCGGGCGAGAGCCTCGGGCTTCTCGACGGCGAGCTGCTCGATCTCCATGCCGCCCTCGACGCTGGCGAGCGAGAGGTAGGAGCGGTTGGCGCGGTCGAGCAGCACCGAGAAGTAGAACTCGCGGGCGATCCGGGCGCCGCCGGCGACCATGACCCGCTTGACGACGTGCCCCTTGATGTCGAGACCGAGGATGGCCTTCGCCGCCTCGTACGCCTCGTCGGGGGTCTTCGCGACCTTCACGCCGCCGGCCTTGCCGCGACCACCGGTCTTGACCTGGGCCTTGACGACGACCACGCCACCGAGCTTCTCTGCTGCCGCTCTCACCTCCTCGGGGGTGTCTGCGACGATGCCCGGGAGAACCGGGACTTCGTACTTCTCGAACAGGTCTCGTGCCTGGTACTCGTACAGATCCACGCGCAATCCTCCGCTGGGCGACTGTGGGCTTCGGTGCCGAAGGAATCTCGATATCGAGACATCCCGACCAGCGACAACCCTACTACCCGCAGCTGAGTGCCCCGAGCCGAAGACCCATCCGACCCGTGCCCGCGACGGCGCTCCCCGGTCAGATCCAACCGCGCTCGCGGGCGGTGATGGTGGCCTGCTGGCGGGTCGCGAGCCCGAGCTTGCCGAGCACCGACGAGACGTGGTTGCGCACCGTTCCCGCCGACAGGTGCAGGGCGGCGGCGATCTCGGCGATCGTCTCGCCCCGCGCCCCCGCCCGCAGCACGTCCAGCTCGCGGTCGGTCAGCGGGCTGCGCTCGTCGCTCAGCGCGTCGGCGGCGATCTCGGGGTCGACGTATCGGCGACCCGCCGCGACGTCGCGGATGACGGCGGCGACGGCATCCGCTCGGCGCGACTTCGGGACGAACCCCTCGACACCGGCGCTCAACGCCCGCCGCAGCACGCCCGGCCGGGCGTGCCGGGTGACCACGACGCAGCGCGCCGGAATCTGCTTGCGGATGCGGGCGGCCGCCTCGACCCCGTCGATCCCGGGCATCTCGAGATCGAGCAGGCACACGTCGGGACGCAGCTCGATCGCGCGGGCCACAGCCTCTTCGCCGTCGCGGCACTCGGCGATCACCTCGAGGTCGTCCTCGAGGCGCAGCAGCGCGGCGAGGGCCGACCGGATCATGTCTTCGTCGTCGGCGATCAGCACGCGGATCATCAGCTCTCCTCACGGGATGCGGTCGCCACCGGCGCCGGGCGCACGGGCACCGTCACGACGATGTCGAAGCGGTCGCCGGTCCGATCGTGCCGCACGTCTCCCCCGGCGACGCCGACGCGGTGCGCGATGCCCTCGAGCCCGGCCCCCATGCCGACGCGCGACTCGTGGCCCGGGTCGTTGGCGATGCGCAGCCTCCACACACCGTCGAGGTTCCGCAGCTCGAGGTCGGCCCACCGTCCCCCGCCGTGCTTGAGCACGTTGGTGGTGCACTCGCGCACCACGGGACCCAGCAGGTCGGCCGGCGCGGTCGCCGCCTCGCGAGCCACGTCGAGCCGCACCCGCAGACCGGCCGCGCGCAGCAGGTCGGCGGCGTTCGCGAGCTCGTCGGGCAACGGGACGCCGCGGAAGCGTCCGGCGAGCTCGCGCGTACCGTCGCGCGCCTCGTCGACGGATGCCCGGGCCAGACGGATCTGGTCGGCTGCGGCATCCGGGTCTCGCGTCAGCATGCGCTCGGCCAGTTCGAGCTGCAGCGCGATGACCTGCAGATGGTGCCCCTGCAGGTCGTGCAGCTCTGCGGCCAGGCGCAGGCGCTCCTGGGTCGCGGCGAGACGCGACTGGGTGCTGCGCGCCCGGTCGAGCTCGGTGACGACGTCCCACGACCACAGCGACAGCGCGGCCATCGCCGGCAGCGAGACCGTGAAGGCCATGCCGAGGAAGACGGTCTGCCCGACGCTGTCGGTGCCGATGGGCATCGGTTGCACGATCCACAGCGCGACGAGGATCGCGGTCACCAGCGCGACCACCCGCACGCGGGTGCCGTAGGGCCAGCGCAGCATGCACGCCGCCATCGCCACGAGCGCCGTCGAGAGCACCACGCCCGAGCTCGCCACCCCGAGCAGCACGGCTCCGCTCAGCAGCACCACCAGCGGCCAGGCCGTCAGCTGGCGTACCAATCCCGGACGCTCGTCGTCGTCGAGTCGCCCCTCGCGCCAGTACCGCACGAGCTGGGCGATGATCGCCGTGACCGTCACCGCGCCGCCCGCGGCGAAGACGACCAGCCGCCACCAGCCGCCGGTGTCGCCGACCTCGACGATCAGCACGACGCACCACAGGAACAGCGCCATCACGATGAAGAAGACGATCGAGGCGGCGATGTACCACGCGGTCGCCGTCACACCGCGAGCGAGGTTCACAGGGGCACTCACGACGCCCACAGTACGGCCATGACATTCGTCACCCCTCGCCCGTCGCATCGTCCCGCCGACAGGTGACGCGCCGACACTGCCGCCGGCGGTCGCCGAGCGGTGGGATGGAATCACCGCGATCGAGAGCCGGTCGCCCGCAGACCCCGGAGGCTTCCATGTCGAACCCCGCAGCAGACCTCATCATCGGTTTCCAGGACCTCGTGGCCCAGATGCCCGACCTCGTCCAGCCCCTCATCGTCGCCCTCGCCGGCGCCGTGCCCTTCATCGAGGGCGAGGGAGCCGCCGCGATCGGCATCATCGGCGGCATCCACCCCGTCGTCGCCGCCATCGCGGGCGCCGTCGGCAACTTCCTCTGCGTCGCCGTGATCGTGCTCGTCAGCTCGCGGGCCCGTGTCGCGGTGACCACCCGCGGCGGAACCGTCGCCGAGAAGCCGGTCTCGGCGCGGCGCGCGAAGTTCCAGAAGGCCTACCACCGCTATGGCACCCCGGGCGTCAGCCTGCTGGGCCCGCTGCTGATCCCGACGCAGTTCACCTCGGCCGCCCTCGCCGCCACCGGTGTGCCGGCCCGACGCGTGCTGCTGTGGCAGGGCATCGCCATCGTCCTGTGGACGACGGCCATCACCCTCGTCATCACCGGCATCATCAGCTTCGCGGTCTGACCCCGACCGCCCGGGCCGCCGCGGCCCGGGTGCACCCCGGCCCGCGCTGCGAGCCGGGGTCCGGCGTATTCAGGCAATGGAATGCCGGCGGATGCAGGATGGACGGATGAGTGCGCTCGAGTCCCGTCCGTGGCTGTCCGCCTACGCCGACGGCGTCCCCTCCGAGATCGACGACGTCACCCAGACGCTCCCCGACATGATCGCCGCGACCGTGGCCGAGCATGCCGACCGGGTCGCTCTCGAGTTCTTCGGCGCGACCACCACCTACGCCCGCCTGGGCGAGAGCATCGACCGGGCGGCCGAGGGGCTGCGGCGTCTCGGGGTCGCGGCCGGCGACCGGGTCGCCATCGTGCTGCCGAACTGCCCGCAGCACGTGGTCGCCTTCTACGCCGCGCTGCGCCTGGGCGCGATCGTCGTCGAGCACAATCCGCTCTACACCCCGCGCGAGCTGCGTCACCAGTTCGAAGACCACGGCGCACGCTTCGCCATCGTCTGGGACAAGATCGTCGACACGATCGCCGACTTCCCCGCCGACCTGCGGGTCGAACGCATCGTGAGCGTCGACGTCACCGAGGCGCTGCCCCGCAGCAAGCGGATGCTGCTGCGCCTGCCGATCGCGAAGGCCCGTGCGTCGCGTGCCCAGCTGACCGCGAAGCCCCGCACGAAAGAGGCGCTGCGCTGGTCGAAGCTCGTCGACCAGCGCCGCATCACGTCGACCGTGGCGGGCCCCGGCCTCGACGACACCGCCCTGCTGCAGTACACCAGCGGCACCACCGGCAGCCCGAAGGGCGCCGTCCTGACTCACCGCAATCTGCGCGCGAACGCGATGCAGGGACGCGCGTGGGTGCCCGGTCTCGTCCCCGGTGACGAGACGTTCTACGGCGTCCTGCCGCTGTTCCACGCCTACGGCATGACGCTCTGCCTCACCTTCGCGATGAGCATCGGCGCGAGACTCGTGCTGTTCCCGAAGTTCGACGTCGGCCTGATGGCGGATGCCGCGAAGAAGAGCCCGCCGACCTTCCTGCCCGCCGTGCCGCCGATCTACGACCAGCTCGCTCGCGCCGCGGCGCGCGGCACGATCGACCTGTCGCGGGTGCGGTTCGCGATCTCGGGCGCGATGAGTCTGCCGGTGGCGACCGTTGCGAAATGGGAGGAGGCCACGGGCGGCCTGCTGGTCGAGGGTTACGGCATGACCGAGTCGTCGCCCGTCGCCCTGGGCAATCCGATCGGTCCGACGCGGCGGCCGGGCACCGTCGGCGTGCCCTTTCCGAGCACCGAGATCCGTGTCGTCGATCCCGACGACCCGGCCAGCGACCGGGCGCCGGGCGAGGCCGGCGAGCTGCTGCTGCGCGGCCCGCAGGTGTTCTCGGGCTACTGGCGCCGACCGGCCGAGACCGCCGATGCGCTGCTGCCGGGCGGGTGGCTGCGCACGGGCGACATCGCGCTCGTCTCGACCGACGGGTTCGTCACCATCGTCGACCGGCTGAAAGAGCTGATCATCACCGGCGGGTTCAACGTCTCGCCGAGCGAGGTCGAAGACACCCTCCACGCCCATCCCGACGTCGAGGGCGCGGCCGTCGTCGCGGCTCCGCGCGAGGCGGGCGGAGAAGAGGTCGTCGCCGCCGTCGTGCTGCGCGAGGGCGCGTCGCTCGATGTCGAGGGGCTGCGCGACTTCTGCCGTACGCGACTCGCCGCCTACAAGGTGCCGCGGCGCATCGTGGCCGTCGACGACCTGCCGCGCTCGCTCATCGGCAAGGTGCTGCGCCGCGAGGTGCGCGAACGGATCCTGCGCGACTGACCGGCCCCGGCCGGGCCGGTCGGTTCAGCCCAGCTGCTCGAGACCGCGCGTGGCCGGGCCTTCGATGCGCGCGCCGTCGGCGGTGAACCGCGAGGCGTGCAGGGGGCAGTCCCACGTGCACTCCAGATCGTTCCACTCGAGCACGCCGCCCAGGTGCGGGCAGACGGCGCCGACCGCGCGCGTCCGACCGTCGACGGTCGACACCCCGACCGGTCTGCCGCCGCGATGGGCGACCTCTCCCCGCCCCTCGGCGGGGCGGGCCACAGGGACCGGGTTCGTCTCGGCGGCGGCCCATCCGGTGACCGCCCGCATCCCGACCTTCGCGTTCTCGGCGGCGCCGTGGGCGAGGTCGGCGGGAACCGTCAGGCGCGTGCCGATCGTCGTCATCCACGCAGCTCGGTCGCGCATCCGTTCGCCCCGCAGCTCCGAGACGATCCGCAGTGCGGCAGCGGGCCCGTTCGTGAGACCCCATTTGGCGTAGCCCGTCGCGAAGCGCACACGCCCGAGCGTGCGAGGCATCACGCCGATGAACGGGATGCGGTTGTGCGAGGTGTAGTCCTGCGCGGACCAGCGGTGGGTCTCGTCTCCGACCGGCAGCGTGCGACGCGCCCACGCGATCAGCTCGTCGAGCATCGCGAGCTCGGACTCGGCCCGGCCGACGGGATGCCCGGCGCCGCCGACGACGATCTGGGCCGCCCCCGCGGGTCCGTCGCCGGCTCGGACGGTGCGGACCGAGCGGGTCGGTGCATCGGCCGAGAGGTACATGCCGTCGGGCACGACGCCGTCGAGACGGAACGACACCGCCGCCGAACGCTGACCGGTGACCTTTGCGAAATAGAGACCCCGGTCGAGCACCGGCACCCCGGTGGCCAGCACGACGTCGTCGGCGGTCACGTCGCCGCGATCGGTGCGCACGCGCGGCGTCGACCGGGCTCGCACCCCGCTCACCTCGACGCCGAGATGCAGTCGGCCCCCGGCGGCGACGAACGCCTCGGCGAGTGCGACGAGCATCCGCTGCGGATCGAGGGCGACCTGCCCGTCGAGGGCGACGGCACCGGCCGTCGGCATCGGCACGTCGTCGAGCTCTCCGGCGCCGACCCGGCGCACGGGCAGTCCGGCTTCGGCTGCGGCGTCGTGCTCGTCGTCGACGCTGCCGAGGCCGCCGTCGGTCTGGGCGTAGGTGTAGGCGGTGCGCGTCGTCCAGGGAACGCCGAGCTCGGCGGCGGTGCGCAGCATCCAGTCCTGTCCGGCCCTGTTGGCGTCGACGTACGCGCGCACGAGGCTCGCCGGGTGCCCGCGGCGCAGCGCTGACAGCGTCGTCCCCTGCAGCAGTGAGACCTTGCCGGTGTTCGACCCCGATGCGAGTTCGCCGACGCCGCCGCGCTCGAGCACCGCGACGTCACGCCCGTCGCGCACGAGCTGCAGCGCGGTGGCGAGGCCCGTGATTCCGGCGCCGACGACGATCGCGTCGTGGTGGACGCCGGGCTCGAACGGGGTGCCGGCGGGCGCGGGGGTGTCGTGTTTCCAGAGCGAGGTCATGCGTGGTTTCCCGAGCGAGGTCATGCGTGCAGTCGACGCTCGCGCCCCCGACGCCGACAACGGCCTTGACACGGAGGCGCAGGCGCCGCGCCGCGCAGCAGAGGCGATACTGGGCGTATGAGCATCGATGACGAACAGCTCCTTCCCGGCGACCGCACCGAGCGCTACGACGTTCTCGGCCGGCTCGACACCGACTACTACGCCGTCTTCTCCGACGTCTCGGGCGCCGACCTCGCGGCGTGGCAGCGGGCGCGCACGATGGTCGACGAACTGGGCGACCGGATGCGGCACGCCTGGGACACCGGCGAATACCCCCTCGAGGTGGTGCGGCGTATGGGCGAGCTCGACCTCTACGTCGACGGCATCGAGCACCCCGACCTCACCCGGCTGAGCCCGGTTGGCGCGGGTCTGGTGAACATGGAGATCTCGCGAGGCGACGGTTCGCTCGGAACGATCCTGGCGGTGCAGGGCGGACTCTCGCTGCGCACCCTCGTGCTCTTCGGCAGTGCCGAACAGCAGCAGCGCTGGCTGGGGCCCCTGGCTCGGGGCGAGGTTCTGGGCAGTTTCGCCCTCACCGAGCCGACGCACGGCTCGGACTCGGTCTCGCTCGAGACTGTCGCGCGCCGCGAGGGCGGCGAGTGGGTGCTGCGCGGCGCGAAGAAGTGGATCGGCAACGGCGCTTCGGGCGGCATCACCTTCGTCTGGGCGCGGGTCGACGACGACGGCGACCCGCACCACGGCGCCGTGCGCTGCTTCGTCGTCGAGCAGGACCGCGCCGGGTACACGGGCACGGTCATCGGCGGCAAGGCGTCGCTGCGCGGCATCCATCAGGCCCATATCGCCCTGCGCGACGTCCGGGTGCCGCTCGACGCCGTCCTGCCCGGATCGACGACGTTCAAGGATGCCTCGACCGTGCTCTACGCGACGCGATCGGGGGTCGCGTGGTCGGCGCTCGGTCACGCCACGGCCTGCTACGAGGCCGCGCTGCAGTACGCGGGTCAGCGTATGCAGTTCGGTCGCCCGCTGGCGAAGTCCCAGATGGTGCAGGAGCGCCTCGCGCAGATGCTCGACGAGCTGACCGCCATGCAGCTGTACTGCAGGCGCCTCGCCGACCTCGAGACCACGGGCGGGCTGCGACCCACGCAGGCGTCGCTGGCGAAGTACCACAACACCCGCGCCGCGCGCCGCATCGCGCAGACGGCGCGCGACCTGCTCGGCGGCAACGGCATCCTGATCGAGAACGGTGTCATGCAGCACCTCGCCGACATCGAGGCGATCCACACCTACGAGGGCACCGAGAGCGTGCAGGCCCTGCTGCTGGGCCGAGACATCACCGGGGTCAGCGCCTTCGCGTGACCGCCGACGGCGAGAACCGTCTAGCACCCGACGGGCGCCGCGCAAGAGGCGGCGCATCTTCGCGCCCCTGCATTACCGTCGAAGCATGAGCCTGTTGCGACGCCTGTTCGCCCGCGGTCCAGCGCCCGAGACGGTCGTCGCCGACGCCATCGATCACACCGCGGACGACCCGCCCACCAGCCTGTGGTCCGACGGCTTCGGACGCCTCGCGATCCGCGCCCTGCAGGTCATCGTGCTCGTCGTCGTCGCCGCCGGCATCATCTACGTGCTGCGTCAGGTGTCGGTCGTCGCGATCCCGCTGATCCTCGCGCTCATCTTCGCGTGCGCGTTCGCTCCGGCGATGGGATGGATGCGGCGGCACGGGGTGCCGTCGGTGCTGGCCACCATCATCACCCTGCTCACGATCGTCGTGCTGCTGACCGGACTGTCGTGGCTGATCGTCGTCGCCGTCCGCGACCAGTGGGACGACCTGTCCTCCCAGGCCGAAGAGGGCTTCCAGCAGCTGATCGCCTGGGTCGAGACCCTGCCGTTCTCGATCGACCAGTCGCAGATCGACGAGTGGCTCGCCGCCCTCGGCGACTTCGTCACGAGCGCCCAGTTCGGCTCGGGCGCCATCGCGGGCGTCAGCGCCGTCGCGAGCTTCATCACCGGCGCCGTGCTGATGGTCGTCATCCTGTTCTTCTTCTTGAAGGACGGGCCGCGCATGTGGGAGTTCGTCATGCGCCCCTTCCGCGGAGCGAACGAGAAGCGCGCGCGCCGCGTCGGCGACAAGACGGTCGTCGTGCTCGGCTCGTACATCCGCGGCACGGCGGCGGTCGCCGCCGTCGACGCGGTCGGCATCTACATCTTCCTGCTCATTCTGCAGGTGCCCCTCGCGCTGCCCCTGTCGGTGCTGGTGTTCATCCTCGCGTTCATCCCGATCGTCGGTGCGACCCTGGCGGGCGTGCTCGCCGCGCTCGTCGCCCTCGTGGCGAACGGCCCGATCAACGCCCTGTTCGTCGTCGGCGCCGTCGTGCTGGTCAACCAGCTCGAGGGCAACTTCCTGCAGCCCGTGCTGATGGGCCGCACGATGAAGCTGCACTCGTTCGTCGTGCTGGTCGCCCTCGCCGCCGGTACCGCGATCGGCGGCATCCTGGGCACGCTCCTTGCCGTGCCGATCACCGCGGTGGTCTGGGGCATCATCCAGGTGTGGGACGGTCCGAACCTCGCGGCCCGATGGGCGCGGCCCAACCCGCGCGAGCTGCGGCAGAACGCCTGAGCCCATGACGTACGACATCCCCGCCCCCATGCTCGCGAAGTCGGTGCCGCAGATCCCCGACCCCGCGAAGACTCCCGGCGGACTGTCGTTCGAACCGAAATGGGACGGCTTTCGCGCGATCGTGTCATGGGACGGCGAGACGGTCGAGATCGGCAGCCGCGGGGCCAAGCCGCTGACGCGCTACTTTCCCGAACTCGTCGAGGCGTTCGCGCGGCTGCTGCCCGAGCCGTGCCTCATCGACGGTGAGATCGTCGTGGCGCTCGAGCAGGGGGCGGATGCCGGTGGCGGGCAGCGACTGCAGTGGGAGGCCCTCTCGCAGCGCATCCACCCCGCAGCCTCGCGAGTCGCACTGCTCAGCGAGCAGACCCCGGCGATGTTCATCGCGTTCGACCTGCTCGCCCGCGGTGGCCGCGACCTGCAGGACGAGCCGTTCTCGACGCGGCGGGGCGAGCTCGTCGACCTGCTGGGCGGCGTACCGCATCCGGTGCACCTCACCCGCACGACCGACGATGCGGCGCAGGCCGAGCGCTGGCTCGCCGAGTTCGAGGGCGCCGGCCTCGACGGCGTCGTCGCCAAGCCGCTCGCGCAGCCCTACGCGCCCGGCAAGCGCACGATGCTGAAGATCAAGCACGCCCGCACCGCCGACGTGGTCGCGGTGGGCTACCGCATCCATAAATCCGGATCCGGTGTCGGATCGCTGCTCGTCGGCCTCTACGACGACGACGGCGAACTGCACGGCGTCGGCGGAGTCGCTGCGTTCAGCGACCGGCGCCGGCTCGAGCTGATCGACGAGCTGGCACCGCTGGTCGAACGCGACGCCGCGGGCGAGGCCGTCACCGGAGAGTCCGACCGTTCGCGCTTCGCCGGGTCGAAGGACGTGTCGTTCGTGAGGCTGCGCCCCGAGCGCGTGCTCGAGGTGCGGTACGACCAGCTCGAGGGCCGCCGCTTCCGGCACACGGTGCAGTTCGACCGCTGGCGGCCCGACCGCGACGCCCGCTCGTGCACCTTCGCCCAGCTCGAGACCGTCGCCGCGTACGACCTCGCCGACGTACTGGACTGACCCCGGCCGGGCCCGGTCGCTCTCGGAGCCCGCGCCGGAACCCCGCGCGAGGCGCGGAGGATCTGACCGAGCTCGGAGGATGCGACCGAACTCGGAGGATGCGACCGAACTCGGAGGATTCGGGCGAAATCGTCCGAGTTAGGCGCGATGGTCCGAGCTCGGCGCGGTCGTCCGGCGCCCGCCGTAGCCCGCTGAGCGCCCGGGCTCACTCGGGGTGGCGCGCGCGACTCGGCTGAACGCGCGGAGGCTCGCCCGGCATCTTCGGGAACTCGGGCGGGAACGGCAGCTCGCCGAGCCCGTCGTCGAGGTCGCGCTGCCACCACGACAGCAGGGGGTCGATACGCCCCGGCTCGGCCTGCAGATCGGCCCACGGGTCGCCCACCTCGGCCAGCCGCTCGGGAACCGTGCGCACCGTGAACGCAGCCGGGTCGACACCGGCGGCCAACTCGTCCCACGTGATCGGCGTCGCGACGGTCGCGCCCGGCAGCGCGCGCGCACTGTAGGCGCCGGCCATCGTGCGGTCGCGGTTGGCCTGGTTGAAGTCGACGAAGACCCGCTCGCCGCGCTCCTCCTTCCACCAATTCGTCGTAACCCTGTCGGGCATGCGGCGCTCGAGCTCGCGTGCCGCCGCGATGACGGCATGGCGCACATCGAGGAACTCGTGCGTCGGTTCGATCGGGCAGAAGACATGCAGCCCGCGGTTGCCGCTGGTCTTCAGAAAGGCAGTCAGCCCCGCCTCGGCGAGCACGTCGCGCAGCGCGGGGGCGACGGCCGCGGCATCCGTGAAATCCGTTCCCGGCTGCGGATCGAGGTCGATGCGCAGCTCGACGGGATTGTCGGTGTCGGCGGCGAGCGAGGCCCAGGGATGGAAGACGACGGTGTTCATCTGCACGGCCCAGGCGATCGCCGCGGCTTCGTTCAACACCACTTGCGGATGCCGTCGCCCGCTGTTGTACGTGCACACCACCTGGTCGACGTAGTCGGGCGCCCCCTTGGGCGGGTTTTTCGAGAAGAAGCTCTCGCCGTCGACCCCGCCGGGAAACCGCTCGAGCGAGACGGGGCGATGCCCGTTCGCGCGCAGGAAAGGCTCGGCGACCGCGATGACGTACTCGGCGTACTCGTGCTTGGTGATGCCGTGCTGCTGCCACAGCACCCGATTCGGACTCGACAGCCCGACCTCGCGGTCGCCTTCCGGGCCTGCCACGGTCAGCGTGATGCGCTCGCTCGCCATGGTCCGACCCTAGGACGAGCGGGCGCGCGCGTCACGGGGCTTGCGGCGGGCGGACCTGCTCCGAGCGGCAGGCAGCTGCGCGGCGACTCAACGGTCGGTCGTGGCGCCGTCGCCGGGGTCGGTCGTGCCGGCTGTGTCGTCGAGCCCGGCATCGGCCGCGGCAGGATCAGCACCGCTACCGCTGTCGGTCGCGTCGGTCGCGTCGGTCGCGGCGGCACTGCCCTCGGCATCGTCACCGTCGGCGTCGTCGTCGCCCGCGGCCGCGTCCGCGTCCGCGTCAGCGTCAGCGTCAGCGTCAGCGGTGGAGGCTGCGGCGGAGGCGGCGGCCAGGACCGGTCCGAGGGCGTCGCGGTCGACGTGGATCCACGGGCCGGCGGGGTCGACGATCACGCCGGTGAGCGCGTCGTTGGCCTGCAGCGCCCGACCGACCTGGTCGGCGGTCACCGCGACCGGACGGTCGCCGCGGTTGAGCACCAGCACTTCGAGCGGGTGCGAGTAGATCTCGAGTCGTCGCTCGCCGCTCGCGGTACGGGACTCGGCGAGGCCGAGCTGCCCGTCGGGCCCGGCGGCGGCCGCCGCGACCCACAGCGGCGCGCCGACGAGGGCTTCGCCGACGGATGCGGCGGTGTCGGCGTCACGGGGCGCGGTCAGCAGGTTCTTGACGGTGTGGGCGGGGTCGCCCTCTTCGAACGCCTTCTTGATAAGGGCCGCGGGCAGCACGATGCGCGCACCGGGCAGCGAGTGGTCGATGATCAGCCCTTCGTACGGCCCCTCGATCACGTTGCGGAAGACTCCGGATGCCGGCAGTCCGAGCGCCGACGTGTCGGTGTCGCCGTCGGACTCGACGCTCGCCCGCAGCGCCGCGCCGCCGGTGAACGCGAGCAGAAAACGCGAGCCCTCCATCTGCGAGACGGCGAGCGTGAGCTGCTCGCCGGCCGCGGTGAGGGCACGTGCGTCGCCGCGCACGCGGACGTACAGGGTGCCCTGCAGGCTCTGCCGCATCACGTTCATGACGTCGAAGTTGCCGGGCTTGTCGGGCAGGGCGGCGAGCGCGGCCTGCACGAGCGTGTTGTCGGGCATGCCCGTGATCGTCTCGGTGCGTGCGGGCGCCTCGGCCGGAGGCCGGGTGACGGCGCGCGCCTGCGCGGGTGCCGGCGTCGGTGCCGGAGCGGGCTTGCCGTACGTCGAGACCGAGATGCCGACGTGCGGCACCGATTCGGTCGCACCGTTCGTGGCGCCGTCGTCGGTCGCCGGAGTGCCGGAGGCGGACACGGGCGATGTCGCGGCGGCCGCATCGGGCCGCGTCGCCGCAGCGTCAGAAGCGTCGCCGTCGGCGCTTCTGACCGCATCCGCAGCGGTGGGCTGTTCGCTGGTGTCTCGCGCCGAACGCTTGAAGATCGCCATGCTGCGAGCCTACGCGAGCCCCGAGTCGCCCGCGCGTGCGCGCCGGATCAGAGCTTGGCGATGGGCGCGACCTTGATGAGCAGCTTCTTCGCCCCGGCCGTGTCGAACCGCACGTGTGCGACGCGCTTGGCGCCCTCGCCGGTGACGGCGTCGACGCGCCCCTCGCCGAAATCGTCGTGACGGATGCGGTCGCCCGCCGCCAGCTCGAGGTCGCCGTTGTCGCGGATCTTGGCGGGGATGCGGTTGGCGAACGTCGACGAGTCGGCCGTCCTCTGGCGCCGCGGCAGCGGCACGAGGTCGTCGCCGTAGCGCTTGCCCGACCCGCCCGAGCCGGCGGAGCCGCCCGGTCCTCGTCGGCCGTTGAGCGCGCGGGACTGCGATCCACCGCGCGAGTTGACGTCGCCGGGCGACTGCCGCCAGTCGATGAGGTCGTGCGGGATCTCTTGCAGAAAGCGACTGGGCATCGCCGCCGACACTTCGCCGAACTGTGCGCGCGTCATCGCCAATGAGAGGTGCAGCCGCTTGCGCGCGCGGGTGAGGGCGACGTAGAACAGGCGCCGTTCTTCTTGCGGCCCCCCGGGCTCGTTCGCCGAGATGCGATGCGGAATGAGGTCTTCTTCGACGCCGGTGACGAAGACCGCGTCGTACTCGAGCCCCTTGGCCGTGTGCATGGTCATGAGCGAGACCGTGCCAGAGGCGTCGTCGAGGTCGTCGGCGTCGGCGACCAGGGCGACCTCGGTGAGGAAGTCGAGGATGGTGCCCTCGGGGTTGTTGCGGGCGAACTCGCGCGTGACGGCGATGAGCTCGTCGAGGTTCTCGAGCCGCGCCTCGTCTTGGGGGTCGCGGCTCATGCGCAGGGCGTCCATGTAGCCGGACTTGTTCAGCAGCACGGTGAGCCCCTCGGTCACCGAGGTGGGCGGCGGGATCTCGCCCGAACTGGGCAGCATGATCTCGGAGGCCTCGGCGAGTACCGCATCCAACTGCGTGATCGCCGCCTGGATCTTCGGCCCGACGCCCAGCGCCGAGGCGTTCGCGAGCGCGTCGCGGAACGTGATGCGCTGGTCGGCGGCGTACCGGGCGATCGAGGTCTCGGTCACGTCTCCGATGCCGCGGCGGGGACGATTCAGGATGCGGCGGACCGCGAGCTCGTCGGCCGGGTTGGCGACGGCGACGACGTAGGCCAGTGCGTCTTTGATCTCGGCGCGGTCGTAGAACTTCGTACCGCCCATGATCTTGTAGGGCACGGCGGAGCGGATGAAGATCTCTTCGAGCGCTCGCGACTGCGAGTTGGTGCGGTAGAACACCGCCATCTGCGAGTACTCGAGGCCTGCGCGGTGCATGGCTTCGATCTCGTCGGCGACGAACTGTGCTTCGTCGTGCTGCGAGTAGCCGGTGAAGCCGACGATGGCGTCGCCGGCGCCGACGTCGGTCCACAGCTTCTTGTCTTTGCGGTCGAAGTTGTGCGAGATGACGGCGTTGGCGGCCGAGAGGATGTTCTGGGTCGAGCGGTAGTTCTGCTCGAGCAGCACGACCTTCGCACCCGGATAGTCGCGCTCGAACTCGGTGATGTTGCGGATGTCGGCGCCGCGGAAGGCGTAGATCGACTGGTCGGAGTCGCCGACCACCGTCAGTGATGCCGCCTCGACCTCGGGGGCGGTCTCGGGCTCGAAGATCATCATGCCGCCCGACGAGAACGCGTCGCCGCCCGACCCCTGGACGGGACGAGTGAGCTCGTGGATCAGCGCGTACTGGGCGTGGTTGGTGTCTTGGTACTCGTCGACCAGGATGTGACGGAAACGCTTGCGATACACGTCGGCGACGTGCGGGAACGCCCGGAACAGGTAGACCGTCTGGGCGATGAGGTCGTCGAAGTCGAACGCGTTCGCGCTCTGCAGCGCCCGCTGGTACGCGGCGAACAGCTCGACGAAGACGCGCTCGGCCGGGTCGGACATGTTGGCCTGACGCGCATACGAGTCGGCGTCGGCGAGCTCGTTCTTGAGCTTCGAGATGCGACTCTGAACACCCGCGGGGGTGAGGCCGAAGGCATCCGCTTCGTGCTCTTTCACCAGCCGCTTGATCAGCGCCCGCGAGTCGCCCGAGTCGTAGATGGTGAAGCTCTTCGTGAATCCGAACTGCTGCGCCTCGCGCCGCAGGATGCGCACGCACGCCGAGTGGAACGTCGAGATCCACATGCCCTGCGCGCTGTCGCCGATGAGCTGCTGCACGCGCTCGCGCATCTCGCCAGCGGCTTTGTTGGTGAACGTGATCGCCAGGATCTGGCTGGGCCACGCCTCGCGACCGCGCAGCAGCGAGGCGATGCGGTGCGTGAGCACGCGGGTCTTGCCCGAACCGGCACCGGCGACGATCAGCAGCGCCGGACCCCGATAGGTGACCGCTTCGAGCTGGGGCGGGTTGAGTCCCTCGAGCAGGTCGGCGTCGGGACGTTCGGCGGACGACGCGTTCGGGCGCACGGATGCGGCGGCTCCGACGATGACGGGCTTGATGGGCTCTGGCATGACCTGTCGATTCTACGAGCGCCCGCCGACATCCCGCCCCGATCTCCCCCGCCGACCCGCCCGTCGCCCCGCGAACCGACCGCGAGACTGCAGTTTCAGGCCGAGACGGTGGGGTGACCCCACGTTCTCGGCGCGAAACTGCTGTCTCGCGGTCAGGAGAAGGGGCGGGGGCGGGGAGGGCGGGGAGTACCGTCGCGGGCATGGATGCTCGCATCACTTTCGTCACGCTGGCCGTTCGCGACCTCGAGGCCACACGCCGCTTCTACGTCGACGGGCTCGGGTGGCGGGCCGCCTTCGAGGCACCGGGAGAGGTGATCTTCGTGCGAGTCGCGCCCACGGTCATGCTCTCGCTCTGGGATCGCGCGGCGTTCGAGGCCGAAGTCGGTGCGATCGCTTCGGGCGACGGCATCCCGCCCATCACGCTCGCGCACAACCTGCCCGACGAAGCGGGCGTCGATCGAGTGATGACGGATGCCGCGGCCGCCGGCGCCGCGATCGTCACTCCCCCGACCCGCCGGGCGTGGGGCGGCTATTCGGGATACTTCGCCGACCCCGACGGCTTCCGCTGGGAGATCGCGTACAACCCCGGCCCGCTCGGCGTCGAGCTGATGCGCGACGCCGGTCTGGCCTGACCCGCCCCGCCCGCGCCCGCCGCCCGCCCGCCCGCCCGCCGACCCGCGAGACTGCAGTTTCACACCGAGACGGTGGGGTGACCCCACGTTCTCGGCGCGAAACTGCTGTCTCGCGGTCGAAGAGAAGTGGCGGGGGCAGGGGGCGGGGCGGGGGTCACGGAATGTAGCGCATCGACACCGGGCTTCACAATGCTGGCGAGCGGCCGCCGGCGGCACGTAGCGTGATGGTCATCGCGGCGATCCGGGCGGTCCCGGGCTCCGGCTCATAACCGGAAGCGTTGCGGGTTCGACTCCCGCCGTCGCGTCCACTCTCGGATTCCTGTCCCGCCCGTCGTAGCCTGTCGGCGTGAGCACCCCCGACGACGACGGCCCGTTCTTCCACGGCACCAAAGCCGCACTGCGACCCGGCGACCTGCTGACGGCGGGTTTCCGGTCGAACTACCGTCCCGAGATCGTCATGAACCACGTGTACTTCACGAGCCTGCGCGACGGCGCGGGGCTCGCGGCCGAGCTCGCCCCCGGCGACGCCGAGCCGCGCGTGTACCGGGTCGAGCCGACCGGTCCCTTCGAAGACGACCCGAACGTGACCGACAAGAAGTTCCCCGGCAACTGACGCGCTCGTACCGCAGCCGCGACCCGCTGCGCGTGACCGACAGCATCGACGACTGGACGCGACTGTCTGCCGAGGCGCTCTCGGCGTGGCGCGCACGTCTGGCCGAGCTGCACGCCGACCCCGACGCCGAGATCATCAACTGACATCGCATGCGCCGGGCGGCGCGTCCAGCCCTCGGCCGATCGACGACGGCGAGCGCAGAATCGACGCATGGACATCGAGATGGTTCTGCCCGAGCTGCGCCCCCGGTTGCGATGGGCGAACATGACGGCTCCGCGCGGGCTGATCCGCTTCGCCGTTCGCCGGATGCCCGTTCCGCGGTCGCGGACCGTCGCGGTGTCGCACCGGACGGCGGGCGCGGCGGGCCTGCGCATCTACACTCCGCGCGGACCGCGGTCGGGCGCCGGCCTGCTGTGGATCCACGGCGGCGGCATGATGATCGGCGATGCACGACAGGACGAGGCG
>JAAIGE0100920757.1_pt1 | contig 17186 bp, 16 predicted proteins | sample 6487951 | NCBI WGS metagenome assembly JAAIGE01 (sample SAMN13974128, study PRJNA590717) | phyllosphere metagenome | biome: tomato field; feature: multiple bacterial spot infested tomato fields; material: tomato leaves; isolation source: leaves from tomato fields | host: Solanum lycopersicum ... | reverse complement strand
CGCGAACTGGATTCGCTGGCAGACGTGATCTCCTTCGGCGTGGCGCCGGCGGCGCTGGGCTACGCCTGCGGCATGCGCGGCGGTTGGGACTGGCTGGTGCTGAGCTACTTCGTCTGCTGCCTGAGCCGGCACATATTTCCTGGCATTGTAAATACATAGGTAGGTAGGCAACCAGATCGGGCCAGACCAAGACGGCCCTGGACTCGTCCATGGATGTCAGCGGAACTATTGATTAACTAGACGAGAACGTACCGCAGGCTTTGGGCCTAGAAATCGGGATGGAGGTCGTCGCAGTTGTGAACAACAGCGGCGGCTACGGAGCCTATAGCGAATACATCTGTGTTCCCGCGCAGTCTGTCGCACCGATCCCGGACGGCACCGATGTACTCACTGCCTCCAGCTTTCTGATGAATGCGCTCACAGCACGTCGAGCCCTAGATGAGCTGGCGTTGCCGACAGGCAGCAGCTTGCTCGTTACGGGTGCGGCGGGAGCTGTCGGCGCCTACGTGGTGGCTCTGGCAGCGGCCGAAGGCTTGCATGTTGTCGCGCTGGCATCGGCTTCCGACGAGAGCTTTGTGCGCAGTCTAGGTAGTTCCGAATGCATCGACTTCGTTGCCCGTGGGGCCAATCCCATCGAACAGGTTCGGAAGTTAATACCGTCGGGTGTGGTGGCTCTCGTCGACACAGCTTGTGTTGGCGTCTCTATAGCTGGGGCGCTTAGTGATGAAGCGACGGCAATCGTTTTGCGGTCGAACGCCGATGTGATCTGGGAGCGCGGCATCCAGGTCCGGTATGTCTCCGTACGCTCAAGGGCGACCGACCACCATGCGATCAAGCAGTTGGTCGCTCAAGTCTCATCTGGCCTTTTACCTATCCGTATTGCTCAGATTTTCGAGGCTGCCGATGCTCCGTCGGCTCATCGTCTCCACGACGTCGGCGGGCTCCGTGGCCGACTGCTCCTTGACTTTGCACATCTGAGCTCGCTCCGCTAGGAGTGGGAGATCAACTGAACGACATTCGCTTCAACCAAAACCGCATTGATATCAAGCTGGCATCCCAGTCCCTGTAACTACCTAGGAACACATCTCATGAAAATCAACGGCTTTGCAGCCTTCCGCGCTGGCGCGGATCTGGAACCCATCACCTTTGAGCGCCGCGCACTGCGCTCCAACGACGTTGCGATGGAGATCCTCTATAGCGGCGTCTGCCATTCCGACCTGCACCAGGCGCGCAACGACTGGAGCGACTGGGGGCCCACTGTGTACCCTGTTGTGCCCGGGCACGAAATCATCGGTCGTGTCACCGCAGTTGGCGATGCCGTCACCCGCCACAAGGTGGGCGACGCTGTTGCAGTCGGCTGCATGGTCGACTCGTGCCAGGTGTGCGATCCATGTCGTAAGGGCGAGGAGATGTTTTGCCGCCATGGCATGACGCCCACCTACAACGGTAGCGATCGCATCACGGGGGACACGACCTACGGCGGCTATTCCAAGCACTTGGTTGTGCGGGAGGAGTTCGTCCTGTCCGTGCCGGATGGACTGGATCTGTCGCGGGCCGCGCCGCTGCTGTGCGCCGGCATCACCACTTACTCGCCCCTCAGAACCTGGGGCGTAGGCCCTGGGAGCCGCGTGGGCGTGGTGGGCTTGGGTGGCCTGGGACACATGGCCGTCAAACTGGCATCGGGTCTGGGCGCGCACGTGACGGTCATCAGCCGCAACGACAACAAGCGTGAGGAAGCCCTGGCGCTTGGCGCCGATGAGGTGTTAGTGTCTGCGGATGCCGCCGCTATGCAGGCGAAGGCCTCCACGCTGGACCTCATCATCAACACCATCCCCGTCAAGCACGACGTCACGCCCTACATGGCGCTGCTGGATTACGACGGAACGCAGGTACTGGTCGGACAAATCGGCTCTCTGGAGCCGACGACCTCTGCACCGTTGGTCTTTGGCCGCCGCAGACTCGCAGGCTCCCCCATCGGAGGTATCGCGGAGACACAGGAACTGCTGGACTTCTGTGCCCGCAAGAACATCCTTCCTGAGTGCGAAATGATCCGCATGGACGAGATCAACAAGGCCTTTGAGCGCATGGAGCGTGCCGACGTTCGCTACCGCTTCGTGATCGACATGGCCAGCCTGGCCGATGCCCCCAGCCCTTGAAGTACAAGGCAACTCGCCTTGAGTCCTCGCCCATAACCTGCGGAGGGTGGGCAGGATCACGCTTCATTACGGAGCAACAAGAGCGATGAGTGCCGCAACAGGCTCGCAGCTGACATCCAGCTAGCCGAAAAACCTCAGGCCCGCATCACCCTGACAAGATCAGCCGCGATGGAAATCGCGATCTCGGGCGGGGTGCGGGCCCGGATGTCGATTCCTACCGGACCGTGGAGCCTGCTGACTTCCTCTTCGGTCACATCAAACAGGACAAGTCGCTCCTTGCGAGCCGCAGTGGTCCGCTGTGATCCCATCGCACCCACGTACAGCGCCGGCCCCTTCAGTGCCTCCATTAGCGCGAGGTCATCAATCTTGGGGTCATGACTCAAGGCGACGAGTGCGGTGCGCTCATCGGGAGGGGCGACCGCCAACACATCGTCGGGCATGTCCGACCAGAGCCGGCAACCCTGGTGCGGCCAAGTCGAGAGGTACTCGGACCTTGGATCAATCACATCTACTCTGAACCCCAGAGTGGTGGCGATGGGCGCAAGATAGCGAGAGACCTCGCTGGCCCCGACCAGCACCAGACGGTACGAAGGCCCCAGAATCAGCTGGAACGTCTCCGTGCCGACCATGCCCGAGCGCATGTCGCCGCTCGCATCCGACACGGTCCAGGACCCCGTGGAGAGTTCAACAGCGCGCCTCACCAACTGCCCTGTCCGGACCCGTGCCAGAAGAGGTTGAACAAGCCCGTCATCGACGGGCTCCAGCCACACACGCAGTTGCCCATTGCAGGGAAGCCGCAGGCGTGCCCGCTCCTGCGCATCCAATCCGTAGGTGAGGGATTGGCCGGCCGCGCAGGCCGCAGCATCCCTAAGGAGCCAGTCCGTCAGGTCGTCCTCGACACACCCTCCAGATACGGCGCCCACGACTTCGCCTTGATCGTTGAAAGCCGCCATGGATCCGACGGGACGCGGTGCGGATCCGTAGGTGGCCAGCACCGTGGCCAGCCAGACCTTGCGCCCTTGGGCCAGCCAGCGCTCCATGGATTTCAGGACCAGAAGGTCCGGCGCATCCATTGATGCCCCTAGCAGCGGCACCGCTGATGCGCTGCGCTCTACAGTCAGGTCATGCATGACGCAGTTGCTCGGGATCGATGGGCAGGGTTCGCACCCGTTTCCCTGTGGCTGCGTGGACCGCATTCACGAGAGCCGGAGAGACCAGCACCGTCGAGATCTCGCCAATCCCCGTGGGTGTCTCAGTGCTCTGCACAATGTGCGTCTCCATGGCGGGCATTTCGCTCATGCGCAACAGGCGGTAGTCGTGAAAGTTGGACTGGGCGATGCGACCGTTCTGAATCGTGATGTTGCCAAACAGCACCGCGGTCAGGCCGAACACATTGCCACCCTGTACTTGTGCCTCAACGGTGCCCGGGGTCACCACCGTTCCGCAATCCACCACAGTCACCATGCGCAGCGGTCGAACGGTGCCGTCGGCGTCCACCGCGACTTCAACGACTTGTGCCGCATAGGTGCCGAAGGAATGCGTCAGCGCGATCCCTTTGCCCTGGCCCTTGGGCATCGGCTTGCTCCAACCTGCTCGCTCGGCCAAGGTTCGCAGCACGTGCACGGCGCGCGGGTGCTTTTCCAAGAGGCGTACGCGGTACTCAAGAGGATCCTTGCCAGCCGCACTGGCCAGCTCATCCAAGAAGCACTCCACAGGGAAGGCATTCTGTGCATGGCCCACGCCACGCCACCAACCGGTCAACATGCCCGCTGGCGGCTCGTGCCGCACGTACTGCACCAGGACGTTGGGGAACGCGTATGGACCTGCGGCATCGCGGATCGCGTCCACATCGACGTCGTTCTTGTATGCGGCTGGTGCAAAACGCGCCATCACCGAAGACCCCGTCACGCGATGCTGCCAACCTGTCGGGTAGCCGTCCTTGTCTAGGCTGGCGCTTACCCGGTTGTAGTGGAAAGGACGGTAGACGTCATGCTGGATATCTTCCTCCCGGCTCCACACCACCTTCACGGGGACTTTGGCGTGCTTGGCGATGCGAACCGCTTGGGTCACGTTGTCGACGTCCAGCCGACGGCCGAATCCACCGCCTAGCAGCAGGTTATGGACTGTCACCTGATCAGGATTCAGACCCGCTGCCGTCGCCGCGGCTGACTGCGCAGCCACAGGTACCTGTGTTCCAGTCCAGACCTCGCAGTGACCTGGCTTGAGCTGCACGGTGCAGGTCATCGGCTCCATTGCTGCGTGGGCGAGGAATGGTTGCTGGTAGATCGCCTCAAAATTGCGTGCGGCACCCCCTCGCGCAGCAGCCACATCGCCTTCCTTCCGCGCGGTGCCACCATCACGCTTCGACGCCTCTGCGATATCTGCCAGCATGGTGTCAGTAGAGTAGGCCGCAGCAGGCCCATGGTCCCACTCGACGGCTGCCGCAGCCAGGCCCTTGCGCGCAGCGCCGTTGTGTTCGGCCAAAACAGCGACCAGGTCCCCCAAGTTGAGCACCTGCTTCACGCCCCGCACATCGCGCGCCGCCTTTTCATTCAGCGACTTCACCTTTCCGCCGAAGTACGGGCTGGCTGCTGCGGCCACGATGTGCATTCCAGGAAGCTGTGTGTCGATGCCGAACTTGGCGGATCCATTGACCTTCTCCGGAGCGTCAACTCGGCGCTGCTTGCCACCAATCAGCTTGAAATCCTTTGTGTCCTTGAGGCGAACGCCCTTGGGAAGTGGCAGTGCCGCAGCACGCTCTGCCAATGCGGAGTACACCAGGCGCCGGCCACTTGCACCATGGATGACCTGAGCGCGTTCAGCATGGCACTCTGCGACTGGGACATTCCAGGAGGCTGCCGCCGCCTGGATCAACATGGTTCTCGCGGTGGCACCTGCTTCACGCAGAGGCTGCCACGACGCGGCGACAGAGGTCGAACCACCCGTCACCTGCCCACCGAGCATCGGGTTCTTGTAGAGGTCGTTGTTGGGCGGCGCGTGCTCGAGCTTCACCTGAGAAGGATCGACTTCAAGCTCCTCGGCGATCAGCACGGTGAGGCCGGTGTACGCGCCTTGGCCCATCTCCACGCGTGGCATGACGAGAGTCACCGCGTCACCTGGTCCGATCTTGATGAACGCGTTGAGCTCTTGCGGCGCCGTCCCCGAGCGCTTGTCCTTTGCCACCGCGAAGGGCACGGTGAGCATCATGACGCCTCCCGCAGCCGTCGCCTTGAGCAACGAGCGACGGCTGAGGCCGCCAGCTGCCGCGGCTTGCTGTGTAAGCACTTCGCTCATGTCAGGCTGCCTTTCCTGTTGCGGCCAAAGAGCCGGCAGCCTGCTTCACGGCCTGATGGATCCGGATGTAGGTTCCACAGCGGCAGATGTTGCCCGACATACCCGCCGTGATCTCCTCATCCGTGGGCCTTGGGTTCGACTTCAGCAGCGAGCAGGCCGACATGATCTGCCCAGGTTGACAGTACCCGCACTGCACGACGTCCACATCTAGCCAGGCCTTCTGGACAGCCTGGCCAACGGCCGTGGAGCCAACAGCCTCAATCGTGGTGACGTGTTTGCCTGCAACGGTCTCGACCGGCGTGATGCAGGAGCGAATCGCCTCGCCATCTACATGCACAGTGCACGCACCACACAAGCCCATACCGCACCCGAACTTGGTGCCGCACATTTGAAGCACATCACGGATTACCCACAGCAGCGGAGTATCTCCATCGACATCCACGGTGCGTGGTGCCCCATTTACCTGTACTGAGTAGCTCATCCGATATCGCTCCAAAACGTGGTCTTTGCTGGTCGCCAACAGGGGCAACTGGCTCGATGCAACGAAGGAGCGGTATCGCTGCTGGGTACAGCTGCGTCTGTGTCAGGCCGTCAGGAGTGCGACACGATCCTTCGCGACCGATCGAATCTACGAGGCGGCAAGGATCAGATAAATAGGGCCTAGCTCAATGCGGCTATGAAGCTGGCTCATCAATCGCTCAGTTCCGATGGCGGATAGCGTCCACCACCACGTTCAGCGCACGAGAGGATGCCCGGCGGCTGGGGTAATAGGCATGCAGGCCAGGAAACACAGGGCACCAGTCTTCCATGACACACACCAGCGTGCCGGCATCTACATGCTCCTGAACCAATTCGAGAGGGACAAAGGCAAGACCAGCGCCCGTCAGAGCGGCATTGATCATCTGGTAGACGCCATTGAACGTGGCCCGGCCGTCAACGCGCGCCTGGATCTCGCGCTTACCCTTCTTGAGCTCCCAGGCATAGATGCCCCCGCTGGTGGTGAGCCGCAGCGTGATGCAGTTGTGCGAGAGCAGGTCTTGCGGCGTCTTCGGCAGGATGCGGCCCTTCAGGTAGGCCGGGTGGCCCACGATGCACATCTTCACGTCCGGGCTGATCCGGGCGGCGACCATGTCCTTTTCGACCTGATCACCGTGTCGCACGCCGATATCGAAGCGGTCGGTGACGATGTTGGACAGTCCATAGTCCACGATCAGTTCGATCTTCAGGTCTGGGTACTCCGTGAGCAGAGGCACGACACGCGGCCAGATGTACTTGTCGATCGCGAAGTCGATGGCCGTGATTCGGATGGTTCCGGCAGGTTTGTCCCGGAGCTCTCCGACAGCCCTCACTTCGGCCTCGATTTCCTCAAACCGTGGCGCGATGGTCTTGAGCAACTGCTCTCCTGCTTCTGTGGGGGCGACGCTTCGAGTAGTACGTGTCAGCAGGCGGACACCCATGCGGGTCTCAAGCCCGCGGATTGCATGGCTGAGCGCAGACTGCGATACGTTCAGCTTGGCGGCAGCCTTTGTGAAGCTGCGGTCTTTCGCGATGGCGACAAAGTAAAGGAGGTCTTGAAGGTTCTCGCGCATGATTCGTGAATCCAGTTCATGGATTCCTTCAGTGTGCCATCGCGCGATGCCTTAGGGGTTAGAGGGCCATGCGGGTGATCCCGCTGGCCATGACGCAACGTGGGATCACCCACATTGCGTTGCGATCATCGACTTGGTTGGCTTGCCAGATGACGGTTCAGGGCATCGGAAGCCCGTTGCGCATTGGCGTCCCCGACGTGCTCCTTCAGGACACCCACCAACTGCTGCAACTGGGGCGCAGTCAGCCCTACGTTTATGCTGATGCGCATGTGCGCCTGGAGCTGCGACTCCGCGCCCGGCAGCGCAGAGATCATGCCGACTGTGGCCAGCTCACGGCTGTGCCAGTCCAGGTTGTCCCGCTCAAAGATGTCTCCAAACAGGTGCGTCTTGAGGTACTCGTCAGCTGCGGGAGCGAAGTCGAACAGCGCGCCTTTGACCGGCCCGCCCGACAGCTTGGTCTGGTTCGCCGTGCCTGCCGCCAGCAATGCGTCCCCCTTCGGCGCGGCTCGGCTGGGCAACGCTCCCACGGGATCGTTGATCCCCCGCTGTTTGCGTGCATCGACTACCTTCATCAGCTCACCCAGTGCATTCAGGCTGCGCGGGAAGCCCGCGTAGGCATAGAGCTGCACCAGCACCTCCTTGACCTCGTTGACGGTCAAGCCCGCCGACAGCCCTTGGTTCAACGCCACGTTGAGGCGCTCGATGTCGCCGGCTGCTGCAAGGGCCGCGATGGGGATGATGGCCTGTTGGCCCACCGTGAGCGTGTTGGAGACAGCCTGGGTGGATTCGGTAGATGCCGTCACTGGAGTTCCTGTAGCTGCATGCCCCACCGCCAGCAGTGCACTGGTAGCTGTGATGAGCAGTGCTGCGCGCAGCGTCTTACTGGCCTTTGTATTGCGCATCGGTGACGTGCTCCATCCATTGAACGTTCTTTCCGTCCGGGGTCGTGCCAGTGACGGCTAGGTGGGTCATGGCGGTGTTCGGTGCTGCTCCGTGCCAGTGCTTGACGCCCGGCGGGCACCAGACCACATCGCCTGCTCGGATCTCCTGCACGGGCTTGCCCCATTCCTGCGTGAGACCGACACCAGACGTCACCACCAGCCGCTGGCCCTTGGGATGGGTGTGCCAAGCGGAACGGGCCCCGGGCTCGAATGACACCAATCCGCCAGAGGCATTGATGTCGCCATTGGCGGGCCACGTGGGGTCGACCCGGACGCGGCCGGTGAAGAAATCAGGGGAGCCCGCGACGGAAGCTTGGGCTCCAGCCCGCGTGATCTCTTGTGGAGCTGCCGTTGGGGCATCTGCTGCATTTGCCGTGCTGGCCGCATGCAGCGCGACAGCGCACATGGCCGTCTTCAAAAGGGGTTGCTTCATGTATTTGCTTCTTGGAGGTGAGGGAGCAACTCACTGTAGGAGTAGCATCACTTGCTGAGAAGATGGCAAAGTCTGCACACACATGTGCAAGCAGTTCACCAATGCAAAAGCCCAATCTGAATGATCTCCAAGCATTCGTGATGGTGGCCAGGGAGCGCAGCTTCACCAGAGCCGCCGCGCAACTCGGCATGTCCCGTTCAGCGTTGAGCCATGCCATGCGCACCATGGAAGAGCGTCTGGGTGTGCGCCTGCTGACCCGCACGACCCGCAGCGTTTCCACCACCGACGCCGGTGCACGGCTGCTCGCCTCCGTTGCGCCGCGATTGCAAGAGATCGACTTTGAGCTGGGCTCGCTGACGGCCCTTCGCGACAAACCGGCCGGCACGGTGCGCATCACAGCCCACGACCATGCAATCGTCACGGCGCTCTGGCCACGGCTTCTGCCGCTGATGAAGGAGTACCCGGACGTCCAGATCGAGATCAGCGTGGACTACGCTATGCGTGACATTGCCGCGCACCGCTTCGACGCCGGCGTGCGGACCGGCAACCGGGTGGACAAGGACATGATCGCCGTGCCCATCGCCCCTCCGTTGCGCATGGCCGTGGCAGCTTCACCCGACTACTTGGCCGGCAGAACACTGCCTAAAACCCCACAGGATCTGACACAACACCGTTGCGTGAATCTCCGCCTGCCCACGCTCGGAGGGTTGTACGCCTGGGATTTCGAGCGCAAAGGGCAGTCGCTCAATGTCCGCGTGCAGGGTCAGGCCACGTTCAACAACACCTTCTTGATGCTGCAAGCCGCCGTGGACGGCATGGGGTTCGCCTATGTGCCTTACGACATCATCGAGCCGCATCTGGCGGCTGGGAGGCTCGTTCCGGTGCTGGAAGACTGGTGGCCGACCTTTCCCGGATACCACCTGTACTACCCCAATCGAAGGCAGCTCCCGCCTGCCTTGGCATTGGTGGTGGAGGCGCTGCGATACAGGGAGTCGAAGTAGCATGGACGTTCAAGGAGATGCGGCCGCCATGGAGAATCGACCAGAGGGGAAAACAAGGTTTGCGGCAAGCATTTTTGCGGCTGGACATGGCAGTCGGATGGGCCACGTTCCGAAGGCAGCTCTCCGCGTTCATGGGCAAACCATTCTTGATCACCAGGTTGCCGCCCTGAGAGGTGCTGGCATCTGCGAGATCTCGGTGGTTGTCGGCCCGTACCGGGAGAGGTTGGAGCCATTGGTGGCTGATTGCAAAGCCCGGCTGGTGCTCAATGACACGGGCTCCCCTGATGTGGTTACGTCCCAGATCGCTGCGATCAGGGCCCATTACCAAGCGCACGCAGGCCATGACATGTTGGTGCTGCTCGGCGACCTCCCATCCCTGACGCCATCGCAAATCCTTAGGCTGACCGATGCCTGGCAAGCCCTCCCAACCGATGTTCATGCAGTCGTTCCGACATCCGACGGCGTGCGTGGCCATCCAATCTTGCTGTCTTGGGAGGCCGTACAAGTCATTGCCGAGTCTGACCGTCTTGATGAAGGTATTCGCGGATGGTTATCCAAGAACCGGCACCGAGTGCAGTTCGTAGAGATGCAAGATCCTGCATATGTTCAGGATGTTGATACTGAGGAGGACCTCGCAAAGGTCGACAGGATGCCGGAAGACGTCGCCTCCAGCAGCGAAGGCTCCTCACCCCTTCGGTGATGGAGGGACCAAACGCAGGAGCTTGGCTTCAACGCCATCGGTGAGCACATAGATCGAACCATCGGGTGCCACTTTGACGTCCCGCATCCGCTCATTCATGTCGGCCAACAGCAGTTGCTGGTCAACAATCCGCTGGCCTTCACGCACCACTCTTCGCACGCTGCGTTCCTTGAGCGCCGGGACCAGTAGATCGCCTCGCCACTGAGGGAACAGCGCGCCGTTGTAGATGGCCAAGCCAGCGGGAGCGATAGATGGCGTCCACTCCAGAACCGCGTCTTGGTAGCCCTCCAGTTGGCGAAACGGCGTTATCTGAGCGAAGGGGTAGTCAATGCCGCCGGTTACCACCGGCCAGCCGTAGTTGCCGCCAGGCACGATGAGGTTGACCTCGTCGCCCCCTCGCGCGCCATGCTCGCTGATCAGCAATGCTCCCGTTGCGGGGTCAACGGCAATTCCTTGTGCATTGCGGTGACCCAGGCTGTAGATTTCTGGTGCAGTGCCCGCCTTCTGGACGAAGGGATTGTTCTGTGGCGGCCGCCCGTCGCGGTCCAATCTGACCACTGTCCCCAGATGATTCCCCGGGTTCTGGGCTTCCTCACGCCTTGAGCTGCCGTCGCCCACAGTCAGGACCAGCGTGCCGTCGCCCAGGAAGGCGAGGCGCCCACCGTTGTTGCCAGCGCGTGGCTTCAAAGTCGAGCTGAACAGCACGCGGACGTCCTCAATCCGGTCTCCTGCGAGTCTGGCCCGAACGAGTCGAGTGCCGTTCGCCTCGGGCTTGCCGTAGCCCATCGTCAGGTAAATGAAGCTGTTCTGGGTGAATTCCGGATCAAGCGCCACTTCCATCAGGCCAATGACACCGCCCTGTTGGAAGACTGGCGGCAGCCCCTCAAGAGCGATCTCCGTCGACGCTCCATCAGTCTTGATTGCGAGCAGTCGTCCACCCATCTCGGTAACCAGTGCTCGTCCGTCCGGCAGGAATGCTACGGACCATGGACGATTGAGGCCAGATGAGACGGTCTGAACCGAGTAGCTGCCAGGATCAACAGCAGCGGGCCTGGGCTCAGCGGCGGGACTCGTTGCGATGAACGAGATGCCAGGAACTGCCACCAGCGCAAACGCAATGACTGCATAGCGCAACGGGTGAGATGCGCCCGCGGGACCCGACGACAAAGTCAGGCGGGCGTACACCAGTCCACCCGCGGCACCTGCGAGTGACATCAGCACATGGCCAAACTGACCGCGCGTTCCAGGGATCGCAGGCATCGGGATTACCGAGCGCATCAGCCAGAACGCGAACCAGAGCCAAGCGACCGCCGTCAGAGCAAATGCTGCTGAGCGCCAGGTCGAAGAGGAGGTCCGAATCAGCACATGCCCGGCAATCACAGCTGGCAACAGCGCTGCTACAGCAATACCGACCATGACTGGCCCAAAGCTGGCCAAGTCGGCAAGGGTGGTCCACGCCCGAACCGAGGTAGAGACCGGCGCCACAAAGTCAACGAGCGAACCCAACACGATCTGGGTCTGAATGATGCTCACCACTACACCTGTCGTCAACGCGGCGGCGAGAAAGGCTGCGACATACCGAGGCAGTGACTTCATTGGCATCTCTCCTTTACTGGCGCGGGGGACTCGATCCGCACGTCACCTTGGGATGTTGTGCTTCATGAAGAGGATGGCTCCCCGTCGTCTACTTCAGATCGATTGTGCGGACGGATTCGAGATCCCATATGCGCTGTTGGAGAATCCTGCTCTTTCGAATGTAGTGCAGCAGCCCGGTAGCGCACGCAACAGCTTCCAGCACAGAGGTAGGAGCAGCCCTTGATCACCTCTGGGGCGCGACGTGCCCACGTCCAAGCGGAAATTTGCTTCAGGTACCAGCGTCCGCTTTGGGGCGGAAATAGTAGAGCCTGGGTCGCTGCTTCATATGCAACCTGCCGCCTACGTGGCAGTTGGTGTGTTACATCGACCGGTTGAATCCGCCGTCTACAAAGGATGGGGCACCACGACGACGCCGTCTCTGTCTATCACAATGTGTTCCCCAGGAGAGATGCAGACACCATTGATGGTGACCGGCTGATCGCACTCGCCCCTCCCCTCCAAGCGGCCCCTCGACGGGACGCTGCCGAGAGCGAAAACGCCAAAGTTCATGGACGAGAGTGCATCAACGTCACGCACAGCGCCAAACGCCAGAACGCCGATCCACCCATTGCGAACGCCAAGCTCTGCTAAGCGGTCTCCAAGAATCGCCCGTTCAAGCGATCCGCCACCATCCACGACGAGCACACAGCCGCTTCCATCTGAGGCAAGCTTCTGACGAATGTGACCAGCATCCTCAAAAGTGCGCACGGTCACCACTCTTCCACTCATGTTGGCCAGACCACCGAAGGTGCGCCAAGGCGCAACGCACACCCTCGCTCCTGGCATCTGGTCGCAGATGTCAGCCGTTCTGATTGGTGTCATGTTCATCAGTCCAGGGTGGCACCGGATTGTTTCACCAGCTTCTGATGCTTCAGTAGCTCAGACTGAAAGAATCCAGAAGCCACATCCGGCCCTTTGTCGAGCACCATCAGCCCCTGACCAGCGATGGCAGTCTTCGCCTCAGGCGAGTCCATCGCAGTGCGAACCGCAGCGGCGTACGCCTCAACCATAGACTTTGGCATTCCTGCAGGTCCAACGAGCGCGATCCACGCGTCGAAGCTGTAGTTCGGCGCACCGGTCTCTACCATTGTTGGCACATCCGGAAGCGCAGGCGATCGAGTAGACGTGGAGATCGCCAGCGCCCTTAAACCGCCGGCTTTGATCTGAGGCGCGACCTGCGATATGGATACGAAGCCGAGCTGTACTTGCCCGCCGACCAAATCGGTGACTAAGGGTCCTGTGCCTCGGTACGGTACATGCTTCATATCGATGCCTGTTTCCGTAATCATGAGCTCGCCGGCTAGGTGCAATGTGCTCCCATTCCCGGCAGAACCATAGTTGAGCGTCCCGGGATGGGCCTTGGCATAGGCGAGAAGCTCCGGCACGGTCTTTACTGGTAGTTTTGGATTCACCACCAGAACCAAAGGGACCGTCGCCAGTACAGAAATGGGGGTGATGTCCTTCAGGCTGTCATACGGGATGCTCTTGTATATGCCTGGATTAATCACGTGGTTGGACGAAAGCATTCCCAGCGTCAGGCCGTCCTTGGGTGCTTTGACGATCTGCGATGTGCCCGGGATGCCGCCTGCGCCGACGATGTTCTCCACCACCACGGGGTGGCCCGTCGCGCGGCCCAGCCCCGGCCCCAGGGCCCTGGCCACGGCATCCACGGTGGAGCCGGCCGCGAGCGGCACGATCATGCGGATGGGTTTGTCGCTATTGGCGGGTTGCGCAAACGCTCCGCAGGAACTGGTGGCCAGCGTGGCCAGCAGTGCTTGCCACACCAGGCGTCTTGTCCGAATCGTGTGCATCGGTTGTCTCCTTTTTTATGGAATATCTTTCTTGCAAGGCTGCAAAGCTCATCAGCTCCCCGGCGATGGCGCTCGCAGCCACGGTGGGGGGACTGGCCAGCCAAACGCTCCCGGGGCCCCCACGCCCGGGAAAGTTGCGATTAATGGCGCTGACCGTGACCTGACCGGTGCGGGACGAACCACCCGGACCGCAGTTGCCGCAGGCACCGCACGACGGCTGCAGCATGCGGGCTCCCACGCGCTCGAACGCATCCAGGTACCCGGCCGCAATACAGTGATCGCGCACCGCCGTGGTCCCAAACTGCAGGAACAGTTCCACACCAGGTGCCACACGCAGCCCGCGATCGGCAGCCCAGCGCAACACCTCGTGGTAATGGTCGAAGTCCCCGCGCTTGCCTGCCGTGCAGGAGCCGCCATAGGCGATGTCGATGCGAACGGCATGCTGCACCTCGCCGAGAGGCAGGCCGTTTCCAGGATCTCCAGGGGAAGCAACCATGGCAGGAACGGCGGAACAGTCGATGGCAATGGTCTCGGCATAGACCGCCCCCGCATCGCTATGCATCCAGCCTTCCAGCTCGAAATGGATGCCACGGCGCTCCTTAAGGAACCGCACCGTCTCCGCATCCGGGGCGAAGATGCCGGTGTAGCCCCCCAGTTCGGCGCACATGTTCGTGAAGGTCGCGCGCTCATCGGTGCTCAGGAAGCCGGCGGCGGCACCGGTGAACTCGAAGACCTTGCCCACGCCGCCGCCGGAACGGATGTATGGCTGCGCAAGCAGGTGAAGGACCACATCCTTGGCCGTCACGCCTGCACCGATGCGGCCCTCCAGAATGATCCGCAGGCTCGGTGGGACGGTCATCCGCACCGCCCCGGTGACGAAGGCGTTGGCCATGTCCGTGGTGCCTACGCCAAAGGCCACGCAGCCCAGGGCACCGCTGTGCGGGGTGTGCGAGTCGGTTCCTACGATCAGTTGCCCAGGCAGCGCATAGTGCTCCGCCATCATCGCGTGGGAGATGCCCGCCACGTTGCTTCCGTCGTCCGCACGGGCCTCGGCTTCCGTCAGCGTGCGGTGGCTTCGCAAGCCGTATTCGCCCGCAAAGTCGCGCTGGGCCTGGACCATCCGGTGCACATTGGGCACCAGACCGCCCAGGACATGCGCCGGACTCTCTTCCACATAAGAGGTGTGGTCCTCGAAGACGATGATGGAGGCCGGATCCTGCAGCGTGAGCGGCCGCCCCAAACTAGCGTGCAGCATGTGCGCAGCCATGCCGGTGTAGTACTCGTGGATGAAGCGCCAATCGGCACGCACGAAGGCCCCGTCGCCCACCTGCGGTGCCGTGGAGGTCACCGGTGTCGCCAACGCGTGCCGCGCCACGATTTTCTCGAACAGGGTCTGGGGCTTTACCGCGACCAGCGGGTGCGCGGGCTGCACCTGACGCAGATGCTCCTGTCCGAAGGGGAGCAGGCCTCCGCCCCGCAGGATGGCCGCGGCCAATGCATCCCTTCCGGCCACCAGCTCATCGAGGCGGATGGCCTCGCCGGACTGGATGCGTGCAATGAGGCCGAAATCCGTCGATGTGAAGAGGCCGATGTTGTCGGCGTTCTGCCGATAGATGCGTTCAAAACTCTCGGCGATCACCAGCCGCACGCCGGCCAGTTTTTCAGCGGCGGGACTGTGCTCGCGCGAGGAGCCCTTGCCATACCGCTTGCCCGCCACCACTACCTCGATGTCGGCCGAGCGGATGGCGTTCGTGGCGATGGGCGCCTCGCCGCCCACCTTGAAACCGGTATACGGGTATGCACCCAGCTTCTCGTCGAAATGGGTCAGGATGGCGATCGGTGTGATTTCGTCCGTGGAGACATCGTCGCGCAGAGGCGAAGCCTGCGGCACATCGACGTGGCGGCCGGCCAGGATGGAGCGGACGACCTGGGGATCCTGGCTCAGGAAAAGGACATGGGGCGAGAAACGAATCGCTGGCGCTGTGGCTTGCATGCCGCATGATTAGGCGCGCGGCGGCCGTAGGGAAGCGCTAACTTGGCAGAGGGGGTCACGCAAAATTCGCGATCCGGGTTTCCCCTTCCTCACTCCCTCAGGCCATCGATCATCGCCTGCACTGCGCGTGGCTGGGGCGTGCGGCGCAAGGCATACAGCATCAGGGCCCGGCTGCCCCAAATCTCGGCAAGCGGACGATGGAGCGACAGGGCCGCCCCGCCGGATGCGGCCACTGCACTCAACGGCACGACGGCAATGCCAAGCCCTGCCTCCACCATGCGATGGACGGCATCGAAACTGCTGACGGAGACTTCGGGCACATACCTCCTGTGCATGGCTTCGGCCCATTCGTGGAGCAAGCGGTCCAGCGCCCCCCCTTGATGCACCCCGATGACGGGGAAGTCCAGTACCTGGGCCCAGCCCACCACCGTCTCCCCCGCCAGCGGATGGCCCACGGGAAAGACCACCTGCAGCGGATCGCTCGCAAAGCTCCAGACATCCATGCCGGCCGGCACATCGGAAAGAACGCCGATACCCACGTCAGCGCGGTCATCCAGGCAGGCTCGGATCACATCCTTGGTATCGGCCTCATGCAAGGAGACATGGACATGGGGGTGTGCCTCCTTGAAACGGCGCAGCCGCTGCGGCAGCGCCCCGACGATGGACGACATGTTCGCATACAGCCGCACCGTTCCCGCCAGCTCCGCTCCCTGGTTGCGGACGTCTCGAACCAGCGCCTGTAGTTCCTCGTCGAGCCGCGTGCCCCGCTCGAACACGAGGCGCCCGGCGTCGGTCAACGCCACACCGCGCGGAGAACGCACCAATAGGGCCGTACCGAAGACGCTCTCCAGGTCCGCGAGCCGCCGGCTCAAGGCAGATGCCGCAATGTTCTCCCGCTCGGCGGCGCGCACGATGGAGCCAGCCTGCGCAACGGCAGCGAACAGGCGAATGCTGTAGGAATCGATTCTTTTGGTCAAAGAGGTCTCACATCGAAAGGAGGAAATGCGGCGCCAGCCGCGGCCCCCTAAGCTCGCGCTGTCCGGCCACTTCGACGCCATCACGCGGGATCGCATGCTGCCGCGCACCGATGATCTGGGGACGGTGGCGGCGCTCCACGGCGACCGACAGGTTTTGGCCGGTAGCATGCGTTCGACGGCGGAGCCGGATGACCGCAACCGCTGCAAAGCCGTCTCATCAAGATCTAAATTGGTGCGTTGAAAACCTTCCACAGGTAGCCTATCAGTTTGGTAGATCGTGGCAGCCTCACAGCATAAGACTACAACTCTCATCTACCCAACCAGATAGTTGCACCATCCTGCAGGTGCCTCTACACTGAAATGGATTGGATGCCCGTCACCAGTATCCAATCCCGTATCTTCGTCTTGCTCTCCGGCCTTATAGATCATTGATTTATATCGATGCAGGATACGTTTTGGGTCTAGATTTCGTGAATCTCACAGTCTCCGCCAAATGACCAGCCGATCTCCTCTACGCTGCTGGTCTGCCCCTCAGCTGGACGTGGGACCATCGAGAACGCCGCGGACCTTCCTCGCCAGGTCTGCCAGGCGATAGGGCTTCTTGATCAGATCGAATTCGGAAGGTGCGACGGTCTCGATGCGCCCGAGGTCTCTGT
>JAAIGE0100974441.1_pt1 | contig 17201 bp, 38 predicted proteins | sample 6487951 | NCBI WGS metagenome assembly JAAIGE01 (sample SAMN13974128, study PRJNA590717) | phyllosphere metagenome | biome: tomato field; feature: multiple bacterial spot infested tomato fields; material: tomato leaves; isolation source: leaves from tomato fields | host: Solanum lycopersicum ... | reverse complement strand
TATTTTTTTTCCATAATAAAAGACCCATAGAGTTTCTAAAGGTCTTTTTTCTGTAGTAGGAATAGTAGGGATTAAGAAAGGAGATGTCCTAGTTGGGATTCTCCAAGAATATGTTCTCCTATTTCTCCAGGAATTCCTACCTTATACATAATCGGTTGTCCAGATACTGGGGATTCAGGTTTAATAATATCCTTAATTTCTACTGTAGTATTTAATGGGAGAGTATGATAGGGATTTCCTGAAAGTATGTCTTGGAGGGATCCTTCTTTAGGTCCTACTTTAATCACCTTTACTAAGGTACCGGGTTTAAAATTATACTGGGTCATGGGATTGTAGTAAGTGTTGATTGAGATTTAAATTCTTGAAATCTTCTAAAAGAAGAAAAGAGTATTTTAGGTCCTAATTTAGTCTCCATAAGAAGTAGGTTTCCTAGAAGTTGGTGATCTAAATAAAGACTTTTCTGGAGGTTATTAATCCACCATTCTAATAACTCCAATCTCTTAGGGGGATCTTTTTCATCATTTAAATTAAACCATTCTCCTTTCTCGTATTCTAAGAGTATTAATAGGGTTCTTATTTGGTGGTATCCTATTCCTTTTAAGAGGATGTTGAAGGAATTAAGATAAGAAAGGTCTTTTCGTTTTTCTGAGTAGTCTTGGTGTTTAGTAGTAATGGTTTGTTGTAGAGAGATTTCTTGAAGTAATAGATCGTAGAATGACGGAATTTTGGACATGGTATTAGGTAGTCTTATTTAGGTGTGATAAGTGTATGGGGAATATGGTATTCTGGATTGGAAAGAACTACCTAAACTCTATTAATACTTAAACTTATTCCTGGCTCTGGGTTTACTCCCTCCTACTCCCTTTTCAACACCTTCTCCCATACCTCTTAACAAAAGAACCATCTTTACTAATATCTCATAGGTGGCAAAAACATCATTCATGGCTCTATGGGCCCCTACTAGTTGAACTCCTAATTTATTGGCTATATCAATGAGTTTATGAGTTCCCATGGATTCATCATTCCCAAACATTAACAAGGCCCAATGTTCAACATCGATCATATGAGGAATAAATTTACCATTATGATCTTTATGTCCATGAATGTATTTAGAAAGGTCTACTTTGGTATATTTTTCTGCCTGTTCAAGGAAGGCTAGGTCAAATCCTAAATTCTTTCCTACTAACATTACTTTCCATTTCTGGTTACTACCGAATTTATTCATCTTAACACAAAGATCAACAAATCTACTCATCATTTCCTTCAAAGGGATTCCTTCTTTCCTCATTTGGTCTTCTGTAATCCCATGGGCCTGGAAGGCTCCAGGTTCATAACTTAAAGAACCTCCATGATATGAAGGTTCAATAATACATTCTAAAGGATGTTCAGGTTCTAAGGTATTTCCATCCACCCCTAAGGCGGCTAATTCAACTATGGCATTTTCTTGAGACTTTAATCCTCCAGTCTCAAAATCCATGACAATATAGGAAAGGTATTTATGGGACATCTTATTCTAAGAATTTAGGATACAGGAATCATTCTGGTAATACTGGCCTGAATAATGGATTCTTTTCCCCTACCTACCTTGGTAATTTTCCCTCCACCGTAATCCAGTGGGATATTTCCTTTCTTGGCATAATTCAAGACATCTAAATAGGTAAATGGTTTTCCTTTTCCCTTACAGGCGGTTTTCCCACCAGGAAACATATTATTCAAACGACTTACAAATTCATGAACGGATTCTTGAATATCTTCTTTTACTTCTTTTACTAAATTGGTTTCCATAGTTTGTTTTAATTAATACTTTGAGATATGTTTTCCTCCTCCCATTCACTTAAATAATCATCCAAGTGAAGTTTCTCATGAAAGGGTTTATTTTCTACTACCATCCTCCCATCTTCTACAATTATATCCAGATAATACGAGAACTTATTTTCATAATTCTCTTTCACCTTTCTTACCCTTATTTCTACTTCTCCTGATCCTGTAGGGATAGTATGATTAAAGGAGTGAACTTCAGAAACTTTTTCGAATTGAGAGAGTTTTAACATGTTGGTAAAATTAATGGTTTTTAATTAAATAAAAAATTATTTTTAATTTATAAAGATACGAGAAAAAATACGAGAACCCTCAAAACTAAGATTTTGACTAGATAAAGATGTACGAGAAGTAAAGGAGGTGACTTCTTTCATTACCTAAATATAATAAGGTATTCTTGTATTTTTATTTAATAAAAAATATTTTTTAAAAAATAAAGGATTCTAGGATCCTTTTGATTTCTCGTAGAATTTCTTCATTTTTCTACAACATTCTACTAACATACATCAACTTACTTCCTCCACCTCTTTCTTTCTTCATCATTCATCACCATATCCACCAATACTCCAATCACTATACACATCAATACTAACCCTTCCATATCATTCAAATATTAAATTAATCAATTTCATTATAATCCATCCTCCTATTATATACAAACAGAATAACAATAGAATTACTTCTACTATATTCATTATACTATCTAATCTTTTCATCTTCCTTTTCCAATGGTTCAACTTTAAATCCTAATTCCCATAACTTCATTAACAAAGGAAATTCTTCTCCTTCTTTTATACTACATTCTTTTCTTAAGAATTCAAGTAACTTAGGAGCCATCCCAAATGGAAATCCTATATAATGAACACCAAATTCTTGAAATCTTTTTCTTTTATCTTCTTCCTTATCCATTACTTACCTCCTTATCTTTATTTTCCTTTACTACAATACAGAATTCAATTAAGGTGTCCATTATCATATCTTTCCATGAGGGTCTAGGATTAATCATTCCTGGATTAATTGAATTCATAATTTTGATATGTTTGTAGTTTCCTTTCTTGGTTTTAGTTATTACATGAATACTAAAGTAATCTCTATGGATACCGAAATAATCAATTCTACTATCACCAATCTGTAGGTCTTTAGGTAATACATTTTCATTATACATTCTAACTCTATCCATTAATTCAAAGATAAAGTCAGTTCTATAGAGTAATCTATTTAGTAATCCTCCTGTTGAACAGATTATGTTATTATCCTTTAACCATACTTCATCATAATAACCATCCTTTACTTTTCTATAACCTAGGAATTCTCCAATGGCTATTTCTTTTTCTTCTTGGGTTATTTTTCTTTCCATCTTAGATTCCTCTTTCCTTTCTAACTTCAATTAAGAAATTACTTAGTTTAACTAATTCATCATTAGTCATATTAATTTCAGAACATTCATATGGGGTACTTATTTCAAATACCACTATAGAATCATTAGATTTATCTTCTAGTAATTCTACATCAAGGTTTTTAGTAATTAATCTGTTTTCTTCCATCTTATAGAATGGTTTCTTTTAATTGAACATATTCTTGAACTACTGTAATCTTAGTAGTAGTATTGGTAATTTGTCCTTTAATTATCTTCTTTCTTTCTACTCTTCTTAAGGAGGTTACTTGAAATACTTTGAATAATAATGGACTTCTTTTACTAACAAACTCTACATTTCCATTAAAATTCATATTATCACTAAGGTCAGTTATTATTCCTGGTACTGGAGTAATAGGATTTTCATAAACATAAATCATATCTCCTTCCTTAATTAACATACCTTTCGGTATCTTTAATTCTCTAGTATCTTCTGGTTCTTTTAACCATTGATCTAATTCTCCTTTATTGATTGTTATCTTAAGTGTTTTCATGATTAATTTTGTTTTCTTAGGTTATCCATTCTTTTCTTCCATTCAGGATTCTTATTCCTTTTCTTAGAAGTTATCATAGGAACCTTACCTGGAGTGGCTGGAGTAGGGAAATGATCTTTTCTAATTCTATTAACCTCCTTGGTTAATTCCTCTACATTATCATCAAGATCATATCCTAATTTCTTTACTATTTCTTTATAATGGTCATCCATCATGATTTTGTTTGTTTAAGAGATTTCATAATAGTAATAAGGTTGTTCATCTTTATTACTTAATTCAATTGATATTAATTTCCAGATTAAGAATTCAGGAAGTAGGTAATGGTCAAGAAAAAATACTTCTCCAACTTCTAAATCTAACTTTCTAGTAGTTCTTAATTCTTTGAACCTTTTGAATTTTAGATATTCAAATTCTGGTTTATTAATTTCAATCGTTTTCATTAGAAGTTAGTTTATAATCTTTTCCATCATAAATTACTTTACTACTACCATCAAGGGGAATCTTTTCTACTTCTTTTTCTTTCTTAATGATCTTATACCCCCGTTTAATTAATTCATTTTGGAACCTATCTATTATCTTGTTTTCAGTAAGTTCTCTTAATTTACAAGGAATAGATTTCCCATTATCTCCTTGAAGGCCTACTAAGGAGGAATAAGTAACATATCTAAGAATGGTTAGGAATTCTGGTTCCTTTTCTGGTTTCTTAGATAAATGAGGATAATTAAGGACATCAGGATTAACATTATAATCAACTTCATCAATTACTACATTAATCAAAAAGTCTTCCCGATAGTTATTAAGAAAATTATAAACATCTTCTCCTTTAATATGAATAAGCAGATGAATGGAAAGATCTAAATTATTCAATCTAATAAGATACTTATCAGGTTTAGTCCTTTCAACAAATTCTCTTTCTTGTTGAAATACATATAACATCAAAGGAATATATTCAATTGAAGAATATTGGTCTTCAATTAAGAATTTCCTAGAAGAAGTAATAATGGAACCATTTTCCATTTCACTAATAAGGACGGTATATTGTGTCATTGAGGTATCATAGTTAGGTTACATTTATAGATTCTTCCCATTACCGTCCTTCCGTTAATATCTAACTTGTTACCGGTAATTTCAGAAATGATATAGTGTTTAGAAATACCATTTCTTTTATGAAGAATAATTCGATCATTTACTTTGAAATGTTGAGACCCTTCAATCCAAAGGACTTTAATTTCAGTAAAAGGAGTAGAATTAGGATAGACTGAAGTTGATTTAAGGTATTTCATTTGATTTTAATAGGTTAGATGTAATAATGGTTCCAAGGATCATTATCCTCATCATTATCTTCTTTTCTTACTTTCTTAATAAATAGAAACAATCCAGTTCCTATTCCAAGAAGAAACAAGACCATTGGTAAATCTTTTACAAGGTCTTTCATGATTTCTTTCTTTTCCATTTAATAGATCCAAATCTTTTTCTAATTAAACTTTTGGCTGTTTTAATAGAAGAATAGGTACCATTCCCATATAATTCTTCTATTAACTTACCATCTTTGGATTTGGTTACTGAAAGTTTAAAAACAGAACCTGATGGTCTAATAATGAAATGTGTAGATCCTTGAAATAACACACCTTCTAAATATTCATTTTCTTCCATCTAAGGGTTTGTAGATTTTAGTAATGTTTTGATAAGTAATTGAAATTTTTCTATTAGAATGAAATCTTACTCTACCACCATTACTTAAGGCTTCTTTTACCCATGGATCCATTCTTACATTACTATCAAGATGTTCATTATGATCCATCCCTAATCTTCTTATCTTCCTGATGAAGTTCTTAAGGAATGTAACCATGGGAAAATATCTATTAATAATTTGATGAGTAAGAGAAATAATGAAAAGAAAGTAATAAAAAGAAGGAGAAGTTCATCTCCATCTAAATTCTTAACCCTCCTCTTTAGGTTTACCATAAAAACCTTCAATCTGTTCTTTGTCATAGGCTGGACTATAGTCAATGAAGTTAATAAACTTACTATCAAAAGGATGTGAATCTAGATTTAATGTAGTTGACTTTCCTCCTACCTGGATATCTTCCATACTAATATCACCGGCAGAAAGAACTCTTACATTTCTATTAGGCCACATTTCTTTTACTAATTCTTCAATCTTTTTACTAACCATTGAATGAACTAAAAGGTTAGGAAAAATAATTGGAACTAATATGGTTGATTCATCACTAGAATCAACACCTAACATTACATATTTCATCTTAATGAAAGATTAGATTGATTTACTTTTTGTTCTTTTCCTGATTTATCCTTACAGATATATCCAGGATCATTAATACACCAGGCCACCCCAGTTACTACTTCTAACACTTCTACATGTTTCCCTAATGGGAATGAATGGAAAGGATTGGATTTACCATAATCCTTTCTTATAGAAGTAATTTTTAGTTTATCACCAACATTAAATATCGGTTCTACTTTCTCCTCCATTGTATTTAAATAAGTTAGGACATTGAAAAATAAATGAATGGAAAGGGTGATAAGTTACTCTTAAGAATTCTAGGAAATGTTTAACTACATATTCATAAAACTCATTAGATTTCATTGAATTGTTCTCTTGTAAAAACATTTCTTCTGAAAATGAGATGTTAGAAAGTTCCTCCATTTTTTCTACCTTTCCCTTTACTCTTAATGAAGGATAAGAACCTATAATCTTGAAGCCACTATAAGAGTAGTTAATTAGTTGGGTAGGGTCAGTATTTATAAACCAACCATAGTGTAAACTCTTATCAAATATCTTTTCACACTTACCAATACCAATTACTTCAGGTTCTTCACCTTCTTCATCAATACAAAGACAGATATCACCTACTTGAATATCTTCATTACTCATTATAAGATACATAAAATCATCACCTATTGATAACTTATGTAATCCAAGGAGTAGATGATGTTCTCCTTCAATTGGTTTAGTTTCCATTCTCTTTCTTTGGTTTAAAGATTTTATGATAATCAAGATCATTCTTAAGGACTTTTCCTTGATAGGAAACAACCATCTTAAAGTCCTTAGTAAACAATCTTTCTGATAGAAGATGTTCTCCTTGTTCTTGATCAATTTCTAAGAACATATTCTTCCTTGACCATTCTCTTACTTTATCAATAATGGTATTAGAATATTGTTCTAGATAAACAGATCCTCCTTTAGATTTAACAATTTCTACTAACCCTTTATAGATTACTTCATTAGTTTGTACATGAAGTAAGGTAAGTTCTCCTTGTTTAATTTCTGGTTGAATATCAGGAGAACATTGTTTGGAGTAGTTAAGTAAGATTTTTCTTAAAAAACCTACATTAAATAGATATTGTTCTTTACCTTCCCTATCTAATTCAAGACAACTTTCTACTCCTTTCATTTGGAAGAATGTTTGATCTAATGAATCATATAAGAGATCTTCTTGTTCTTTGGTTAGTTTTTCCATTTGGTATTGATAGATTGATTTTAATAGAAAACTTGAGATAACTAAGATCTCAAAGTAATTCTATATGTCTAATAATGGATTCATTAACATTAGTCCATTTCATACCTCCTTTATAAGGAAAAGGTAGAATTCTTTCTACATTTTCATAGATATGAGAATAGATTTCAGAATTATAAACTACCATGGCTGGTTTTTCATCTTCTAACCTCATCTTTCTAGTTTCTACAAGATCGGCTATGGCTATGGCCTGTCCAAGGTAGAGTGGATAAACCGGAACCTTCCAATGGTTATCTTGTAACTTAGTAAGATCATTAAGATCAAATATTGAACTCATTGGTAACTGACTACACATTCTTTTATATTGAAAGAGATGTGAAATAGAAGATAGTTGTCTTAAAGAATACCCTACCTTAGAAATACAAATAAGAACCTTACCCCGATAAGGAGTATCCCAGGTTCTGGTTTCAATAATCTTATTACAATTGGCCAATAAAGAACCGTAAGGTTGTTTAAAAGATAAGGCCCTTAATTCACTAACATGATTTAACATCTAAGATTCTTGTTTTAAAGGTTGAAGAAAGTAAAAGAGTAAGAAGACAAAGGAGTGAATCTTCTAATACTTCTACAGTTAATTTCTCTCTACTACAAACTGATACATTAGACCAATAAGTAGAATTGGATAGGAGGGTAACTAGATTATCAAAATCTAATGAATTCTCACATTGAAGGGTTTTGAATTTAGTTTCCATGATTACTTATTTGATTGTTGAAGTTTTCTAGTAGGTGAGTTAGGTTGGATACTATCAGACATTTGTGAAACCCTCTCCATTCTCTCCCATTCTTCTTGTGTTAACTCTTTAGGGTCAGAATAGATTCCTTCTGGATAAATATCATTACTATGAATATAGGCATCGGCAAACTCATCTACTTTGATTTTAAAATCATTCCAATAATGTTCAATCTCTTCTTTGATTAAGATTGAATTAGAACAAGAACAATTACACCAAATAGTAATCTTACCATTCCAACTAGTATATTCACGGATATTACCAGTTTCTCCGGTATGTTTATACATTACCTGGATGATTATTTTCTTATAACATCTCCAAAAACGATCTTTATATAAACTATAATCAATGGTAGTTAATTCTACTTGTTCAAGATCTTGTAAGGTAAGATTATGTTTCTTAAGAAGTTTTTGGAGAAGTACTTCAGCATTCATTTTCTCCCCATCTACTCCACGTTTGGCAAGTTCATATACTTTCTTAACCATAGAAAGTACTTTCTCTGACACTTTAGTTTCCATTTTTGAAAGGTTATTAATTAACTCATCATAAATATAGAATCTTTTTTATTAAATAAAAACTATTTTTTATTTTATTTTAACAAATAAAAAAGAGACCTATAAAATAGATCTCCTTTCCTTCCTACTTATCTATAAATCTAAAAATCTTCTACATCTCCAATTAATTCATCTTCATAATCCTTTGATAGTTTCTTAAGATAAACCCAGAACTGTACCCAAACTCTTTTTAAAGAAGAAAGGGAAGTAAGTATAATCATAATACTTAGAAAACGTCCAAACTCTGTTCTTTCAGATGGAAACTGGAAGATTAAACTGAATATAGAATATAGAACAAATAAACTAAAAAATACATCAAAGTAAATTCTATTTTCTCTTAAGAATTCATTTGAACTATCAAGATAATCAAAAAATTTGTTCATAAGGATTGTTTGTTAAGTTAGGTGATAAATATAAGATTAAGATCTACTTTTAGTAATAATTCTTACTACTTTTTCATCTTGAGTGAAACAAACATCTCCAATCCTTGGTTTCAATCTATGGGCTACCCTGACGGGTAAATCCACTTCCCTACATCTTAATACATAACTAGGACGGGCTGTGGTTTTTGGATTAGGGAAAAGTTGAAAACAATCTAATTCCTTATTAAAGTAAGAGTAGTAGGTAGTAATTTCATTCCTCTTTTTCTCAACATCAATAAATCTTCTTAATCTATCAACGGTATTAGTATCTAAAGTAATACTTTTAGAAACATCATCGATAGTAGTGATTTTAAGATAAAGACGATCATTAACAAACTCCAATTCTAAAGTCTTAGTACCTTGTTTGATTTTCATTTTATTAAAGAACTTACAATAAGATAAAAGACAATTACAATCAATAAGAAAGTAAATATGGCTTTGTAGAGTGGGGGAAGTTTCATGTTAACAGAATTCAGGAAAGAAGGATTTAATCTGATTATTAATTTTTCTTCTTATTTCCTCTATCCCTAAGTGAGGGAAGTATTCACTCCTTTTTAAGATTGGAGCCTTAAGAGTATAGAGTGATTTTTTACTAGTTATCTTAACTACACAAATTCTATTTACAAACTCCTCTACTGGTATCCCGAAATACTTCTCTACTACTTCATAGGCTGAAGCCATATTAATAATAGTTTCAAAGTGTTTATCTGGATCTCTTTCTAGATGTAAGTAGAAATTATCATGTTCAGATGTCTGAGTAGTAGTATTATGAAGAAAGACCTCCTCACTCATTGGTTCGAGTTGGAAATCCAGGACAACAAATTCTTTTACTTCCATAACAATGAGAGGAGGGATAATTAAATGTATCTCTAGTAAGATTCGAACTTACAACCTACTGATTAGAAGTCAGTTGCTCTATCCAATTGAGCTATAGAGATGTTTTAAATTTCTTACAGACTAAAATTAATGTATCTTTAATTAAATAAAAACTTATTTTTAATAAAAAAAATAGTCCTGATAAGATCAGAACTATTTTCAAAACTAAACAGGATGAATAAGGATATTAAGTGGTTAGGTGAAATTTTTCTTCTAGAAGTTTTCTTTCTTCTTCTACATTCCGATTAATGGCATCGAATGGTGAAAGAGTTCCCTTCTTTTTAGCCCTAAGGTCTAGTTTTCTGATGTTCATAATCATGATATCAGAAAATGTAATGGATGGTCTTAGAGATTGAATGATTTTCATCATTCTAATAATTACATCATTAGGGGTCAAGTAATTATACTTATCCATTAACTCCATACTAATTTCAATCATATCATCAATAGGATACATATCAACTCCTTCTTGGAGATAAGTAGTATCAATAAGTTGAAACCAACTAGGACTTAAATTCATTAAATGGATATAACCATTATTAAACCACATATAATCACCCATCTCCTCACATAGATTAACTACATCTAATTCTTTACCATAGGCTATGTGAGCTTTAATAGAAGTTAGAAATTCTCCACATTCGGTAAACATACCTGATCTCATGTGGAAAAGATTCAACTTAAGATTACCTTTGTCAATTAAGGTAGTAAGGGCTGCCTCCTTGTATTCAAGTAAAGTCATGATAGTAGTTTGGTTAGATGGCTACTGGAGCCTTAATAGGTGAATCATATTTATAATCCATAAGTCCAAAGTCATTAAAGTTGAAATCAAAAATACTCTGATTTCTTTCTTTAATAGCCATATAAGGTAACTTATAGGGAGTCCTAGAGAGTTGTTCTTTTACTTGTTCTAGATGGTTTAAGTAAAGATGGGTATCTCCACCAGTCCAAATAAAGTCTCCATACTCTAAACCAACTACTTTGGCTACCATCATGGTCAATAAGGCATAGGAGGCAATATTAAAGGGAACTCCTAGAAATACATCAGCACTTCTTTGGTAAAGTTGGCAAGAAAGTTTACCATCAGCTACATAGAATTGAAATAAGGCATGACAAGGTTCTAAGGCCATTTCATGTAGTTGACCTGGATTCCAGGCACTTACTACCATTCTTCTAGAATCAGGTGATGTTTTTAAAGTATCAATTATCTTTTGGATTTGATTGATATATTTCCCATCAGGAGTAGGCCAGGAGATCCACTGTTTCCCGTATACCGGTCCCAGGTCTCCATTTTCATCAGCCCATTCATCCCAAATCCTCACTCCATTATCTTTAAGATACTTAATATTAGTATCTCCTTGTAAGAACCATAAGAGTTCATGGATTACTGATTTGATATGAATCTTTTTGGTAGTTACCAATGGGAAGCCTTCTTGGAGATTGAATCTCATTTGATAGCCAAATACAGAAAGTGTTCCCGTACCCGTTCGGTCGGTCTTCTTGGTACCGGTATCCAAGATGTGTTTTAGGAGTTCTTGATAGGATTTCATTATTGTTAGTTATTGGTTACTCAATAGGGGTTTTCTTCCACCAATCAGCTGGATCTTCTTCCTCCTCCATTTCTACTATAAAGACAAATCTATTGGCTAAATACCCTACATAAGGAAGGGGAGGATTAAATCCCTCTATTTTAATGGCTGGAACATTATTATACATTACCATAGTCATTACTTCAGTAGCAGTATAAATTTGTCCTTTTACAGGCCATTGTGAAATTGGGATTTCATTAGGACGACCTTCATCATTAAGACAAATAACTTCACAAGGTAAGGTAATAAGTTCCATTCTTTTTTTTATAAAAATAAAAACTAGTTTTTACTTAACAAAAATTTAATTAAAATTTATGGTAACTTAATGTTATTCAACCTTTTATATTCCTCCCATTTTTCCTCTCCCATAATAGGAGGATAGGTATTTCCATCACATGGATCAATATCATAAAACTTATCAGGAACCTTACACCCACAACTCATACACTCTCCTAATTCCATACAGCCTTTACAAACCTGTTTCCTATAATCAATCTGTTGTTGTTCATGGGGTGGGAGTCCAATAGTCATATCTAAAGCTTTTCTTAAATATGAACGGGCAAAGGACTTAACATTCTTACGATTTATTTCTTTTGACATTGTCTCTTTGTTTTTGTTGTTTATCAAGTTCTTGTTGGTGGACTTGTTTTCTAATGAGTTCTTTCAATGAATCAAAAGTAGGTTTAGGAGGAGTAATAGAAGGAGTATGGTCAAGACCAATATGGTCAATACTATCATTAACTTCTACATAAGGAATATCATCAATATTAGATTCTTTATCCTCTTCTTCTTTCTCTTCTTGTTTTCTTAAGATTACTCCCTGTACTTCATCTTCTGAACGTTTGGTCTTAAGAAGTAATTCTAGGAATCTTAGTTGTTCTACAGGTTGTAAAGTTTGAACTCTTTCAAGTAAAGAAACCGTTTTTACTCCTGTTTTCTCTTCAGAAAAGAAAGTAGCCCTTAGAAGATCATTAAGATAAATTTTAACCTTCTTCTGATGTAGACCAAGTAGTTCTTCTTCTTGTTTTAGAAAGGCTAAACATTCAAAATACTGTTTGGAAATCCATTCATCAATTTTCCATTGTTCAATCTTATCAGATTCTAACATCCAAGAAGGAACTTCTGGATCAATGGTTTCTTGTATTTGTTGTTGATACCTTTGGAAATGGAGTACTAAAGTAGCTTTTCTATTGGCTACAAACTCTAAAGTAAACTCTGACATGGCATGTTCAAAGTAAACCTGTAGAGTATCTTCTTTTACTCCTGGAAACCTAGACCTCATCCAACTGAAGAGTTGTGTACGGGTGGTTCCAGACTTCATTTTATCAACTACTTCTTGTAAAGTAGGATCTGATAGAGCTGGACTCTTAATAGTTCTTTTAGGGGTTTCAGTCATAAGTCCTCTTCTAGCCTTATCTCCTGCATGATCATGTCTATAAGTTAACATTAGGCATAAAGGATTTCATTTTCATCAAATACAGTGTAAGAGAACATTTGTAAAGTATCTACCATATCATCATGAGTGGCATTGGGGAAAAACTTACATTGTTCTAGGAATTTCTTTAAGTAGGGTCCTTTGACCATCTTAACCCTCCCGGCTTCCCATTTAGGAGTTTCAGCAGCCACCCTGGTATATTTATCAGTATCAGGTGGTTTGGTGAAAACTACATTAAAGTCAGTTTCATCTCTTAACATATCAGCAATGGCATGACCTGAGTTCTTAGGCTCAATATACCACATTGAATTAGGAGAAAGTTGAAACTTCTTAGAATGTACATTCTTAAGATACTTAAGAAGTTGAGGAGTTTTCATATAAACCTCCTTAACATCAATTACATAGGCATAACGACCGATCTTAACTCCTGTAAGGATGGAGGTGGGGTCATTCTTGGTCTTATCAGTAGAGGCGGTATCCAACCAAAAACAGATAGGGTTCTGTTCAAGGTTACGGACTAAGGCGGTTGGTTCTACAATTTCAAACCAGTTAACATCAATCAATCCTCCTTCATCAGGAGCTGGCTTCTGTCCATATTGACCGGCAAAGGCTCTGGAACCAAGTGTCTTTTTAAATTGACTTAATACTTTAGTACTTAACCTGATTGGATCTAAAAGACCGGTTAACTTACTATAGTAGATCTTTAGATGTTTTGGTTTTACATTATCATCTTTTGTTGCCGGTAGACAAATATGATGATACATTTCTGGATGGTTCTCCAGTAAGTAACCGGTTAAATCCTCTTGGTGGAGTCTTTGCATTACTATAACCCTTAACCCAAGGTTAATCGGAGTAAGACGGTTATAGAGTGATTGTGTATAGTAGTTAATAGTGGTTTGTCTTTCAATTGGAGATTCAGAGGTCTTAGGGTTCTGAGGGTCATCAACTATAATGATAGCTCCTTTGTGACCGGTAATGTTGGCTCCAGTGGTGGCAGATAACCTAAAACCTCCTTTGGTAGTCTTGAAGTAAGATTTAGAATCTTCATCCCTTCTTATCTGATAGATATCACCAAAGAGTTTTTGGTATTCATCTGACTTAATAATATCCCTACAATACTGGGCATTAATTAAAGTAAGTTTCTCATCAAATGATACTGTAATAAAAGGAAGGTAAGGAGCCTTAGTCCAGATCCAGGCATTTAAGGCCACTGAACAGATTAGGGATTTAGATGTCCTTGGAGGAATATTAACAATTACATCTTTATCTTTTTCTTCTTTACGAATAATCCTTTCAACCTCATCTTGTAAGTAGTCACAGAGGTATTTAATGTGAAAGGAATCTTCGTATTTTTCATTGGGGAAAAGTACTTGAAAACTCCATTTAAAGAACTCATGATAGGAGTTTAGATATACCGTTCTCCTTAGGGCTACTTCTAAGGATGAGAGTTTAATCATTTTACAATAAGATAAAGAATGGTGAGTACTCCAGCTCCAGAAAGTAATTTCAGGCCTGTATTCTTAAATTTAAGACCTTTAATTTCTTTCTTCAACTCTCTCCTTTCTTCATTCCATCCTACTTTCTCTACTTCAAAGCCATTACTAAGGATCTGTACTTCTTTTTTACTCTCCTCTTGTTGTATTTCATTAATCTTCTTAAGGTAGTCCACCTGTGAGGAAAGGTTAGAGACTTTGGATATAAGAAGGTCTTTCTCCTTTAATCCAGTTACTATTAGTGATAAACCAATCGGATTGATCTTAATGGAAGAATCCTGTAAAATAGAAATTTCTACTCCGTTAGAAAGAGTAGAATCTTTAATTACTTCATTTACTTCCTTAGAAGAGGAAAATTCTGGTTTAGATAATTGTTCTCTTAAAATTACTACCTTTTCACTAACATTAGTGTGAGTGATCATATAAGATAGTTTTGAGATCTCTCCATCCAAGATTCTATTAAGTGAATCTTTCTCTTTGAACTTGTTACTCAAGTCTAATTTCTGTGACTTAAGAACTTTGATCTCTTCTTTTAACTTATTGTTTTCTGAGTGTAGTTTTTCAATCCCTTTGTTTACTCTGTAGAGACGAAGTTTTTCACAACCTTTGATCCCCAGCAAGGAAACTATCAAGAGGAGAGCTAAGGCTAGTACTCGAATTACGTTCTTGAGGGAGGACGGAAGTAATTGCCAACGGAGTTTCATTGTTGTTAGATATTTTAAATAGAAGAAGATCAAACTCTGATCTTTCAGTGGGGGTAAGTTTACTTAAATCGTATTCTTCATCTAATGAATTCTCTCCTGAAAAACCACTTGTATTTTGGTATAACTCCAAGGCTATCTCCTCACTAACCAAACCCATTACAAGTTCCTTCTGTTTCATTGACCTTCTAGCTCCTCCTCTATCACCTATATCCATGAACTTCTTATAAAGACGTTCATAACAGTAAATATGGTAGAGAATTATGGAAAGAAGATCATGATCAGTAGCCTTGATAATATCATCTTTAACCATTTCGATTAAAGATTTAATCTGTTGATCGGTATAGTTACCAGGGTACTCATTATGTACTTCTCTTACTATCTCATTCCTCATCCAAGCCTGAGTAAGAAGACCCATAATTAGATCTTTTACATCATTGGTTATAGACACTGGAGAAGTAGAGTGTCTAAGTTCAGTAGCCTCAGTAAGCTTTTCTTTATAATCAGCCTTTCTTTGACTTATTGGTTCTTCCTGTCCTTCTGTAGTCATACTTAACTCCTGTGTGTTCCCAATAAATTAGACAACCATCTTCAACTGTATCAAATGGATAAACCTTGTCACCAGGGTAAGGTTTTGAAATGAACCTAAAACAGGTTTCTTTCAACTTACAACTCCCTCCCGAACAACGTTCAATGGTAAGATCCATTTGGGTAACTTGTTTTAACTTTGATCCCTCTTATGATACCTCCTTCTAAGAGAATGAAGTTTTCACGAAAATTAGCTTTAGAATTTTTCAAGAAATAGACTTCAGCTTTCTTTTCTAAGAGGAATGAATATATTTCTTCAATACCCTGAACTCTTTGAACTCTTGAATCAAAGAACAAAACTTCTAAAGAGGTTCTTTGTATCTTGTTAGTGAAAAAGAGTCTATACAAGAACTTTACTCTTTCCATCAAAGAAATTTTTCTAAAGATGAAGTCTACACTTGATCTAAGAAACTTATTTTCTGTGAGTAAGTAAAGTTCTTGTAAGTCCTTCATGGGTTTATTTTGTTGTTATTTTTTTTGGGAGTGACGTAGTCACGTTAGTTTTTTTTTGTTTTTCTTTTGTTTAGCTTCATTCGAGAGAATAAGAGCTTTAAAAAGACAAATAAAACTTTTAAAACTTTTACTTGTACTACGTAATAATTTAAAAAAGTTAAAATGTAAAAATCGTTACCGGAAAGAAGTAGAATTCTGGTTACTACGTGACTTAATTAATCTTGTCATATAGGATGAGTTAGCTTCTTCATGTGAATTTTCATTACTCCTAGGTAACGAAACACCCTGTCCTTCAAAGGCATCAGCCCATTGAATGTTCTTAGTCCGTGAAGGGGTCGGTTTTGGTAGTTGGATTTCCATGATTATTTAGGGTTGAAAAGTTTTGATAACATACATCTCTTCCTAGGTGGTTAGGTAAGGGTATTCCCTGACTGTAGTTAAATAGGAAATGGTTATTCGGAGTAAACTCATATTCATTACTCATTCTTAGGATGGGGATACCTTTGAAGCCTGGGAATATGTGTCCTTGTTTTGACTGTAATCTCAACTCCTCTAACGAAACAGACTTATGTCTTCTTTTAACCGTAATTAATTGACTACTCTCTAAATCCCTTCTTAGGTTACAGGCTGAAGCCGATGATTTATAACCTAAAACTTCTTTCATTTTCTTATAAGGAACTTTGAAAGATGTAGTATGAAGTTCTTGTTTGGTACCTTCCTCCTGACTGCTTACTAGATGGCGATGTGCTTGTCCAAGATTTCTGATTACCTGACTTCTCTTACTTTCCTTTCCGTAGTTGATAAGATCAAGTGCTTGAAGTTGTCTCTTCTTTTCTTTTAAGGTAGAACTAAGAAATTCGTAACTTCTTAGATTAACTAATTGTCTAAGAATATCTCCTAACTTAATTCCTAGAATCACTTTCCAAACATGATCATATGACTTTAATTGAAAACCAATGATCTGGCCTTTTCTATTAACCATCTTAACAATCATACCACATTCCAATAAACTCTTCATCTTAAGGGAGATGGAGGTTTTAGAAAGGGATAGATTATCAGAAAGAAAGGAAAGATACTCCCCGTAATAAATACGG
>JAAIGE0100406482.1_pt1 | contig 17207 bp, 15 predicted proteins | sample 6487951 | NCBI WGS metagenome assembly JAAIGE01 (sample SAMN13974128, study PRJNA590717) | phyllosphere metagenome | biome: tomato field; feature: multiple bacterial spot infested tomato fields; material: tomato leaves; isolation source: leaves from tomato fields | host: Solanum lycopersicum ... | reverse complement strand
TTGCTGCTCCTTGTAGTGGGTAGTGAGGGGTGGTCGGTGTGTCGATGTGTTCACTGTAGGCCAAGCGCCGCATGGTCTCCAGCGGGATGCGACGAGCCGGTGCTTCCAGTCGTCGAGCGCGGCGTCGCCAGCGTCGGTGATGACGACCAGGCGTGCGCGCGCGTCCGCCGGGTCCGCCTCGCGCCGCACCCAGCCCTGCGCCTCGAGGCCCTCGACGATCTTCGTCATCGTCGGTTGCGCGACCCGGCTCGCGACCGCGAGATCGCCGAGCCGCAGCGGCCGCTCGCGCAGCGTGCTCAGCGCACCCCAGACCGCGGCTGAGCGGTGCTCCCCGGTCGCCTGCGCGGCGCCGCGCGTGGCCCGGTGCACGAGCGCGAGCAGCTCGCCGAGCTCGTCCAGACCGTTTCGCATAGCCCAACTATATAGCCTCCCTATGTGACTGGCAACACGCCGCCGGGTCTGCACCGGGTGCGACGCGTACACGACCGGGTACTTTCACGCTGGTCGCGGCTCCGCGCTGCCGCGAGCCTGATCAGAGGTCACGTCGACGACGACCGGCTGGACGACGGCCACCCCGATGGGTCGGGCCGGCTCGGCGGCGGCGGACCCGGGCGCCGCGATCGCGATGTCGCGGCGCCCGTCGATCACTCCGAGGAGGAGCCCCATGCCGCTTCACACACTGCTGCAGGACCACGCGTGCCTCATCGTGCACGGGGAGGACCAGCCCGGCCTGGTCTCGGTGCTGTCCGCGCTCATCACGCGCAACGGAGGGAACATCGTCACCCTCGACCAGCATTCGTCCGATCCGGCGGGTGGGGCGTTCTTCCAGCGCGTCGTCTTCCACCGCGAAGGCGTGACGGCGGCGCTGCCCGACATCGAGGCCGACCTCGAGCAGACCCTCGCGCCGCTCGGCATGCAGTGGCAGCTGACGGACCAGTCGGTCCCGAAGCGGATGGCCATCCTCGCCTCGACGAGCGACCACTGCCTGCTCGATCTCCTGTGGCGCCACCGGCGCGGCCAGCTGCCGGTCACGATCCCGATGGTCATCTCCAACCACACCGCGGTGGCGGAGGATGTGCGCTCGTTCGGCATCCCCTTCGTGCACGTGCCGTCCCAGGGACCGGACAAGTCGCAGGCCGAGGCTCGCATCCTCGAGCTGCTGCGCGACAACGTGGACTTCGTGGTGCTCGCCCGCTACATGCAGATCATCTCCGAGGACTTCCTCGACGAGATCGGCGCCCCCGTGATCAACATCCACCACTCGTTCCTGCCCGCCTTCATCGGCGCCGCCCCGTACCGGAAGGCGCACGAGCGAGGTGTGAAGCTCATCGGCGCCACGTCGCACTACGTGACCAAGGACCTCGACGAGGGCCCGATCATCGAGCAGGACGTCACCCGCGTGAACCACACCCTGAACGCCGCCGCCCTGCAGTCACGAGGCGCGGACGTCGAACGAGCCGTGCTCTCCCGCGCGGTCCTCTGGCACGCCGAGGATCGCGTCATCCGCGACGGGAACCACACCGTCGTCTTCGCGTGACCCCCACCGCCCCGGGCCGCCCCGCGCAGCAACGCTGCGCGGGGCGGCCCGCGTCCGTTCGCCCGACCCTGACGAGACCAGATCTGACCAGAGGAGCATGACGATGACAGCTACCAGGCTCGACGGCACCGCCGCCGCCGCCGCGATCAGGCAGGAGCTGCGCGGCCGCGTCGAAGCGCTGCGCCGCCGCGGCGTGACCCCGGGGATCGCGACGGTCCTGGTCGGAGCGGACCCCGCATCCCAGCTCTACGTCGGCATGAAGCACAAGCAGTCGCTGTCCATCGGGATGAACTCGATCCAGCGCGAACTGCCGGCGGATGCGACGCAGAAGCAGGTCGAGGCGGTGATCGACGCGTTGAACGCCGACCCGTCGTGCCACGGCTACATCGTGCAGCTGCCGCTGCCCGCTCATCTCGACACGGACGCGATCCTCGAGCGGATCGATCCGGACAAGGACGCCGACGGGCTGCATCCGACGAACCTCGGTCGGCTGGTGCTCAACGTGAACGCGCCGATCGCATCGCCCCTGCCGTGCACGCCGCGCGGGGTCATCGAGCTGCTGGTGCGCAACGGACACGATCTCGCCGGCAAGCACGTCGTCGTCGTCGGCCGCGGTGTGACCATCGGCCGCTCGATCGGCCTGCTGCTGACCCGTCGCGAGCTCAACGCGACCGTCACCTCGACGCACACCGGCACGGTCGACCTGGCCGCGCATCTGCGTCAGGCCGACGTCGTCGTCGCCGCGGCGGGCGTCAAGCACCTCGTGCGCGCGGAGCATCTCAAGCCCGGAGCCCTGGTGCTCGATGTCGGCGTGACGCGCGAGAGCGATCCCGTGACCGGCCGCAGCCGTGTGCTCGGCGACGTGCATCCGGACGCCGCCTCGGTCGCAGGGGCGCTCTCACCGAATCCCGGCGGCGTGGGGCCGATGACCGTGGCTCTGCTGCTGACGAACGTCGTCGAGGCGGCCGAGCGCTCGATGCCGGCGGGCGCCGCGTGAGCGGTCCGGAGCCGGCCCGCCGCGACCGTCCCGTCGCCGGGGACGACGCTGCGATGACCGCGGCCGTCGACGCCGAGGCGCAGCGGCGCGCCTGGGCTCGTCGCGAGGAGCAGGCGGAGCAGCTGCTCCCCCTGATCGGACGGCTCTACCGCGACCACGGCGTCGTCACATCCGTGCACGGTCACCGGCTCATGGGCCTCTCCGCGACGGGGATGCTCGCCGTGCTCGATCGCGCCGCGCGGCTCGGGCACGCGCCCGTGCCGATCGAGACGACGCTGTCGGTCGTCGGTTCGCTCCTCGACATGAGCCCCCGGGCGATGTCGATCGACGTCGGCCGCCTGGCGGAGTCCGTCGTCGGCCTCGATGCCGCTGCCGCACGCGACCGCCTCCTCGGCGCGCTCTCGCAGGGAGCGGATGAGGAGGGTCCCGCCCGCCCGACCGACGTCGTGCTCTACGGCTTCGGCCGCATCGGGCGCCTCCTCGCGCGCATCCTCATCGCCGAGGCGACGCGCGGACGCGGTCCCCGGCTGCGCGCGATCGTCGTGCGCCGCGGTTCGGACGACGATCTCGTCAAGCGGGCCAGCCTGCTCACCCGCGATTCGGTGCACGGCGCGTTCGCCGGATCGGTCACCGTCGATGCCGAGCATGACGCGCTGATCGCCGACGGCATCCGCATCCAGGTGATCTACTCCGACGATCCGGCCACCGTCGATTACGCGGCCTACGGCATCCGCGACGCCATCGTGGTCGACAACACCGGCCGCTGGCGGGACGAGGAAGGGCTCGCGAAGCACCTGCAGAGCCGCGGCGCCTCGCGCGTGCTCCTCACGGCGCCGGCGTCGTCCCCGGTGAAGAACATCGTGCACGGCATCAACGACGACACGATCGAGGACGACGACCGGGTGCTCAGCGCCGCGTCGTGCACCACCAACGCGATCACCCCGGTGCTTAAGGCGCTGGATGACGCGTACGGCATCGTCCACGGGCACGTCGAGACCGTGCACTCGTTCACGAACGATCAGAACCTCATCGACAACTTCCACAAGGGCGACCGGCGGGGCCGCTCGGCGGTGATGAACATGGTGCTGACCGAGACCGGAGCGGCCAGGGCGGTGGCCAAGGCCGTGCCGAAGCTGGCCGGTCGGTTGACGGGGTCGAGCATCCGCGTTCCCACACCGAACGTCTCCCTCGCCGTCCTCAACCTCACCCTCGATCGCGAGACCACCAAGGATGCCGTGAACGGCTACCTGCGCCGGCTGTCGCTCCACTCGAGCCTGCGCCAGCAGATCGACTACGTCGAATCGCCGGAGGTGGTCTCCTCCGACTTCGTGGGCGCGAACCGGGCCGGCATCGTCGACGGCCTCGCCACGATCGCCGACGGCGTGCACCTCGTCGTGTACGTCTGGTACGACAACGAGTACGGCTACTCACGACAGGTGGTGCGTGTCCTCGAGCGCATGACCGGCACCTTCCCGGAGGTCGTCCCGCCCCGCGCCGGCATCGTCGACTCGCTCGCCTCGACGCAGGCATGACCGAGGCCGTCGTGCGGGCTCCCGCACGACGGCCTCGGATCGCACTCAGGACGCGCGGCCAGCCGCCTCCGCCGGGGCGGTGTCCGCCGCGGCCAGCCGCAACCAGGTGTCGACCACGGTGTCCGGGTTGAGCGACACCGACTCGATGCCCTGCTCGACGAGCCAGTCCGCGAGGTCGGGGTGATCGCTCGGCCCCTGGCCGCAGATGCCCACGTACTTGCCCTGCCGGCGGCAGGCCTCGATGGCTCGGGAGATGAGCGAAAGCACAGCGGGGTCGCGCTCGTCGAAGGCCTGCGAGACCAGCGCGCTGTCGCGGTCGAGACCGAGCGTCAGCTGCGTGAGGTCGTTCGAGCCGATCGAGAAGCCGTCGAACAGCGCCAGGAAGTCGTCCGCCAGGAGCGCGTTCGTCGGCAGCTCGCACATCATGATCACCTTCAAGCCGTTCTCGCCGCGCCGCAGACCGTTCTCCGCGAGCAGGTCGATGACGGCACGCCCCTCGGCCACAGTCCTGACGAACGGCACCATGATCTGCACATTGGCGAACCCCATCTCGTCGCGCACGAACCGCAGCGCTTCGCATTCCATGCGGAAGCACTCGCGGAAATCGTCGGAGATGTACCGCGAGGCGCCGCGGTAGCCGAGCATCGGGTTCTCCTCCTGCGGTTCGTAGAGGTCGCCGCCGATGAGGTTGCGGTACTCGTTCGACTTGAAGTCGCTCAAGCGCACGATGACCGGCTCGGGCGCGAAGGCCGCAGCGATCATCGACACCCCCTCCGCGACACGGCGCACGAAGAAGTCGCGTGGGGAGTCGTACGCCGCGATGCGGTCCTGCACCTCGGCGTGCACGTCCGCCGGCAGCGCGCCGGCCTCGAGCAGCGCGAGCGGATGCACGCCGATCTGCCGGTTGATGATGAACTCGAGACGCGCGAGTCCGACGCCGTGATGGGGCAGCCGGGAGAAGGCGAACGCCTGGTCCGGGGTGCCGACGTTCATCATCACCTTCACCGGGGCCGCCGCATCTCGTCGATCCTCGTCTCGTCGATCGTGAACGCGAGCTCGCCGTCGAACACGTACCCGGTGTCGCCCTCGGCGCACGAGACCGTGACGGACCGACCGTCCTGCAGGACCCGTGTGGCGTCGCGAGTGCCGACCACCGCCGGGATGCCGAGCTCGCGCGCGATGATCGCCGCGTGACAGGTGCGCCCTCCCCGGTCGGTCACGATCGCCGAGGCGCGCTTCATGATCGGCTCCCAGTCGGGATCGGTCATATCGGCCACGAGCACGTCGCCGGGGCGGAACTCGCTCATCTGCGAGACGTCGCTCAGCACGCGGACCGGACCGGTGCCGATCCGCTGCCCGATGGCACGGCCCGTGCCGACGACCGCGCCGCGTTCGCGGAGGCGGAAGCGTCGGATCACGTTGGCCGACTCCCGGGACACGACCGTCTCCGGGCGCGCCTGCACGATGTACAACCCTCCGTCGATCCCGTCCTTGGCCCACTCGATGTCCATCGGACGGCCGTAGTGCTCCTCGATCGTGAGCGCCTGCCGGGCGAGCTCCTCGAGCTCGGCGTCCGTGAGGGAGAAGCGGTTGCGCGACGACTCGGGCACGTCGACGAAGGCGGTGCTCGCACCGACCTCCTGACGGTCGGTGTAGGTCATGGCGATCGCCTTGTCGCCGACCGAGCGCTTGAGCACCGCGGCCCTCCCGGCGCGCAGTGCGGGCTTCGACACGTAGAACTCGTCGGGGTTGACCGCTCCCTGCACGACGCCCTCCCCCAGGCCGTAGGAGCTCGTGATGAAGACGGCACCATCGAAACCCGACTCGGTGTCGACCGTGAACGCCACGCCCGAGGCGCCGAGGTCCGAGCGGACCATCCGCTGCACCCCCGCCGACAGCGCCACGTCGTCGTGCTCGAAGCCGTGGTGGGCGCGGTACGCGATGGCCCGGTCGTTGTACAGCGACGCGAAGACGCTCCTGATCGCGGCGAGCACGTTCTCGATGCCGCGGACGTTGAGGAAGGTCTCCTGCTGACCGGCGAAGGAGGCATCCGGCAGATCCTCCGCCGTCGCCGACGAGCGCACCGCCCACGAGACGTCGTCGGGCTCGGCGACCTCGCCGATGAGCTGCTGGTAGGCGTCGCGGATCTCCAGCTCGACCGAGGTGGGGAGCGGGTGGGTCTCGATCCACGAGCGGATCTGCGCACCCACCAGCGCGAGCCGCTCGACGTCCTCGACGTCGAGCCCGGCGATGGCGTCGCGGATCCGGCCGCGGAGGTCGTCGTGCTCGAGGAACCGGCGGTACGCCTCGGCCGTCGTGGCGAAGCCGCCCGGCACCCGCACGCCGAGGTGCGAGAGGTGCGAGATCATCTCCCCCAGCGAGGCGTTCTTGCCGCCGACCGTGGCGAGGTCCGCCATGCCGAGCTGATCGAGTCGGAGTGTGCTGGTCATCGTGTCTCCTTGAGTGGTCGTCACGGGCGTCGTCGAAGGGTCTGCAGGATCACGGCCGACATCTCCTCGACGCTCTTCGCCGAGGAGTTGAGGAACGGCACGCGGTTGCGGCGGTAGAGCTCCTCGGCGCGTCGCAGCTCGAGGGTGCACTGTGCCCGGCTCGCGTACCGCGAGTGCGGCCGCCGTTCGTGGCGCACCTGGCTGAGTCGCAGCGGGGTCGTGGTGATGCCGAAGCAGCGGTCCGCGAACGGAGCCACCGCTGCCGGCAGCCCGTCGGTCGGGAAGTCCTCCTCGGTCAGCGGGTAGTTCGCGACGAGGAGCCCGTGCTGGAGGGCGAGGTACATCGTCGTCGGCGTCTTCCCGCACCGGCTCGGCGCGATGATCACGACGTCCGCCTCCCCCAGCGCTCGCAGGCTCTGACCGTCGTCGTGCTCGATCGCGTACTCGACGGCCTGCATCCGCGCGAAGTACCGGGCCGGGTCGCCCACGCCGTGGAACCGGCTCAGCCGGTCGGATGCCGTCACTCCCAGCGCAGCCTCGAGTTCGGTGAGGTGGCCTCCGAGCAGATCGATCATCGTCGCCCCGGCCCGCTCCAGGGTCGCGGCCATCGCGGCGTCCCTGATCGTGGTGAAGACGAGCGGCGCCATGGCGCGCGCCGCATCGCGCTCGATGTCGTCGACGACCGCTGCAGCGCGCGCGACGGTGTCGACGAACGGGATGGTGTGCTTGACGAAGGAGAAGCCCGGGAAGTTCGCCAGGAGGGCGCTGCCGAGCGTCTCGGCGGTGATCCCCGTGCTGTCGGAGACGAAGTACACCGCCCGCAGCGACGAGGCCTCGGACCCGGTCATCGCCGGCGTCGCACCACGAGCGAGAGCAGCCACGCGGCGATGAAGGTCGCAGCGCATCCTGCGACGCCGACCAGGACCTGGGACTGCGCCGGGCTCTGCAGCGCTGCGACCGTGTAGTCGGCGAACGGACCTCCTCCGAGGGGGTGCGCCTGCGCGGTGTGCTCGAAGCCGACGGTTCGCGCCACGTGCTCGAGCCCGTCGGGTGAGGGCGAGGCGAACCCGCTGATGAGCACCGCGACGATGAGGGCGAGGGTGAGGGAGCCGACGACGAAGGCCGACGACGAGAGCCGCGCCACCCGACGTGCGCTCATGCCGGCACCGCCGTCGTCGGGTGAGCGGGCAGGCGCCCGCCGCGCAGACCGGCGACCAGGTCGGGGCGCACGAGCACGACCGCCGCCACGAGCGCACCCGTGGCCACCGCCTCGCCCAACCCGATGAGGCTGTGCCAGCCGAGCATCTGCGCGGTGAGCGCGCCGACGGGGACGTCGGCGCTGCCGCCCCATGCGAAGAGCAGGCTGAACACGAGCGCGGCCGCCGGCACCGATACCGCCCCGGCGATGCCGCCGGCCACGGGCAGCGCCCAGCGCCGCGAGGGCAGCAGGGCCGTGAGGCCGGCGATGACTGCCCAGCTGACCAGCACGGGGACGATGGCCAGCAGCAGGACGTTCACGCCCATCGCGGTCACCCCTCCGTCTGCGAAGAGCAGCGCCTGGGTGACCACGACGACGGTCGACGCGAGGATCCCGCGCGCCGGACCGAGGAGCGCGGCGGCCAACGCACCACCGATGAGGTGTCCGCTGACCCCCTGGCCGACCGGGAAGTTCATCATCTGGGCAGCGAAGATCGTCGTGGCGACGAGCCCGGTGAAGGGCACGCGCGACTCGATACCGCCGCGGCGGGCGAGCACGCCCGACAGCACGATCGCGCCTGCGGCGATGCCGCCGCTCACCGCAGCTGCATGACCCTCGAAGAATCCATCTGGAACGTGCATGGTTCAGTCCTCACTCTCGATGTCCGCGACGGCCTGCTTCGCCCGGGCGAGGTCCGCCCCGCTGGCGAAGAGCAGGCCGACGTCGCTGGTGACCGTCAGCATCCGGTAGCCCGCTCGGGCGTTCAGCTCCGCGAGGGAGGCGTCGCCGTGGATGCCGGCGACGATCCCCCGAGCCCGTGCGGCCGCGGGGACCGCCTGGCGGATCGCGCTGAAGGCGCCCTCCGCGTCCATCCGCGGCGCCTGCCCGAGCGTGATGCTCAGGTCGGACGGGCCGACGTAGACCGCATCGACGCCGGGCACGGCCAGGATCTCGTCGAGGTTGCGGTACGCCTCCTCGGTCTCGATCATCACGATGCAGACGATCTGCTCGTTCGCCGTCGCGAAGTAATCGCCGCCGGTGTACAGCCCGGCGCGCACCGGACCGAAACTGCGCGAGCCGGCCGGGAAGTACCGGCAGGCGGCCACCGCTGCAGCCGCATCGGCCGCGGTGTTCACCATCGGCACCACGACGCCCATCGCGCCGGCGTCGAGGACGCGGCCGATGATGCCCGGCTCGTTGGTCGGCACGCGCACGAACGGAGTCGCCGGGCTGGTGCTGATCGCCTGCAGCATCACAAAACCCTCGGAGTAGTCGATGCCCCCGTGCTGCAGGTCGATGGCCACCCAGTCGAAGCCCTGCTTGGCGATCAGCTCGGCGGAGAGCGACCCGGGCACGTGCAGCCACGCCCCGTAGGCGACCTCTCCGGCGCGCCAGCGGTCGAGCGTGGCGTTGCGGCTCACGACGCGCCCCCTTCGAGGACGGCCGCGCCGTAGCGGAAGGAGACCTCGCCGAAGGTGTCGAAGAGCGCACTGATCGTGTCGCCGGGAGCGAAGGGGATCGCCGCGACGAACGAGCCGGAGAGGATCACATGGCCCTTCCGCATCGAGACGCCGAACTCGTGCAGCTTGTTCGCGAGCCAGGCGACCGCTGTGACGGGATTGCCCATCACCGCCGATGCGACACCGCTCTGCTGGATGTCGCCGTTGCGCGAGAGGCTGGCGCCGATGCGGCGGATGTCGATCCGGTCCAGACGACGCGGATTCCCGCCCAGCACCACACGGCCGCACGACGCAGCATCGGCGATGCTGTCGACCACCGTGCCCGTCGTCCAGCTGTCGAAGCGCGTGTCCACGATCTCGAGGCAGGGCAGGACGAAGTCCGTCGCGCGGATCACATCGGCGGCCGTGACCCCGGGCCCGCTCAGGTCGGCGCCCAGCACGAACGCGAGCTCCACCTCGACGCGGGGCTGGTTGAGCTCGCCCGCCGCGATCGCCTCGCCCTCGAAGACGAACTGGTCGTCGAACAGAGCGCCGTAGTCGGGTTCGTCCACGCCGGCGAGCGCTCGCATCGCCTTCGAGGTCAGACCGATCTTGTGCCCGAGGATGCGGCGGCCCGCGTCGATCTTCAGGTCGGCGACCGCCTGCGCGATGCGGTAGGCGTCGTCGATGCCCGCGTCGGGATGGCTGCGCGTGACGGAGGCGGTCCACTCGCGGGTCCGCTCCGCCGCGTAGATGCGCTCGGCAGCGGCCTGCTGCTGGTCGGCGGTGAGGTTCATCGGTTCTCCAAGGGGATGCGGTGGATGTTCAGAGCAGGCCGACGAACGAGCCGCCGTCGATCTGCAGGTTCTGGCCGGAGATGAACGAGGCCTGCTCGCTGCAGAGGAAGGCGCACGCCGCGCCGAACTCCTCGGGACGCCCCATCCGTCCGGCGGCCACGCTCCGCGCGATCTGCGCTCTCGCCGCCTCGACCGTGATGCCCTGCTCGGTCGCGGCCAGCTCGGCGAAGTAGCGCTGCCGATCGGTGTCGATCCGGTAGGGCAGCAGGTTGTTGACCGTCACGTTGAAGCGCGCGACCTCGATGCTCACCGACTTCGCGAAGGCGGTCAGCGCCGTGCGCGGGGCCGTGGAGAGGCCCATCGTCGCGGCCGGCGACTTGACCATCGCGGAGGTGATGTTGACGATGCGGCCGAACGACCGCTGGCACATGCCGTCGGCGACCGAGCGGATGAGGAGGGCCGCGGGCATGAAGTTCGACTCGAACGCGTCGGAGAGCGCGTCGTGATCCCACTGCTCGAGCCGGCCCGGTGCGGGCCCCGAGTTGTTGGTGACCAGGATGTCCACCTGGGGAACCGCGGCGAGCAGCGCGTCGCGCCCGTCAGGCGTCGTGACGTCGGCCGCGACGGGGATGGTCGGAGCACCGGTGCGCTCGGCGATGTCGTCCGCAGCGCGCTGCGTGGAGGATGCGGTGCGACCGTTCACGATGACCGTGCAGCCCTCCGCGGCGAGCGCGGTGGCGCACGCCCTGCCGAGCCCGCGGGTCGATCCGGTGACGACCGCGATCCTCCCGTCGATACCCAGTCTCATCGTCGTCCTCCCGCGCTGCGGCGATCCGCTCCGTCGATGACGGCGGTCACGTCGCACATCACGAGCAGTCGGGCGAAGGCCTCGGGCATGGGGAGCACCATCCGGGCCGGTCGGCGGGCCGCGTCCGGGAACAATCGGGTCCAGTGGTCGTTCAGCAGGCGGCGATCGCCGGCGTCCGCGAGCCAGACCGTGAGCTTGAGCACGTCGTCCAGCCCTCCGCCCGCCGCGGCCATGATCTCCTCGACGTGCGCGAACATGTTGCCCAGCTGCTCGTCCAGCCCCTCCGGCATGCGCTCGCCGCCGGGCTCACGACCCACGATGAGACCCGACATGACGATGCCGTCGATCCGGCTGGCGTTCGGCACCGGGTTGCTGTGCTGGAAGCCGGAGATGTCGATGCTCGCGCGTCGCTGGCTCATCGCCCTCCCCCTTCGTGCGCGCTGTGGTGATGGTGGTGGTCGGCGTGGGGCTGATGGTGGGCGGCCGTCTCGTAGTGCTGGCGCAGGAGGTCCTTGCCGTAGTCGTTGCCGTTCGGCGTGCGCACCAGGGTGTGGGTGTGGAACCGTTCCGGCCGGTCGTTGTCGAGCACGACGCCCTCGTGCTGGTCGAACTCGACGAGGATGACCGGGCTGTGCACCTTGTAGTAGGCCGCGTCAGCCATCGTCGTGCCGCCGATCCAGGCGAAGCGGGTCTCGTCGAGGTGCCGCTCGACCTCGCGCATGCGCACGCCGCTGTGGCCCTGCGGCATCCGGGAGACGTAGACGTCGAGCAGTTCGAGCAGCCGGTCCTTCTGCGGGGTGGTCATCTCGGAGGCGCGCAGGCCCTCGTAGGGGATGACGGCGTTGTCCTGCGTCGACCCGGCCAGCATCCGCTCGTCGGCGGGCACGTGACGGCCGGGCGGCAGGTCGGAGGCGAGCATCGAGTCGTGGATGACCGCACGACGACGGCGGTCCGCGTCGAGCGAATCGAGCAGGGCGTACCCCGCGAGCTCCTCCTGCTGCAGGATCGCCAGCCCGGTGTGCGGTCCATCCTCGACGAGCACCGGCTCTCCCCCGATGAACTGCGGGGTCATCACGATCTGGTCGCCCAGCACGAAGACGGTCACGCAGAGGTGGTGCCCCTGCAGCTGGTATCCCCAAGGGCGATCGGGGGCGGGCGCGCCGAAGATGCTGATCGCGTAGTCCCAGGTGTTGAGGATGCGCGGCTCGCCGACCATGTCGCCCAGGACGCCGTTCAGCTGCATCGCACCCCAGACCTGCGCGTAGCCTTCGGCGCTGTGGCTGGCGCGGATGAGGGCGAGCACCGCGGCCCGCTGCTCGCCCGACATCGTGCGCAGCCGGGCGCCGTAGGGCATCTCCACCGCGTTGAACCAGGCGAGCCATTGCGGAGAGTCGATGTCGGCCAGCGCATCGCGGCGCTGGTGCTCGTCGAGCGCGTCGATCAGCGAGGTCGCGGCGTGCAGCAGGTCGGCGGTGGAGTTGCCGGTCGAGGCGATGGGGAAGAGCCCCTCGCGCACGGTGCCGTCGTGGGTGATCCCGCGGACGGAATCGACGGGGATCTTGCCCAGCATCGTCATCAGCGCCGGCGCACGGTCGCGGTCGGTCCACGCGTGGAACAGGGGCGAGTCCGGATCCGTCACGAACGACCGGATGCCGAAACCTCGGTAGGAGTGCGAGCTCAACGGGTCCTCCTGTCGGTGCGCGCCGTGGCGACGCCAGCCGCTGCTCTGCGGCGATCCCATGCTGCGCGCGCGCCTCGACGGGGCTGAGCGGGGAACTACGCGAAGCGCTACGTGTTCCACGCCCGGGCGATTGTCGGAGCGGCACCGCGTGGCTAGCTTCATCCCGTGATCGCAGCGGCGCCGAGCCGGTCCCGGCCCAGCACGCAGCCCGAGGTCACGCAGTCAACGACGACAGGAGTCTCCGATGGGCAATCCGATCATTTCGTTCCTCCGCAACGTACCCCGCACCTATCACCCGGGCTGGGGCCAGGGCGAGTACACCTCATGGCAGGACGAGCAGATGTCGTGGAAGACGACCTGCTACCTGGGCGACTGGTCGTTCCTGTGGGAGGCGCGTTTCGAGGGCCCCGGCGCCCTCGACCTGTTCCGCGACTCGTCCGTCAACAGCTTCGAGGACTTCCCCATCGGCAAGGCCAAGCACGTCGTGCAGTGCAACGAGGACGGCAAGGTCTCCGGCGAGGGCATCCTGATGCGGCTGGCCGAGGACGTCTACACCACGCAGGGCCCGTCGGCGTTCTGGAGCGCCTACATCGCCTCGCAGGGACGGTACGACGTCACGGTGACGCAGCCGAAGACCTTCCAGTTCCAGGTGTCCGGCCCGACTGCCCTCGCCGCGTGCCAGAAGGCGACGGGCGAGGACCTGACCGACATCCCGTTCATGAGCTTCCGCTCCGTCACCATCGCCGGCAAGCACGCCTACGCGCTGCGGCAGGGCATGGCCGGCGAACCCGGCTTCGAGTTCCACGGCGACGCCGAGGACGCGGAGGTGGTGCGGGCGGCGCTGCTCGAGGCCGGCGAGGAGTTCGGCATGCGGCGACTCGGCCGGCGCACGGCGATGATCAACCACCTCGAAGCGTCCTTCCCGACGCCGGGCTGGCACTTCATGGCCGACTTCTACTCGGATCAGGACTACACCGCGTTCTTCCTCGGCAACTTCGATCTGCTCGGCCTGGTCCAGTCCTTCGACGGCAGCCTGGAGAGCGACGACCTGAACGACTACCTCCGCTCCCCCTACGAGCTGGGATGGGGTCGCTACGTCAAGTTCGACCACGACTTCACGGGGCGCGCCGTGCTCGAACGCGAGGCGGCGGAGGGCCCGGCGAAGGTGCGCGTCACCCTCGAGTGGGACAGCGAGGACGTGATCGACATCTACCGATCGCTCTTCGAGGAGGGCCCCGGGTACAAGTACCTCGAGATCCCGCACGAGCAGCGCTGGGTGGGCTGGGCCGACGAGGTCCGCGCACCCGACGGCACCCCGATCGGCGTCGCCGGCATCCCCGGCTACAGCACGTTCTTCCGCCGTGTGCTGGCGCTCGCGTTCATCGCGCCGGAGTACAGCGAACCCGGCACGCAGGTCGAGTTCGTCTGGGGATCTCCGGGCACCCGCCAGAAGATCGTGCGCGCCACCGTGGCGCCCGCGCCGTACAAGACCGACCGCCGCCGAGCCGAGCTCGCCGTCTCGCAGGCGTCCTGACGGTCGTGGACGCGGAGCCTCTCGTCGGACGCGGCACCAGGACTACTGTGGTGCGCATGTCCGACCGGCGGCCGCAGCGCGAGCGGGCCGACGAGCGGGCGCCGTTCCCGGCCCCGCTCGCCGGCTTCGTCGGGCGCCGTGACGAGGTGCGCCGCGTGAGGGACCTGCTCGCCGCATCGCGCGTGCTGGTGCTCACCGGTCCCGGCGGGATCGGCAAGACGCGCCTGGCGCTGCACGTGGCTCGCGCGGTCGAGCGCGCGTTCCCCGGCGGCCTCGTCTTCATCGAGGGCGCCCGGGAGCAGCAGCCGCTGCTGGATCGCCTGCTGGCGGCCCTCGAGGCGCTGCCGAGGCACGGGGAGCGCGACGGCATCCTCGTCGTGATCGACGATGCGGACGCGCAGGAGTGCACCGCCGCGACGGCGGCGCTGCTCCGTCAGCATCCGACGGCGCACTGCCTGATCACGAGCCGCAGCCGCCTGCCGATCGACGGTGCGGTCACGTTCCCCGTCGGCCCGATGCCGGTGGCAGCGGAGGACGGCGGCGCCTGGGAGGGCGGGAGCTACGGGGACGCGGTCGCCCTGTACGTCGACCGGGCCACCGCGGCGAACGCATCGGTGCCCGCGGAGTTCCACGACCTGGATGCGATCGGCGAGCTGTGCCGGTACCTCGACGGCTTCCCCCTGGCCATCGAGGTGGCCGCGGGCCAGTCGCGGACGCTGTCCCCCGCCCAGCTGGTCCTCCGTTACCGCGCCGCCGAAAGCACTCCGGCCGGGGCTCCGGGGCCGCTCACCGAGCACCCACGACTCGCCGTCGCCGTGTCGGCCATGGAGGAGTCGTGCACCCCGGCCGAGCGCACCGTGTGGGCGCGCTGCACCGTGTTCGCGGGCCGCTTCACACTGGAGGACGTCGAGGAGGTGTGCTGCTTCACCGACGATGAACGAGCGGACGCCTACCGGGTCGTCACCGCCCTCGTCGACAAGTCCGTGCTGGAGTGCCACGAGGGCCGCCTCGCGATGGACTACCGTCTGCTGCAGCCGCTGCGCCTCGCCGGGGCTCGAGCCCTGCACGAGACCGGCGCGGTGTCGGCGATGCGGGAACGGCATCGCCGGTGGATGAGCGAGATGACCTCCGACGTGCCACCGTTCTGGGGGAGCGAGGCCGCAGCGCGGCAGAACGACCGGCTGCTGCAGCACCTCCCCGACGTGCGTCGTGCAGCGGCGGCGGAAGCCGACCATGGAGATGTCGGCGAAGCGATGCGGATGCTCGTCTCCCTCAGGCGCCACTGGGCGCTCGACGGATCGCAGGAGGAGGCTCTCGTGCAGTTGCGTCCCCTGATCGAGCGGTCCCCCGACCGCGACGCGCGCACGCGCGAGGCGCTCGCAGCGCTGGCCTACCTGGCTGCGCTGGCGGAGCGGCCCGACATCCGCCGCTGCGCCGACGAGGAGGCCCGATCGATCGCCGAGGAGCCCTCGGCGCTCCTCGACCTCGCGTCCGGCATGGAGGCCTGGCTCGCCGCCGACATCGACCTGGCCGCGACGGCGCTCGGGCGCGCCATCGACGGTTTCACCCGCGAGGACGATCAGGACGGACTGCAGGAGGCCGCCTTCTGCCTCAGCCTCATCGTCGGTGCACGCCCCGAGGACGCCGCGGTGCAGCAGACCGTGGAGCAGGTGCTGCAGACGCTGTCGAAGGACGGCACCTGGTGGGGTGCGGCGTGGGCGGCCATGAGCCGAGGGCTCAGCGCGGTCGAGGCGGGTGAGCCGGCGAGGGCTCGGGAGTGCCTCCGCACCTCCATCCGCGCGATGCGCGACCGCCAGGACCGCATCATCCTGCACTGGTGCCTGGAGCTGCTCGCGTGGCTCGCCTCGCAGGACGGCGACCACGAGCTGGCGCTGCAACTGCTCGGCGCGACGGAGACGCACGGGTTCCACAATCTGCCGTCGCACATCGCACGGCGTCATGCCGAGGTGGGGTCCGCGGCGACGGACGTGCTCGACGCGCGCACCGCCGCTCGGCTGCTCAAGCAGGGCCGGGTGCTGCCCCTGCAGCGCACGCTGAGCCTGGCGCTCGGGGAGAAGGACGCTGCAGGAACCCGGGGCAGCGTCGAGGGACTCTCCACGCGGGAGACGGAGGTCGCGGTGCTCATCGCCAGCGGTTACAGCAATCGCGCGATCGCGGAGCACCTGGTCATCTCGACGCGCACCGCCGAGGGCCATGTGCAGCGGATCCTGGTGAAGCAGGGGTTCACCTCCCGGGCGCAGATCGCCGCGTGGGCTTCGCAGATCACGATCGGCTGATGAGCTCGCCGATCGGCACCCGGTCCGCGGCGGTGCGCGCGCCGGTCCGGAGCACGGCCGTGGATGCGGTGCGTGCCGCCGCCGCGGTGCGCGAGCTGATGCTGGCGGTGGGGCTCGACCCGGACCTGCCCGTGCTCCTCAGGACCCCCGATCGCGTCGCCGAGACGTTCGCGGAGCTCCTCGCAGGAGCGGGCGAGGACGCGGGAGAGCCACTCGACGGAGGAGCGCCGAACACGGGTGGTCCGGTCGTCATCACGCTCCGGGCGCTCTCCTTCCGCTCCCTCTGCCCGCACCATCTGCTTCCCTACGCGGGGCGGATCGACATCCGCTACCTGCCCGGAGAACGCATCATCGGCATCGGGTCCTTCGCGCGCACCATCGGCATCCTCGCCAGCCGCCCGCAGCTGCAGGAGGATCTGACGCGCGAGCTCGCCGACCTCGTGCTCGAGCGTGCCGGGGCGATCCACGTGGAGGTCAGCGTGTCGGCGCGGCACCCGTGCATGGCCGACCGGGGGCCGCGCGAATCCTCCTCGGTGCTCGAGACCTCGGCGGTGGCAGCTCGTGGCGAAGCATCGCCCTGATCCGGTTGCCCGATGACCGGTGCCGCCCGCCGGACGCGCGCTGCGCCGGTCGGGGTACGCGGAAGCGCCCCGACCGAGACGGTCGGGGCGCTTCGTTAGCGGAGTCCAGGGATCAGAAGTCCCAGTCCTCGTCCTCCGTGTTGACGGCCTTGCCGATGACGTAGCTCGAGCCGGAGCCCGAGAAGAAGTCGTGGTTCTCGTCGGCGTTGGGCGAGAGGGCCGAGAGGATCGCCGGGTTGACGTCGGTGGAGTCCTTCGGGAAGAGGGGCTCGTAGCCGAGGTTCATCAGCGCCTTGTTGGCGTTGTACATGAGGAACTTCTTGACGTCCTCGGTCAGGCCGACCTGGTCGTAGAGG
>JAAIGE0101297039.1_pt1 | contig 17218 bp, 22 predicted proteins | sample 6487951 | NCBI WGS metagenome assembly JAAIGE01 (sample SAMN13974128, study PRJNA590717) | phyllosphere metagenome | biome: tomato field; feature: multiple bacterial spot infested tomato fields; material: tomato leaves; isolation source: leaves from tomato fields | host: Solanum lycopersicum ... | reverse complement strand
CCGAGACCGCCGACACCGCCCACCCCAACGGAGCGTTGATCCGGATCAGGACGAACGGAAATGCAGCCAAGGCGGCGACGAAGGGCATGATCGGCGGCGAAACATGATGCGTCAGTTGCAGTGTCGGCCAGGCAATCGAATAGAGGATCAGAGTGATCGCTACGATGACGATGTTCCAGAACTGACCGCGGGCCACGAAACTGGTTGCCCGACGAACTTTCTCCGAATGAACGACCGCCCCGTCGAGGCCGGACAGCATCGACCCGGCGGTGGCGTATGTCGGCGCGGGCACATCCGGTGCACCCTTGTTCTTCCTACGGACCTTGATCACTCGTCAAGCCTATGAAGGCGAACCCCGAAAGTCCTCATACTGCAGAGTGAGATCCCCCTACCTCCGAGGTATCACAGGGGAGGGAATTCTCACCCGAATGCGCGTCGGAGGATCAGAAGGCCGGGACGACGCGGCGCGCGATCGGCGGCGAGGATGACGGGGCGTCGCGCGCGCTCGCCAAGAAGATCGACGGCATCGCGAAGGCGGACCCGACGATCGGGCTGGATGTCTTTGCGGTGCGCAGGCCCGATCGCTTCGGGCGGGGCGGGGATCATTCGCCTTCGCTGGAGCTGGGCTATCCCGCCGTGCGCTTTTCGGTGGGGATCGAGAATTACGACCGGCAGCATCAGGATCTGCGCACCGAGAAGGGGCGGGTCTATGGCGATACGGTGGAGGGGATGGACTTTCCCTATCTGGCGAAGGTGACGGCGCTCAATGTCGCGACGCTGCGGGCGTTGGCGGATGCGCCGGGCGCGCCCGCGACCGTGTCGCTCGACGGGGCGCTGTCGATGGATACGCGCGTGTTCTGGGACGCGGTGCCGGGGGCGGTCGCCTACAAAATCTATTGGCGGCGGGCCGACGCGCAGGACTGGAGCGACAGCCGCGTGGTGCGGGGCGGAACGCAGGCCGTGCTGAAGGACGTGGTGGTCGACGATCACTTCATCGGCGTGGCGGCGGTGGGCCGCGACGGGGCGGAAAGCCTGGTGACGTTCGGCGGCATGGCGCCGCGCAAATAGATTTGGGGGAGGCCGTGTCTTCCCCGCGAGGGGGGACGAATGACGGCTTCCGATTATGAGTGGCTGGCCGATGCGGACGTGGCGACGCAGGCGCGGCTGCTGCGCGCGATCGGCGAGGAGGGGGCGGACCTGCTCGCCTATGAATGGGAGGCGCTGGCACGTCCGGCGCAACTGGCCCCTGCGGGGGACTGGCGCGTGTGGCTGCTGATGGCGGGACGCGGTTTCGGCAAGACGCGCGCCGGGGCGGAATGGGTGCGTGCGCAGGCGGAGCGGGTGCCGGGATCGCGCATCGCGCTGGTCGCCGCGACGCTGGGCGAGGCGCGGCAGGTGATGGTGGAGGGGCCTTCGGGCCTGATGGCGATCGCGCCCTGGTGGCGGCGGCCGGTCTATTCGCCCGCGCTGCGGCGGGTGATGTGGGACAATGGATCGCAGGCGCTGCTGTTCGGCGCGGCGGAACCCGACAGCTTGCGTGGGAGCCAGTTCAGCCATGGCTGGGCCGACGAGATCGGCAAATGGCCCTTTGCCGTCGAGGCGTGGGACAATCTGGAGATGGGGTTGCGGCTGGGCGCGCGGCCGCAGCTGCTGGCGACGACGACGCCGCGTCCCGTGCCCTTGGTGCGGCGGCTGGTGGGCGAGGCGGCGGGGCGCGTGGCGCTGACGCGTGGGCGGACGGAGGAGAACCGGGCGCATCTGGGCGCGGGCTTCGTGGAGGCGATGGCGCGCAGCTATGGCGGGACGCGGCTGGGGCGGCAGGAACTGGACGGCGAACTGATCGAGGATGTGGCGGGCGCCTTGTGGACCCGCGACCTGATCGAGCGGTGCAGGGTGGCGCATGTTCCCGGCGATGCGAATGCCGGGGCGCTGCTGACGCGGGTGGTGGTGGCGGTCGACCCGCCTGCTTCCGTGGGCGGCGACGCGTGCGGGATCGTGGTGGCGGGGATCGGCGGCGACGGGCGCGGCTATGTGGTGGCGGACGCGAGCGTGGAGGGCTTGTCGCCCGAAGGCTGGGCGCGGGCGGTGGCGGCGGCTGCGGCGACCTATGGCGCGGATCGGGTGGTGGCTGAGGCGAACAATGGCGGCGCGATGGTCGAAAGCGTGCTGCGTGCGGCGGAGGCGGGTTTGCCGGTCAAGCTGGTCCACGCCAGCCGGGGCAAGAGCGCAAGGGCGGAACCGGTGGCGGCGCTTTACGAGGCGGGGCGCGTGGCGCATCGCGGCGCATTCCCGGCGCTGGAGGACGAGATGTGCGGCCTGGTGGCGGGCGGCGGCTATGAAGGGCCGGGGCGATCGCCGGATCGGGCGGACGCGCTGGTGTGGGCGCTGACGGAATTAATGCTGGGCAAGGCGGGGGAGGCGCGGGTGCGGGTTTTGTGAGGGGGCGGGAGTGGCGATCGGTCGAAAGGTTGCTTCCCCCTCACCCAGCTCCGACTAGGCAGCACGCTGCCAAGTCTTCGCAGCCCTCTCCCTCCTAAGAGAGAGGGGTTGGCGTGCGGGCTTCACCTTCATCGTCACCCCAGCGAAGGCTGGGGTCTGGGGCGGTCAGGCGATGAGGTCGGAGAGGTCGCGCCAGTCGGGATTTGTTTCTTCGATCAGGCGGATTTTCCAATCGCGGTTCCATGCCTTGAGTGCTTTTTCGCGTGTAATGGTGAGGGTGATGTCGTCATGCTGTTCGACGAGGACGAGGCGCGTCAGATTGTATCTCTTGCAGAACGCCGAGCCGGTGCCGGCTCGGTGCTGCGCAGCGCGGGCGGCAATGTCCGTCGTGACGCCGATGTAGAGGACGCCGCGCGGCTTGTTGGTCATGATGTAGGTGTAGCTTGAGCGGAGCATGGGATTAGCGTGGCGTATTGCCGCATGAGATGCCAGCCTTCGCTGGCATGACGAGCGGCTATTTGGATGGACGTTCATCTTTAGCGGCATGAGACCCCAGCCTTCGCTGGGGTTACGGCGGGAGTCGGGCGCCTGTGCGCTTCCTGGCCTGAGATACCAGCCTTCGCTGGCATGACGTGTAAGGCGGGGAACAGCACCCGCCCTCGACCGTTTCGCCATCGTTCAAACTTTTGCGGAGTAGATGCGATGAAGAGCGTGAAGCTGGTGGCGGGGCTGGTTGGGTTGGCTCTGGTCAGCGGGCCGGTGATGGCGGCCAGCCTCAATGGCAAGGATCGGGCGCGGGTTGCGCGCGCGGCGCCGCGGGACCGGGATGATGTCCGTTACTGCCTGCTCCAGGGTAAGAAGGGTCGCGACAAGGGTACGCTGATCGGCGCGGCCGGTGGTGCGGGCGTCGGTGCGCTGGCGGGCGGCAATCTGGGCGAGAGTTTGCTGGCCGGTGCGGCTGGCGCGGTCGCGGGCCGGGTGATCGGCAAGAGCGAGGGGACGAACTCCACGTGCGATCGGGTGCTGGCGCGCAATCCTTGATTTGAAAGAAATACCCTTCGACAGGCTCAGGGCGAACGGTTCTTTGTCTGTCAGGTAGGTTCAATTTATCGGGCGGCGTTCATGCGCCGTCCGGCTTCACCATCCCCTCGATCCTAAGTGGTCGAGGGGATTTTTGCGTCCGGGGGATGTGCATGAAATGGTTCGGAACGAAGGCGGCGCGCGGGGATGCGCGGCCGGTGCTCGCGCGTGCCTGGGGATCGGGCGGGGTGGCGCTGGGCGAATGGCCCGCCAGTTACGAGGCGCAGTTGCGTGCGGGCGTGATGAGCAATGCCATCGCCCAGCGCGCGCTACGGCTGGTGTCGGAGGGGGCGGGGGCGACCGCGATCAAGGCGAGCGGCGCGGAGGATGCGGCGCGGGTGCTGGACTTGGTCGGGCGCACGTCTGCTGGGCAGGCGCTGATCGAGACGATGGCGACGCATCTGCTGCTGCACGGCAACGCCTATGTCCAGGTGATCGCGGGCGCGGACGGGATGCCCGCCGAACTCTTCGCGCTGCGGCCCGAGCGGGTGAGCGTGGAGGCGGACGGGCGCGGCTGGCCGATGGCCTATCTCTATCGCGTGGGTGAAAGCGTGTCTCGCCTGTCGCCGGAGGACGGCGCGGGGCGAACGAGCGTGCTGCATGTGAAGGCGCTGCATCCGCTGGACGATCACTATGGGCTTGGCTGCGCAGGTGCGGCGGCGGGCGCGGTGGCGATCCACAATGCGGCGAGCGTATGGAACAAGGCGCTGCTCGACAATGCGGCGCGGCCCAGCGGGGCGATGGTCTATGCGCCGGGCGACGGGTCCGTGCTGTCGCCCGACCAGCATGAGCGGATCAAGCGCGAGCTGGAGGTCGCCTTTTCCGGCGCGGCCAATGCCGGGCGGCCGATGCTGCTCGAAGGCGGGCTTAGCTGGCAGGCGATGAGCATGACGCCTGCCGAGATGGACTTTGTGGGGCTGAAGGCTGCGGCGGCGCGGGAGATCTCGCTCGCTTTCGGGGTGCCGCCGATGCTGATGGGGCTGCCGGGCGACAATGCCTATGCCAATTATCGCGAGGCGAACAAGGCGCTGTGGCGGCAGACGATCCTGCCGCTCGTGGCGAAGGTGTGCGCGGGCCTGACGCAAGGGTTGCAGGGATGGTGGCCGGGCGTGCGGATCGAGGCGGATCTGGACGCGGTGCCGGCGCTGTCGGACGAGCGTGGCGCCCTGTGGGACCGGATCGCGGCATCCGATTTCCTGAGCGCGGAGGAGAAGCGGACGCTGCTGGGGATCGGGTCGCCCGCTACTGGCCCTGCATCTGCGGCGGAATAGCCAGGCGATCGAGGCGGCAGAAGCCGCCATCGGCGTTCCAGCTGCCGCCTTCGCGCAGGCAGTCGCCCGCGCGGAACAGGTCGAAATGCCAGGCGACCGCGCCGATGACGAGAAGAACGACGAGGATGATGAGCTTGCGCCGGTATCTGTGCATGGCGGCGATGTAGGCGTGGCGGAGCGCTTTGGCGAGAGGAGGATGCGATGATGCGGCGGGATGGGGAGATGCTGGCGCGGCTGGTCGCGCAGGCGGATGGCGGTGGTGAGCTGGCGGGGGCGGACATGCTGATGATCCGCGCGCTGGTCGAGGAAGAGAGCGAATTGGGGGTGGAACGCGCGCTGGAGCGGCTGGGGCTGGCCGATCGCGGGGCGGAGGGCGACGTGCGGGAGTTGCGCGACCTGCTGTCCGCCTGGCGCGACGCAAAGAAGGCGGCGCGCGGGGCGGTGATCGGCTGGGCCGTGCGGATCGGCGCGGCGCTGCTGCTGCTGGGGATGGCGGTGAAGATGGGGTTGCTCGGGTTGGTGCGGGCATGAGCGGTGATGCGCGCTTTGCGGGCTATGCGGCGATCTTCGACCGGGTGGACCGGGGCGGGGACGTGGTGCGGGCGGGCGCCTTTGCCGGGTTGGCGGCGGCGGGTGTGCCGCTCTTGTGGCAGCATGGGCCGGGCAGCGTCATCGGATCGGTCGAAAAGCTGGAGGAAGACCGGCGCGGGCTGCGCGTGATCGGGCGCGTGTCGGCGCGGACGGCGGCGGGGCGCGAGGCGGCGGCGGCGTTGAAGGCCGGGGCGCTCGATGGGCTGAGTTTCGGATACCGGGTGCGGGCGGCACGAGGACATCGACCGCGGGAATTGCTCGCGCTGGAACTGGTCGAGGTCAGCCTGGTGACGCACCCGATGCAGCCGATGGCGCGGGTGGTGGCGGTGGAGGATGCGCCTGCCGCCTCATCCAACTTCGTCTAGGCCGCACGCGGCCAAGGCTTCGTATCCTTTTCCCTCCAAGGGAGAAGGAGGGTTTGGCGGTCCCATCCGGGGCCGCCTTTTTGTTTCTGCGTGGGAGAATGTGCATGACGGATATGGTGACGAGCGGGCTTGAGGCGCGCTTTGATGCGGTGCTTGCTGAGGAGCGGATCGAGGAGATGGCGGGGGAGATCGCGGCGCTGCGCGGGCGGCTGGACGATGCGGTCGTCGCGGGGCAGCGGCCTGCTCTGGATGGCGTGAAAGGCGGGGCGATTGACCCGGCAAGGGCGGCGTTCGTCGATCGCTATCTGCGGCAGGGGCTTGAGGCGGGGGTCGAACTCAAAAGCTTTGCCGGGGCAACGGGCGCTGCGGGCGGCTATGCCGTGCCGCGTGAGATCGATGCGGTGATCGGATCGACGCTGAAGGCGATTTCGCCGATCCGTGGCATTGCCAACGTCGTGCGCACCGGCACGGCGGGCTATCGCAAGCTGGTGACGGCGGGCGGCGTGGTCGCGGGCTGGGCGAGTGAGACGGGCGCGCGCGGCGAGACGGCGACGCCCACGTTCAATGAAATCGTGCCGCCATCGGGCGAGCTTTATGCCAATCCGGCGGCGAGCCAGGCGATGCTGGACGACGCGCAGTTCGACGTCGAAGGCTGGCTGGCGGGCGAGATCGCGCGTGAGTTCGCCGTGGCGGAGGGTGCGGCCTTCGTGAACGGCAATGGCGTCAACAAGCCCAAGGGCTTCCTGACCTATGCGACGACCAACGAGGGTGACGCGGTGCGCGCCTTCGGCTCGCTGCAATATGTGGCTTCGGGCGCGGCGGGTGCGTTCGGGGCGAGCGGGCCGGACAAGTTGATCGATCTGGTGCAGAGCCTGCGTGCGCCGTATCGACAGGGTGCGTCGTTCGTGATGAATTCGGCGACGCTGGCGACGATCCGCAAGATGAAGACGAGCGACGGGGCGTTTCTGTGGCAGCCTTCGGTCGCGGCGGGGCAGCCCGCGACTTTGCTCGGCTATCCGGTGGTGGAGGCCGAGGACATGCCCGACATCGCGGCGAACAGCCTGTCGATCGCGTTCGGCAACTTCGCCGCGGGTTATGTGATCGCCGAGCGCGGCGAGACCAACATCCTGCGCGATCCGTTCAGCAACAAGCCGTTCGTCCACTTCTATGCCGTCAAGCGCATCGGCGGCGGCGTGGCGAATAGCGAGGCGATCAAGCTGATGAAGTTCTCCGCTTCCTGATCCTTTGAGGGGGGAAACTGGGGCGTCGGGTTTCGACTCGGCGCCCGCTTTTTGTGATGGCGGCGGGAGGTGAGCGGATGCTGGGCCAAGCAGAGGATGGCGCGATGGCGGCGTCGGTCGACGAATTGAAAGCTTATCTGCGGATCGAGCATGACGGCGAGGACGATCTTTTGACGCGGCTGCTGCGTGGGGCGGCGGCGCTGTGCGAGCAGTTTGTCGGGCAATGGCTGATCGTGCGGGATGCGCGCGAGACGGTGCAGGGCGACGGGCGCTGGCAGCGACTGTCGGCGCGGCCGGTGGTGGCGATCGAGCGGGTCGAGGCGGTAGGGCTGGACGGCGTGGTCGAGGCTTTGCCGGTGGGTGCCTATGCGATCGACATCGATGCGGCGGGCGATGGTTGGGTGCGATCGACGCGGATCGGCGACCGGCGGGTGCTGGCGGTGGACTATCGCGCGGGGCTGTCAGCGGCGGCGGATGGGGTGCCCCAAGCGCTGCGGCAGGGGATCGTGCGGCTGGCGGCGGAACATTTCGCCGCGCGCGGGACCGAAAGCGCGACGCCGCCCGCCGTGGTGAGCGCGCTGTGGCGGCCATGGCGGCGGATGCGGCTGGCATGAGGGCGGTGTTGGCGCGGATGCTTGAGGCGCGGGCGGCGCTGCGGCGGGGGCGGGTCGTCGCAGCGTGGCGCGAACTGGGTGTCGAGGGCGCGGTTCAGGGCGAGGATGTGCGCGCTTCGGGGCGCGGGCTGCTGCGGCGGTGGCGGCGCGACCTGGCCTTGCGTGAGGCGGGGAGGGAGGGGCTATGAGCGCGGAAGTGGCGGTGCGCGCGGCGGTGATCGCGGCGCTGAAAGGGGATGGCGCGCTGACCGCCGGCCTCAACGGCGTGTATGACGGCGATCCGGGGCGATGCGCCTTGCCCTATGCGGTGGTGGGCGAGGCGATCGGTGCGGATTGGGGCGGAAAGGATGTGGCGGGCCGTGAGGTGCGGCTGACCATCAGCCTGTTCGAGACGGTGGCGGAGCGGCTGGGGCCACGGATGGCGCGGGTGGAGGCGGTGCTGGCCATGACGCCGCCGCATGAGGGCTGGCGGATCGTGACGGCGCGGTTGGCACGGTCGCGGGTGGCGCGGATCGACCGGCAAAGTCCGGGAGGCGGCTGGCAGGCGGCGATCGACTACCGCCTGCGCGCCGTTCTGGAGACCTGAGCCGAATCAGCCGGGCTTATTGTAATCCTCATATTCGGCGGTGATCTTTTCGACATATTCGCCGATCTGATCGTCCGCATCCGCCTGCGCATCCTTGTCCGACATCTTGTTCGACTTGTCGTCGGCGACGATCGCGGCACGGAAGGCGGCCTCCTGCGTGGCGCACTGCTTTTTGATCTCGCTCTGGAAGTCGCCGAGCGACAGCTTCTTTTCCATCGAGGGCTGAATCTTGCTCGACAGGCATGTCGAATAGGCCTTGCGCCCCGCGCCGACGGGATCGGCGGACGGAGAGGTGGCCAGCATCATCGCGAGGGAAACGGTCAGCAACATCGGATCTCTCCTTAACCTGCGTCTTGCACGCTTTATCTGACGAAAGGATGCGCCATGGGCGTCGAAAAGGGAAGTGCGTTTCTGCTGAAAGTCGGGAATGGCAACAGCCCCGCAACATATTCCACCGTCGCGGGAATGCGCACGACGCAGCTGTCGGTGAACGGCGAAGCGGTGAACATCACCAGCAAGGATTCGGGCGGCTGGCGCGAATTGCTTTCGGGCGCGGGCGTGCGATCGGTCAGCGTGTCGGCGGCGGGCCTCTTCACCGGGTCGGCAGCGGAAGTGCGCATTCGCAACCACGCGCTGGCGGGCACGATCGAGGAATATGAGCTGAGTTTCGAGAGCGGGGAGCGGATGCGCGGGCGCTTCCTCGTCACGCGGCTCGATTATGCGGGCGATTATAATGGCGAGCGCAATTATGCGCTTAGCCTGGAAAGCTCTGGCGCGGTGGTAAGCCAGTGAGCGGGGCGGCGAACCCGGAGCGCGGGGAGACCGCGCTGGAGGTCGGCGGGGAGCAACTGGCGCTGCGCCCGAGTTTCGCCGCGCTGGTGGCGGCGGAGGCGGAGGTCGGGCCGCTGTTCGATCTGGTCGAGCGGGCGGCGGACGGCAAGCTGTCGCTGAGCGATCTGGCGGCTCTTCTCTGGCATTGCCTGGTCGATCGCGAGCGATTGTCGCGCGAGGCGCTGGGCGAGGCGATCCTGGCGATCGGGTTGGCGCGGGTGACGCCGGTGCTGAAGGCGATCCTGCACCAGGTACTGGCGGGCAAGTGAGGCGCTTTGCCGAAGGCGCAGGGCGGCTGGCGGGAGTGGCCGGGTGGCTGCTCGGCTGGCGGCCCGACGAATTCTGGCGCGCGACGCCCGCGGAACTGGCGGCGGTGCTGCGGGCGGCGCGGGGGGAAGAGGCTGCGGAAGAGGCTGGCGTCGATGGCGGCGAACTGGCGCGGTTGATGGCGGTGATGCCGGACTGATTTGCGGGGGCGATCCATGGACGAGGAAATCGAGACGCTGGTCGTGCGGGTGCGCACGGACACGCAGGGGCTGGCGCGTGATGTCGAGGCGATGCGCGCGAGCATGGAAGGGCCGCTTGCCGACGGTGCGGATCGGGCGGGGCGGCGGATCGAACAGGGGCTGCTGCGTGCGGTACGGACTGGGCGGTTCGGCTTCGATGATCTGAAGCGCGTGGCTGTATCGGCGCTGGATCAGATCGCGGCGAGCTCGCTGCGAGGCGCGATCGGGGCGCAGGGCGGCGGGGGTGGCCTGGTCAATCTGGGCACGTCGTTACTGACGGCGGCGCTGGGATTGCCGGGGCGGGCGACCGGCGGGCCGGTGGTGCCGGGACGCGCTTACATGGTGGGCGAGCGCGGGCCGGAGATGTTCGTGCCGACGACCAGCGGGCATGTGGTGGCGCATGGCGCTGGCGGCGCGCGAGATGTGCGGGTGAGCATCGCGGTGAACGGGCGCGGCGGGGAAAGCGAGCCGAGGCTGCTGGCGCGCAGTGCGCGACAGGTGGCGCGGGCGGTGAGGGGAGCGATCGAGCGATGAGCAGGCTTGGCTATTGGCTCGCCGACGAACGGCGGGGGCAGGAGGCGCGCTTCATCAAGCGGTTCGCGCCGACCCAGTGGACCGTCAATTTTCCGCGCCCGATGATGGCCAGCGTGGTGACGAGCGCGGCGGATGCGCTGCGGGCGGATGCGGTTTTTTACGGATCGGGCGACCTGGCGGGGCTGATCTGGGAGACGGAGGACCGGTGGAGTCACCCGCTGCTCGCCTATGAGACGGCGCGGGATTTTCGCGACTGCACGCTGCGGTTCCGGTGGCGGAGCGGGGGCGTGCGGCGGCTCGATGAAACGCATGGGCCGACGCTGACGATCGAGGGGCGGGATGCGTCGGGGCAGGCGCGGTCATGGTATGTGCGCCTGTGGAACTATGCCCAAGGTGATGCGGAAGATGCTGTAATCACGTTGGACTTCTCTGATCTGATCGGTGGGTTCGAATTGCCGACGGATGCCGATCCGGTGTGGGCGGGGGACGTGGACCGGATGTTCATATCGCTGGTCCCGCCGGGTTATGATGCGGGCGACACGCCCTTTGCAGAGGGCGTCGAAGGCTGGGCGGAATTCAGCGAGATGCGCTGCGACGGCGCGGGATCGGTGCTGGCGATCGGTGACGTCATGCTGCCAGAGCATGGGCTGTCGATGGCGACGGGCTATGACGATTGTTTCAACCAGACGCCCGAGCGGGTGGTCGCCGCGATCCATGCGCTCGGCTATCGCGGGGCGATCAACCATTATGTCGGGATGAGCCATTATTTCCGGCTGGAGCGGGTTGGAACCCAGTTGTTGGTGACGGCGGAGGGCGGGGCACTCAATGCGCCATGTATCGAGTGGCACAGGGACTTTGCGGCGCGGGCGAAAGCGCTCGGCTTCGATGTCATCTGGTCGCTGTCCTACGAATTGTTCGATGCGCATTGTCCGGACGCTTGGAAGCAGCGAGCGGAGAATGGCGACCCGGCGCTGACAGGGTGGGTGCCGCCGTCGACGCTGCTGTCACCCGCGCATGGTGGCGCGATGGTATATCTGCATGACATCGCGCGGGCCTTTGTTGTCATAGGGCTGGAGGCAGGATTGCCAATCCTGTTTCAAGTCGGTGAGCCGTGGTGGTGGGTGATGCCGGGGGACGGGCGGATATGCCTGTATGACGATGCGGCGCGGGCGGCTTTGGGGGGAGCGCCGGTGTCGATCCCGAGCGTCTGGGGTGCGCTGGACGCTGCGCAATGCGCTTTGCTGGATGCAGCGGGGGCTTTGCTGGCGCAGTCGACGGCGGCGCTCTGCGCGGCGGTGAAGGCGGTCGCGCCACACGCGCGGACGCATCTGCTGGCCTATCTGCCGACGATCCTCGACCCACGCGCGCCCGAAGCCAAACGGGCGAACATGCCGGTGGGATGGGCCTCGCCCGCTTTCGACGTGCTGCAACTGGAAGATTATGATTGGGTGACCGAGGGGCGACCGGGGCTGACGGCGCGGGGCATCGCGGCGGCGACCGAGCGGCTGGGCTATCCGGTCGAGGAACAGCATTATTTGGCGGGCTTCGTCCTGCTGCCGGAGCAGGCGGGGCAATGGGCGCGGATCGCGGCTGCGGCGGAGGCTTCGATCGCGCGCGGGACGGCGCAGACCTTCGTCTGGGCGCTGCCGCAGGTGTGCCGTGATGGCTTCACCATATTTGCAAGTCATGGGAAGGGTACGATGCAAGCCTTTGATGATGTGATATTCCCACTGTCGATCGGGCGGGAGGCGAGCATGTCGCCCGCCTTTTCGACCCAGGTAATCGAAAGCCCGTCCGGACATGAGCGGCGGAGCAGCGACTGGGCCGATGCGCGATTGTCCTTCGATGCGGGGCCGGGCGTGCGGTCGGATGCGGATGTGGCGACACTGGTCGGCTTCTTTCGGGCGCGCAGGGGCGCGGCGCGGGGGTTCCGCTTTACCGATCACTATGACGATCGCAGCTGCGCGCCGGGGGCGACGCCGGGGCCGCTCGATCAGAGGCTGGGCGTGGGGGACGGCGCGAGGACGGCGTTTCAGCTGATGCGCTTCTATGGCGAGGGGGCGGATGCGCAGGACCGGCGGATCACGCGACCGGTGCCGGGGACGATCCGCGTTGCCGTGGATGGCGTCGAACGGGCAAGCGGCTGGCGGCATGAGGGGCTGGGCATGATCGCGTTCGATACGGCTCCGGCGGACGGCGCGGTCGTGACGGCGGGGTTCTGCTTCGACGTGCCGGTGCGCTTTGCCGAGGACCGGATTGACATCAACCGCGCGACCTTTGCCGCCGGTGACATGCCGTCCGTACCGCTTGTGGAGATACGCGAATGAGCATGGCAGAGACGCTTGGCAAGCCGCTGACGACGTTGTCTTTCTGCTGGCGGATCGAACGGAGTGATGGAGTGGCGATCGGCCTCACCAGCCATGATCGCGATCTGACGATCGGCGGGCTGCTCTATCGCGCAGCGGCGGGGATGAAGCCATCGGTGATCCGCAGTGGGATCGGGCTGGAAGGCGACGACAGCGATGTGGCGGGCGCACTGACGAGCGACGCGATCAGCGAGGTGGATCTGGCGGCGGGCCGATGGGATGGCGCTGCGCTGGAGGTGCGGCTGACGGAGTGGGAGGCTCCGGGTGCGCTGTGGTTGTTGCTGGCAAACGGGGAGATCGGCGCGGTAAGTCGGACGGGCGATGCCTTCACGGCAGAGCTTATTGGCGCGGCGGCAATGCTGGGCGCGCCCGTCGCGCCGTCCACCTCGCCCGACTGTCGCGCGACGCTGGGCGATCAGGCGTGCAGGGTGGATATGGCGGGGCGGCGGCGGGTCGTGATGGTCGATTCCGTGCAGGATGCGCGAGTAGAAGTTCAGGGTCTGGCGGCGGGAGCCTATGCGTTCGGGACGTTGCGCTGGCTGAATGGCGAGAATAGCGGGTTTGTGCAGTCGGTACTGAACAATGATCCGCAAGGCGTTGATCTTGCTGACCTGCCTGCCTTTCCGGTTTTACCGGGGACGCTGGCTTTGCTGACAGAAGGCTGCGATCGGCAACTTGGCACCTGTGCGGAGCGGTTTGGCAACGCAGTGAACTTTCGCGGCGAGCCTTATCTGCCCGGCATGGACCTGCTGACCCGCTATCCGGGCGCATGAGCGGGGCGGATCGGGTCGCGCGGGCGCGGGCGATGCTGGGGGTGCCGTTTCGGCTGCATGGGCGCGACGAACGAGGGCTGGACTGCGTGGGGCTGGCTGCGGTGACGCTGGGCCGTGCCGTGCCGTTGCCGCAGGGCTATGGATTGCGCAGCGGAGATGGCGAGCGGGCGCAGGCGTGGCTTGCGGCTGCGGGGCTGGTGCGCGTGGACGATCCGGTGCCGGGCGATGTCGCGCTGGTACGGCCGGGGCCGTTGCAACTGCATCTGATGATCCATGTGCCGGGCGGCTTCGTCCATGCCCATGCAGGCTTGCGGCGGGTCGTGGAAAGTCCGGGGGCATGTGCGTGGCCGGTGATCGGCCATTGGCGGGATATGGAAGGGGAGAGCGATGGCGACGGTAGTGCTGACGGCGGTAGGAACGGCGCTGGGCGGGCCGATCGGCGCGGCGATCGGCGGTCTGATCGGCAACATGGCCGATCATGCGGTGCTGTTCCGGCCCAAGGGGCGGGATGGGCCGCGCCTTTCGGACTTGCAGGTGCAGACGTCGAGTTACGGGACGCAGATCCCCAAACTGTTCGGGACGATGCGGGTGGCGGGGACGGTCATCTGGGCAAGCGATCTTCGGGAAACGAAGAGCAAGGCAGGCGGCGGTAAGGGGCGGCCGAGCGTCACCACCTATGATTATTCGGCGAGTTTCGCGGTCGCGCTGTCGTCGCGACGGATCGGACGGGTTCGGCGCATCTGGGCCGACGGCAATCTGCTGCGCGGGGCGGCGGGGGATTTCAAGACGGAGCTTGGCGCATTTCGGGTCCATCCCGGCGGCGAGGATCAGGCGGTAGATCCGCTGATCGCGGCGGCGGAGGGGATCGGATATACGCCCGCGCATCGAAGCATGGCCTATGTGGTATTCGAGGATCTGGCACTCGCCGACTATGGCAATCGCATCCCGTCGCTGACGTTCGAGGTGGAGGCGGATGCCGAGCCGGTAGAGATCGGGGCAATCGCGGATGCCTTGACCGATGGCGCGATGCAGGGTGCCGATCTTGGGCGGGTCGATGGTTACGCGGCGGGCGGGGCGGATGTGCGCGATGCGATGGCACCGCTGGTGGAGAGTCATGGGCTGGCGCTGGACGGAACGCGACTGCTTGCGGTTCAGGATGCGGGGGTTGAGGTTGGTGCCGACGCCTTGGTCAAGCGCGTCAACGGGCGGGCTGTCGATGATGTAGAGCGCCGCGCTGCGAGCGCGGACGCCGTGCCGGTCGCGCTGTCGGTACGCTATCATGATGCGGCGCGCGATTATCAGGCGGGCGTGCAGCGGGTCACGCGGCCGGGCGCTGGGCGGGGTGAGGCGGGGTTCGACCTGCCCGCCGTGCTGGACGCGGACTCGGCGCGGAGCATGGCTGCGGCACGGCTGGGGGCGGCGTGGACCGGGCGGTCGAGCATGACGCTGCGCTGCGGCTGGGAGGCTTTGACGATCCGGCCCGGCGACACCGTGCGCCTCGACAATATGGCCGGGCTATGGCGGGTCGAGGAGCGGGAGTGGGAGGCGATGGCCGTGCGGCTGGCGCTGCGGCGATTGCCCGGCGGCGGATCGCTTCCCGGCGGGGCATCATCGGGCGCGATCGTGCGGCAGGAGGATGCGCTGCATGGCCCGACGACGCTGATGCTCGCCGACCTGCCCTGGCTGAAGGAGGGTGTGGCGAGCGCGCCCTTGATCGTCGCGGCGGCAAGTGGTGGTGCGGGCTGGCGGCGCGCGGCCTTGTTCGTCATGGGGGCTAGCGGGGAGGCGGTGCCTGCTGGGCGTACCGCGCTGCGGGCGACGATGGGTATGGTCGAGGGAGTGCTTCCTGGCGGTAGCATCACGCTGATCGATACGTTTCATCATATCGATGTGACTTTGCTGGCCGAGGATATGATGCTGACGCCCACCGATGAGGAGGGGTTGGCGCAGGGGGGGAACCTGTGCCTGGTCGGCGAAGAACTGATCCAGTTTACGCAGGTCGAACCGATCGGGGCGGGGCGGTTCCGGTTACGCGGATTGCGGCGAGGCTTGCGCGGTACGGACTGGGCAACAGGGACGCATCAGGCAGGCGAGGCTTTCCTGTTGATCGAGGAGGACCGGCTGGTCGAACCTTTGACGGCGGCCGGGGTGTCGAGCGAGCCGGGTGGCAGCGTTGAGGTCGTGGCGCTGGGGCTGGGGGATGTAGCGCCGGCGCGGGCGACGCTGAGCGTCGGGAGCGCGTCGTTGATGCCGCCTGCGCCTGTGCATATGCGGTGCGCGCCCAATGGGGCGGGGGGAGTGACTGTCGGCTGGACGCGGCGTGGCCGGGGGAACTGGCGCTGGCTCAGCGGGAGTGACGTGCCTGTCGACGAGGAGCGCGAGCGCTATCGTGTCGATGTGCTGGCGGGAGATGCGGTCGTGTGGTCGGTCGAGACGACGTCTGCGCAGGTGCATATCGACACTGCGACACTGGGCCTTGCCGGGCCGGAACCCCTGATCGAGGTGCGGCAGATCGGCACGCACATGACGGGGCGGCCCGCGAGGATCGTTCCCGCGCTTTGAGCTTTACGGAAGGAAACACAGATGGACATGACGCCGCGATGGGAAATGCCGCTGCTCTATGCGGGGCAGGCGCAGAAGGAAATGTTCCACAACGAAGCGCTGATGCGGATCGACATGCTGCTGCATGGCGCGGTCGAAAGCGCACAGCTTGGTTCCCCGCCCGCGTCACCGGAACCGGGGCAAGCCTGGATCGTCGGGCCATCGGGCGAAGCCGCTTGGGCAGGGAGAGCGGGGCAGGTTGCGTTCTGGAGCGAGGGCGGCTGGCGATTCGTTGCGCCGCACAAAGGTCTGGCACTAGATGTCGGCGATCTGGGTCACCGTCTTGTCTTCGATGGCGAAGATTGGCAGCCGGAAAGCATGCGGGGCGACGGCATTTATATCGAGGGCGCGAAAATAGTCGGCGCGCGTCAGCCCGCGATCGCGGCTCCGGTGGGCGGCATGATCACGGACGCGGAGGCACGATCGACTATCGCTGCCATTCTCGCCACTCTACGTACGCATGGATTAATCATGGAATAACGATGATTTTTACTGGGGTTTGGGAAAATATCGTCAAGCAAATGTCATCTTTTACTGTCAATTGGCGGTCTCGAAGCCGTTATCATGATCTACTGCGTTATTTTTGCAACGGTTTCACCAAATGTGGACTTGCCATGAAACTTTCATGCCGATACAGGGTTTCAGCAGTCCTTCGTGACACTCTTGAAAGGGGAATTCAAATGCGGAAGCTTGCCCTCGCGGCTGCTCTTGCGACCAGTGCCCTGGCCACCCCGGCCTTGGCGCGTGATAATAGCTGGTATGTCGGTATCGATGCCGGCGGTATGATCGTTGAAGATCAGAACGTCCGTGTTGATCCGGCGCGCGCCGTTGCGGTGCCGTCGGTCGATTACCACAAGGGTTACGATTTCGACGCCAACATCGGCTACGATTTCGGCGGTTTCCGTCTGGAAGCTGAAGCGGCTTACAAGCGCGCCAAGGTCGATCTCGACCAGACCGGCTTCGGTGGTGCAGCTTCGGCCCTGTCGTTCATGGTCAACGGCCTGCTCGATTTCGGTCCCGATGACGGCCTTCAGGGCTTCGTTGGTGGTGGTGCCGGCGTTTCGCGTGGCAAGCTCGCCACCGACATCGTGAACGACAGCGACACCGGCTTTGCATGGCAGGCGATCGCGGGCGTTCGCTACCCGCTGTCGAGCAATGTCGACGTCTCGCTGAAGTATCGCTTCTTCAACCAGGACAACATCAAGCTCATCAACGCGTACACCACTCAGTACGCCGTTGCCGGCTCGAACCTGGAAACGAAGCTGCGCACGCACAGCCTGCTGCTCGGTCTGACCTACAACTTCGGCGAACCGGCTGCTCCGCCGCCGCCGCCCCGCCGCCCCCGCCGCCCCCGCCGCCTCCGCCCCCGCCGCCGCCTCCGCCGCCGGTTGCGGAATGCAGCCCCGGACCGTACATCGTG
>JAAIGE0100097179.1_pt1 | contig 17226 bp, 12 predicted proteins | sample 6487951 | NCBI WGS metagenome assembly JAAIGE01 (sample SAMN13974128, study PRJNA590717) | phyllosphere metagenome | biome: tomato field; feature: multiple bacterial spot infested tomato fields; material: tomato leaves; isolation source: leaves from tomato fields | host: Solanum lycopersicum ... | reverse complement strand
GTAGGTCAGTTGCACGAAACCGCTGCCCACCTCGACGCGCCAGGCGCCTTCAAGCAGGGTAGGTACCCCCTGTTGCCGCGCACCTTGGCTGATCTGCGCGTAGTTCTGCAGGATCAGGGAAATGCCGATGGCGCTGATGAGCGGCGCCAGGCGGGTGGAGTTGCGCAAGGGTTTGTAAGCGATGCGCTCGATGGTGAAGCCGTATACCCCGGTCACCACAATGGTGAACAACAAGGTGCCCAACATCAGCAGGGGGAAGGATTCGACGCCGAAATAGGCCAGCAATGCCAAGCTGATCGCCGCCAGGTAGGCGGAAATCATATACACCTCGCCGTGCGCGAAGTTGATCATGCCGATGATGCCATAGACCATTGTGTAGCCGATGGCGATCAGGCCGTAGACCGACCCGAGGGTCAGGCCGTTGACCAGTTGCTGCAGGAAAATACCATCCATAACGCAATCTCACGCGGTGAGCACCTGCACACCGGTGGGTGTGCGGCGCTTCTGGAGGAAAAGACAGGTTTGTTGCAATAGAGCAGGCAACCAGGCCCTCTGTGGGAGCTGGCTTGCCTGCGATAGCGGTTTCACATTCAACACAGGGTTGGCATTGAGTCCGTCATCGCGGGCAAGCCCGGCTCCCACAGGGATCAAGGTGTTCAGGCCGTCGCGTTATTACTTCTGCTTTTCCAACTGATGGTATTTGCCGTCTTTGTCCCACTGGTAAACCACGTAGTCAGAGACTTTCAGGTCGCCCTTGGCATCCCAGGCTTTTTCGCCCATGACGGTTTTGACCGGGTTGGCCTTGAGCCACTTGGCAGCGTCTTCGCCCTTGTTGGACTTGGCACCGTTGAAACCGGCGGCCAGGGCCTGGATCGAGGCGTAGGCGTACAGGGTGTAGCCTTCTGGCTCGGTGCCGTTCTTGCGGAACTCTTCCACCACGGTCTTGCTGTCGGGCAGCAGGCGCGGGTCGGCGCCGAAGGTCATGTACACGCCATCGACGTACTGCGCGCCGCCGGCGGTGGCTACCAGTTCGTCGGTCACCACGCCGTCATCGGACATGAACTTGACGTCTTTCAAGCCCGCTTCACGAATCTGGCGCACCAATGGGCCGGCTTCCGGGTGCAGGCCGCCGAAGTACACGACGTCGGCGCCCAGGGAACGGATCTTGGTAACCAGGGCGCTGAAGTCTTTCTCGCCACGGGTCAGGCCCTCTTCCAGCACCGGCTTGACGCCGCGCTTGGTCAACTGGGCTGCGGTGGCGTCGGCCAAGCCTTTGCCGTAGGTGTCCTTGTCGTTGATCACCGCGACTTTCTTGCCCTTGAGCACATCGACGATGTAATCGCCGGCGACGATGCCTTGCTGGTCGTCACGCCCGCACATGCGGAACATGGCGCCCAGGCCGCGTTCGGTCACTTGTGGGTTGGTGGAGCCAGGGGTGATGGCGATGATGCCTGCTTCGTCGTAAACCTCAGACGCCGGGATGGTATTGGATGAGCAGAAGTGCCCGACCACGCCGATCACTTTGTCCTGGTCGGCCAGGCGGTTGGCCACGGCCACGGCCTGCTTGGGTTCACAGGCGTCGTCGCCGGCCACCAGCTTGATCTGCTCGCCGTTAATGCCGCCGGCCTTGTTGATAACGTCGGCTGCCGCCTGGGCACCCTTCATGTACTGCTCACCGAAAGCGGCGTTGGCACCCGTCATCGGGCCCGCCACACCAATTTTCACATCAGCTTGAACAAACGTAGAAACACCCAGCGCCGCAGCAACGGCGAGGGCCAGAAAACCTTTCTTGTAAAACGTCTGGGACATGAGTGGTGCTCCGATATTTTTGATTTTTGGCACGACAACTTGCATTCAAACCTTTCACCGAAAGCTCAGAGCAAGCCGCGTGCCATTACGTTTTTATTCTTCAAAAAGACACGGTGTCATTGTTATTACAGGCGTTTCGACGCCTTTTGCCAGGACGTGCAACCGTCTAGCGTCTACAGGTGCAACCAACACTGCAAAAAAGTACAACCCTGGTAGGTCGCACCTGCAACCACAGGCATAAACGACAGTTCCTACAGCTGTAACAACGTGCGTAACGGAACTGCACATTTACAGTGCGTGATTGCTACGACTTGCACCAATACAGATGAGTAGCCTGCTAAGAAAATGCAGGCTTCTGAGGGCTATTTCGTTGATCAGATCACGATCCTCAGGCATTGCCCGGCGTGATAGAGCGAGAAGCCGGCTTCATACAGGCAACTGCGCAGGCCTACCCCGGCCAGGGGTTGCATGGGCGCAAAGGGGATCGGCAAGGCTTGGGGATCCTGGTGACACAGGTAGTCGGCAAACGCCTTGCCCACCACGCTGCCGGTGGTCACCCCGCGCCCGTTATAACCGGTGACCGCCACCAGGCCGGGGGCCGGTTCGAACAGGCGCATCAAGTGGTCGGGGGTGAACGCGATGCAGCCGGTCCAGGTGTATTCCCACTGCACCGGTTTGAGGTATGGGAAGTAGTGTTGCTGCACCCGATCGGCCCACGCTTTGAGAAACCATGCCGGTTTCTGGTTGCCATTGCCCAGGCTGCCGAGCAACAGGCGGCCATCGGCATCGCGGCGAATACTGCTCAGTACCTGGCGCGTGTCCCAGGAGCCCTGGCCGCCGGGTAGGATCTGCTTGGCCGCGTCATCGGTCAGCGGCGCCGACGCCACCTGGTAGTAATAGCCGGGGAAGAAGTTACGCCGCAGCTCGGTCCATTCGCCTTCGGTGTAGGCATTGGAGGCGATCACCACCTGGACGGCCTGCACCGCGCCCTCGGCGGTCTGCACCGACCAATCGGCGCCTTGACGCTCAAGCTGGGTGACCGGGGAATGATCGAACAATTGCCCGCCCAGCCCCACGGCGGCGTTCGCCAAACCCGTGGTATAGGCCATGGGGTTCAAGGTGCCGGCGCGCCGATCCAGCAATGCGGCGGCGATTTTGCGGGTACCGGTGGCGTGCTCGCAGGCCTGGCCGGTGAGTAACTCAACCGGCGCGCCACGGCGCTTCCACTGCTGCTCACGGCTGCGCAAATCCGCCTCGCCCCGAGCGTTGTGCGCCATGTGCAAGGTGCCTTCACGGCGCAATTGGCAGTCGATGTTGTACTTGTCGATCAGGCTGAACACCAGGGACGGCGCCGCGCCCAACATGCGGTTGAGCTGGCTGCCCACCGCCGTGCCAAAACCGGCCTCGATCTCGTCCGGTGGAATCCACAGGCCGGCGTTGACCAGCCCGACGTTGCGCCCGGAACCGCCATGGCCGGTGCGATGAGCCTCCAGTACGGCGACGCTTTTACCCTGTTCCAGCAAATGAATGGCCGCCGACAAACCGGTGATGCCGGCGCCGATCACGCACACATCCACCTTGACCGCGCCCTTGAGCGCGGCTCGGTCCGGGCGGCCTGGAGTGAGGTGTTCCCATAAACATGTTTCGCGCAGTGCCATTGCCAGACTCCGGGATGAATTCACCACCGCTCGTTCCCGCGCTCTGCGTGGGAATGTAGCCTTGGACGCTCCGCGTCCGCATTGTCGTGACGCGGAGCGTCACAGGATGAGTTCCCACGCAGAGCGTGGGAACGATCAGTCTGGTCAGTCGAAGGTGATGCCTTGTGCCAACGGCAGCTCCAGCGAGTAGTTCACGGTATTGGTCTGCCGGCGCATATACCCGCGCCACGCATCCGAGCCCGACTCACGCCCGCCGCCGGTCTCTTTTTCACCCCCGAACGCGCCACCGATTTCCGCGCCACTCGGGCCGATGTTGACGTTGGCAATGCCACAGTCGCTGCCCACCGCCGACATGAACTGCTCGGCTTCACGCACGTCGGTGGTGAAGATGCAGGACGACAAGCCTTGCGGCACGGCGTTGTTCAGGCGCAGGGCTTCGGCGAAGTCGGTGTAGCCCACCACGTAAAGAATCGGTGCGAAGGTTTCGCTGCACACCACGTCGCTTTGCTCGGGCATTTCCACGATGGCCGGCGATACGTAGTAGGCGTTGGGGAATTTGTCTTGCAGTTGGCGCTTGCCGCCGAACACCTTGCCGCCTTCGCTCAAGGCTTGCTCAAGGGCGTCCTGCATGTTGTCGAAGCTGTGCTTGTCGATCAGCGGGCCGATCAGGTTGCCTTCCAGGGGGTGGCCGATGCGTACTTTGGAATAGGCGGCCTTGAGGCGGGTGACGATTTCTTCCTTGACCGACTCATGGGCAATCAGCCGGCGCAGGGTGGTGCAGCGTTGGCCGGCGGTGCCCACCGCGCTGAACAGAATGGCGCGTACGGCCATGTCCAGGTCGGCGCTCGGGCCGAGGATCATCGCGTTGTTGCCGCCCAGCTCCAGGATGCTGCGGGCGAAACGCGCGGCGACTTTGGGTGCCACTTCGCGGCCCATGCGCGTGCTGCCGGTGGCGCTGATCAGGGCGACGCGCGGGTCATCCACCAGCGCAGCGCCGGCGTCGCGGCCGCCGATGATCACTTGGCTGAGGTACTCGGGGGCACCGTCGAATTTTTTCAACACGCGCTCGAACAGGGCTTGGCAGGCCAGTGCGGTGAGCGGGGTCTTTTCCGACGGTTTCCAGATCACCGCGTTGCCGCACACCAAGGCCAGCGCAGTGTTCCACGCCCACACGGCCACGGGGAAGTTGAAGGCGCTGATCACGCCGACCACGCCCAGCGGGTGCCAGGTTTCACGCATATGGTGGCCTGGGCGCTCGGAGGCGATGGTCAAGCCGTAGAGCTGGCGCGACAGACCGACGGCGAAGTCGCAGATGTCGATCATTTCCTGCACTTCCCCCAAGCCTTCCTGGGTGATCTTGCCGGCTTCCCAGGAAACGAGTTCACCCAGGTCGGCCTTGTATTCGCGCAATACATCACCGAACTGGCGCACCAGCTCGCCACGTCGTGGCGCCGGCACCTTGCGCCAGGCCTCGAATGCATGCTCGGCGCGACTGACCTGTTGCTCCACCTCGGCGGCCCCTTCCCAATGGACACTGCCGATACGGCTGCCATCAATCGGTGAATGCACGGGTTGTTTCCCGGCCTGGTACAGCGCCGGGTTTACCCCGAGACGATCAAGCAATGCGGCAACCATGGGTCACTCCTTCAATCTGCATACAAAAATTCGCGCCGCAATACGCACGGCGATCCTGGCCCTATTTGTAGCTGGCCCAAGACTTGCCAACAAACGACGATTAGGCGAGATATCATTCCCTTTATTCATGCAAAGAATAAAAAGAGGCATGCCGTGCTGAACAAAAGACATTTGCCCTCGATCACCGCCCTGCAGTGTTTCGAAGCGGCCACCCGCCACCTGAGCTTCACCCGCGCCGCCGAGGAACTGAACCTCACCCAAAGCGCGGTGAGCAAACAGGTGGCGCAGTTGGAAGAACTGTTGCAACACCTGCTGTTTCGCCGCGTGCGCCGGCGCTTGCAGATGACCCCGGCGGGCGACCTGTACCTGGTGGAAGTGCGCAAGATCCTCACCCAGGTGGAGATGTCTACCCACTACCTGCGCTCCTACGGCGGCGAAACAGAAGTGCTGTGCGTGTCCACGCCCTACACTTTTGGCGCACGCTGGCTGGTGCCGCGCCTCAAGGGATGGCGTTTGCGTCACCCGCAGATCCACCTGGACCTGTGCAATGAACAGGACCCGGACGAGTTACTGCAAGGCAAGGCCGACATGGCGTTCTACTTCGGCCAGGGCGCACGTCCCGGCACCGAGAGCCTGAAATTGTTCAGTGAAGAGCTGGTACCGGTGTGTGCGCCCGAGAGCCTCCCCGCCGAACCCTTCACCGACCCCACGCAACTGAGCGAGTTGGTGCTGCTGCAAAACGCCTCGCGGCCTCAGGGCTGGCATGACTGGTTCGCCAGCCAGGGCTTTCATACCGAGCACAGCTACCATGGGCCGCGGTTCGACACGTTCTATATGTGCATTCGTGCGGCGCAGGTCGGGTGTGGCGTGGCGTTGTTGCCGCGTTTTCTGGTGGAGGAAGAATTGGCCGAGGGCAAGTTGGTGATTCCCTGGCAGTATGGGATGCCAAGCCAGGATGCTTATTACCTGGCGTATCCTGAGCATTCTGCGGAGGTGCCCAAGGTGCGCGAGTTTGTGAAGTGGATGATGGAGCAGGTTATTTAGGCGCCTGGAAAACCGCCATCGCAGGCAAGCCAGCTCCCACATTGGAATGCATTTCAACGGTGGGAGCTGGCTTGCCTGCGATGGCGCCAATAGCCTCACTGAAAAAATCACTGGCAATCCCCCACAGGTCTATGCGCCACTAACCCCCTTCCTCAATTGTGCGTAAAGGCCGGCCTCCATCGCCGACCCGTCTGGAGATTCCCGTTATGAGCGAGAGTGTGTTTGCCGATCGCATCGTGCAGAACCTGCTCGACACCGACTTCTACAAGCTGACCATGATGCAGGCGGTGCTGCACAACTACCCGAACGTGGAAGTTGAATGGGAGTTTCGTTGCCGTAACAGTGAGGACCTGCGCCCTTACCTGGCGGAGATCCGCTACCAGATCGAGCGCCTCGCCGAGCTGAGCCTGAGCCCCGATCAACTGGGCTTCCTGGAACGCATCAGCTTTATGAAGCCGGACTTTTTACGCTTCCTCGGGCTGTTTCGCTTCAACCTGCGGTATGTGCAAACCGGCATCGAGAACGGCGAGTTGTTTATCCGCCTGCGCGGGCCGTGGCTGCATGTGATCCTGTTTGAAGTGCCGATGCTGGCCATCGTCAGCGAGGTGCGTAACCGCTACCGCTACCAGACCGTGATCCTTGAACAGGCCCGCGAGCAGCTGTACCGCAAGTTCGACTGGCTGACCGCCAATGCCAGCAGCGACGAGCTGTCGGAGCTGCAAGTGGCGGACTTCGGCACACGCCGGCGCTTCTCCTACCGGGTGCAAGAGGAAGTGGTCAGCGTGCTCAAGCACGATTTCCCGGGGCGTTTTGTCGGCACCAGCAACGTGCACCTGGCCCGTGAGTTCGATATGAAGCCGCTGGGCACCATGGCCCATGAATGGATCATGGCCCACCAGCAACTCGGCCCGCGCCTGATCGACAGCCAGATCGCCGCCCTTGATTGCTGGGTGCGCGAGTACCGTGGCCTGCTGGGTATCGCCCTCACCGATTGCATCACCACCGACGCGTTCCTGGGCGACTTCGACTTGTACTTCGCCAAGCTGTTCGACGGCCTGCGCCATGACTCCGGTGATCCAATCCAGTGGGCAGAAAAAGCCATCGCTCACTACCACAAGCTGGGCATCGAACCGATGAGCAAGACCCTGGTGTTCTCCGACAGCCTGACATTGCCCAAGGCGTTGGAAATATTCCGCGCATTGCGTGGTCGCATTAATGTGAGCTTTGGCATCGGCACCAACCTGACCTGTGATGTTCCAGGGGTGGAACCGATGAGCATCGTGCTTAAAATGACCGCCTGCAATGGCCAGCCCGTCGCGAAGATCTCCGATGAAGCGGGCAAGACCCATTGCACCGATCCGAATTTTGTCGCCTATTTGCGTCACGTTTTCAAAGTACCTGCCCTATCCAGCAAGGAGTGAATCATGCAAGCCGTACAGCGTGAGATTGCGCAACAGCTCAAGGTGCAAGCCCCGTTCAAAGACCAGGCCGCCCTTGAAGCCGAAGTTGCCCGGCGCGTGGCCTTTATCCAGGACTGCCTGCGCAATTCCGGGCTCAAGACCCTGGTGCTCGGCATCAGTGGCGGCGTCGATTCCCTGACCGCAGGCCTGTTGGCCCAACGTGCGATGCAGGAGCTGCGCGCCAGCACCGGCGATGAGGCTTATCGTTTTATCGCCGTGCGCCTGCCCTACGAAACCCAGTTCGACGAACACGACGCCCAGGCTTGCGTGGACTTTATCGAGCCGGACGAACGCCACACCGTGAATATCGGCCCGGCAGTAAAAGCCCTGGCCAATGAAGTGGCCGCCTTTGAAGGCAAGGCCGCAGCGTCCCGTGACTTCGTGCTGGGCAACACCAAGGCGCGCATGCGCATGGTGGCCCAGTACACCATCGCCGGCGCGGCGGGCGGCCTGGTGATCGGCACCGACCATGCGGCGGAAGCGGTGATGGGCTTTTTCACCAAGTTCGGTGACGGGGCCTGTGACCTGGCGCCGTTGAGCGGGCTGGTGAAGCACCAGGTGCGTGCCATTGCCCGCCACTTTGGCGCGCCGGAATCGCTGGTGGAGAAGGTGCCGACCGCCGACCTGGAAGACCTGTCGCCGGGCAAGCCGGACGAAGCGTCACATGGCGTGACCTATGCCGAGATCGATGCGTTCCTGCAGGGTGAGCCGGTGCGTGAAGAGGCGTTCAGGATTATCTGCGAGACCTATCGCAAGACTGAGCACAAGCGGGTGATGCCGTTTGCGCCTTGAAGTGAAACCGATGGTTTTGCATTGATTGTCAGATCGCCATCGCAGGCAAGCCAGCTCCCACACTTGACCGTATTCCAACATAGGAATGCGGTTGAATGTGGGAGCTGGCTTGCCTGCGATAAACGATAACGCGGTCTTACTTCAGAACCACAGCACCTTTCATCATCGAGATGTGGCCTGGGAACGAGCAGAAGAAGCTGTACTTCTCATCAGCCTTCAGCTTGGAGACGTCGAAGGTCACCGAGTCTTTCTCGCCAGCGCCGATGATCTTGGTGTGGGCGATGATGCGCTCATCACCGGCTTTCAGGTAGTCCTTGTCGATCCCAGCAGCCATGCCGTCGGTAGCCACAGGCTGCATATTGGCTTCGGTGGTCAGCACCCAGTTATGCCCCATCACGTTCTTTGGCAAGTTGCCCGAGTGAGTCAGCTCAACGGTGAACTGCTTGCAGCTCTTGTCGATAGTGATTTCTTTGGTGTTGAAAGACATTTGATCGGTGGAGTCGACAGTGACCTTGCACTCTGCAGCAAGCAACTGGCCGCTCGCCAGAGTCAGCAGGGAAACAGCAACGAGTTTGGCAAACATGTGAATCTCCAAGGCAGGGTTTTAAAAACGCGGATTGCGGTAAGGGTGCCTCAATCAGGCTTGAGTTCTTATGATCTGAATCAACAGATTGTATACAACTTTAGGCTATCAGCTTCATCAACACAATCAACCAGCCAAACTGCCGCACCCTGCCTATGATCGGCCCACCACTCACGGGAGTTCATGCCATGCACCTTAATCACCTGTTCAACGGCCTTCTGGCTGCCTACGCCTGCGGTAAGTGAAAGCAAAGGGCACCACGAAGCTGCTACCATGACGACCCAAGGCAGCTGCGCGCCGCCCACCCTCACCTTCGACCCTAGAGGATCGCCCATGGCCAAACCTAATTACTCCTTCGCCAAACGTCAGAGAGACTTGGCCAAGGAACAGAAGAAAGAGGAAAAGCTGCAACGCAAGAAAGCCGCTGCAGACGAAGAAGCCGGCGCGCTGAACCCGGATGCCGAAGGTGAAGCGGCAACTGACGAGACCGAAACCCCGAAAGACCCCGCAGAATGATCGTTCCCACGCTGATCGTTCCCACGCTCCGCGTGGGAATGCATCCCCGGACGCTCCGCGTCCCGCACCAGGCTTGAAGCCGGCGCAAGGGTGACGCAGAGCGTCACAGCAGGCATTCCCACGCGGAGCGTGGGAATCATCGTTTTTTATTCCAGCGGCATCACCGTCACCCGCACCTCCGGGTCGTGGCTGCCTCCCCCCAGAATCACCCCCCGCAACGGCGACACATCAGAGAAATCCCGGCCCCAGGCCAGGGTGATGTGCTCCAGCGCCGGCTGCACATTGTTGGTCGGGTCAAAATCCACCCAGCCTGATACCGGGCAAAATACCGAAACCCACGCATGGGACGCATCGGCGCCAATCAGCCGTGGCTGGCCGGGCGGTGGTTGGGTGAGCAGGTAGCCGCTGATATAGCGCGCCGCCAGGCCACGGGAACGCAGGCAGGCAAGCATCAGGTGAGCGAAGTCCTGGCACACGCCGCGACGGCGCTCCAGCACTTCCACCAGCGGTGTGGCGACCTGGGTGGCTTCGGCATCGAAGGTAAATTCGCTGAAGATCTTCTCCATCAACGCCTGAGTGCCCAGCAGTAAAGGCTCGCCGGGCGGGAAGCAGCTTTCTGAGAACTCGACGAAGGTTTTCTTCAGATGGACATAAGGAGATTCGAAGCGATAACGGCAGGCTTCGATCAGCTCGGCGCTCAAGGCCTGGCTGCTGTAGGTCAGGCTGTCGCGGGTGTGGTCCCAGGGCGGCGAGCGCTGGAAATCCAGAACAGGCCGCGCCAGCACTTCCACGGTGAGCCCGGCGTTCACCAGCAATTCATCATGGGGCCGTTCGAACGCCAGACGGGTGATCGGGTTGCCGAACACGTCCAGTTCGTCGCGGCGCGAGGTGGGTTCCGGGCTGATATCCAACTGCTGCCAGGTGCACTTCTGCCAGGCGCACGGCCGTGGCCACAGGTGCGCCAGTTGCTGGGCCAGGGACACCGGGCTGTCGTAGTGGTAATGGGTATCGTGGAAAATCTGATAGCGCGCGCTCATTACACCGACACCGTTTGTTGGCTGACATCGTCGACGTGGGCAAAATGGCGCAACGCCAAGCGATCCGATACCTGCCCGCTTTCATCGGCCACCGCTTGCAGCAAGTCGGCCAGGCCGTCCAGGGCGGCACGCACGCTGGTTTCGCCAAACAGGCCGTTCTCCAGGCAACCCAGGTCAAAATGCGCCAGGCGCTCGACCAACGGCGCCAGCCCGGTTTCACGGGGCACGCCAAAATCATCATTGAGACGGCGCAAGGTGCGGCTCACCAACTTGAGCTGGAACAGCACCGCATGGGGGTTCTGCTCGTCGAGCAGCAGCAGGTCGAGCACCGGGATCAACTGCGGCACCGCCAGGTAGCGCGAGCGATAGGTGATGCTGCTGTTGCCCAGCTCCAGCAACCATTCCAGCCCGGCCTGATCGAACACCGCCACACCACGCAGGAACGCCGCAAGGCTGCTGCTCAGAAACTGCAGACGCTCGATGCGCCGGCCCATCATCAAAAAGCGCCAGCCTTCATCGCGAGTCATGTCGTCCAGGGCAAACCCGGACAGCGCCGCCAGGGACATCACCAGGCGGTTGAGAAAGTCGAGCAGCTCGCCAAAGTCCGCAGTATCGCTTTCCAGCTCCATGGCTTCACGCTGCAGCTCCACCAGGGCCTGCCAGTTTTCCCGGGACAACTTGCCGCGCACCTGGGACGCCGCCCACTGCAAGCGCTGCAAATTGGCGCGCAGGCTTGAAGGCCAGTCATCACCCAGCAAGGCCGCGAGCAGGCGCTCAGGCAGCTCGCCCTCTTCCGGCAACAGGCGCAGGCTTTCGCCCAGTTCGACGGCGGCCTGCAGCGCCAGCGGATCATCGCCATCGACATACCGCGCCAGCACCACGCGCAGCCAGCGCGCACTGTCATCGCAGCGCTCGCAGTAACGCCCGAACCAGAACAGGTTTTCCACCACGCGCGAGGGCAAATAGGGATCGCGGCGCACCAGGTCATAGGCACCAATGGTGCGTTGGGCGCGCCACTGCTCGCCACCCGGCGCGCGTTCGCCGAGCACCCAGGTGTCCTTGCTCGCCCCGCCGCGCTGCATCGACACCACCTCCGCATCGGCGTCGGCCGCCACGCGGGTCAGGCCGCCGGGCAGCACGCGATAACCGTCATCACTGGCCACGGCGTAGACACGCATGCCGATGGCGCGGTGTTGCAGATGGTCATCCACGGTGTGCCAGACCGGCGCCTGAGACAACTGCGCCAGCTCCTGGGCGACATAGGCATAGGGCCGCGCACGCATGCGTTCGGCCAGGGCCTGGCGCTGTTCGTCATCAAGGTCGCGACCAAACACCGGGGCGAAACTTTGCGAGGGGAATGCCGGTTTGATCAGCAGCTCCGGGAGTTTCTCCAAGGCTTCGGCAAGCACCGGCGCTTCGCCGCACCACCAAGTAGCAATCGACGGCAGGATCAAGGCTTCACCGAATAAAAATTCGTTGATCTTGGGCAAAAAGCCCAGCAACCCCGGGGACTCCAGCACACCGCTGCCCAAGGCATTGGCCACCAGCACATTGCCTTGGCGCACGGCATCGAGCAGGCCCGGCACGCCCAGCGCCGAGTCGGTGCGCAGCTCCAGTGGGTCGCAGAAGTCGTCGTCGAGGCGGCGCATAATCGCGTGCACTCGGCGCAGGCCGCTGAGGGTTTTCAGGAACACGGTGCTGTCGCGCACGGTGAGGTCGCCGCCCTCTACCAAGGGGTAGCCGAGCTGGCGCGCCAGGTACAGGTGTTCGAAATAGCTTTCGTTGAAACGCCCCGGCGTGAGCAACACGATCAGTGGCGGCTGGTCATCACCCGGAGCCTGGCGCGCCAGGGTTTCCTGCAAGGTGCGAAAGAAACCGGTGAGGTGCTGCACCTGCATATCCCGGTACAGGTCCGGGAAGGCGCGGGACACGATGGTGCGGTTTTCCAGGGCGTAGCCGGCGCCCGACGGGGCTTGGGTGCGGTCGGCGGTGACCCACCAGCGGCCATCCGGGGTGCGTGCCAGGTCGACCGCGTACAGATGCAGGAACGCACCGTCGGGCGGCTGGATACCCTGGCACGGCCACAGAAAATTGTTATGCCCGAACACCAGCTCGGCCGGCAGCAAGCCTTCCTTGATCAGGCGCTGCGGGCCATACAGGTCGGCCAGTACCGCATTGAGCAGGCGCGCACGCTGGGCGATGCCGGCCGACAGTTGCTGCCACTCCTCGGCCGCCAGCACATGGGGCAACAGGTCCAGCTCCCAGGGGCGATCGGCACCCTTGGGGTCGGCGTAGACGTTGTAGGTCACGCCGTTTTCCTGGATCTGGCGCGTCAACAACGCCTGGCGCTGGGCCAGTTGTGCGGGCGTGCTGCGTTGCAGGTGATCGAACAAGCGTCGCCAATGGGCACGCACCGCGCCGCTGGCGTCCAGCAGTTCGTGATAGGTGCCCGCGGTGAGCGGGTAACGGTCGAGCAAGTCGGACATGGAACGCTCGGCAGAGGTAAGGGAAGTCAGGTTAACTCAAATTCACTACGATCCGATGTGGGAGCTGGCTTGCCTGCGATAGCGGTGTGTCAGTCACCAGAACTATCGACTAAACCACCGCTATCGCAGGCAAGCCAGCTCCCACACTTGGATCATGTTCATTCCTTATTTTTTGTGAAACGCCGCAAATCCAGGGTCATTGGCAACTCATCGTTTACCGTTACAGTCGGCACTGGCAGCTTGCCCGGGCTATGCCCCAAGCGGAAAAACCGCGCCATGCGCCGGCTCTCCGCCTCATTGGCATTCACCGGCAGGCTGTCGTAATTGCGCCCGCCCGGGTGCGCCACGTGGTATTGGCAGCCGCCCAACGAGCGCTGCATCCAGGTGTCGAGCAGGTCAAATACCAGCGGCGCATGCACGGGGATGGTCGGTTGCAGGCAGTTGGCCGGTTGCCAGGCGCGGTAACGCACGCCCGCCACGAACTCGCCGACGCGGCCGGTGGGTTGCAGCGGCACCGGCACACCATTGCAAGTCAGCAGGTAGCGTTGCGGCGGCAACCCGCTCAACTTCACTTGCAGGCGCTCCAGGGACGAATCCACATAGCGCACCGTGCCCCCCACCGCGCCTTCTTCGCCCAGTACATGCCAAGGCTCCAAGGCCTGGCGCAGTTCCAGTTCGATACCGCTGACGGCGTAGTCGCCCACCTTGGGGAAACGGAACTCCAGATGCGCCGCGAACCATTCGGCCCGCAATGGGTAGCCGGCCGCGTTCAGCTCGACGATCACGTCGGCAAAGTCCTGCTCGATAAAGTGCGGCAACAGGAAGCGGTCATGCAGTTCAGTGCCCCAGCGCGCCAGCTTCGGCGGCGCATAGGGCTCGCGCCAGAACCGCGCGACCAGCGCTCGCAGTAACAACTGCTGAGTCAGGCTCATGCGCGCATGGGGCGGCATTTCAAAGGCGCGCAGTTCCAGCAGGCCCAGGCGGCCCGTGGCGCCGTCGGGTGAGTAGAGCTTGTCGATACAGAATTCGGCGCGATGGGTATTGCCCGTCACGTCGATCAGCAGGTTGCGCAACAGGCGGTCCACCAGCCAAGGCGGGCACTCCTCGCCTGGCTCAGGCATCTGCGCAAAGGCGATCTCCAGTTCATACAGCGCATCGTTGCGCGCCTCATCCACCCTGGGGGCCTGGGAGGTGGGCCCGATAAACAGGCCGGAGAACAAATAGGACAACGACGGGTGGTTATGCCAGTAGCTGATCAGGCTGCGCAGCAGGTCCGGTCGGCGCAGGAACGGCGAATCCTTGGGCGTCGCGCCGCCCAGCACGAAGTGGTTACCGCCGCCGGTACCGGTGTGGCGCCCGTCGATCATGAACTTCTCGGTGGTCAGGCGGGTTTGCCGGGCCTCTTCGTAGAGGAATTCGGTGCGCTCCACCAACTCATCCCAGGTGGCGGACGGCTGTACGTTGACCTCGATGACACCAGGGTCTGGCGTGACCCGGAAATTGCTCAGGCGCGTATCCGCTGGCGGCTCGTAGCCTTCGAGCAGTACCGGGCAATGCAGCTCTTCGGCGGTGGCCTCGATGGCGGTCACCAGTTCCAGGTAATCCTCGACGCGCTCCAGCGGCGGCATAAACAGGTACAGGCGCCCTTCGCGGGCTTCGGCGCACAGCGCGGTACGGGTCAGCCAGTCGGCGGACTCGTCCACCTTGGGCACACGCTCATCACTGCGCGCGGGCTCGCCATGGTTTTGCAACTGGGCACTGGTCGGTAGCTCCGGCTGATCCTGGTTAGGGTCGGTCGGGTGCACAAACGGATACTCCGCCGCCGTCACCCAGGGCTGGGAAGCGAGCGGCAGGCGATAGCCCAGCGGCGAATCCCCCGGCACCAGGCGGCAATGGTTGTCGCGCAGGTACCAACGCCCACTCTGCCAGCGGTCATTGGCCGCCGTGCGTGCCAGCGGCAGCACCTGGCCGATGACTTTATCCAGGCCCTGGCTGAACACTTTGCGCAGGCGCTCACGCTCCAGGTCGTCGCTCAAGCGCGGGTCCTGGGCAGTGACGTTCTGGGGCAGCGCCCCTTCGCGCCACAGGTAGTAGAAATTGTCCTCGAACGCCGGGAATACGAAGCGCGCCGGCAGTTTCAGGCGCTCGGCGACGCTGGCCAGGAAACGCCCGGCCATCACCCCATCGGCGCCATAGTCCTCTTGCTCATCGGCGATCAGCGCGCTGTTGTGCCAGATCGGCACGCCATCGCGGCGCCAGTAGCAATTGAGCGACCAGCGCGGCAATTGCTCGCCGGGGTACCACTTGCCTTGGCCGAAATGCACCAGGCCCTTGGGCGCATAGTGCTGGCGCAGGCGCTGGAACAGCTCGGCCGACAGGCGTCGCTTGTCCGGGCCCAGGGCAGCGGTGTTCCACTCGGCGCCGTCGGGGTCGTCGATAGAAACGAAGGTGGGCTCGCCGCCCATGGTCAGGCGTACGTCGTCCTTGAGCAGGTCGCCATCGATCTGCCGGCCCAGGGCCTGGATCGCCAGCCACTGTTCTTCGGTGTAGGGCTTGGTCACCCGTGGCGCTTCCCAGATGCGCTCCACCGACATCTCGTGGGTAAATTCGCACTCGCACGGCTCCACCAACCCACTGATCGGCGCGGCGGACGATGGATCGGGACTGCAGGCCAAAGGGATATGCCCTTCACCGGCAAACAACCCGGACGTGGCATCCAGGCCAATCCAGCCAGCGCCGGGCAAATACACTTCACACCAGGCGTGCAGGTCGGTGAAGTCCACCTCAGTACCGGACGGGCCGTCGAGGGCTTTGACGTCAGCGGTGAGCTGAATCAGGTAACCGGAGACAAATCGCGCCGCCAACCCGAGGTTGCGCAGCAATTGCACCAACAACCAGGCCGAGTCGCGGCAGGAGCCGGACGCATTTTCCAGGGTGAATTCCGGCGTTTGCACGCCCGGCTCCATGCGAATCAGGTAACCGATATCGGCGGCCAGGCGCTGGTTGAGGCCGACCAGGAAATCCACGGCGGGTAGCGGCGTGCGGTCGATACCCGCCAGGTACGCAGCCAACCTTGGCGTCAGCGGCAAGGTTTCCAGGTACGGCGCCAGCTCGCGCTGCTCATCGGCGGCGTAGCTGAACGGGATATTTTCGGCGTAGGGCTCCAGGAAAAAATCGAACGGATTGAACACCGCCATCTCGGCGACCAGGTCGACTTCGATGCGCAACTCGTCAGTCTTTTCCGGGAACACCAGGCGCGCCAGGTAATTGCCCTGCGGGTCTTGCTGCCAGTTGATGAAATGCTGCTCGGGCAGCACCTTCAGCGCGTAGGACAGTATCCGCGTACGGCTATGGGCCGCCGGGCGTAGCCGCACGATCTGCGGGCCAAGTTCGACAGCACGGTCGTAGCGGTAATGCGTAACGTGGTGCAACGCGACATGAATCGACACGGCGGCCTCCTGCGAGCCAGGGCATAAGCACAACGCGCGCAAGACTTATGCCACAGCAGCAGTCATTGCACTAAAACGTCGGGCCCGGTGCAGTACAGCACCAAAACGGCGCCAACGTTGTGGCTATGGTGCAGGCGCTGCACACATTTGTAGCGCCGGGCTGAGTGCAGGTGGTGAATCTACCCAGTTAACGCGTGGTACGCCTGGTATTCGGGCTTGGCGCAGTTGGCGAATTTGCACAAGTTTTGCCCGCATTTCTCGCTGCCCGCTGCTGTTGAGTACCAGCAGGCCAAACAGCGGGAAAATCAGCGACAGACTATAGAGAACCCTGTGTGGGTTGTACTGAATCATTGATACTCGGTAGTTCCTTGGTCAGCTTGGCCCTCTCTTTCTGCATCGATGGCCGCAAACAGCCGTGGCAAGTTGATCCGGCTCTCGATGCGCTGGCGCGCCATAAACTGAGAGCGGTTGGAATGCATGCCAATGGTGAACAAGGAGTTGCCCATAAGGTTCTTCCTTGAAATTTAGAGTGCCCCGACCGGCCTCATCGCAGCATAGGTATCTACACAACTTTGTAGGCTGTAGCAGCAGACGGTAACTACGATGCGAAGCGAGCCGCTCTTGATCTTGATCTGCTTTTGATCTCAGGCGCCCCGTTAAACCACGCTGGCCGGAATTCGACAGTGATTTGGGGGGTAAACCGGCAGGGATGCCGGTTTAGCCGCCCCGCGCCATGGATGGCGCGTGGCGGCGGCCC
>JAAIGE0100595156.1_pt1 | contig 17229 bp, 16 predicted proteins | sample 6487951 | NCBI WGS metagenome assembly JAAIGE01 (sample SAMN13974128, study PRJNA590717) | phyllosphere metagenome | biome: tomato field; feature: multiple bacterial spot infested tomato fields; material: tomato leaves; isolation source: leaves from tomato fields | host: Solanum lycopersicum ... | reverse complement strand
TAGGAGCTTCGTTGGCGCATGGAAATCCTCGCGATAAGGGTGATCGCGTCCGCTTAAAAATATGCGGACACCATCGCCCTTAATTCTGGATTTCTGAAGGTGTGTTCGCTGGCCGCTTACCATTGGCACTATTGAAGAGCGGATCAAGAACCTTGAGACCAAGGCACAGCTGGTTAGCGCAATCGAAGGGCTGATAGCGAAGAAAGAAAGCCTCAACGGCACGATGGGTGATCTGAAAGAGCGAATTGCAGAGAGCAAGGCCAGAACCAGTGAGCGCCGCGAAACCGTCGAAAGCAAGCTGTCTGAAAAGACCGTCGAGCTCCTGAAAATGGATGGTGGATTCGAGCCGGCTTTCAACAATGCCCAAACTGTTCTGTTCGATTTCGCTAAAGATTTCATGTTGGTCGATGGCCGCTCCAAGTTCTCTGCCAGTTCTGAAACCGTTTTGAAGAACAGCTTCCACCTGGCGATCCTGCTGGAGTCCTTAGAAGACGAGAGCATGCGTTATCCGCGCCTGTTCCTTCTGGACAATACCGAGGATAAAGGAATGGGGCCTGATCGCAGCCAAAACTTCCAGCGAGTCCTGGTAGATGCGCTTGCCGAGTATCAAAACACGCCGTACCAGGTGATCATGACCACTTCGATGGTTGACCCGACCCTCGATAAGTCCGACCTTTGTGTAGGGCCACACTACATCAAAGGCACTCACACACTTAATCTTTGACAACCTGAGCGCGAGCCTGCCATGGCGTTTTCAACCATATGATGGCGCCAGGGGGCTCTGTTCAGCCGCTCAGGAATTCGGGGCAATAGTCCATTCCATACCAGCCTTAGCACTCTATCCTTTGCAAGGAGCTCCATATGCCTGCAGTTCAAACAGCCACGTGGCGCACGTGGCAGGGACATACAAAACAGATAAATCTCCTACATCCTGACGCCGCTGCCTTCGACACCAAGTACATGACCACGATCCTGACGGGGCAAAACGGCTCTCACAAGAGCACCCTTCTCAAGCAACTCGTCTATGACTTAATCACCCCGTCCGAAGACGAAAAGCCCCCGAGAGGATCAAGAACAAAGAAGCCTAAGCCGACTTCTCACGTTGTCTGCGTATCCGGCTCTCCTTCAGACCGGTTTCCGCAGAAAGAGAAACCTGGCGGCGGCAGAACACTTTTCGATGTTCCAAACTACACCTATTACGGACAGCGAGTATACGGCAACCTACTTAGCCAAAAACTCCCACTCGAAACGTTACTCACATCTGCCTTGGATGCATCGAAAAAAAATAGATACGCCTGGAATTTTTACTCCGAGTGCCATCGTCTTGTAGGCGTCGTTCCACGGGTTGAGTACATACTTAGCACAGAGGCTCTTCGTGCAAAGGGCATTAGAAAGCTCCTGCTTGAAAAACAAGTCGACGCCAAAGCAGATCGCAGAGGGCAGTTTTTCGAAAGGATCAGCTTTCCACTTGCTCAATGGTTTTTAAGTGAATTCAGGCCTGAAGAGTTTGACGAACTCGATCTCCTCCTAGAGCGGCCCAGAAGAAAGCTGTCATTAATAATCGATCCTAATGGCCCTTCCTGCGAACCGGCTTCGGTGAACGTCATTCGTCTGGGGCTACTGCTCGACATCATAAAACTGAATGACGCCAAGGTGTCTCGAACTCAATCAAAAAATCCATTCTCTATCTTCGAGCTCAGTTCTGGAGAGTTTCATCTTCTCACTACCATTCTAGGGATTGGTTTCAGCCTGGAAAAATCTTCCGTTTTGCTAATAGACGAGCCAGAAAATAATCTTCACCCCCAGTGGCAGAGATCCTTGATGGCGCTGATCTTCGAGGTCTGTGATCACATTCTGGATGATGGACACTTGGTCGTATCCACTCATTCTCCGCTCATCGTGGGGGCGGCTATTCAAGGCAGCACGGTCATTGACCTTACTGATGAGGAGCCTGTACTGACTCTTGCCTCTTACGGCGCCTCGTCTGACCAGCTACTACTTAATCAATTCGGTGTCGGCTCAAGTCGCAACAAGCTGGTGGTGGATACTGTTCAAAAGGCTATATCACTTGTGGAAACCAATGGCCTGGATAGTAATGAATTTACATCGCTTATCCCTAATCTACTGAACATCCGCGAATCCTTACTCGATACTGATCCATTGGTAGCTGTGATCGATGCTCTTCTCGATGAAGAGGTCGTGTGATGAAAATCAAATTTGAGAAAATTGATCCAGTCCCTGACTACCCCGCTGGGACGAGCGCTTTAGCCTTGGCAGGGACAACATGGAACTCCGGAAAGGTGGTCGTAAAGACATTCAAGGCTGAAATAAAAAAATCTTTAAGACTGGCTCAAAAAGCCCAGTGCTGTTTTTGCCGCAGAACGTTGTTTGATGATTATGCAAGCCAGCTCGAACATTTCATCGATAAGGATGCGTACGCGGGCTATACCTACGAGATCCGTAATCTAGCGCTAAGCTGCGGCACCTGCAATGGCAGAAAGAACGGGCATTTCAAGACGTGGAGATACCGTTTTGATCGCATGTTCGTTCCTGTAGGAGGCCCTCCTGTCCTTCGACTTCCGGTGCTGAAACCTAGCCTGGCTCCTGGGGCGCCCTACCCAACTAATCCTGACGATTTTCGCTGGGTGAATCCCTATGTGCACACCTACTCAGATCACATCCAAGTTGCCAAAAACTGGATTTTCAAAGGCATTAGCCCAAAAGGCGTCAGAACCGTTCGAGGTGCCGGATTGAATGAAATCGAGGCGATCGAAGCACGGGCGCTTTCTGTGCGTTTGGAAAGCCGTGGTGGATGGCTGTCGCTGCTCGTAGGTGCGATGGCCGAACTTGACGCGCACCGAGCGCGAGAAGTGTCTGATGCTGTTGTGAGGGTCATCAAGCGGCGCAGGCGAGCAGGTAAGCTCTGAGGTTCGCTCATTTCTCTCCGGATCACGGGCGACGGGGCTGCTACCCGCTCCACATGCTGCGGGTACACCTCATTGTCTCAAAGCATGCAGACAATTCAGATTTTGAGGTTTCAGACGATTTTGACTCGTTTGATTAGGTGCCGCGTGGTCAGATCTCTCCGTCTGGCGATCTTGGGAGCCCCAAACAGGCTCTGCAACAGGATCGCGTTCCAGACCAGCACCTGGTCGGCAGGGTTGATGAACCAGCGCTGACGCGAGTCCCGGGCGCCAGAGCCGATCATCTTGCGCTCCATATTTATGAGCGGCGCGGGGTCTTTTGCCGTTTTGCCCGCCAACGCTTCAACCAATGTATTGAGCGCACTGCGCAGCGCGCCATAGCGCTTTTGCGATAGCGGCGGCGACAACGGCGGGCAGAGCAGCCGCTCCAATAACTCGGTGTGTTCGATCCAGTCAGGGCCCAGCCAAGCTAATAGACATTGGCCTTCAGGCTCAGAGGCCGGCGTAGTGCTCCTTGATCAGCGCGAGCATTTGCGCCTTGTGCTGCTCGATCGCGGTCGCCTCCCATTCCTGCTCACCTTTGGCACTGAAAATATGGGCAAGCTTGAGCGAGTCGTAGCGAGGCTTACCCTTGAAGTCTTCCCATTTTTTTCCAACACGCTGGTTGCTGTAGGACGAGTTTTCACCAGGACTGAGCAACACCAGATTACCAAAGCTGTCGAGGTGCTCCTTGTTCAGCTGGACACCGAACTCCTCTCGCTGGGGGTGCACATGCTCGACAGAGTTCTTAGAAGCAATGCGGTAAGCCGCGAGCTTCGTCGCATCATAGAAGCGAAAGCGGCTACGTTCGCGCCAAAGGATGTATTCCAGTTTCTGGAACCAGTAATGCTCAAAGCGAGTGCCATGGGGCCGGTTCAGATCGTCGATTACGCTGTCGATATCCAGCACCTCCAGCTCGTTGCCGGCCAACAGCTCAAAACTGGCCTCCTTTTGGCTTTGCTCGGCCAAGGACAACTGGTTGTCGATGCGCTCAAGCAGTGCCACCACCTGCGCCTGGGTGGTGGCCGCACCGTTGACCAACGCACCCAAAAACGGCGTCAACCAATACTGTGCACTGCGCTCGCCGGTAAAGTTACGCACACTTTGCAGCTGACTCAGGTCACTGCTTTCCAACCTGGTTCGCCGAAGCCGCCAGACTTTGTCGGTGTAACGTCGGTTGACGCTGGTTTGACGCAGATGCCAAACCTGGCTTTCCGATTCTGGCAACCACTTCACGACCCACAGATCGAACTGGTAACGCACGGCCCACAGTCGCTCGATAAAGGCTTTTGCCTGAGGTTCGGTGATGTTCTTGATGAAGTCGGCAAAGTAGTCATTCAGCCGACTGTCATGCAGCCGCACATCGACATCGTCCTGGCCATACTCGCTGAGATAGATACGGTAAGTATGCATCAGCAAGAGGCTGAAGCTGATGATGGACCGACAATAGCGCCCAGGCTCCTGAGGTGCTTTGGGCTCGTCCGAATCGACCTGCGGCAGCTTGGCCAGCTGCGCAATGGTCAGACCTGTCACATCCGAGGCACGGACGTGTTTGATTGGAAAGGTACTCACGCAATGCTCGCTCAGATCGCTTTGCTTGAGCGTCTTCCAATCCGCATCCGGGAAGACTTTGCGCACATTGCGCTCGAAGAAGTCGTCCATGTTTTCACAGGCCTGCCAGATGGCATCGAAACGCGTCTTTTGCGTTTTAATCGCCGCCAAAAAACGGGACTTCAAAATGTCGCTGTGCTCCAACTGCACGCCACTGTTGTTCATGGTCGAAAAAAGGCGATTCAAATCCATCCCCGAGGGCATGACGTTGTTGACCCATAGCACTTTGGAGTAAAGGTACTCGGCCACGCCCGTCAGGTAAGTGCGCCCTTTTCTTTCGTCACTGCACACTTTGGTCAGGTGGTCGGCAAGCGCCTTACGGGCAGCCTCAAGGTGCTGGATATAGGCCGCGTCAACCTCCGACCCCTTGCCGGAATGGGTCTCGGCTTCAAGGCCTGCCCACTGCGCGAAACGCCTCTGCACTTCCTCGCGAATGGCAAACGTCAGACGCGGCAGCTTGTTCAAGGTAATGAAATTCGCCAACTCGCTGCCAGGGACCTGCTCGTTCAACGCGATGGCCAGCAGCATCAGCGTCGTCATGCGCTGCTGGCCGTCAATCACTTCATAAACCGTGCGGCCATGACCCGCACCGTCCGCAGTCACGATTGACGTGAGCACAGTGCCGACAAAATAATGCGCAGCACTATTGTCGTAAGCCACCATGATCTGATCCAACAGTTGCGTCACATCCTCGCTGGGCCACACGTAAGGGCGCTGATAACTCGGGATCAGCAGGGAAACCTGAGCAGCGCACAACAAGGCCGGCGCCTGGACATATGAACGGACACTGGTATTCATTGGTCACCTACCAGGCGGGAAGCATTTTGATTGAGCACGCGGCTGATGGCTCGCTTGAGTTCGTCGTCAAAATCACGCTTGAGCGCTTCGCCCGGTAGGTTCAACGTCATCGAGAAGTAGGCCTGTACGGTTTGTACGAACCGGAACTTGACGCTGTTAGCGTCGAGCCGCTCGGAGATGGCATAGCTGAACCGCTGTAACGTCTCGATCAGCTCGTCATGTGTGTAGCTGGAGGCAATCCAATCCAACACCGGGTTGTCCTTGGCAAAACTCTGCGCCGTGCTTTCACGAACGGCTTTTTCGTTACTCATCCGCGCCGAGAAAATCACCCTGAACAGCCAGTATCCCGCCGCCAGCAACCCTCGCGCTCCAAACTGGCTGACATACAACAACACGGCACTGTCATAGAGCCTGCGTAAAAACTCGCTGCCGTTGGCCTTGACCACCAGTTCGTCATAGAGCCGATGAAAGCCCACCAGGTGACTGTCCTCGCGAAGGACCAGGACTCTGCGACGCAGCTCATGGAAATAGTTGAAATAGTGAATGGCGTTAGCGCCCGCATTGATGGGTTGACGCATCGCATAACCGTTTTCAATGTGCAGTGCCTGTCCAAGCCCGGCATGACAAACCCGCGCATTGCGATAAGCAACATCCCCTCCCTGCCCGGTGCGCTCGGCCAACTCCGAGACGATCTCTTCACGCATCTGCAGGGGCAAACGATGGTTTGAAAGACGACGCCACTTCAACTGCTGCCAGTGACGCGCCTTCATCAGGGCGTCCATCGTATCGTCCAGCTTGCCCCACGCCTCCCAACGCCGCGCCTGGCTGTCCTGTTCCTGTCGCGATACCCCTCGCAAGTGATGTGCCTTGAGGATCGCCGCCCCGTCCAGCCTGACACCACCGGTGTTCTGTGTTTCAAAAAAACGGTAGGCGTCATCTTCATTGCGGGTGACCACCAGCGTGATGTTTATCCGAGAAAAATCCACCGCCGGCAGCGCTTGTTGTTCGAGCCAACGCAGATTGCTCAAGGCTCGCACCTGGGATTCCGGAGAGTCCAGCTTAATGCCCTTGGCCAATCCTCGTTGCTTGAGCACATGGGCGAGCAATGCGAGGGTTATCAGGCGTTGTTGGCCGTCAATGATGTTCAATACATCGGAATGCATCCGTGGCAGGCGTGACTGATGAACAATGATGCTGCCCAGGTAAAAATCATGAGCCGGCGCAGCCAAACCTTCAGGCGCTGAAAAATACTCAGTGAGGTCATTCAGCAGCCGCTGCAGATGCTTGATCTGCCAGCGGTAAGGCCGTTGGTATTCGGGGACGGTCAATCGGCCATCTATCAGGCCGTCATCGCTTCCGCGGATCGACTCACCATTCAACAATGCGGCGACTGAAGTACTGGCAACAACGATATTGGACGCTACGAGGCTGCTTAGCAGCGCTTGAACCCCGTCCATGAGAGGTTGCGTCATATGGCGCGATTTCCTTGATTCCAGCGGGACCTGTGAATAGGGAAACACAGGTGGGGTCCCAACAAAATAATGGCCTTATGGTGTCATTCGGGCTAATTGGAAACAAGCCGCTGGCAGAAAATGGAAATAAAGGTTGCCGACGCCTAACCGTAGGCAAAAAAAGCCTCTGTATGGCGTTGGCGCATTTTCGGCAACGGCTGTCGCCCGCTCGCGTGTATTTCTATTGCTCGCGGCAGAATGCGCGCTGAACACCGGTGCGCCACTGCAACTATCGGTGTTACCCCGATAGTAGTAAACCCCGCGCCCGCGCCTGAGAACAGATGCGACAACGCGGCTACTGTTCGGGCGCGCGCCCCGTGCCTTTCAGTGCCAGAGACGTCAGCTCCTCTGCGGCGGCCACTCGCTCATGCTCGGCAATCATCAGTTGCCGTTGCTCAGTTAGCGCCTTCTCAGCGACGCCCTGGGCTAGATAGATCGACCGCTGCCACACAGCGACAAACGCTTCCGCGACCTCGGTCGGCAGTGTCGGTAATCGGGTCGCACCGTTTAGCCTTTCAGCTAGGCGCGCCCACCTTTCCAAAAATCCGAGCAAATATGCTCACTCTAATTAATCCTCCGTCCATAACACGCAGGGGCACGCTGCAGACGTTCATGGAGGAGTCGTGACGCAACTGGATGCGTACAACGAGATTCCGTTTTTTAAAAGAGTATTACGAGGACGATCATCCCGTACTTGTGATTCTCAAATCTGAAAAAAATCCACGACCTAACTCTCAATTCTGTTGCACTCTGTTCCTCGATTCAAATGACACGGTCTATCTAAGTCCCTGATATTGCAAGATGACATTCTCATTTTTGATGGTCACCTAGGCCAGTACCGAGAACCATAATTTGTGCGAATTGACCATATACCGGGCAATTCAAGCATTTACATTCCACGCTTCAGGTACCTTGTGATCTCCAGCGACGCCGCCATCACTGAATACCTGCCTTGAAAACCATAATGCTGGTGCCCCAGGATCGCCTTCTAGAACCTCAATCACTTACTCCGTCTGTTCACCCCAGCGCACGTTCCACCCTATCTACAGCGCAGATTTGCCCGCGCCCATTGCTCCGCACTGGTCACAGGCAACCCATGCACCGCATTGAATGTCCCCGCTACATCCCACGCCACCCCCCGACCCATGGCAAACACCGCCCGGTACTTTCGCAGATTATCATCAGGCTCTTCTGCAAGATCGGCCATCAACTCCTGCACGCTTAGCTCGCGGCGCTCGACTTTTCGTCCAATGACTCGTTCAACCAGGTCAGCCAGAGCGCCGTAGCTGAGTGTATCGCCGGCGGTGTATACGACCTGGTTTATAAGGCGCGGGCTGTACAGCACGATGGCGGCGGTAAGCGTGCCTATGTCTTCGGGGGTCGTCACCGTGACCGTGGTTTCCAGACTGCCCAGCGCATTGACCTTTCCGGCTGCAAGGTCAACGACTCCGAAAGCTGGATCGAACAGGAAGCTGGTGAACATGCCGGTGGAAATAATTGCCCATTCAGTCCGGGATTGAGCACGCAGCAGGTCGCGAACATCCAGTTGCTCATCAAATAGGTCTTGAGGGCTGCCGCGGCCAATGACGTCGTAGTCCACGCCGAACTGCCAGGGAATATAGCGTTTCACTCCCGACATAAGTGCGGCCTCGGTGAGCTTGCGCTGAGTGCCCCGGCCCGCTGCAAATCCTACGCAACTGATCACCGTGTCGAAACGTTCGAGCACCACAGCAAGTTCTTCCACGGAGGCATCGGCGATGTCGGCTGTCTCAATGGCAACTCCCAAGGCCTTGATGGTGTGGATTTCCTGTTGTTTTACCTTGCTCGAACTCTGAACAGTGGCCTGACGCAGCAGCACGCTGATGCTCATCGACTCGGTTGAACGGGCAGCCAGTCCTTGCAATACGGCAAACCCCAGTTCGCCGGCCCCCAATACCAAAATGCGTTGTTTGACGTTTGAAATAACAGCCTGCATGGTAAGCCTCTTTTGTCGTAATTAACGTGAGGCCAGGGATCTTGTCATGGACTTTGATGCGCAAAAAGTAGGTACATCCGTGATACCGAGTGGTCTTGATGCTCAGGAAATCGTGCGGCTTTCGCAGAACGCGTGTCGCGCGCTTTCCGATGACGAGGACGGTCTCAAGCGCGATATCCTGGGGCATTCCGGTAACCGATGGTCACTCGGTGTGGTGCATGCACTGGGGGTCACCAGCCCGTTGCGCCACGCGGAGCTGCGTCGCCGATTGCACGGCGTCACCCAACGTATGCTCACTCACACGCTGCGTCAGCTGGAACGCGACGGGCTTATCTCTCGTCACGACTTTGGCGAGAAGCCTTTGCGTGTCGAGTACGCGTTGACTGATCTGGGAATGGGGTTGCTGGTGCGGATGATTCCACTATGGATGTGGGTGATCGCGCAATCTGAGGGGTTCAACGAGGCGCGCAAACGTTATGACAACCAGTGACAGCTGGGTAATGCCCTGCATCCAGAGATGAAGCTAAGTCAGGCGAATTTCCGAGTCCCCTACCCCTTCTGCACCAGCCTTTCTGGCACTACCGCAAATTGGGCACGGACAGGAGTGGGTATTACGCCTGGTGTCTCCGGTCTAATTCTGGTTCCAGTGCTGCTGGCTATGTTCGGGCTCCTTTGGCTACAGCGTCGCCCCTCTAAAGCAGGCGTCCAGCCTCAAACGTAATCGTTCGGCTCGGCACTGGCCTGCTTGCAGCCATAAGGTAAATGCCATGTGGTTCAGCCTATGTCAGCTCATTTACTTCGACGCTGCCTCCTCGAATAGCCAGTCCCGAAAAGCGGACAGTTTCGGCAAGCTGGAGCACTCCGCTCGATATACGACGTAATAAGCCAATGGCGACATGCATGATATCTCCGGGAACAAACGTATTAAACGTCCTGCCGCGAGATCATCGGCTGCCATTACGCTTCGAGCGAGAGCGATACCGTGACCATCGATTGCAGCCTGTAGAACCGCCGCTGAATTGTTGATTTGCATTCCGCGTGTGGCAACGTTGGTGACGCCAGCCTTCTGCAACCACATGTCCCAAGATGGAAAGCCAGTATGCCTATCCATCGACAAATCATGAATCAAGGTCTCGCTTGCCAGATCGCTTGGCTTTTGCAAACGCCAATGTTCGCTAAGCAGTCTTGGTGAACATACAGGGTAGACCTCCTCGCCCATCAGCTTATCTGCCACCAGGCCTGGCCAACTACCTGCGCCGTATCGCACCCCGATATCGATACGCTGAGCCAGGAAGTCCACGGGCTTTAGGTTGGTATCAAGTCTTACATCAGTGTCAGGTCGAGCGTTGTGAAAGTGCTCAATCCTTGGCAGCAGCCACTTGGCAGCAAACGCAGGACTTATCGCCACGGTGAGTACGCCTGAAGGGGATGCCTCCTGGAGTCTCTCCATGCCGAGAACCAACCTGTCGAAGCCGGCCCGAATATCCGGCAGCGCACGCTCAGCAGTTTCAGTAGGTATTAACCGCACGCGTCCACTGCTACTGCGCAGAAACAGTGGTGCACCCAGCCAATCCTCCAAGGTGCGTACGAGCTGTCCGACTGCGGCGGGTGTGACATTCAACTCCGCCGCTGCCGCTGAAAAGCTCTGATGGCGGGCGCTGGCTTCAAACGCGCGTAGGGCATTCAGGTGAACGGGCGATTTCATGTGGGTAAAGAATTTCTTTCAAGGAGGAACACTTTATCTCGTTTGTCCGTGTATGCAAATCAGAGAAGAATCCATCCCATGTCGAAGCCGGAGCAAAGTCCCTGCTCAGGAATGCGAAGTTGCTGACGCAATGATTCTGTCAGGAAAAACGCATCCATCGATGAAGCGGAAAATGGACGCCACGGGGCTGCGTGCAGTTTAGCGCAAGGGCATGAGCTGGATGCTCCGAGATATTTTTTCTTTTACTGAGTCCTGTCATCGACAGGCGTAAATCGAGGTTTTCAAAATGAGCATTGAATTCAAAGGCAAAAAGCTGTTGGTCGTCGGTGGCACCAGCGGTATGGGTTTGGAATCGGCACGCATGGTGCTGGCTGGCGGTGGTAGCGCTGTAATTGTAGGCAACCGTCCGGATAAGACCGAAGCGGCGCGCCAGGAGCTGGCGAAATTGGGTCAGGTATGGACGGTGACTGCTGACCTATCCAGCAGCGAGGGTTTGAATGCATTGCTCACAGCCATTGATGAGCAGCATGCAGATGTCGATCTGCTGGTGAACGCGGCTGGCGTTTTCTTCCCTAAGCCATTTCTGGAACACGAGGGTGCAGATTACGACCAGTATATGAAGCTGAACAAAGCGTTCTTCTTCATCACTCAGAAAGTAGCCGCCAATCTGGTCGCCAAGAGCAAGCCAGGTGCGATCGTCAACATCGGTTCGATGTGGGCCAAACAAGCCATTGCAGCCACTCCGTCGTCGGCCTATTCGATGGCCAAGGCCGGTCTGCACTCGCTGACCCAACATCTGGCGATGGAATTGGCTTCCAAGCAAATTCGCGTCAATGCGGTCTCCCCAGCGGTCGTACAAACCCCGATCTACGAAGGCTTTATTCCTAAAGCGGAAGTTCATAGCGCACTGCAAGGTTTCAACAGTTTCCACCCAATCGGTCGTGTCGGCACTCCACAGGACGTAGCCGAAGTCGTCTCCTTCCTGCTTTCGGAAAAAGCAGGCTGGGTTACTGGCGCGATTTGGGATGTCGACGGCGGCGTAATGGCTGGCCGCAACTGATACACCTCGGGCAGGCGCTCGCGCCTGCCTACCGACACATGCCCAGCGACGCATGCCCAAATTTTCAAGAGGAATACCGTCATGATGCAAGACTGGAACGCTTACCGTGAAACCCTTCTGGAACGCGTAGGCGATTACGCAAAACAGAGCCCCGACGTTATGCGCGGCCTGATGACTATCGACAACGCTGCCGCCAAGACTGGTCATTTGGAAGCCAAGTTTCATGAAATGATCGCCCTCGCTGTGGCCGTTACCACGCGCTGCGACGGCTGCATTTCAGTGCACACCAAAAAGGCTGTGGATGCTGGTGCCACTCTCGAAGAAATCTCCGAAGCCTTGGGCGTCGCTATTGCTCTCAATGCTGGTGCAGCGCTGACCTATTCGGCGCGTGTCATCGAGACTTACCAACAGCTGCCAAAAGACTAAGCCGCAGCGACAGGTGCCCGCGTTTCTAGGGGGCACCTGTCAGCGCGTTATTAGGAGAATCCCCATGCTGATCAATTCAGATTTCTCGCGCCGCGCGTTCGTGGCACCCCACAAGTATGAATGGGTCTCCTCCCCTCAAAACGGTGTCGAGCGTGTGATGCTGGATCGCGTGGGCGCAGAAAAAGCTCGTGCAACCAGCATAGTGCGGTATGCACCCGATTCGTACTTCCCACACCACATGCACCCAGGCGGTGAGGAAATTCTCGTGTTGGCCGGTACTTTTTCTGAGGACGACGCACATTATCCTGCGGGCTGGTATCTGCGTAACCCACCCGGCTCTGGACACCGCCCCTCCAGCTGTGAGGGCGCGACTATCTTCGTCAAACTTCAGCAAATGCGCGACGACGAAGCCCAACACGTGCGGATTGACACCAGCGACCCAAACAATTGGCTCCGTCACGGTGATCGTGAGATCTGCCCCTTGTTCTCAGACCAATCTGAGGAAGTCTGTTTAATTCGACTGCCAGCATCTGAAGCGCTCCTCTCAACGCCCGTACAAGGCGCGGAGTTGTTGGTGCTGGAAGGTGAAGTGGTTGTGAGTGAGCGCTCTTTTACCTCCGGTAGCTGGGTGCGCACACCCGCAGGAGAAATCCCTCCAATTACCGCCGGCGAACAGGGTGCCACCGTCTATCTCAAGACAGGCCATCTGGCCGACCTGACGGCAGAGGTCTAAATGCGACACGTACGCACTGTCATCGTCGGAGCAGGTTTGAGCGGCCTGTATGCCGCTTATCTACTTGAACGTCAGGGTCGCCAGGATTACATCCTTCTGGAGGCGCGTGATGTGCTCGGAGGCCGAATCGCATCAGTCAGAGCGCCCCACGACCGGGCGTCGACAAATACCTCTGATCGATTTGATTTAGGGCCCACTTGGTTCTGGCCCGACTTCCAGATTGAACTGCATCAACTGATTGTGCAGCTAGGCCTGGAATACTTCGAGCAGTTCGACACTGGCGACATGATGGTGGAACGCACATCGAGTGAATCACCGGCACGCATGCGTGGCTATGCCAGCTCGCCGGCCTCTATTCGCTTGAAAGGTGGAATGTCGGCACTCGTTGACGCACTGAGGCGAGCGCTGGACTCAAAACGAACGCTTACCGATCAGACCGTCCTCTCGATTCGCGCCACACCGGCCAATGTAGAAATTGATAGCACAGACTCTGCCGGAAACCTCACGACCTGGTGCTCAGAACAAGTCTTGCTGGCAATGCCTCCGCGTCTCGTAGAGCGCAACATCAAGTTTGAGCCAGTATTGCCAACCGAGTTGGCTCGACAGTGGCGAGACACTGCCACCTGGATGGCGCCTCATGCCAAATACCTTGCGATCTACGACAAACCATTCTGGCGTGAGCAGGGGCTGTCCGGTGCGGCGCGGAGCGCGCGTGGCCCATTGGGCGAGATACACGATGCGTCCATGCCTGATGGCAGCGCCGCGCTATTTGGCTTCTTCGGTGTACCGGCGTACGTCCGTAAAGCGGTTCCCGAGGATGTGCTGCGCGAACACTGCCGTGCACAACTCGTACGTCTCTTTGGATCACAGGCAGCGGAACCACGCGCTGACTTCATCAAGGACTGGGCGCAGGATCCTTTGACCTCTACCGAAGCTGATCTTGGCTCTGCTGGCCATCCCACAAATACTCCCCAAGCGGCGGCGAGTTCAGGGGTTTGGAAGGGGCGACTCACCGGCATCGCCAGTGAATGGTCACCACAGTTCCCTGGATACGTTGCCGGTGCCATTGAGGCCACGTCGCTGGCAATTCGGGCCTTATCGCCATTGCCGGACTAAACGAATACTTCCCCGTTCGCTGAGGATGAGAACATGCCAGATCAACGTTTTGACTTTCACGGAGCACTTGGAACAGTGCTGTCTGGACGAATTGAGCGTCCACAGACCACACCTCGTGGGTGGGCTATTTTTGCCCATTGTTTCACTTGTGGAAAAGAAAGCCTCGCGGCAGCGCGGATTGCACGAGCCCTTGCACTGAACGGGATTGGTGTACTGCGTTTTGATTTCGCAGGACTCGGGGGTAGCGAAGGAGAATTCGCTGACTCAACTTTCGCCGCTGATGTGGGTGATCTCATCGCCGCAGGCCGCGCCATGACTGAAGCAGGCCATCCTCCTTCATTACTGATTGGCCACAGTTTGGGTGGGGCGGCAGCGTTGAGTGCCGCCGCCGAAATGCCCTCCGTGCAAGCAGTGGCAACCATCGGTGCTCCTGCCGATGTGAAACATACCCTTCATCAGTTCGACAATGACGCTCTCGCGCAGATCGAGACAGAGGGTGAAGCGCAACTTCTACTGGGTGGTCGCCCTTTCACAGTACGCAAATCATTCGTAGACGACGCTCGACAGCAGAATCTCGAAGAGCGTATTGCCCAGATGGACAAGCCATTGTTGGTCTTGCATGCTCCTGGCGACAACGTGGTCGGAATCAACAACGCTTCAAGGATCTTCCTCGCGGCGCGCCACCCGAAGAGTTTTGTTTCGCTGGACGATGCCAACCATCTGTTAACACGCCGGGCTGACTCGGACTATGCAGCATCAGTAATCGCTGCTTGGGCCGCCCGCTAACGGCGCGCGACTCGCATTGCTAACGACCGCCATTGTGATGCTAACACTGCGCAAATCTCTTCCGGCAATTGCAGCCGGGATTTTGATGGCGGCTTTATTCAGACGGCTTCAGGTCATCTTGTAATGTGCCCTCTTCCCGAACACCTATGGACATGAAATATGGATCCGCACTCGGTTTTGGCTTTTACCCTTCTCGCAGCCGTCGCCGTCGCCAGCCCTGGCCCTGCGATAATTATGGCGATCAATAACAGTTTGGCATTTGGGCCGCGTTACGCCGTATGGTCATCATTGGGCAATGCTTGCGGATTGTTCTGCTTGTCGGCCGCTGCGGTGTCTGGCTTGGGCGCCCTGCTCGCAAGCTCCGAATGGATGTTCAATGCGGTGAAAGTCTTGGGTGCCGGTTACCTTCTATACCTTGGCGTGAAGCAATTGATCAACAAGCATCCAATCCTCGTACAGGAAGTGCAGCCGGATGGCAAAGCCATCACACCGTCACGTTTGAAACTCTACAAGTCGGCTTTCCTGACCGCCGTCACCAATCCTAAGGCGACGACGTTCTTCACCGCCTTGTTCCCACAGTTTATTAACCAGGACGCCGCGCTACTCCCACAATTCCTGCTACTCACCTGCATCTTTATAGGCTTGTCGCTGGCTTCATTGAGCGTTTACGCCGCCGCTGCAGCTCGTGCCAAAAGCGTACTGACCCGCCCAGCACTCTCTTTATGGATCAACAGGCTTGTAGGCTCAGCCTTCATCTGCTTCGGCGCTGCCATTTTGACGGTACGCCGGCCAGTTTCTTGATACAAACCTGCGCCTTTGGCCTGGACTAGCTGGACTGGGCTGAAGACAAGACGCCCTATGTTATTAGCCGACCCAGTTGCAGGCTGAAGGTTGGCTGGGCGAGATTGAGCAAGCGTGCCGCCCGTGTGACGTTCTGCTCGGATAACAGCACATCCAGCGTGACCAGTAAATCAAGATCCAGACGACGCTACACCTGAAGGTTAGAGGTCAGCACATCCACTCAATCCACCATCACCGTTTTCGGGGACCATCCACGCATTCCCGCTATTCTGGTCCCCGAAAATGCAGTTCTCCAAACACCCTCACGTCTCACTCGGCCTGCTTTTCCTGGCGATAGCCGAATCCGCTTCCGCCACCGGCTTTCTCGACGATGCGACCACCTCCCTGCTCGCCCGTCATTACTTCCTGAGCAACGACTACCGCTCACCCTCTCCCTCCGGGAAGAACTACAAACAGGAATGGGCTCAGGGGTTCATTGGTACGTTCAGCTCAGGTTTCACCGACGGCGCGATGGGCGTTGGTCTGGATGCTCATGCTTTTTACGGGCTGAAACTGGACGGCGGCAAGGGGCATTCGGGCACGGGATTGCTGCCGGTGGACAGTGACGGTCGCAGCGAGCGGGACTACTCCAGCGCGGGTGGCGCGTTCAAGCTCAAGGCCTCCCGAACCACCCTCGCCTTCGGCGAAATGACGGTAGAGACGCCGGTGTTCGACACGTCGGACAAACGTCTGCAGCCTGAATACGCCACCGGGTTTCTGCTCAACAGTCGCGAGATCGACAATGTGAACCTGGTAGCCGGCCATTTCACGGCGTTCAAGAATCAGGACAGCTCATCAGGCAGGGACGATTTTCAGGGCTATGGTGCCAGCACCGATGCTGGAGGGATCAGTTTTGTCGGGGCTGATCTGTTCAGCGACAGCCCGCTGGGTGGCGCGCTGTATGCCTCTGACCTCAGTGAAACCTGGCATCAGTATTACGCCAATCTGCACTGGAAACAGTCTGGCGTATTGCTCGACGCCAACGTCTACCGCACCCGCGATACCGGGCAGGCGCTGGCCGGAGAGATTGATAACACGGCGTTCAGCCTTTCGGGCAAGTACACTTCTGGTGCCCATGCAGTGATGCTCGGCTGGCAACGGATCGACGGCGATACGCCTTTCGATTTCGTCGGTGGCGACTCGATCTATCTGGCCAACTCAATCAAGTACGCCGACTTCAACGGCGCCAACGAGCGCTCGTGGCAAGCGCGTTATGATCTGGATTTCGGTGCGTTCGGCATTCCAGGGCTGAGTTTCATGACCCGTTATGTGTCCGGCAGCCACATCGACGGCACGCATGCACCCAAGGGCGGCGCCTACAACCCGTTCGACGCGGACAGTGGTGATTACCAGCCTCAGCAAGGTGATGGCGGCCGTCATTGGGAACGTGATGTTGACCTGCACTACGTCGTCCAGTCCGGTGCGGCCAAGGATCTTTCAGTACAACTGTCCCAGGTCTCGCACCGGGCCAACAGCGCTCAGGCGGGTGATGATATTGACCGGATCTATGTGGTGGTTCAGTACCCGTTGGGGTTCTGAACCAAGGTCATCACGCAGAGGATAGCGCCTCAACCCTTGATGCGATGCTCCGTGAATTCATAGTCTTCGACGCGTTCGGACCTCAAAAGTCCGCCACCTTCCCCCAAGCCGACCCCTTGAACCGATCCGGATGATAAGGCTTCGGATCAACAATCGGGTCAGCCCC
>JAAIGE0100682025.1_pt1 | contig 17236 bp, 20 predicted proteins | sample 6487951 | NCBI WGS metagenome assembly JAAIGE01 (sample SAMN13974128, study PRJNA590717) | phyllosphere metagenome | biome: tomato field; feature: multiple bacterial spot infested tomato fields; material: tomato leaves; isolation source: leaves from tomato fields | host: Solanum lycopersicum ... | reverse complement strand
GGTTAGCGGTTACGTGGTGGATGTTCCGGTCAAGGATTATCAGGAGGTCAAGCAAGGCGACCTTCTGGCCAAGATCGATGACCGCATTTTCAAACAAAAGCTCGCGCAGGCCGAAGCGACGCTCGCCAGCCAGACGGCGGCCTTCGATAACTCCCGCCAGCAGGAAATTGCCGCCAACGCCAATATTCGCTCCAGCGAAGCGGCGGTGGATAGCGCAGAAGCCTCCCTGAAACAGGCCCAACTCTCTGCGGACCGTCAGGATAACCTCATCCGCAGCGGTGTCGGCACGTCCAGCCTTCAGGAAGAAGCGCAGGCCAATCTGGACAAGTCCCGCGCTGGCCTCTCACAGGCGAAGGCCGCGCAGGAAGTCGCGCGTCAGGACCTCCAGACGATCATCGTCAATCGCGGTTCGCTTCAGGCCGCGGTTGCCAATGCGCAAGCCTCGGTGGAACTGGCAAAGATCGACCTTCAGAACACGGAAATCCATGCGCCGCGGGATGGCAAGCTCGGTGAGGTCGGCGTTCGTGTCGGCCAATATGTGACGGCGGGCACGCAGCTGATGGCGGTCGTGCCGCATGAAATATGGGTGGTGGCTAATTTCAAGGAAACGCAGCTTGCCGGAATGGAAGTCGGCCAGCCCGTGACCATTTCCGTCGATGCCCTTCACCGCCGCAAGCTCAACGGCACGGTCGAGCGCTTTTCGCCAGCAGCGGGTTCCGAATTTGCCGTTATCAAGCCCGACAATGCCACTGGCAACTTCGTGAAAATTGCCCAGCGTATCGGCGTCCGGGTTTCCATAGATCCCGACCAGCCCATGGCAGCAGAGCTTTCGCCAGGTATGTCCGTTGTCGTCAGGGTCGATAAAAACTCCGCCCCGAAGATCGCGCAAACAGCGGCGAAGTGAGTTAGGATGGACGCAAAACACGGATAGGAGGGGCGTCATGACCATCTACACAGGCGGCTGCCAATGCGGCGCGATGCGGTTTCGTGTGGAAGGGACGCTCAAAGACAGCTCCATATGTCATCGCCGTATGTGCCAGAAGGCGTTCGGTGCATATTACGCACCTCTGGTTTCCGTGCGCGGACAGATGTTCGAGTGGACGCGCGGTGAGCCGAAGCGCTTCCAGTCCTCCAACCACGTCAAGCGCGGTTTCTGCGCCGAGTGTGGCACCCCGCTGACCTATGAGGCCCCGGATGGCATCGCCGTTGCGGCGGGCGCATTCGATGATCCATCCGCAATTCCGCCCATCATTCAATGGGGCATTGAAAACAAGATCGGCTTCGTTGATGGCCTGCACCGGCTACCAGCGGAAGAAACAGAAGCTGATCTCACCTCGGCAAGTTTCATTTCCGATCTTGTTTCCTACCAGCATCCGGACCACGATACGGCCGAATGGCCAAGGGAAAAGATCTGATGAGCGAAACGGGATATTCAGGCGGCTGCCAATGTGGCGCGGTGCGTTTCCATGCGGGCAAGCTTGGCAGACCCTCCATCTGCCATTGCCGCATGTGCCAGAAACATTTCGGCAATTTCTTCGGTGCGCTCGTCACTGCCGATCAGGCGCACCTGACCTGGACGCGCGGCCAGCCCACCCTCTTCCGCTCCTCGGCAAAAATCCATCGCGGTTTCTGCAACAAATGCGGCACGCCGCTGACCTATCATTACCCCGGTGGCGTGGAGATTGCTATCGGCGCCTTCGATCACCCTAAGCAGATCGAACCGCAGGTGCAGGTTAACGCCCACTTGCAGATGCCCTGGATCAAGGCGCTGTTCGACAAGCCCGAAGTACAGCAGAGCGTGGACGAGGCCAGCATCGTTTCATACCAGCATCCGGACCACGACACGGATGTCTGGCCACCTCAGGACAATGTGAACTGATGGCCGCAGCGGCACTTTCGGGCGGCTGCTAGTGTGGCGCAGTGCGCTACCGGATCGACGGCGACATCAGATATCCGCATGTCTGTCACTGCCGTATGTGTCAGAAGGCATCTGGCAACTATTTTCTGCCTCTGGGCGCAAGTGGCCGAAACCGCTTCCAGATCACACGTGGCGCACCGGCTTGGTTTCAATCGTCCGATCATGTGCGCAGGGGCTTTTGCAGCGCCTGCGGCACGCCGCTGTTTTACGATATTCCCGGTACCGATTTCATCAACGTCACGCTTGGTTCGCTCGACGAACCGCAGCGGATAAGGCCGGAGGCCCAGTCTAATCTTACCGGTAAAGTGAAATGGCTGGCTGAGCTCGACGATCTGCCCGCAGAGATTGAAGCTGAGAAAGATCCGTGCCAGACCATCACGAACAAGCAGCACCCTGACCATGATACGATTGACTGGCCACCACAGGAAAAACAGCATGACCGATGACCTGCGCAGCTTCTATCCCGAAATCGAACCCTTCGAAACAGGGATGCTGGACGTAGGCGACGGCCACACGATCTATTGGGAGCGCGTCGGCACCGAAGGCGCGAAACCTGCGGTATTCCTGCATGGCGGTCCGGGCGGGGGCGTCAACCCAACGCAACGCCGTGTGTTCGACCCTGCCCTTTATGACATAATCCTTTTCGATCAGCGTGGGTGCGGACGCTCTACGCCACATGCCAGTCTGGAAGCAAACACCACCTGGCATCTTGTCTCCGACATGGAAAAGCTGCGCGAGAAATTCGGCTTTGAGACATGGCAGGTGTTCGGCGGCTCATGGGGCTCGACACTTGCCCTCGCCTATGCCGAAACCCACCCAGAGCGCGTTAGCGAGCTGGTACTGCGCGGCATATACACCCTGACGAAGGCTGAACTTGACTGGTACTACCAGTTCGGTGTTTCGGAAATGTACCCGGATCGCTGGGAAACGTTTATCGCGCCCATTCCCGAAGCCGAACGCGGCGAAATGATGCGCAGCTACAATCGCTACCTCACCGGCCATGACGAAGCCAAGAAACTGGAATGTGCCAAGGCATGGAGCCAATGGGAAGGCGCAACCATTTCGCTGGTGACCGATCCGGACAGGGTGGATGCGTTCGGCGAGGCTAATTACGCCATCGCTTTCGCTCGCATCGAAACCCACTATTTCGTCAATGCAGGCTGGTTCGAAGAAGGCCAGCTCCTGCGCGATGCCCACAAGCTGAAGGACATTCCCGGGGTCATCGTGCATGGTCGCTACGATATGCCCTGCCCGCTCAAGACCGCATGGGATCTAGCCAAGGCCTGGCCGAGAGCGGATTTCCATATCGTCGAGGCGGCGGGCCATGCGCTGAGTGAACCGGGCATTCTCGACCAGTTGATCCGCGCAACGGATAGATTTGCTGGGAAGTAGTCGAAGCCTTCGCCTCTTATGACGTCACCCTCGGGCCTGTCCCAAGCATCTTCCGAGGTTGAGACCGGCTTCCGGAAGCCAAGCACCTGGAAGAACCGATACCGCATCAAATCACGAATCTTACCAGCCATTTAAATGATTTGGCTTACAGTTCGATTCACGCACTTCATGCCAGGTTTCAACGATGTGAAGCTTTTCTCATCGGAAGCTTCACGGAAATGAATTGGTATATAACGTCAAACAGGAATACTGCGGTGATATCCCAACCCGTTTGGCAGAAGTCCCATGGCAATGAACCCTACTCTTCAGGCTCCGCAGGCAGGCGATAGCGCGCGTGGCTTCGTTTACGCTCTTACAGCCTATGTATTGTGGGGGTTTCTGCCGTTTTACATGAAGGCCGTGGCGCATATTTCGCCTCTGGAGATCATCGTACATCGAGTGGTCTGGTCAGTGCCGATTGCGGCGATCGTACTTATTGTTCTGGGCCGCACGGCGGAAATCCGTCAGGCGCTGACCACGCCTAAGACGCTTGCCATGGCCTGCCTCACGGCATCGCTCATCAGTGTGAACTGGGGCATCTATATCTGGGCCATCGGCTCCGGCCACGCGCTCGATGCCGCGCTCGGTTACTTCATCAATCCCTTGTTCAGCATCATGCTGGGCGCAATCCTGCTGAAAGAGAAGCTGAGCCGCGTTCAGATGGCTGCAATCTCTCTCGTCGCGCTGGCCGTTGCGCTCCTCACCTGGAATGCCGGCGGCGTGCCGTGGGTGGCAATCGCTCTCACCGTGTCCTGGGGTTTTTACGCGTTTTTCCGAAAGACGCTGCCCATCGGACCCACGCAAGGGTTCCTGCTGGAAGTTCTGCTGCTCACCCCGCCAGCCCTTGCCTTCATCATCTATCTCGCCTTCACCGGCCAAGGCCATTTCGCCGGAGGCTCAAGCAGCGATACATGGCTGCTCGCGGCCAGCGGCCTGATTACGGCAATCCCGTTGATACTCTACGGCAATGGTGCAAAGCTTTTGAAGCTTTCGACGATCGGTATCATGCAATATATCGCGCCATCGATGATCTTCGTGATCGCCATCTTCGTGTTCCGTGAACCCTTTGACACGGTGCGCTTGATCGCCTTCGTCATGATATGGTCGGCGTTGGTCATCTACACCGTTCCAGGCCTGCTCAAAGGCAGGAATACGCGGTAAGCCTCAAGCCTCTGGAGCGCTTCATTGTTAAATAGAAGCGTTCTATAGCTGCGAAATTACCGACGGATCGCCCTCGGGATTTTGTTGTGCCTCAGCGCGCTCGATGATTGCCGGAACGATGTCCTTTATATCGCTGATCACCAGCGGATTGAGCAGATGCGCCCGATGGATAAAGCCCTGATCGCGCATATGGCGGATCAGTTCGAGCATCGGGTCCCAGAAACCGTTGATGTTTGCAAAGACCATGGGCTTGGCATGGCGGCCAAGCTGCGCCCAGGTCATGATTTCCACGATCTCTTCCAGCGTGCCGATCCCGCCCGGCAGTGTCACGAAGGCATCCGATCTTTCAAACATCATGTGCTTGCGCTCATGCATGTCCTTGGTGATCACAAGTTCGTTCAATTGGCAAAGGGAATGGCGTGTGGCTTCCATGTCCACGAGAAATTCGGGTATGATGCCCGTAACCTCGCCACCAGCAGCAAGAACGCCGCTCGCAACGGCACCCATAATGCCCTTGGTTCCGCCTCCATAGACGAGGCGAATGCCGTTTTCGGCAATGGCCCTGCCAAGTGCGCGGCCGGATTCCATGTAGGCAGGATCGCGTCCTGGCTGAGAACCGCAATAAACACAGATGGATCGAATCGATTGGTTTTTACTCGTCATGCCCCGCACCGAACTACGGGGGACCAGTTACGTCAAGAAAATTTGGGGAATGAGGTTGCATAACCGGCCCGTTTAACGTGAGAACGCTTGTATGGCAGGCACTAAAACGCTATCGCTCGGCAATAATATTGCGAGAAATATACCCGGAGAGTCATGATGAAAAACAAAAGGGCCGGATTGCTGGCGCTTATCGTTCTTGGCGTCGCAACGCTACTCATGGTCTTCTTCGTTTTGCCGCGCATGTCGGTCGATGACATTCCCGCCGAAAACGCAACCAACGGAGCAGCAAACGGCAATCAGAATGGCGGCCAGACCGAGGGCGAAAAGCCGGGCGAGCTGCTTTCAGATTCGGCGAAGGAAACGGCAACCATTGCCGACAAGGTGGGTCGTCTCGCGGAATCCGCAACCCAGTCCATCAAGGAAATGACGGGGCTCTTTGCTGGCAACACTATTCCATCGAATGAGCAATTCGCCGCAGCTCGCGCAAAGGTCGAAGCCTCCCTTCGGGAATTGAACAATGTCGATATTCCCGAAACGCTCGATGAGACCACATCGCGGTTGATCACAACTGCTCGCACTGCTGCCGAGCGGGCAATGGCGTTTCTGCGCGGTCTGCCTACGGATCCTAATGCGGCAGCGGCACAGGTGCGCCGCCTGGCTGGCGTGTTCGCCGGAACGGATGATGGTGCGGCGAGACCGGAAGCACCTGCTGAAGCCCCGGCCCAAACACCCGCAACTCCCGCCGCCCCGCAGGGCGATGCGGCGCAGCTTCCAAGCTTCGATGTATTGCGTGTGGAGCCGGATGGCTCCGCCGTCATCGCAGGCAAGGCACAGCCGGGCTCGGAATTGGAAATCATCAATAAAGGTCAGGTCATCGCCAGGGCACCTGTCGAAAGCAGCGGCGATTTCGCAGCCGTCCTCGACAATCCTCTGTCGCCGGGAGATCACGAGCTTGTTTTGCGTTCCACGAACAAGGACGGCAAGGTTTCGGAATCTCGGGACGTAGCCACCGTTTCCGTTCCGAAAGAGAAGAATGGTGAATTGCTGGCCATGGTGACGACACCTGGCAAGGCAAGCCGGGTTCTGGCCATGCCGGATGCCGCTCCCTCCGACCTGCATACACCGGCGGCACCCCAGCCTGATAATGCGGCTGCGACGTCCGCCCCAACGGCTCCCGCCACCGCTGAAACCGCATCGACCCGTGTCACGGCTGTGGAATTCGATGGCTCGAAGATATTCATCGCTGGCTCGGCCCCCGCAGGGACAATGGTTCGCGCTCTCGTGGATGACGCCCGTATCGGGCAGGCACGGGCAGAAGCGTCCGGCAGTTTCGTCATAGAAGGCGATGTCCAGCTTTCCGTCGGCAACCACATCATCACGGCGGAAGCGCTGGATGGCGCAGGCAATGTTTCCGTTCGCGTTCGCGTGCCATTCGCACGACCTGAAACGGATCAGGCGACCGTTGCCATGCAGCAGGAGCCATCGTCCCCTTCGTCTGGCGCGTCCACCGCGCAGACTTCGGCGGCGGTCGTCAGCGATCTGGCAGCATTCGAGGCCCTTCGCACGGAAGTCTCCAAGGCTTTCGGTATTCTTTCCAACCTTTATCAGGATGGAAAGACGCCTGCACTGGATGAAGTTGCTGCGGCCAAATCAGCAACCGTCATCGCGCTTCGTTCGCTTTCGGAATTCCGCACGGCTGCAACTGCCGACGCCGCGTTCACAGCTTTCGTCAACGATATCGCCGCCAAGGCGCGCTCAGTTCTTGATACTGTCGATGGCTTGCCCAATGATGTGGCCGCGGTTGGCAGGGCTATAGGCGATCTGACGGCGCGCATGGCCGAGCTCAATGCGGCGGCACCCGCATCGGTCACCTCCGGTTCCGCCTCTCCTGCGCAGTCTCCTGCCCCAGCCGCCTCTGGCCCAAAGACATTCGAGCAGGCACCGCTGGCGCATAGCGACAGCACCGTCATCATCCGTCGGGGCGATACGTTGTGGCAAATCTCGCGTCGCGTTTACGGCCAGGGTGTTCGCTACACCACCATCTATCTCGCCAACCAGGAGCAGATCAAAAATCCTGACCTGATCGAGCCCGGCCAAATCTTCGGTGTGCCAGAAAAGGCTTTGCCCGATGCAGAGGAAATCCATCGCAAGCGGTTGAAGAGCCAGTAATCCAAGCGTGCTCGGCATTGCAAAGCCAGCCTGCTAATATTATCTAGCGAAGAGCACGGCGGCCTGTGAGCCGCCGTCTTGCTGTCTGCACCCGGCAGACGCCGGAGTGAAGAATGGCCGACCAGAAAAAGACTATTTCAGCGGATTCCAGCAATCCGATGCAGACCCTCATCAACCTGTGGCCTTACATGTGGCCGCAAGGCAGGCCTGACCTGAAGATGCGGGTGGTGTGGGCCACCATCTTCCTCATTGTTGCCAAGCTTGTGCTGATATCCGTTCCCTATTTCTTTAAATGGGCAACGGACGCGCTGAACGGCAAGCTGGACATGGCGGGGCTCGTCCCCGTCTTCCTGCTTGGTGCAGTATCGCTCGTCATCGCCTATAACTTGACGCGGCTCGTCCAGGTCGGGCTTAACCAGCTTCGCGATTCACTGTTTGCCAGCGTCGGCCAGCATGCGGTACGCCAGCTTGCCTATAAAACTTTCGTTCACATGCACCGGCTTTCGCTACGCTTTCATCTGGAACGCAAGACGGGCGGGCTTTCGCGCATTATCGAACGCGGTACGAAGGGCATCGAAACGATTGTCCGCTTCACCATTCTCAACACCGCGCCAACTTTCATCGAATTCCTGCTGACAGCCGTCATCTTCTGGCTATCCTACGGCTTCTGGTATGTCTTCGTCACCGTGCTGACCGTCTGGGCCTATATTTGGTTCACGGTAAAGGCCAGCAACTGGCGTATTTCCATTCGCCGCACGATGAATGACAGCGACACCGACGCCAATACCAAGGCCATCGACTCGTTGCTGAACTTCGAAACCGTGAAGTATTTCGGCAATGAGGATATGGAAGCCCGCCGCTTCGATGCCTCCATGGCGAAGTATGAGAAGTCCGCAACTGCCATCTGGACCTCGCTTGGCTGGCTGAACTTCGGTCAGGGTGTCATCTTCGGCCTCGGCTCGGCGGTCATGATGGTGATGTCCGCGCTTGCCGTGCAGCGCGGCGAACAGACCATCGGCGATTTCGTCTTCATCAATGCGCTGCTGTTGCAGCTTTCCGTACCGCTGAACTTCATCGGCTTCGTGTATCGCGAAATCCGTCAGGGCCTGACCGATATCGAAGAGATGTTCGATCTACTGGAAGTTCAAGCGGAAGTGATAGACGCCCCGGATGCGAAACCCTTGCAAGCTGGCCCCGGCGCGCTGAGCTTCCGAGACGTCCATTTCGCCTACGATCCGGAGCGCCCCATCCTCAAGGGCATTTCCTTCGACGTGCCTGCGGGTAAAACGGTGGCCATCGTCGGGCCTTCCGGTGCGGGAAAATCCACCATCTCCCGGCTGCTCTATCGGTTTTACGATATTCAGGATGGCGAGATCACCATCGATGGGCAGGATATTCGCGGCATAACGCAAAAGAGCCTTCGTTCCGTCATAGGCATGGTGCCGCAGGACACGGTCCTGTTCAACGATACGCTGGCCTATAACATCCGATATGGTCGTCCGGATGCCACAGACGCTGAACTGACGGCTGCGGCCAATGCAGCCCAGATCAGTGGTTTCATCGGCAAACTGCCCGGCGGCTACCAAACAATGGTCGGCGAGCGCGGTCTCAAGCTCTCAGGCGGAGAGAAGCAGCGCGTGGCGATTGCCCGCACGATTTTGAAGGCGCCGCCCATCCTCATTCTGGATGAAGCAACCTCTGCACTCGACACGCATACGGAACAGGAAATCCAGAGCGCGTTGGACACCGTTTCGCAAAATCGTACCACGCTCGTTATTGCTCACCGGCTGTCGACCGTCATCGGCGCGGATGAGATTATCGTCCTGAAAGACGGCAATATCGCCGAGCGCGGCACACATTCGTCACTGATGATGGCAGGTGGCCTGTATGCATCCATGTGGAGCCGTCAGCGCGACGCCATTCAGGCGGAAGAGCGGCTGCGTGAAGTGCGCGAGAAAGACGATCTCGGCGTCGTGGACCGTGGCGAGCCCGCGCATTGACACATCCATTCCAAAACTGTGCCGCGTTTTGCGAAAACGCCATGTACTGACGCGGGATAAAGCCTGTGGATCATGTGCAACACATTGCTCAGGCGGCTTTTTGCCTGTAGTCACCTTAGCGTGTTTTTGTCGCGCACGGCGTGAATATGGTCGTGAAGCGACTATATGAAGCCTGTTGCGCAACAAGCCGTTTGTTCTGACGCCGCTGACGCGCTCAAGCTAAAACCGGAGAAGAAAGATCAATGAACCTGTTCGATACCATTCGCAACACCATCGTACCGATCCATAAGGAAGGCTACGTTTTTGTTGCGGCGTTCTTCGTGGCATCGCTGGTGCTCGGCTGGATCGCCGAGCCTCTCTTCTGGGTCGGCATGGTTCTGACCGCGTGGTGCGCCTATTTCTTCCGCGACCCGGAGCGCGTTACGCCGCAGGATGACGATCTCATTATAAGCCCTGCCGATGGCACTGTTTCGGCCATTCAGACCGTTGTTCCGCCACTGGAACTGGAACTCGGTAAGGAGCCGATGGTTCGCGTTTCCGTGTTCATGAACGTTTTCAACTGCCACGTTAACCGCTCGCCGGTTCGTGGCCGCATCGTGAACGTCGCCTATCGTCCCGGCCTGTTTCTGAATGCCGAAGTGGACAAGGCATCCGAAGACAATGAGCGCAATGGTCTCGTCATAGAAACCGCGCACGGCAAAGTCGGCGTGGTACAGATCGCAGGCATGGTTGCCCGCCGGATCGTCTGCTGGGTGAAGCCGAATGAGCCCGTCGATGCTGGCGAGCGCTTTGGCCTCATTCGTTTCGGTTCGCGTCTCGACATCTTCCTGCCGGAAGGCTTCCAGCCGCGTGTGTCCGTTGGCCAGACCGCTATTGCGGGTGAAACCGTTCTGGCAGAATTCGGTTCTACCAAGGGCGCGGTCATCAGCCGCCGCGGATAAGACTTGTACGAGGGAGCCGCTCCATGGATACGCCGACACCGCAGCCGGAAACCAATGGCAAGCCGGAATTGACCAATGACAGCGGGCGCGGCCCGCGTCTTCGTGAAATTCCACTGCGGCTCGTCATACCAAATCTCGTTACGGTGCTGGCGATCTGCGCGGGCCTGAGCGGCGTGCGTCTGGCCTTCGAAGGCCGGTTCGAACTTGCCGTCGCCATGGTGCTGCTCGCCGCGTTCCTCGATGGTATCGATGGCCGCCTCGCCCGCATGATGAAGGCGACCTCGAAATTCGGCGCGCAGATGGATTCGCTTGCCGATATCGTCAATTTCGGCGTCGCTCCTGCGCTTGTCCTTTATGCCTATGTCCTCGATCAGGCCCGCTCCTTCGGCTGGATCGCTGCCCTTATTTACGTCATCGCCGCCGGGCTTCGGCTTGCCCGCTTCAATGTGATGATCGAGCGCGAGGTAAAAGCTCCCTGGCAAAACGAGTTCTTCGTCGGCGTTCCCGCGCCTATGGGTGCCATGCTCGTGCTGCTGCCGGTTTATCTGGGCTTCATCGGCGTGGAACCCGGAAAGACATTCGGTTACATCTCGGCCTTCTATACCGTGCTGATCGGCTATTTCCTCATCAGCCGCCTTCCTGTCTGGTCCGGCAAGTCGGAAAGCAGTATTCGCCGCGACCGCGTTCTGCCTGCCATCCTCATCGTCGTGCTTTATGTGGCGCTGCTGATGAGCTTCACCTGGGAAGTGCTGATCGTAACGGTTGCCGCATATCTCATCTTCCTGCCGTTCAGCGCCCGCCTATGGCACAAGCGCTACGGAACGTTGACGATTGAGGAAGATGCGCATGGCGAAGCGGGCAATGGGTTGGATCGGGGTCTCTGACAATCTCCCCGCTCGGCAACGGAAGGTTTAAATTCGGTTAATCTTCGGTATGGCGTGAACACAAAATGTCGCAGGCTGCAATTTTCAATTGATTGAAATCGCCTCGAATTCGTCACGATTTCACACCAGAGAATTCATCACACAAGTCGTAGAATCGATGACTTTAAAAAAATCTCTGGAGAGTGGAATGACCGAAACAAAGAAGATCGAAGCCCCTGCGAAACCGGACCTGAACAGCCATTACCGTCCGCTGGGCCTGAAGGCCGTTGCTGCCGCTGCGATGATGCTGAAGCGTACGCAGGTAAAGCCTGCCTAAAGGTTGGTGCCTTGTCCGTCATGCCTCACTTTGTCGGGAATGAAGAGGCACCGCCTTTCCCCCTTCTGAAGCGATTAAAAAAGATGGAAACGGCGCGGTATATTTTCCTCTCCCCTTGGGAGAGGATAGAAAATCTCGACTTTAAGCGGAGCTAAACTCTAGATTCTTGGTGAGGCGTTCGGCTTTTTCAAACCCTCCCTCAAAACAAAGACAACTGCTCATCATCCCTCTTCATCAATTTCGCCACCGGTGCCATGACCTCCGCCACCGGCACTGGCTCGATCAAATCCGCTCCGGTATTGGCCACCTTGTTCACCCGATCGGAAACCGGGACCATCTCGAAGAAATCGTCGTCTGTCGCTGTCATCAAATCGGCCACCTCGCGCGGTTCCTGCGTCTTGCAGTCGAGCCAACGACTAAAATCCTCCGGCGAAATAACCACCGGCATCCGGTCATGAATTCGTGCGATGGAGTGATTGGCGGCGGTCGTCAGGATTGCGCCCGTATCCACTTCAGAACCATCGGCGGATGACCATGTCTCCATCAGACCCGCAAAAGCGACGATACCACCGCGCTTCGGTTTGATGTAATAAGCTTGCGGCTTGACACCCTGTTCCTTGGGCGGCCTTTTCCACTCGTAGAAACCGGTCGCCGGGATCAAAACGCGACGGTGGCGCATGGCAGCGCGGAAAGAGGCCTTGCCGATGGCCGTCTCGGAGCGGGCATTGATGAGCAGCGGAAACTCTTTCGGGTCTTTCACCCAACCGGGCATGAAACCCCAACGCACCAGGACGGCCTGGCGGTTCGGCAGGTTGCTCCCCGGTTCCGGACGGCTCCCTTCTACAACGACGAGCACGGGCTGCGTCGGCGCGATGTTGAAGCGGGCCGGAAAATCATCAAGACCGATCAGATCGAGATATTCCGCCACCTCTTCCGGCGTCGCGTTGAGCACGAAACGACCGCACATGCGCCTAGCCCCTCGGTCCGAACAGGATCAGCGATGCACCGGCTAGGCAGATCGCACCGCCTGCGAAATCCCACCGATCCGGTACATGTCCCTCGACGCTCCACAGCCAGATGAGCGAAGCGACGATGTAAATGCCGCCATAGGCCGCATAAGCCCTGCCAGCCGCCTCGCTCGGCACCAGCGTGAGCAACCATGCGAATGCCGCAAGCGATACCATGCCGGGCACAAGCCAGACCACGGACTTTCCCATCCGCAGCCAAGCCCAGAAGGCGAAACACCCGGCGATTTCGGTAAGCGCAGCAGCGGCGTAGATGAAGTAAAGCTTCATGGGTGGTCCCGATGCGCGATTGATTCTCTGTCTGTCAGCATAGCGTTTTCAAACAGATGCGCCCACATCTCACGTCATGATCGCTCGCAAATACAGAGAAGCGCGTGCCATGCCCGCCTTGAATTTTCTTTCTCAAAGGGCGCTGCCACGTTTCCAGCAAGGTTGCAGTCATAGTCTGGGTCAATTCAGATAGAGAGCCTCAATGCCATTTCCCCACCCAGCATCTTCTGCCATCGTTCGTCGTGGAGACCGCCTGCTCCTCGTGCGCAGAATAAATCCACCATCGCAGGACATGTTTGCTTTTCCGGGTGGTCGGGGTGAGCCGGGAGAGACCGCGGCGGAGACGTCATTGCGCGAACTGTTTGAAGAAACAGGCATCGCCGCGCATCATCCACAGCTTTTCGCGACTTATGATTTGCCCAGTCACGACGCCAACGAGCGGCTGACAAGCCACTTCTTCCTCTCCGTATTTCTGGTGGAAGCAGACGAGAACGCAACCGTTCTGGCGGCGGATGATGCCGCGGATGCGGGATGGTTCACTCTGGAAGAAATATCTTCATTGCCGACACCCGAAAGTGTTCTGGAATGCGCGCAAAGACTGCTGGGCAGTTGCAATGAAAGCTAGAATCGCGGCTATCTGCTTTGAGATCAACAAAAGTAAACATTGGGTAGTGCGTAGGTTTATGGGTCAGCGGGTCGGTCTTCTACCAACTGTTGTCGTGTGTGCGGTTCTGCCGTTCGCCGCGCCTGCCGTTGCACAGCCCAAGGTAATACAGGCTCAACCGCCCGCTCAGACACAAGAGAACAAGCCTGCACCCTATGACGACAAGCTGGCGAGACTTTCCGAAATTCTGGGTGCCGTTCAATATCTGCGCACACTGTGCCCGGCGACCGGGACTGAAGAGTGGCGCAAGTCGATGAGCAATCTTCTGGCAGCCGACACCGCTACCGAGCCGCACCGTCGCCAGCGGATGACCGCCGCATTCAACCGTGGATACCGCACCTTTGCCGCAGTGCACACCAGTTGCACGCCCGCTGCGATATCGGCGGAAGAGAAATACCGTAACGAAGGCGCAACACTGGCGCAGGAAATCGCGTCGAGGTTCGGAAATTAGTGGTTTATTAACCTGTTTTCGCCGCAGGGCGTGCCGTTTTGATAAAAGACTGTTAGAGTTGTTAACAGGGTGGTAACGACTTGAACGCCCTGTCGAGGATGTAAGATGCAAACAAGCCGTAACGAAATCCACGATATGATCGCGCATGAAAAGATGCAGGTCGCTCTGGAACATCAAAACGAAGCCTGGGCCGATGGTATGGCCGATGGCATCGAGCCGGAGATCATCGCAGATGCCGCTATCGCTCTGGCAATGCGCGAAACCATCCGCATTCATGGTGAAGCCGGTGCCGAAGCCATGCTCGAATCATTGCGTCAGCGGATGCTCGCTGGTGAATTTTCCCCGCAGCGGATCGTTCAGTAAGCGGGAGTATACCGATGTCTTTTGCTCGTCCTGATTTCACGCGGTCTGCCACCGCGCTTTCCATCGTTTTTGCGCTGACGCTTTCGCTGACCGGCCTGCCACACGCCGCTTACGCGCTCTCCGAGCTCAAGCCCGGCCCTGGTGTGCCTGCACAGCAGACGGAAACACCGGAAGCACAGGAAAGCGCCGAACCGCTCCAGATCGAGGGAGATGCGCAAGGCATCCCCATGCCGGACCCTCTGGTCAATCGAACGACTGGCGAGCAGGAATCGGCCTCCGAACAGGACAATGCGCCGAAGATCTCTGCGGAGATCCAGCATGATATCAGCAAGGCACCGGAGCCCGTTCGTCGCCTTCGCCAGTTGATTATCGATGCCGCTTCCACCGGCGATATCGAAAAGCTGCGCCCACTCATCAACCCCGGCCCGAACCAGACCCGCATCGAGGGTGAGGGCGACGATCCGGTCGCCATCCTCAAGAGCTTCTCCGGCGACCCGGAAGGACTGGAGGTCTTGGCGATTATTCTCGACCTGCTTTCCACCGGCTATGCCCATGTGGATGCTGGAACACCGGATGAAATGTACATCTTCCCCTATTTCGCGGGTAAAGCGCTGAACACACTGACACCGCCGGAAAAGGTCGAGCTTCTACGCATCATCACGGCAGGCGATTTGGCAGATATGCAGGATTACGGAAACTATAGCTTCTACCGAATCGGCATTTCGCCCGATGGTCAGTGGAAGTTTTTCGGTGCAGGCGACTAACCGAGCGCAATTGCCTTACGCTTGCCCTGAGCCGCCAAAAATCCTAACTGTGGGATGAACCAAGCTGAACGGTAGTCCCATGTCATCCGCCTTTTTAACTGATCGCAAATTCATCCGTGTCTCTGGAACCGGCGCTACGGATTTCCTGCAAAACCTCATCTCGGCAGAAATAGAAGCACTACCCAAGGGCGAGGCGCGGATGAGCGCTCTGCTGACGCCGCAGGGTAAAATCCTGTTCGAATTCCTGATCTGGCGCGACGGCGACGGTTATGTGCTGGAAACCGGTTCGGACCAGCAAGATGCGCTTTTGCGCCGTCTGACCATGTACAAGCTGCGTGCTCCTGTCGATCTTGCAGCTCTCGATGTCGAGGGCGTCTGCGTTTTCTGGGATCAGGACGCGCCGGAAGGCAGTGTAAAGGACGGACGTTTCGCCAAGGCTGGTATAGCACTTCATCGCTTGCCCGGTGGCTCGTCCGAAGGCAGCGCTGCAGATTATGACGCGCTGCGTATTGCCAACGGCATTGTCGTTGCTGGCACCGATTACGCCCTTCAGGACGCCTTTCCTCATGATGTGCTAATGGATGTGAATGACGGCGTTTCCTTCCGGAAAGGCTGCTTTGTGGGTCAGGAAGTCGTCTCTCGCATGAAACATCGCGGTACGGCGCGGCGACGTGTCGTGATCGTATCCGCCGAAAACACCTTACCCGCCACCGGCACGGAAATCACAGCAGGCGGCAAACCCATCGGTGTGCTTGGCACGGTCAATGGCACGCAGGGACTGGCGATTATTCGTACCGACCGCGCCGCCGATGCTATGGCATCCGGCAATGCGATGACGGCGGAAGGCGTTACCCTGTCCGTTGTCCTCCCCGCATGGAGCGGCTTGAGCTTCCCCGCGGTCGATCCTGCGGCCAGCGCAGAGGACTGATCGGTGGTTGCCCCTAAGATACCGCGTGCATGGCAGCGCATGCTTTCGGGCAGGCGGCTTGATTTGCTCGATCCTTCACCGCTTGACGTGGAGATTGCCGATATCGCCCATGGGCTGGCGCGTGTGGCGCGATGGAATGGGCAGACGCGGGGCGATCATGCATTTTCCGTCGCTCAACACAGCCTGATCGTAGAAGGCATCTTCTGCCATATGAACCTCTCCACGACGCCCGACGACATGCTGATGGCATTGCTGCATGATGCGCCGGAATACGTCATCGGAGACATGATTTCACCCTTCAAATCCGTAGTTGGCGGTGGCTACAAGAGCGTGGAAAGACGGCTGGAAGCGGCCGTTCACCTGCGCTTTTCCCTTCCTCCTCACGCCTCCCGGGAGTTGAAGGACCGCATCAAGAAGGCTGATACCATTGCAGCTTTCTTCGAGGCCACCGAACTTGCCGGTTTCTCCATGGCAGAAGCACAAAAGTTCTTCGGCCTGCCACGAGGCATCACCAAGGACATGATCGAGATCGAGCCGCTTCCGGCGCTTGATGCGCAACAGAGATTCATGGAGCGCTTTCAGGCAATCGAAACACTGCGCGCCGCTGCAAAGGGTGCCGCATGACCGCCATTGTCGTTTCACCTCTTTCCCTTATCGGGGAAATGGCCGTGCGCCATAAATCCCGGGAGATGATAACGCTGATTGCGAAAGAGCAGGCATTTCATCGACCTGCCGTTATTTCCGCAGAGCGCCATCTGACCTTGCAGATGAACGACATCACCTTCAAGGGTAACGACAAGCTGATCGCTCCAGACGATGTTCACGTCGAAAGGCTTATCGAGTTTACAAGACAGTGGGACCAATCCGCCCCGCTTTTGATCCACTGCTGGATGGGCGTTTCCCGCTCCCCCGCAGCTGCCGTTATTGCAGCACTTGCGCTTCATCCAGAGCAGGACGATGCCGAACTTGCTGGCCGGCTGCGTGGTGCTTCCCCTTATGCAACGCCGAACACCCGCATCATCGAAATCGGTGACAGACTGCTTAGTCGTGGCGGAGCACTGGTAGCGGCGATCAAGAAAATCGGTCGCGGTGCGGACGCCGATGGCAGCGCGCCATTCGTGCTTCCGCTTCGTGGCTGAGGGACATTTTGGGCGGAACCGGCAGGAAGGTCGCTCGTTACCAAACCGGATGAGTCTTTAAAAAAGCAAAACAAGGGCGGTTTAATGGAACAGCAGGCATCGGAATTCATCGTCGCGTCACAGGCGGCACTTCGCCAGGCAAGCGCGCT
>JAAIGE0101057388.1_pt1 | contig 17254 bp, 14 predicted proteins | sample 6487951 | NCBI WGS metagenome assembly JAAIGE01 (sample SAMN13974128, study PRJNA590717) | phyllosphere metagenome | biome: tomato field; feature: multiple bacterial spot infested tomato fields; material: tomato leaves; isolation source: leaves from tomato fields | host: Solanum lycopersicum ... | reverse complement strand
GCGACCGCGACGTAGAAATTGCTGCTTTACCACTCGATGACTACCGGGTAACGGTAATGGTCGATTATAACTCAAAGGTTCTGAGCAGCCAGCACGCCAGTCTAAATGATATTACGCTTTTCAAACAGGAAATTGCCAAGAGCCGTACCTTCTGCTTTCTGCACGAACTGGAAGCTCTTTTCAAAGCAAACCTGATTAAAGGTGGTGACCTTTCTAATGCCATTGTGATTGTAGACCGCGAGTTTGAAGACGGTGAACTCGATCACCTGTCTTCATTACTCGGAAAACCCCGCGTCAGTGTAATACCGGGCAAGGGTATTCTCAATAATATTGACCTGCACTACGCCAACGAACCTGCTCGCCACAAACTACTCGACGTAGTAGGTGATCTGGCTTTGGTAGGCCGTCCGTTGAAAGCACAAATCCTGGCGGCTCGCCCAGGTCACGCTGCCAACGTGGAAATGGCTAAAAAAATCAAGAAGCTGATGCGGGAAACCCAAAAACCCAGTATTCCGGTATATGATCCGAAGATTCCACCGGTCATGGATATCAAACAGATTTCCAATTTGCTGGCCCACCGCTATCCCTTCCAGTTGATTGATAAAATCATTCACATGGATGAATCCAGTGTAGTAGGTATCAAGAATGTAACGATGAATGAGCCCTTCTTTACGGGTCACTTCCCCGAGAATCCGGTGATGCCGGGTGTACTGCAAATTGAAGCCATGGCTCAAACGGGTGGTATCCTGGTGATGAGTACCGTACCTGATCCGGAAAACTACTGGGCCTACCTGGCAGCTATCGAAAACTGCCGGTTCCGTCGCAACGTAGTGCCCGGTGATACCGTTATTTTCAAGTGCGAATTTATGGCTCCCATGAAACGGGGTATTGCCAAAATGCACGGACAGGCCTGGGTGGCTGGTCAACTGGTGATGGAGAGTGACATGACCGCAAGTTTAGTACGTAAAAAATAAGCCGACCCGTTTACGGTAGGTGAAGTAAGCGTACCGTATTCTGGCAATGAACAGAATGATACAGCCCTTAGCATACGTTCACCCTGATGCAAAAATTGCCCCCAATGTGGTCATCGAACCCTTTGCGGTCATTCATAAAAATGTTGAAATCGGTGAAGGTTCCTGGATTGGCTCCAATGTTACTATTTTCGAAGGAGCCCGTATTGGGAAGAATGTTCAAATTTTTCCCGGTGCCAGCATCTCGGCCGTACCGCAGGACCTGAAATTCGAAGGCGAAGAAACCTTGACTACCATTGGTGACTATACTACGATTCGGGAATGCGTAACCATTAACAAAGGCACGAAAGCAGCGGGTAAAACGGTTATTGGCAGCCACTGTCTGCTCATGGCCTATACGCACATTGCCCACGACTGTGTTATTGGCGACTATTGCATTATGGCCAATAGTGTACAAATGGCTGGTCACGTGGAATTAGGGGATTGGGCTTTTATCGGAGGCACAACCGCAATCCATCAATTTTCGAAAATTGGGCCTCACGCCATGATCGGTGGCGGTTCGCACGTATTGAAGGATATTCCTCCGTATACGAAAGCGGGCCGGGAACCCATTGCGTACGTCGGTTTGAATTCCATCGGCCTGCGTCGGCGGGGATTCAGCAATGAGAAAATTGCCGAAATTCAGGAGATTTATCGCTACGTCTATCTGAAGGGCTACAACAACGCTGAAGCCCTGCACCGGATCGAAATTGAACTCCCTGCTTCGGCTGAACGGGACGAAATTATCAACTTCATCCGCTCCTCGGAACGAGGCATTATGAAAGGCCCTGGCAAAGGGACATCCGTAGAATAGCACTTGTTGAAAAGGTCAGAATCATGTCTTCTGACCTTTTTCTTTCTTTCCCATGCAGATCATTCTTGAACAGCTGGGTAAACGGTTTATTCGGGAATGGATTTTCCGCCGCTTATCCCTCGAACTTGCTGCCGGCGACCGGCTGGCCATTACGGGTCCCAATGGCTCCGGCAAATCCACGCTTCTTCAGGTCCTTACGGGTGCGATGCCCGCCAGCGAAGGCAAGATTCAGTACTTCGAGGGATCCAGTGAAATTTCATCGGATCACTTTTTCCGACAGGTCAGTATCGCCGCTCCGTACCTGGAACTGATCGAAGAATTTACGCTGACCGAACTCGTCGATTTCCACCAGAAGTTCAAGCCTTTCAAGCAGAATCTGAGTACGCCCGCTTTTATTGAACGGCTGGATCTGAAGGCTTCACGCGATAAATTCATCCGGAATTTTTCTTCGGGCATGAAACAGCGGCTCAAGCTCGGACTGGCTTTCTACTCCAATGTACCCTTGGTCATTCTGGATGAGCCCACTTCAAACCTGGATACCCGCAACAGCGACTGGTATTTCGAAGAAGTTCAGAAACTGGATGCCAATCAAACATTGATCATTGCTTCAAATGTGCCCGCCGAGTACCAGTTCTGTGAAAAAGTAATTGATATTCAAGCGTATAAGTAAAAAAGCGGCGATTGAAATTCTTCGTTTTCGGTGGCATTGCGTATATTAGTTGCCTAACCTCGCCGAAGCTATGCGGAACCTGTTTACCTGCCTGCTTATCTTTTTTACTTTATCTGCATTTGCTGACAATCAGCCCGTTACTTTCATTCCCAACCAGGGGCAGTGGGACGCCAGCGTGCGGTACCGCATTCAGATTCCGGGCGGTCAGCTCGACTTGCGGACGGATGGGATGGATTACGTTTTCTACGATACCGATTACTTCAAGCAACTTCATAACCGAACCTTACCGGCCAACACGCCCTTAAAGCTGCACGGCGTACGCGTGTATTTTGACGGTTCCAATCCGAACCCAACCCTGAAAAGGGACCTTTCAGACGGAATTTCCCGAAATTATTTCCTAGGAAACGACGCCCGCCGCTGGGCTTCCAACGTTTCTGGTTTCGGCGAAGTCGTGTACAAGGAACTGTATCCGGGTATTGATCTGCGACTGTACGCTCACCATTCAACGATTAAGTACGAATTCATTGTGCACAGTGGAGCTAACCCTGATCTGATTAAGATGCGGTACGAGGGTTCGGAGAAGCTATCCGTATCCGAACACGGAAATCTGGAAGTTCGTACATCCATGGGCTGGTTTCGGGAACTGAATCCGTACAATTACCAGGAAATTCGAGGAAAAACAACGGAAGTGAAGGGTCACTTCGCCGTTCGTGAGAAAAACGTAGTGAGCTTTAATTTACCCAATGGCTACGATCCCAAACATCCGCTGATCATTGATCCGGAATTAATCTTTGCCAGTTTCTCCGGCTCGTATTCCGACAACTGGGGCCACACCGCTACCTATGACGCCGAAGGAAACCTCATTTCCGGTGGATCGACGAACGCATCAGGTTTCCCCGTAACGGCGGGAGCGTATCAAATCAACTACGGCGGCAACGGCGGCCAAACCCTCTGGGATGTTGCTATTCTCAAATTCAATCCAACGGGTACCCGCTTACTGTACGCTACGTACCTGGGCGGTACGCAAACGGAAGTACCGCATAGTCTCATCGTTAATTCCAAAGGAGAACTACTGATTTTTGGAACGACTTCCTCCCAGAATTTCCCGACCAGCACGCAAGCTCACAAACGCAATTTTAGCGGCGGTACCTACGTACAACCACTCAGTGGAATGGACTACAACAACGGTAGCGATATTTTTCTAGCAAAACTTAGTGCGGATGGAAAATCATTACTGGCATCGACCTATTACGGAACGACGGCCAACGATGGTCTGAATCTCAATACCCTTCTGAGCATTCAGTATTACGGGGATGCGTATCGCGGCGAGATCATTACGGATGCCCAGGATAATGTACTGGTAGCAACAACCACCCCCTCCGAACTTCCCCTGAGCCGACCCGACCGACTGGCTGCTACCGTTCTCAAATTTTCACCCGATTTATCGAAACTGATCTTGGAAAGACCGAAGATTATGCCCGGCTTCAGCGGAGCGTACGGGATACGGGCGGCGGCCTCGGGGAATATTTACGTCTGCGGAGCTGTACGCGATAACCTGCCTACCCCCGAAGACGGCTGGCTGGCCAAACTGGATGCCAACGGAAATGTACAGAAAACCAAACGCATCGGTACCAGCAACGCCGACGTAGCCATGTTGCTGGATCTGGATAAGGACGAAAACGTCTACGTATTAGGATTGAGTAACGGCGGGAAATACCCGGTTACCTCGGGCGTGTACACCAACCGCAACAGCGGTCAGTTTATTCATGCCTTTGATCCGACCCTGGACCGAACACTCTTTTCGACCGTCATTGGTAGCGGTCGGGGTACACCCGACATTGCTCCGACGGCTTTTCTCATTAACGAATGCGGGAATATTTACCTCGCAGGCTGGGGTGGCGAAGTGAATGCTAGCATAGGAACATCGCTGGCACTGGCGAGTAGTACCAAAGGCCTGCCTGTCACCACCGACGCTTTTCAGAAAACGACGGACGGTAGTAATTTTTATCTGGCCCTGTTAGAAAATGGAGCAAAGTCCCTGCTGTACGCAACGTTTTTTGGCAATACCAACAGCTCGTCCGACGTCCGGGGCGATCATGTCGATGGTGGCACCTCTCGCTTCGACAAACGGGGGTATGTCTATCAGGCCGTATGTTCCTGTCAGCCCTCCTCCTTCCCTGCTACCCCCGGAGCCTGGTCTACCGTAAATCGGGCGGGCAACTGTAATAACGCCGTTTTTAAGTTTGATATCGACAATCTGGACGTGAAGTTCGATATGTTCCTAAATGGCAAAAAGCAGGATACGATTGACGTCTGTACGCCCGCTAAACTGCAATTTGTCAATACCAGTACCGGAGGAAAAAGCTACGAGTGGAATTTCGGGAATCTGGGCAAATCCACAAATCCCGTGCAGGGGGAATTTACCTTTACCAAGCCCGGCGTCTACGTGATTACGCTCGTGGGCCGAAACCCCTTGAGCTGTAAACGCGAGGCTCTCTATCAGCGAACCATCCGCGTTTCTGAATCGGCGTTTCAGGTGAGCAAAGATACGACGATGTGCCTAGGCGGAACGGTACAGTTGCAGGCTTCCGGTGGATCGAATTACCAGTGGACGGCCCACGGCTCGCTTAACAGTACCACAATTGCTAATCCCGTAGCCACCCCTACCGAAACAACTACGTATACCGTTCAGGCTTCGGATTCGAAAGGTTGTACGGGACAAAAGTCGGTTACGGTAACCATTCAGCCGCTACCGGTTCAGGTCACAGTTTCGGAACCCGTCATTTGCAAGGGCCAAACGGTTCGCCTTCAGGCGACGGGTGGAAGTTCGTATCAATGGACTGGCTCGGCCATCAGCGACAGTAGTAAGGCAGCCATTACGGTACAGCCCACCCAAAGTACCGCCTATACGGTTATCGTTAAAGACAGTAAAGGGTGTCGGGGGCAGGCTACCGCTACGGTGACCATTGACGAATCGTTCCGGCCGGATTTTGCCGTTGAAAAGGTGTTTGACTGCGTAAAACCCACGCAGGTACGCATCAAACTGGCGAATGCGGGCGGCGATCAGTACGACTGGTATTTAGGCAATGGTGATTCGCTGGCAACGCAACAGCCTTCGCCCTACGTGTATCCCAAACCCGGTACGTATCAGGTGACGGGAATTGCCAAACGCGGAAGTTGTATCCTTTCGGCCTCTCAGCCCATAACCATTGAGCCGCCGCTGGAAGTGCCGAACGTGGTAACGCCCAACGGGGATGGCAAAAACGATCAGTTTGTGATTGGTACTAATGGACTAAAACTGGATGTGTTCAATCGCTGGGGAAAAGCCGTGTATCAGCACGTGAGTTATCAAAACGACTGGACTCCCTCCGTAGCTCCGGGAACCTATTACTATCTGATCACTTTTCCCGATGGCAAACAGTGTAAGAGCTGGGTGCAAGTCATTAACTAACGTTGTGTAGTTTACAGTTAATCAGTATTTTAGCGTTCCATTCAAACGTATATACGCATGAAGTCATTCGTCTTAACCCTGGCCTTGGCCCTTGCCGGACTGGTTGCTAAAGCTCAGGCCACCTACCACGGAGCTAAAATCACGACCGATCACGCGATTTCAACCACGCAATTGGTGGAACAAATGAAGAAATCCGATACGCTTGCTACGAAAGTGACTGGTACGGTAGAATCCGTCTGCAAAATGAAGGGTTGCTGGATGAAAGTAAAACTGCCCGAAGGCAAGACGATGCGGGTTTCGTTCAAAGACTATGATTTCTTCGTACCGAAAGATATTGAAGGTAAAACAGTTGTCTTTGAAGGACAAGCCTTTTCCCGCGTTACACCCGTGAATGAACTCAAACATTACGCCGAAGACGCCGGAAAATCAAAAGAAGAAATTGCCAAAATTACGCAGCCCGAGAAAGCCGTGGTTTTCGTAGCGGATGGGGTTATTGTTAAGTAATCGTTTATAGTTTTCAAAGAAAAAGGCCGAAGATTATTCCTTCGGCCTTTTCCACTTGTAGTATTCTCTTAATCCCGTTGCGTGAGTTTCCAGCGGGTTCCCGCCAGAGCCAGGGTAATTAAGGAGAGGAAGTAGATGATATTGCGTGAGTCAATCAGTCCTCGTCCGAGGGCATTGTACTGCGTATCCAGCCCCAGCCAGCCCAGCCAGTACGCTGCTCCATTCCAGACTTCCAGTCCAGCCACGGAACTCAAACCGACGTACAGCAGGAAACTAATGAATACACCCAGTAGGAATGCGATGATCTGATTATCCGTCAGTGAAGAAGTAAACAGTCCAATGGCCGCAAAGACGCAACCCAGCAGAAAAAGGCCGATATACGATCCCTGTACACTTGCCGAATCAATGTTTCCCACCGGATTTCCTAACTGATACACCGAATAGTAGTAGATCAGCGTAGGTACCAAAGCCAAAAAAATCAGGAAACAGGCGGCCAGAAATTTACCAATGACCAGTTGCCACTCGGTTAGCGGCTTGGTGAACAGCAATTCCAGCGTACCAATTTTTCGTTCTTCGGCAATGGACCGCATGGTGATGGCGGGTACCAAAAATAAAAACACGTACGGAGCCAGATTGAAAAACGTCGCCAGGTCCGCATACCCACTGTTCAACACACTCGTATCAGGAAAGATCCAGACCAGCAAGCCCATCGCCAGTAGAAACACCGCCATTACGACGTATCCAACCAACGAGCTTAAAAAGGAATTGATTTCTTTCTTGAAAATAGTAAGCATACCGTAAAACCAGTGAGAAATAGCAGAGTGAAACCGGGCGTATAACGCTAAAAGAGCCAGATAAATTTTTCCGGGATCCGCTTATCCGAACATCGGACGATCCCGCTTGACAACGGCGGCGACGATCAGACCCAGTACCGTACCCACGATTACGCCCGTTAAGATGGTCATTACAAAACTAAAACCGGGATTGGTCATCAGCGTAACAAATCGCATGGCCGTTTCGGTTTGTTCTTCGGTCATGCCGCGTTCTTCGTACGCATTTCGTAAGGCCCGCAGTGTTTTTTCCTGGGCTGAATTATCAATGAACTGCGTATAGATCAAAATAAGACCCGCCGATAGTACCCCCCATACCGCTCCGGTCAATGCCGCAATCCCTACCCCCTGGCCAAAGGAAATATATCCTTCGTTATGCGTACGAAATTCCCGCATCGCCAGCACCAATACTAAAACCGTAAAACCGATTTGTAGAAAATTGGTCAGCAAACCCCAGCCCATATTGGCTTTCATGGGGTCGTCAGGCATCATATTCAACGCCTGATAACTGATAGAGAATACAGCGGTAACGATCCCGGAAATCGCTCCCCATTTCATGGCGATACGAGCAGTAGAGGGGGTTGGTTCCATAGCCTAGTAGGTGGATAGGGGTTAATGATGCAATTGAAGTAGGGTGATACATTTAACTACTGGCACTCATTTTCCGAATCCAGATCGCTACCAGAGCCGCATAGAGAAAGTGAAAAATCATGCGTAACATGCCAAAATTGCTCCAGAAAATAGATTCCGGGGAAATCTGCTCAATTTGCTCCAGAAAAAGCTTGAAGTCAACCGGACCCGCATCTTTCTGATTCCCAAATTGTTCTTTGACCATCGTCTGATCCTGTAAGGCCAGGCGTTTCAGATCCGTGATAAATTCCGGAACCAGTGAAGGTTCGACATATCGAACGTAACTCGCCACCAATAAACCGTCCACAAAGCTCGCCGTCAAGACGACCAGTACGCAGAACCCGAAGATTTCCAGAAAATTCATGGGTCGTCGGACGTTTTTCCAGTAGCGACGGGCTCCAAAAGCCATGGCTACCCACATGAGGATCATACCCAGATTCCGGCGGGTACCCAGCGGCATGGCATCTGTCAGCTTTAGTACGTAGAAATAAGCAAAGCAGGCTAATCCAGCCAGCAAGCCTAAGCCTAAAGCCAATCGTAGAAAATACTTGTTAATCATGGAGGTGAGGCAATGTGTGACAGCGAACGTTGTTCGCTGCCACACCAGCTATACTTTAAAACTCAAGGGTTTGCTATGAAAGGTACTTGTACCCTGGTTCACAACGCCGTACACTTTCCCGCGTAAGGTTTTACCCACGAAAGGCGTGTTTTTACCTTTGGATTGCCAGTCAGCCAGACTTACCGTCCATTCTTCATCGGGATTGAACGCGGTCAACTGAGCAATTTTCCCTTCGGCAATCGTTACCGGGTTTCGCTGTAATACGGAGCGTGGATTGGCCGTAAAGAGTTCCAAGACTTTTTCCAATCCCAGATTTCCGTAGGTCAGGGCCGTTGCAAAAGCTGTTTCCAGACTACTGATTCCGAAGTCGGCTAAATCAAACTCCAGATTCTTCGATTCCGTATCCTGAGGATAGTGATCGGATACCAGAGCATCAATGGTACCGTCGGCAAGGGCCGCCCGCAACGCTTCTACTTCGCTGGCTGGCCGGAACGGAGGCATTACTTTCAGATTCGTATCAAATCCGGCCAGATCTTCATCGGTAAACGCTAGGTAATGAGCAGCCGTGTCGCAGGTTACGGGTAATCCCTGAGCTTTCGCCTGCCGGATCAGTTCTACCGCACGAGCCGTTGAGACCAGGGAAAAATGCAGGCGGGGTCGTAAGTCAAAGGTTTCAACCGCATATTCCAGTAACCGTAAATCCCGCTGAATCATTAGTTCTTCCGCCATGGTCGGAATGCCCCGCATGCCCAGCATGGTACTCATATTTCCCTCGTGCATCTGACCATGAACCGTCAGCGTAGGCTCTTCGGGACGTTGAATGAGCAACCCATTCACCTGGGCCAGATATTGAAGCGATTTCAGCAGGATGTCGGCATTCCAGATGGGTTCTTCACCATCAGTAAAAGCGACGGCTCCCGCATGATGTAGATCAAGCATTTCCGTGAAATCTTTGCCTTCGCAACCCAGGGTAAGAGCGGCAGTGGGTAAAAACTGTACGGCCTGATCTTCGGAAAAACTGCGGAGATAATTGAGGCTTTCTTTCCGCTGTACGACAGGCTTGGTATTGGGAAGCAATACGACTTCCGTGAAGCCTCCAGCGGCGGCAGCCCGTTTCAGGCTGTATAAATCTTCCTTAGCCTCGTAACCGGGATCTTTGGCGTGAACCCGCAGATCGCACCAGCCCGGAGAAATACAAAGTCCCTCCTGACGGATTTCTTGCCCAGAGGAGATAGCGGCAAGATTTTCACCCATTTTTCGAATGATACCGTCTTCAATCCACACATCCACCACCTGATTATGAAATGCCGAATGCGGATCAATAATGCGAACGGAACGAAAGAGAAGATTCATAGGGTCGAATGTTGAACAAGGAACAAAGCATACCGAAAATTCGGTGTCCTTTGTTCCTTGCTCTGATCAATGGTTTATTGACGATTTTCGGCAACCTCGCCCAGAGCGATACGCACGAAAATAGAAAACGGTCGACTGTCGACTAGTGTACAGACTCCTGGTAAGTAGCGGCGTCCATTAAGGCATCCAGATCAGCCGGATTTGATACCTCAAGTTTGATTACCCAGCCATCACCGTACGGATCGGTATTGACTTTGTCGGGACTGTCGTTGAGGCTCTCGTTTACTTCGAGCACTTTACCCGCTACGGGCAGGAACAGATCAGATACCGTTTTTACGGCTTCTACTGAACCAAATACTTCGTTGGCAGCCAATTCCTGATCCAGGGAATTAACTTCTACGAAAACCACATCGCCCAATTGATCCTGAGCATAATCGGTAATACCAACCAATGCTACGTTACCGTCAACGAGTTTAATCCATTCGTGTTCAGCGGTGTAGCGAAGTTCTGAAGGAAAGTTCATGTGTTTGTGATGGCAATCTGTCTGAAATTCCCTGCAAGTTACGGAAGAAGTTCAGGGTTTAGCGTCCGGGGTTTAGAGTTTTTTCGATTTCGCAGTCGTTGAGGCAAGCTCTGGTGGTACGCTGTTTTTACCTACTCCCTTCAAAAAACAATAAAAGCTATGAAAGCCAATCCAGCATCACAGAACACAGCGGCTCATAAGCATAATAAAATGCATAAGCCCGAAAACAAAGACAACTTGGACAGCCGGGTCAAACAGGAACTCGACAATAACTCGAATAACCGGAAAGAAATCCGGAGCAATCAACCCAAAGATAAAGAGTAATAAAAAAGCGGACTCCTGAAAAGGAGTCCGCTTTTTTGGTTTACAGTTGTCGGTTGATCGTTTTCCGGTAGGTTGATCCCAGCTTATCACCGCTATAAGATGATCTAGTCAATTCTAAGTCAGGAATCGCTACGATCGGTTACAGATCACTTTCCTTAGAGTAGTCTGCCATTGAAAACGGAAAATAGGCCACTGAAAACGTTACAAACTTTGCGTAATCCCCAGTTCCAGTCCCCGTAACTCAGCTAGTCCTCGTAATCTTCCAATGGCCGTATACCCTGGATTCGTCCGTTTTTCGGGATTCAGGTCATCCAGCATCCGGTGACCGTGGTCAGGTCGCATGGGAATATTTACATCCGTACGTCCCTCCTTTTCCCGACGTTTCATTTCTCCCACAGCGGCTTTCATGACTTCATACATGCCCGCATGCCCTTCCAGGTGATTAGCTTCGTGAAAGGTCTCCGGTATTTCATCAATTTCGCGGTGCACGCTCCGCAAGTGCAGAAAATGCGTCCGGGGTCCGAACTCCTGTAGCATAGCGGGCAAATCATTATCCGCCCGTACCCCAAAACTTCCCGTACAGAAGGTCAGTCCATTCGCAGGCGAATCAGCTGCAGCGAATAGTTCACGAATATCCGCTGCCGTACTGACCACCCGCGGTAAGCCCAGAATTGGCCGTGGGGGATCGTCTGGGTGGATACAAAGCTTCACCCCTACTTCTTCGGCTACGGGTACTACCGCCCGCAGGAAGTAATACAGGTTTTGCCGAAGTTCAAAATCACCGATTTCAGCGTAATAATCCAGTACTTTCTGGAATTGCTCAACGGTGAAACTTTCTTCCGACCCGGGCAGACCCGCAATGATATTACGAATCAGTAAGGCTTTCTGACTTTCGTTCAACGTCTTAAAGTAAGCCTCGGCCCGTTGACGGAAAGATGCGTCATACTCGGACTCCGCCGCCGAACGCTTCAGTATAAACAGTTCGAAAGCTGCAAAAGCGACGGCATCAAACCGCAGGGCTTCTGACCCATCGGGTACGACGTAGGCCAGATCCGTTCGCGTCCAGTCGAGCACGGGCATGAAGTTGTAACATACCGTTGTGATGCCCTGTTGAGCCAGGTTACGCAAGGTTTGCTGATAATTAGCAATGAGCTGATCCCGATCGGGCATGGCTCGCTTGATGTGCTCGTGTACGGGTACGCTTTCGACCACGGCCCATTCCAGTCCGGCTGCTTCGATAAGCGTTTTGCGGGATTCAATGGCTTCGGGCGTCCAGATTTTACCGTTAGGCACGTCGTGTAAGGCCGAGACGATACCCGTAGCTCCGGCTTGCCGAATGTCCGACAGCCGGACGGGGTCTTTCGGACCAAACCATCGAAAAGATTGAAGAAGAGGCATAAAAGAGTTTAGAGTTTTCCGTTGTCTGTTTTCAGTTAAAGAGCCTTCAGCGAGCCTTTCGTCTGAAACGAGTGTATTCTTAGCATCCGCTGCGTTATTTACAAGTTTGCAGGCTTTGTATAATCAGAACGCGTCAAAGACGCTTAAGCAGCACCGCCCCAATCATTCCATGACGGTTAAAAATCGGGGCGAGCAAAAGAGCAATGACGCTTGCTTCTATCTTTCCATACCATTCCCAGCTGAGTAAGACGAAAAGCCCAGAACCGAGTTATTCGTAGCATCCGCTACGAATGCCCAAATTTGTAGGCTTCGCCTACCAATCAGGCATAAAAAATCCTAAAAAACGGAACAGGCCACCGCAGTAGATTACGATCGTTACCCATTCAATTTTTTAGGATTAAATGACTTAGTACTTACAGCGATACGCCACGTTTCCAGGGAATGAAATCATCCTGACCCAGACGCACCGAATGCGGCGTAACCTGACCGCTGGCGACTTGAATGACGTAATCCAGGATGCGTTCGCCGGCTTCATCGATGGTTTCCTGACCGTCGATGATGGTACCACAGTTGATGTCGATAATATCGTTCATCTTGTGGTACAGTTTCGTGTTCGTCGAAAGCTTGATGACGGGGGCAACCGGATTGCCCGTAGGCGTACCCAGACCCGTAGTAAACAAAACGACGGTGGCTCCCGAGGCTACTTCAGCCGTGGTACTCTCCACGTCATTTCCGGGGGTACAAACCAGGTTCAGACCGGGCTTGGTCACTTTTTCGGGATAGTCCAGCACATCTACAACGGGGGAATTTCCGCCTTTTTTCGCGGCTCCGGCAGACTTGATGGCGTCCGTAATCAATCCATCCTTAATGTTACCGGGCGAGGGATTCATGTAAAAACCAGAACCTACGGCTTCCGCCCGCGAATTGTAGATTTTCATCAGCGAGTTGAATTTCAGAGCCGTTTCTTCATCGACGCAGCGATCCGACAGTTCCTGTTCTACACCGCACAGTTCCGGAAACTCCGCCAGAATGACGGTACCGCCCAGCGATATGAGAATATCTGACGTATGACCGATCGCCGGATTCGCCGAGATTCCAGAAAATCCGTCCGACCCACCGCATTCCAGCCCAATCACCAGCTTGGAAAGCGGAGCGGGCTGACGTTCAATTTTATTGGCTTCGATCAGTCCGGCAAAGGTTTGCTTGATCGCTCCGGCAATGAGTTTTTCTTCTGAACCAATTTCCTGCTGCTCAAATACGTACAGCGGCTTGGTAAAATTCGGGTCCCGCTTGGCAATTTCCTCCTTCAGAATCGATACCTGAGCGTTCTGGCAACCCAGACTCAGTACCGTGACTCCCGCCACATTGGGGTGCGTCGCATAGCCAGCCAGCAGGCCACACAGAGCCTGAGCATCCGAACGCGTACCGCCGCAACCCATTTCGTGGTTGAGGAATTTCACACCATCCACGTTCGGAAACAGACGGGTTTGCGTCGCCGTTTCTTCTTCAATAGCTAAATCGGCGTTGAGAATGTCCGTTACGGATTTGCCGGAACGGTACAGGCTAATCAACTGCTCGGTCTGATCTTTCCAAACCTGATTTTTTCCGTAGCCCAGGGAATCCACCAGGGCTTCCCGCATGACTTCCAGATTCCGGGTTTCGCAAAATACCATCGGCAGTACGATCCAGTAATTGGCCGTACCCACGCTTCCATCCTGCCGGTGATACCCCAGAAAAGACCGCTGGTTGAACTTGGTCGTATCAGGGTGTGTCCATTCCAGCTTACGCGATCCCAATCCAAAATCGTCAGACGCGTGACGCGTATTGAACGTGTGCATCAATCCGCCTTTGGGGATAAACTGCTTGGCCTTCCCTACCAGCACGCCGTACATGGTAATCTCTTCATCGACGGCCCGATCTTCCGTCAGAAATTTATGTTTGGCCGCAATGTCATCGACCAGCTCATAATCGACCCCCTGAAACGAAATGATCTCGCCTTTTTTCAGATCAGTTAGGGCGACAATAACGTTATCGGCGGGGTGGACTTTTAATACTCGTTGCTGCATGGGAGTAAAAGATTCTTTCTTTCAAAAGATGAAATCCGGACCTTGCTACCCGAATTTCCGATGGAAAAGAAATGAATAAAAATCAGTTAGGATAAAGCGGCCTCAAAAGCGGCTTCCGGACTTTCCTGAAGCTTGTTCAAATAGAACGCTACCTGCTCGCCGAAGCCGGGTAAGGCATTCAGGTCCGTACCCCAGAAATTCGTATTGCCGAGTACTTCCGAAAGCTCGCCCTGACGCGACCACCAGTCAAAATACCAGCCAGCGGGTTCGTCCTGAATGAGGTAGGACTCGCCGTTTCGTTCGCCAAAGTACTTGCCTCCTTCTTCTTTCACGGCCTTCATAAAGAGTACATACGCCGCAAAACCCAGGGCAAAACGTTCCGGGGCTGTACCCGTCTGCTCGTAATGCTTGAGTAGCAAAGGCACGTTACGAGTTTTCATCTTGGAGGTATAGTACAACGTAATACTGAGCAGTTTATGTTCCAGGAAGGGATTGGAAAAACGGTTCAGCAGACTGGCTCCGTACGTACGGGCTACCTCCAGCTCGATCGGATAGGGAATGGCCGGGGCCAGTTCTTCAAACATCAATTCCTTCACGTAGCGGCTCGACACGGGATCGGACATGCTTTCGCGAACGGCGTTTTTGCCGGAAAGATAATTCAGTCCGCAGGTCAGCGTGTGCGAGCCATTCAGCAGACGAAGTTTCAGCTCCCGGTAGCGATCAATATCGGGTTTGATGATCACACCTAAGGCATTGGCTTCGTCACAATCTACGGCGTCGAAACTCAGTACGCTTTTTACCTTTTCATCGCCTTCGATGGCCCAGAGGCGGTACACTTCCGATACGCAGAGCAGGCCATCTTCGTACCCCAGTTTCTGCTGGTATTCGGCCTGATCCGTCGCGTTAGGTTTTCCGGGAACAATCCGGTCCACCAGTGAATTACAGAAGGAGTTTGCCGTTTCCAACCAATGAATAAAGTCAGCTTCGAGATTCTCCCGACGAGCCAGCTCCAGTACAATTTTTCGCAAATTCGTGCCGTTGTCCGGAACGAGTTCGGTAGGGACAATCACCATACCGCTTTCGGCTGAACCATTAAACGCTTTCCAGCGGGCGTACAGAAAGGCCGTCAGTTTTCCCGGAAACGATTTAGGAGGTATAGCCTGCAAATCTTCGGTTTCGTCGAGTTGAATACCAATTTCCGTGGTGTTGGAAATAACGATTTGCATCTCGGGATTGCTCGCACAGGCCAGAATTTCAGCCCATTGGCTCGGAGCCGCCAGCGTACGGGAAATACTGGCATTGACGATGTATTCTTCAATCGGTTGTCCATCTTCGCCCAAGCCCCGAATCACCTGGGTAAAGAGTTGATCCTGCCGATCAAATTCGGACGTATCGCTTCCGGTTGATTTCACCACCACGATTCGGCCGTTGAATACGCCCTGTTGATTGGCTTTGTCCACAAAATAGTCGCACAACCCCCGCAGCAACACGCCCGTACCAAATTGCAGAATGCGTTCGGGTAATTCAAAAACGGAGGAATTGGGTAATTGAACCGGCACAGTTGCCGAAATTTGGGGCAAGTTTTTGCGGGAAAGCAACATGACTAAAACGTTAGTAAAGTTTGAAGTATAGGGTCGGGAATTTGCCGTAATCATCTAAGATAAGCTGGATGATTTGCTGATCAGCTCTTCTTCTACCCTTGTATACAAGTGAATTTTTTTCGAATGATTCGTCTGTAAGGAAGGACGGGCGAAGTCAGATCATACCCTGAATAAAAAGAAATAATGGAAGCAGGAAGCTCAAACCCCACGCATTCGGATCCGACACACGCCTCGAATGAGCTGGTACTCACCAAGGACGGTAGTCATACGCTGTACTCAGCCCGCTTCAACCAGTGGTATCATTCCCTGCACGGAGCTTTTGATGAATCGAAACGTATCTTTCTGGAATTAGGGCTGGATTATTTACTGGAATCGGGAAAACAGGAAATCCGGATTCTGGAAATGGGATTTGGTACGGGCTTCAACGCTCTGCTTACCTTACTCAAGGCCGGGCAGTCACCCGTTGCCGTACATTATACCAGTCTGGAAGCGTATCCCGTTCCGCCCGAAGCGTATCGGCAACTCAATTACGATGAGTTTATGCACGCAACGGTTTTACAATCGCTGCATGAGGCGGCCTGGGATACGGACGTACGCTTGTCGCCCGCCTTCACCCTGCGTAAGGTCCACGCCACTCTTCAGGATTTTCTAGCGAATAAACCCCTCGGCGAGCCGTACGATCTGGTCTATTACGACGCCTTTGCTCCCAGTTCACAGCCGGAACTCTGGACTACTGAAATCTTTTCCGGAATTGGCCGTCGTTTGCAGATGGGCAGCCTATTAACTACCTATTGCTCCAAAAGCATTGTACGGAGGGCATTACAAGCGGCTGGTTTTCGTGTCGAAAAACATCCCGGACCGCATGGTAAGCGGGAAGTAGTGCGAGCTGTTTGGGAACCTGAACGTTCAAACGAATCCTGGAACTGACATTTTTTAATCGTTTTAAGACTTTTTGTCAGTATCACATTTTCCAATTTATTACTATTAAGACATTTTGTCATTTAATTTTCAATTTTTGAGTTTGGTATAGCTGTTTTAATTGTAGAGTCGTCCGACAATCAATGAGTCGGTTGAATATTGAAAACAATAAAAAACGTTATAGCCATGTCACTCGTGAAATTTCATCAACCTGCATTCCCTTCGTTAGTAAATCGTTTCTTTAACGATGACTTCTTTCAATCGTACAACCAAGTAGCGGGCAAGAGCGAGTTCCACAATTTGCCTGCTGTGAATGTTAAAGAAAGCGAAGGAAACTTCCAGCTTGAACTAGCTGCCCCTGGTCTGAAGAAAGAAGACTTTAAAGTAAGCGTACACGAAAATCGTCTGGTCATTTCAGTTAAGAAAGAGAGCCAGAATGAAGAGAAAGCCGAAAAATACAGCCGGAAAGAATTTAGCTACAGTAGTTTCCAACGGGCGTTCGTATTACCCAAAACCGTAGATGGAGAGAAAATCGAAGCCAGCTATACCGATGGAATCCTGTACCTGACGCTCCCGAAAAAAGAAGAAGCAAAAGCACAGCCT
>JAAIGE0100777187.1_pt1 | contig 17307 bp, 7 predicted proteins | sample 6487951 | NCBI WGS metagenome assembly JAAIGE01 (sample SAMN13974128, study PRJNA590717) | phyllosphere metagenome | biome: tomato field; feature: multiple bacterial spot infested tomato fields; material: tomato leaves; isolation source: leaves from tomato fields | host: Solanum lycopersicum ... | reverse complement strand
GGCCGCACCGTCACGGTGAAGGTCAAATACGCTGACTTCCATCAGATCACCCGGCGGCGCAGCCAGCCCGTGGCGGTCACCAGTCGGGAAGGTCTACGCCGCGCGGCGCTCGACCTGATCCGGTCGGTTCTGCCGACCCAGAAGGGGATACGACTGGTCGGCGTAACGGTATCGAACTTCGTCGAGGCCGGAGCAGCGGCACCGACCGAATTGCCGATCTTCGCGGAGGCGGCGGCGTGATGCTTGACCTCTTTGACGCGCCGCTACTGCAGGGGCTCGCCACGCGGGCGAACCTGATCACCGCGGATGAGGAGCGCATGCTGATTGACCGGATCGACGCGACCGACCTCGAGCCGTTCCGCTTTCAGGGCTGGACAGGCAAGCGGCTGACAACGTCCTTCGGATGGAGTTACGACTTCGAGGTCGGGCGCCCGAAGGATGCGCCACCGATGCCGGATTGGCTTCTTCCCATCCGCAATAGGGCGGCAGATTTCGCCGGGCTCGCGCCCGAGGCGCTGATCCAGGCGCTGCTCATCCGCTACGACCCAGGCGCCGGAATTGGCTGGCATCGCGACCGGCCGATCTACGGGCATGTCCTCGGCATCTCCCTCGGCGAACCGGCAACGATGCGCTTCCGGCGGCGGCGCGGCGGCGGCTTCGACCGCACGTCGTTGCCGCTCGATCCGCGGAGCGGCTATCACATGAGCGGACCCGCCCGACACGACTGGGAACACAGCATCGCGCCAATGGAACGGCCGCGATGGTCGATTACATTTCGCAGTCTCGTGAAACGGCGGTGACCACTAACACGGATTACACCTGATGGGCGCCGGATAATCATGTGGCATGCTGTTCGAAAGCAAACCCAATTCGATCACGACCGTACAGGGCCTTTCCACCGCCTAGGTGATCTACACGGGTGGCGGCAGTTCTGGTGAAAGCAGCCAGTCCACTTTGGAGCGGTGGCCGCGCTTATCCGCCATTCATTCATCTGAGCACCTAGCGGGTAAGCGCGGGTTTGGATCTGCGCTGGCCTTAGCCGCGCTTCAGGCGCAGGCTGCAGTCGCGTACGCCGATAATGACGTAACCTTGTTCTACGCTCTCCTGTTGGAGACCTTCCAAGAATAGCCTTCGCATACGGGTTGACGGCCGAGCTGGCAAAGGCGCTGATGTGGCGCACGGCCGCCGTGAATACCGCTATCGATATCGACTGAGCAGGAGCGTTACCTTGTCACCGTTTCCTGAATACCGCATACATCCGCTGACGGAGGCCGTGATCGACGGCATCGTCGAAGCCGCAGGCGGCCAGCGCGCGCATCCGGACCACGACCGGCGCTCTAAGAAAAACGCCGATTACATTATCGGGCGGAGCGTGGTCGAGCTCAAGATTCTAGATGATGAAGGATTGAACAAAAACGAGCGCCAGCGTCGGCTCGCCGATTTGTTCGTACCGCTCGACCCGAAGCGCCCGGTGGTTGTGCTGGACCGCGAGCGGTTGGATGAAGCTGGTCGCAGGGGGTACGATCGCGCATTCGAAAACACCTTCAAGAGCGCCGTTGCCAGCGCCAGGAAGCAGCTGCGCCAGTCCCGGACGGAGCATCCGGATGCCGATCGCTCGATCCTGATGATCGTCAACAACGCGAACACTGCGCTCGACCACGATGAAATCGTGGCCTTGGTCGGGCGGCGCGCCCGCAACGACACGCGTGAGATCGACGGTGTCGTGGTGGCGGGTTGCTACCAGCATGGCGACGGCTTCGAGAGCGTCTTCCTATGGCCGATGACATACGTTCCCATCGCGGTGGACCGCCCCTTTCGCGAATACGAGCTGCTCCGCGAGGCGTTCAACGACTACGCCACCGGCGTGATGACGGCCGCCATTACCGAGCCGCCCGGGCCGGAGATGACCAAGGGTGCCGTGCTGGACACCTTCTTCGACCTGGACGGCAAGCGGTTCGTCAAGCCTGCGCCGCCGATGGGCAAGTCGTCCGACTTCTTCATTCGTGGCCGCCCGCGCGCCAATATGACCGGCATCGACGTGTGCCCCAACGTGGCCATCATTTACCCGGAGTTCACTCGGTCGGGGTGGTCGGAGCTGGCCGAGCTCGCCCCGTGGGCGCAGGACCTGGGCGAGACGTACGAGGCGTGGCTGAAGCGCCGGGAGGAGGCGCTCGCTGCCACCACGCCGCTGAAGCCGGTCTTGCCTGTTCCGGTGACCGTCGACGGCTGGCTTGCCTGGACCGGCGGCGAGGTGCCGTCCGATCCGGTAGGCTCCGTCGCCTCATACGCGCATCAACTGTTCGAGGAGCAGGCAACGCTCATCATCGATCGGGCGCGCGCGGCGGACACGGCTCGGGTCGTGCCGCCCCGCTACGTGGCGGCGCTGACCGAACTGATCGGGCAGGACGAGGCCAACGACGTGTCGCACATCGCGATCGTCCGCGAGCGGCCCGGCGGCGAGCCAGAGTTTACGCCGGTGGTGGAAAATTTGCGCATCTTCCATCGCCACGCGGTCTGCCTCGCGGCCGCCTATGCGGTGCGCTACGGTGTCGAGCACGTGCTCTGGCACAAGGACTTGCGCTATGCCTGGACGTGAACGGGCGGGCGAACGGATCAGCGGGCAAGGTAGCGAGCCCGTCGGAAGCGATGATCATCAGGGGACAAGGAATGAGTGAGGCACCAGGCCGTTATCCGGACGCCACATCTCAGGACTTCGCCGGCGCTTTCCTTCCCAGGAAAGACGGACTTGATCGCGAGAAGCTTCTGCGCGCGGCGGATTCTGCGCGATTGGAGATGGAGGCACTGGCGGCCGAGATCCGCGATCTCGTGCTGGCGCAACCGCCAATACAGCTGCTCGGCTTCGTCATGGGCCACTTCCACATCGCCATGATGAGGCCCGCCCTCGACGAGGCCGACCGCCGTCCGAACAAGGAGGCGGTAAAGGATTTTCAGCTGGCCCTTGAGTACCTCCACGCCGTCTGGAGCTGCTACGAACCCAGTATTGCCGAAACCGCGAGGCTGGATGAAGCACAGGCGGGCAAGCTCTTTCCGGCCTTTGAGCAGTTGCAGGCCGCCACCTGGCGCTACTGCATGGCCAGTTCGGCCGGCAACCCATCGCGCGAGCCAGGTGTGGCCGACCTGGAGTTTCACGCCAAGTCGACTTGGACGCTGATCCGCGGGAACCGCTACCAGGTGCTGGAGGGCGAGTTCTTCCGCTACGTCCTCGCCCCGCACGACGATGCCCTCCGCCAGGTTTACGGGGTCGGTGCCGACGATGTCGCAGCAGGCATCCAAGCGATCGCCGACGCACTGCGATCGGGAATGAGCAACGCGGTCGAGGGACTGCAGGCAGGCATGGAGCGGGTGCAGGCGGCAATCGACGAGACCGGCGACGACATGGCCACGGTGCTGGAGCGAATGGGTACGGCCGACTCTAGTTTCCGTACCACGATGTCGGACCTGATCCGGGACATGCTGTTTGGCGGCATCTGCAATTTGAGCCGGCAAAGTCGCCTTCCAACCAGCCTGCTTGAAGACTTGGCTTGGCGGCCGGGAGAGAATGACGAGTTCTACGCACCGGGTGCGTTCGCTGGCACCCCGCTTCGGACGCTGCCCGCGCGCGTGAAGCCCGGCATCGTACTCGGCGGCGACGTTTACGCCACGGACGGACAGTTCGTGCGCGACACGGCCTATCGCGCGATCCAGCGCGGCCTGTGGAATCGGATCCCCTACCGGGACGAGTGGCTCAAGCGGCAGGCGATCGTCGTGGAGGACGCCTTTCCGTCGATCTTCGCCCGGCAGCTCGCTGGCGCCGAGGTGCTGCGTTCCGTCCACTACCGCGAGATCGGCACGGGCCGCTGGGTGGAGGCCGATCGCGTCATCCTCATCGCCGACCAGCTGATCGTCGTGGAGGCGAAGGCCGGTAACCAGCCGATGCAGTCGCCCGCGACGAGCTATGCCAGCCACGAGCGGGTAATCGGGGACCTGCTCCTCAAGGCCTATAGCCAATGCCGACGCTTCGTCGAATACCTCGCGAGCGCACGTGAAGTTCCGCTGTTCGCATTGTCCGACGGCCAATATGTGGAGGTGCGCCCCCTGCGCCTTGCCGATTACCGGGTCGTGCTTCCGATCGGCTTGACCGTCGAAGCGTTTACTCCTTTTTCGACTCTGGCGAAGGAGCTGCCTGGCGTTGAGCCGATCCTGGGTAAACACCCTTTCGTCTCGATGTCGGTCGATGATCTCTTCGTGCTCTCCCGTTTCCTGCCCACCACCGGTGAGCTGCTCCATTATCTCAGCGTGCGTCAGCAGGTCGCCGAGATACGAGGCGCTATGCTGTTCGACGAGGTCGACCACCTTGGCGCATACATCCACGACAACCGCTTCGACCTCCGTATCCGGGACCAGCTCCAGAAGGCACATCAGGTAACCTGGTCGGACTTCAGTGATATCGTCGACGACCATTTTACGGGTGAGGATTGGGAGAGCAAACCGGTCCCCGCCCAGATGTATCCTGCCAAAGTCGCCGAGATCCTTCGAATCCTCGATCGCGGCCGTCCCAACGGTTGGCTCAAGGTGGATCGGCACCTTCGCGACTACGGCATTCCCGGTCGCGAGGATGTCGCGAGCTATGTCGAGCAGCTCGAGCCGACCCTCCGGGATTATCCAAGGCGCCGTTTCGACCTCGGCGGGGACGATCTGCTGCAGCTATGGTTGTGTCGCGCCGGTGCGGAACCGGCACCGGACGAACTCAGACTGAAGGCGCAGGCGAGTTGTCTGGTTCTGCAAGCGTCCGAAGCACTGGTGCTGATGCTGAATTACAGCCGCCCCGGCGTGATCGTGTCCGCCAGATGCGAGACCGTGCCGGCACCCAACATGTTGCAGAGCGACTGGGCGGAGATAAAGGCGGAAGCGGAGCGCCAGCGAAAGCGAGTGCGACCGATCGGACCTGCAAAGGATGGGCGCAAGCGCCGCCCCCCAAGGAGAGGCGCAGGCATCGCCTAATCCGCTGCATCATCGGTTGCCGAGGATATGGCGGCATCTTCCGGCCTCAGGTTCGCCAATGCCGCGCGCCATTCCGATTCGATAGCGTGAGCGGCTCTCCGTAGGTCGGCAAGCTTGGTCAGCTTGTCCTCGAGTTCTTCGATCTCGGCAGCATGGTCGCCGCGTTCATGGGTGGTCAGGACGATCAAACGCCTGATGAGTTGAACATCAGGCCCGTCGTCGGCGCCAGCCGCCTCGGCCAACTTGACCCAATGCTTCGCGCGGTCGGCCTCGGTTTCCGCCGCTTTGCCCAATGCGGACACGATCATGAGGCGCGCAGCCTGGTCGACCTGCTCGGCGACGCGCAGCCAGCGCTCAGAGGTCCTCCCCATGTCCCCGCTCGTAGCCTCGCGGCTCATCTCCCGCCATGAAGCGAGGAAGTAGACCGGCTGCGACCTTGCGGGATCAAGGCGTTGCAAGACCTCCACGATGGAACCCAATTCCATCGGCACGCGCCTGTTCGACAGACCGGCCCGGTGATCCCACAACGCCAGGATTGCCGCCGCGCAGCGATCCTCGGCGGCGTTCCGGCTCTCCGGCGGGGCAGTCAGCGCGACTTCCATCAGTTCGGCGACGTAATGCGCCATCCACCGCCCGAGCGTATCAGTGGATGCGTCGAGCCCGAGTTCGGCGACCAGCGCCTGGCCGAGGTCGAGGATCGAAGGGAACGCGCCAGGGTTCGTGCCCTGGGCGGAGGAGGACGATCTCCGTGACTTTTTGGGCAATTTCACCTTCCCTTTCGCGTGCGTAGCGGGACTTGACGAGTTTGCGCTGCAGGGTGACCCGCACGATCAGGTCCATTTCGGTGGACCGCATAAGCGCGTCCAGCAGTTCCGGCGTCGCGATCAGCCGGCGGCCTTCGCCGTTTCGATCGCCATCCTCGTCGCCCGCCCCTTCGCTCCACGTCTGCGCGCGCAGCTGCACTCGCCCGACACCGTCCGCCCAGATTCGTCCGCCCTTGTCGGTTGCGAGATGGAGGTCGCTCGCAAACGGCGCAGCCGGAGCGGGAACGCGCGGGCCGATACCGGCCGCCCACCCATCGTGTTCATCGAGTGCGCGCTCGTCGGAGCCGTCCTGCACCCAACCCTTGAACACGAAGCCGGGCTGATCGATCTCGAGACTGTCCCCAAATTCGGGCACCTTGTAATCGTGCGGGTCACCTGCGGTTTTCAGGGCCCGCACCAGCGCTTCCGATCGACCGGGCGACGCCAGCGCGCTGCTGACACTCACGACCTGTTCGCGGTCGCCGGCGTAGCTCGTCCAATAGCCGGATACGACCAGCGCACCGGCCGGCCGGGTCAACAATCCGAATGCCTCATCGACATGGACCGACCCCGGCCAGTCCGTATCCTCGCTCGGCGGAAGTGCGGACACGTCGAGCGGGGGCGGATCGCGACGATCCGCCAGCCACAGGCCGTCGTGGCGACTAAGATCATGTCCCCGCAGCCACTCGGGAAAGCTGGACCAGCCGTCGTCCGACGCTGGGATCGCCGACTCCGTCTCGAGGAGCTTGCCGGCGACGGTCATCATGGCGTGATAGGACAGGTAGAATTGCAGATCATCCACCTTGGGCGTGCTGCCGTGCGAATGCCGAGTAGCGCGATCGAAGTACCGCCGACGCGCCCGCTCGTCCCGGTCCCATCGGCCGTTGTCGCCTAGGCCCCAATCGTGGCGGATGACCTTCTCCGCCTCCTCCTCGATCCGCTCCACGTCCAGACCGAAGGCGCGGCCGAGCGGCGCCAGCCAGTAAGGTCCGATGTCGATCCCGAACGAAAAGCGGTTTTCATCGTACCCGCGTAGAAGGCCGGTACCCTTGGAGTTTCGCCGCTCCTTCCCGAGCGGCGGCAGGCGGGATACGTTGACCATCCGGAGCGCCTCTGCTTCCGCCTCGCTCACGTCGACTAGCCTTTGAGCGCCGAGCGAGAGAAGAGCGCGGGCCGCGAAGCCGCGCTGCAGAACATGGGGGTGATCGCGCCGGGCGTACCGGCGCAGAAAGGCGGCATGGATTGCGACGGCGGGGCCGCTCTCCTCCGCGGCGCGGGCCAGCGCGATCAATAGCCAGAGCAGTCCATGCCGGTCGTAGAACCGGAGCGCCGAGTCTGCAAAAGCACCTGCCTCCCCCGTGTCCGCCATCGCGATCAACGCCTGCAGCACGGCGTCGCGCCGCAACCGGCACAGGCCTCGCACGGCATGGGCCGCCTCCCACCTCCTTTCCGCAACCGGCGATGCCAGCGCCGCCCAGAGATAGCCGGCAACGGACGCTTCGACGCTCGGAGGCGGGCTGAGCTGCGGCGACCAAGGTCCATCGCCGTCACTCGGCTCCAGCGAAGGCTCGAAGAGATCGAGCCCGAACCGTAGCGCCGCTCCGGCCTGGCCAGCGTCAAGCTGGTGCGGCAGGATGCTGGCCAGTCTGAACAGGCCATCGGCGTCGTGCGGGACGGCCGTAGCGGCGATCGCCTCGATCGCCTCGCCCATCAGCTCGCGCGTGCCCAACCCGCTGACCTCCAGCACGCGGGTCCATGGCAGCCGCTCGTAATGCCGATCAGCCGACACGCTGGCTGCATCCTGTCGACATACCGTCCGGAGCAGCCGCTGGAGCGCGGGGCGGACCGATAGCCGTTGCGTCCAAGTGCCCGGCAGCGCCTCCAGCAGACCGCGCACGTCCAGCAGGTCCAGCGAGGGATTGGACCCGAAAGCATCAAGAAAGGCCGCCTCCTCGCCAGCGCGGACGCGCGCGATCGCCTCGCGGTTGAACTCCTCGGTCCAATATGGCGACTCGCCCGATCGGAAGCGGGCGTTCGCTGCCGCGAGGTCGGAGGCAGAGGTAAGCGACAGGCCGGCGAAGATGCCGTCCCAGTCGCGCGCGGTTTCTTTCACCGGGGGTACCCAGCGCTTCCCGAGATTGCTCGCCTTGTTTGCCTCGATCAACTCCGCCCGGCGTAGCGCCTCGCCGGCTTCGGGAAGGTCGATGCCGGTCGCCTGGAGCGCAGCGTTGATCCCTCGCATCCGCTTCGCGTCGGTCGAGAAGCGCTGATACTGCATCAGGAAAATCGATTGGTTCGCTTGGCGGTCAGAGACGGGCTCGGCTGCCAGGGCGGCTTTAAGCAGCCGGTCCGGCTTCCACCAGCACTTCATCGGCAGCAAGGCAAGCGCGGTACGCGGATCGAGCTGGCTGCGGGCTGTCAGTCGGTCAACCATCACCGGCAGCAATCTCGCCTCGCGCCCGAATAGCCGGTCCAGCCAACGGCTCAAAATGGCGAGCGCCGATGATGGGGACAGGTCGACGAGCGTCTCGGCGGTATGCTCCCACTCGAAATGTTTGTCGCGAACGACATAGTGATACGTCAGCTCGGCCGCCCGCGCCAGCCGATAGGCGAGCGCGGGATCGTCGCCGCCCTCCCGCGCGGCGGCCTCGCCCAGGTGCAGCACCGCCTGCCAGCGCGCCAGGTTCTCCGATCCGATCTTGCCCGACGCCTCGACCGCATTGTCGAACAGGGTCCTCGCTTCCGGTGCGCTGACCGGCAAGATCGCACGGGCAATCCGGATCAGCGTATCGGTCTTGAGCTCGGCATCCTCACGCTCTCCGTCAGCCAGGTCGAATGCCGCGCGCGCGAGATCGAGCGCGCGCGACTCCTCGCCGGCGGTGCGTGCCGCTCGCCGCGCCAGCCCGAGCAGCGTGGGGATGAACAGCGGCTTTCGCAGCTTGCCCCGCCAGGCATCGAAGGCTGCCCATCGCGTCGCGCCGGTGCCCGTGGTGAGGATGATGTTTCCCCACCAGGCGGCGACCTCATCGGCGGTGGCCGACTCCTCACGGTACGACACGCCCTCGGCCTTGGCGGACGCAGCGAGCGCATCCGCCAGTTTCTGCCCGACATCCGCGGCCGGGACGCGCCCCAGCGTCACATCAGCCCAGAGCCGCGCCCAAGGCAGCAGCGCACCGACGTTCTCGCGAAAGCGTTGCGCCTGCTCGTGATGCGAACGCTTCCCGGTCAACGCTTTGCGGATCTCGGGCGACGCAAGGCTATGGAGCCGGAGTTCGCGGCCGGCCATCGCCGCTCGTAAGGCATAGGCCCGCAGCAGGTCTGTCCGCGCCTCGCCGAAGCTGCTCCCGTCACCGCTCAGTGCGCGGGAAGGCTGGGCGGTAAGGTAGCGGCCGAGGATGCCGGCCAGTGTGCGACGGGGCCGCAGGCGATGCCGGGCGGCGGCGCTCACCAACGCCGTTACAGCAGCGATCAGCGGCTCGCCCCCAAACCAGCCATTATCGACTTCGAGCTTGCCGTGAAGCCGCTCTGTCAGGGCAAGGGCGTGGCGGACGACGGCGGGCGGCGGTGCCCGACCCACCTCGGCGAGCTCCAGCGCGATCGCGAGCAGCAGCCCGATGTCGTTCCCGGCCGCCTCAGCGAGCGCGTCGACATCGCCGAACCGCGCGGCGTCAATCAGCCGCGCCGTTAGGATGCGCCCGGCCCTGAACGACAGGTCGCGTGGACGCCAGCTTCGCAGATGCCGGGCGCTCGCCCTCGCCCCATGGAGGTTCAGTTCCGCCAGCGCCAGCTCGGCGATGTCGGCGACCTCGACCTGCTCCGGCCGCTCTCCGTCCTCATCCTTGGACCGGTTCCAATGGGCAAGCCAACCGTGGGCGATGCGTAGCCGGCTGCGTGCGTCGCCTGCGAGCGCCGGGTTGCCCGAGAGGAACGCTGCCTCGAAGGCATGTTCCGAACCGGTCCAACCGCCCCCGCCGATCTGCCGCCGGCTGACCTGCTCCGCCATACGCTCAGTATCGAGAAAGAACGCGCCCAGGTCGGTGTTGGCGCCGATCAGCTTCTCCTGGCGCTCGCCGGCAGCGACTTCGCCGCCTGCCTTGAGGCATAGCTTGGCGGCGGCTTCGTATCGCCGGTCGCGCAACGCGGCTTGCAGCGCGAAGCGGAGTCGCTGCAGCTCCACATCGCGCCGCGCCACCGGGTCGTCCTGCGGCAGCGCGTCGCCCTCCAGCGTCATCCGGAGGAGCGCGTCGAACCGGCCTGCTTCCAGCATCAACTGCGGCAAGGTCGCTGCGACGTATGCACTCGTCGATGCGAACGGCAGCAGCCGATCCACGAACTCGACGAGGTTTGCCGCCGATGGACGAAACCGTTCCCGAAACCAGGTTTCGGTCGGCTCATCCCTGAACTGAACGGCGCCATCCCGGACCAGCAGCGGCCGGCCGAGATCACTCGCGAGGCTGGCCACCAGGCTCTCGGACACGCCCGCCGTTCGAGCGACGATGGTCAGCGGCACGAATGGCCGCAAGGTGGCAAGCGCCTCACAGACCCGGTCGACTTGAGGTTGTTCAAGCTTCGGCGCATCATCGCGCGCCTTGGCGATGGCTGCTGCGAGCAGGTAGGCGATAGTGTCCTGAACCGTCAGCGGCTCTGGCCCCAGTCCGGCGAGAACGGAACGTAGATCGTCGGCGTTGGCCAGGGCAGTCGCCTGCACCCGCGGATTGGACGAGGTCAGCCGATGGAACTCCTCGACATCGCGCTCTGACGCGGCTGGATAGACGGCGCGCAGGTTCTTTGCCGTTTCCGCTAGCGAGAAGGGCAGTAGGTCGATCCTGCGCGCCTCCGGCGGCGGGTCGAGCAACGGAACACGATGGGTGCGCGAGGTAAGCACCAGCCGGACATTGTCCGGCAGCGGCTCGCGCAACAGCAGGCGCGCGAAGCTGGCATGGTCACCCGCTTCCCGCGCTTCCGTTTCCGCATTGTCGGCGGCGTCGATTACGAGGCAGAGCAGCGCCCCTGCGGCACGTTCCTTTAGGCTTGCGCTCGCCTGTTCCACCCGAGAGGCAAAGGCGCGAGCATAGGCTTTCGTGTCCGCCTTGACTGTCGGAACGAGTGGATCGCACAGCCTCAGCGCCGCCAGCTCATTGGCGAACTGGACGAGGCCCTCTCTCGGCTGATGCCGACGACCGGTAAGGCTGCGGTACGCGCCGTTGCCGAAGCAGTCATAGACGAGCGTCACGCTGCCGGGCGGCATATGTTCGCCGATCCGGGTCGCAACCACGGATTTGCCCACGCCGCCGTCCGCCTGGACGATCACCGGGCTGGGCTCCGTCACGATCTGCGCGGCGAGCGTCGATAGCTGCTCGCGTTCGACAACGGTGGTGGGAGCTTCGATCAGCGAGGGTGCCGGGTACAATTCATCGCCAGTTACACCGATCGCATGGAGTACGTCGTGACGGGTGATGACGGGATTGCAAGCGAACTCTGACGTGGCCTTGCGGGTGACAAGGTCTCTTAGCTGCAGCGGCGCATCCCGGTCGTTGTCGGGTAGGTAGGCCGAGAGGTCAGTGCTTAGAAGCCGGCGTTGCTCAAGATAATCGGGCGTACGCGCTCGGAGCGTGAACTGAGCCACGAAGCCGCACAGAATGTCGCCGGTCAGCCCTGTCGCCTTGGCGAAGCTGGTTTCTTCAGCGCCCGGTTCGTCGTCGGCAATCGCGGCGATCGCGTCGATGACGGTCTGCGCGATCGGCCGGTTTGTCTCGAAGCCGAAGAAGAACCGCGCAGCGACGTCCTCACATCCGAAGCGGGACACGAGGGCCACATAGCGTTCGGCGAATTTGGAGATCGTTGACCTGAGGCCGCTCACCTGCCACGGTTCGTTAGCCTGGCGGGTCGAATGCTTAAGCTGCAGGTACGTGACGCGCGCCGCTGACGCGAGATCGGTGCTACCTACATACTCCGCAACATCGATCGCATCGAGACCGGCGGATACGTGCTCGCCTTCTTCCGGTGTAACCCCTTCAATCGAAACCGCGACTAGCGCCGCGTCGGGCGGCAGCATCGCCAGCGTGCGCCGGGCCGCCCACGCGTAATGAAACTGATCACCGTCCCGGCTGGGCCGAACGAGATCGACGTGGGGATGAGTAGTTACCATTTTGTTCTAGATCACGATAACAATTTTTTAGCGTACGCACCAGCACCCCTTACTCCTGAACGCGTCAAAAATGCCCAGCAAGAGCCACTTGCAAATAATGTCTCTGGGTCCTTCCGGCTTAGGTGACTATCGAAACGAAGTTTCGCTTCCCCGTATGGAAGCCGAGAGCTGCCGGTAAGCGACCGCCTCAATTCAGCAACAAGCAGCGTCTGAATGGGTGTCTGGGGTTGGACTGCAACTACGGCGCCGTGAAAGTCTGACAATGGGTCGCTAGGAGAGAACGGCAGAGCGGCTGCTCCCGACCGAACTCACGTCGTTCCCGTGCGGTGCGAGAGCGTCTGCTTACGCTGATCCCGGTCATTCCATTCTCATTGAGCCGTTCATTCAAGGCGGCTGATTTTCTCGACGTTCAGCGCCATTAAGAGGGGCACAGGACCCGCCGTTGGTTCATGTTCGTCGCGGGCCAATGGGAAGACTGGGGCTGGGACTTTTACGTCCGCTCGTCTATTGCCGTTGATCATGAACGCCAGCGCCACCAGTACAAGATCTAAGGTCACTCTCCTGGAAACGGTATATCCGCCTATTTCTAATCAGGAGGCGATCTGGCTTCAGAATGACCCGAAGGTGGAGGCGTTCCTCAGACAGAGCGACTTCTATATGATCGGCGGCCGCGCTGAGGCGAAGTATCTGAACCTAAACATCGACCCCGCCACCTATGTTGCTACCTTTGACTTCGCCATCGGCGATAGCTTCCGCGACCCGGTAGAAATCCGTATCCGCGATCTACCCGCCGTCCAGAAGTCGGAAGCGGAATCCTTCTGGGTCGAGGGCGGCGAAAAGCTCATACGGGTGTGGGATGGCCCAATCGGTGAATCCGGCTCAAACGTGCTGGAATGGTTCACAACGGAGAAGCTGATCTGGGATCGGTCGCGCGGCCGCCCCGGCATCGAGCGTTTCGACCGGCACCGTGATGCCGCCACCTACGATCTGCTTTATGTCGGCATTGCCAAGGTTGGGGACAGCTTCGACCGCCTCATTAGCAACGGGCACAAGGCCCGCATGGAGATTCTCGGCAACGAGCCTCAACGCTATCCTGGCGCGCGGGTGACGGACGAGATCTATCTGTTCCTGTTCAACGTCCAGCCGTTGATCATGACGACCTTCGAGCCGGGGCATGACTTCGAGGACGAGGATTTTAGCGGCGCCTACGATCAAAAGCGCATCGTCGCTGACGCTGAGAAGGCCTTCGTCAGTCTCCTGAAGCCCGAATACAACGTGGTGAAGTTCGCGAGCTACCCAAAGGGCGCGGACGGCCTCTACGGCTCGGACTTCGTCCGGTACGGCTACGCGATCTGCGAGTCTGTCTCCTTCGACACAGCGCACGGGCGGATCAGGGGAAGCCGGGATGCGGCCACCGGCTTCATCACCAACGATGCTGATAGCATCTTCGTCGAAGGAAACACCGTGAAGCTGTTCGTCTCCGGCGTCGACTTCCCGGCCGAGCCGCCGGCCGCTGCGAACCCGGCTTCGCAAGACGACCAGAAGGAAGACAACCAGGGGGGGCTATGAGCAATCGCGGTTCGGAATGGCATCGTTGGGAGCCGCACATTCATGCGCCCGGCACCTTGTTCAACAACCAGTTCAAAGGCCCGAACGCTTGGGGCGACTACCTCACCAGCCTAGAACAAGCGATACCCGTCATCCGCGCCATTGCGGTGACCGACTATTATTCCATGGATACCTATCAGAGCGTCTTGCGGGAGATGAAGGAAAACGACCGTCTCCCGGAGGTCGCGCTCGTCTTCCCCAATGTGGAGCTTCGGCTCGATGTCGCCACGGTGAAGGAACGATGGACCAACATCCACCTTCTGGTCTGCCCCGACGATCCGAAACATGTCTCGGAGGTGCAGCGTTTTCTGAGCCGGCTGCGATTTGAAGCCTTCGGCGACAACTTCGCCTGCACGCGAGAGGATCTCGCAAAGCTAGGGTGGAAGTCCAAGCCAGAGTTGACCGATGAGCGTGCCGCCTTCCGCCATGGCGCTTCCCAATTCAAGATCAACTTTGGAAAATTGCGCGAGGAGTACGGCAGGAGCGATTGGGCGAAAGAGAACATCCTGATCGCTGTGGCTGGCGCCGAAACGGACGGCACGTCAGGCATCCGCGACTCCAATGACGCCACCCTGCGGCAAGAGATCGAGAAGTTTGCGCACGTCATCTTTGCCAGCAGCCCAGCGCAGCGGGATTTCTGGCTGGGCCGGAAAAGCGGCGTCGGAGAGAACGTGCTTCGCGAACGATATGACGGCTGCAAACCTTGCCTGCACGGCAGTGATGCGCATGACCAAGCGACCGTCGCCAAGCCCGATGGCGATCGTTACTCGTGGATCAAAGGCGCGCTCGAATTCGATGCTCTACGTCAAGCCTATATAGATCCCGCCGGTCGGGCCTATGTCGGCCCTCATTCCCCGTTTCGGGCGACGCCCGCACGCGTCATCGCAGATGTAGAGTTGACGGGCGCGGAATGGGCGCAGACGCCGAAGCTCGCGCTCAATCCCGGTTTGGTCGCCGTCATCGGCGCGCGGGGCTCCGGAAAGACCGCACTTGCTGATGCGATCGCGGCGGGATGCGACGCCACGGACGGCCGCTTAAGCAATGCGTCCTTCATTGTGCGAGCCCGCGAGCATCTCGGTGGCGTAGGCGTCCGGCTGAACTGGGAGACCGGCGATCCTTCGGTCCGCCCCTTGCTCGACGATGCTTTTGATCCGTCGCTCTATCCGCGAGCGCGCTATCTCTCTCAGAAGTTCGTCGAAGAGCTTTGCTCAGCCGATGGCATGAAGGACGAACTGCTGAGCGAGATCGAACGGGTCATTTTTGAAGCGCACAGCACGCTGGAACGCGACGGCACGACAGACTTCGGTGAGCTGCTGGAGTTGCGGACGACGGTGTTGCGCGACAATCGCGACCGCGACGAGGAGGCCATTGAGACACTCTCCGATCAAATTGGACTCGAGCGCGAGAAGCAGAGCCAGATCGCAGGCCTCAAATCGCAGATCACGCAGAAAGAGGCGCTAATCGTTGGATATATTAAGAGCCGAGATAAGCTGGTTACCGCAGGCAGCGCAGAGCGGGTCGCGTTATTAAATGCGCTGGCCGAGGCGGCCGATCATGTTCGGACGCAGATTCGGCTTTGGTCGCAGGAAAGTCAGGCGCTGCGTTCTTTGCAGAACGACGTATCGGATTTCCGCACAAACCGAGCGCCAATGGCCCTACGAACGACCAAGCAGAATTTCGTCGGCGCGCATCTCGACGACAAGGCATGGGAGGTGTTTCGACAGACCTACGCCGGCAACGTCGACGGGACATTGACCGAGCGGCTGGCCAAAGCTGAGCGTGAGACGGCAGCGTGGCGAGGTAAAGAACTGCCCCGCAAGGCGAACGATCAGGAACCCTATGTGGCCGACGACGCCGAGCTGAAGCGATTGTCGCTGGGCGAACTTGAGGCCGAGATCGGCCGCATTCAGCGCCTTATCAACATCGACACCGACACCGCGAACCGCCTGCGGACGATAACCACCAAGATCGGGGACGAGAACGCCGCGCTGAAACGCCTGAAGGACTCGCTGGCCGATTGTGAAGGCGCCGCGGCTCGGACCACCCAGCTCCAGTCCGATCGAGAAAAGGCCTATTTGCGGGTCTTCGAGTCGATCGTCGCCGAAGAGCAAGTGCTGCATACGCTGTATCGCCCGCTCATGGAGCGGCTTGCGCAGGCGCCCGGAACGCTGCGGAAGTTGTCGTTTTCGGTGTCTCGCCATGCGGATGCGCACCGCTGGGCGACGGAGGGCGAAGGCTTGTTTGACAAGCGGCGCACGGGCCCTTTCAAAGGGGTAGGTACGTTGGAGGCCTGGGCTAACGCGCTGCTAAAACCGGCGTGGGAGTCCGGTGATCCGACAGCCGTTGCTGAGGCTGTGGCTGGGTTTCGCCAAGCTCACCAGGCCGAGTTGCTCGATCTTTCCGAGGTGCCGCGATCACAGCAAGCGGATTATCGCTCCTGGCTGAGGCGTTTCGCCAAGTGGCTTTACGGAACCAGCCATATCCAAATCAGCTACAGCATCGACTACGAAGCCGTCGACATTCGCAAGCTCTCCCCGGGCACGCGCGGCATCGTGCTGCTGTTGCTGTATCTTGCTCTAGACGACAGCGATGACCGCCCCCTGATCATTGACCAGCCGGAGGAAAACCTCGATCCGAAGTCGATCTTCGACGAGCTGGTCGAGCTCTTCATCGCCGCCAAGAACGTGCGTCAGGTCATTTTGGTGACGCACAACGCGAATCTCGTCGTCAACACGGACGCCGATCAGGTCATCGTCGCATTTTCCGGCACACATACGCCCGGCAAGCTGCCGCCCATCCGGTATCTGTCCGGCGGCCTCGAAAACGCGCAGATGCGGAAGCATGTGTGCGACATCCTTGAGGGTGGCGACCGCGCCTTCAAGGAGCGTGCACGACGCCTTCGCGTCCGCCTTGATCGATGAGGGCGCTGGACAAGCTGGAAGTCGAATTCGCCTCAGCCTGTCCGCCATCGACCGCTTTCGGCGTAGCCCGTCTTTCAGCCACTGCTCACAAAACGGCTGCTAAGTCCCACTGCTCGCCATTTCCACTGTCGCTGGTCAAGCCGTTGGCGAACATGAATGGGTGTCCGAAATTGGGGAGCGCGAAATGACGGCTGAAAGTCGTGTTGTGGGTCGCTTCGCATCGCCTTCAGTTTCCCGCTGCGTGGCGTTCGATCACTTGTATATCTGTACCCCCTGTTGTACCCATCACTGTGGAACCCGCCGACAGACGGGTTCCACGTCGACGCGAAATCAATGACTTAGCGCGCGGAAGAACTAGGTCAGGAATCCTGTCTCCCCGACCATCCATCCTGCGCCCAAAGATCGACGCGCGCCATCAAGCTACCACCTCCGTCACATGGCGCAGCGCTTCGTCCGGGCCGAAGCCTGTCCCTTCTAGCCACGCATCGGCTTGCGCATGGCCCATGACGCGCAATTCCTGAAGGGCAGAGGCGCGTGTATCGAGCTTGCTCGCCGCGCCGCGTGTGGCAAGGCCGGGCGCCGGCGTCATCAGGTGCAGGTGCATCGCCGCCAATTGCCCGACCTTGCCGTCCGTCAGGGCATGCGCGCGCGCCAGTTGCTGCACCTGCACCAGTGCCTTCAGGTCGCGCATCAGGCAGGCATTAAAGCTGATGTCGCTGACCCGCCGGATCGTGGCGGGGAGCGTGTCGCCCGCATCCTCCACGGCAAAGGGCGTCACCTGCACGACCAGCAGGTCGGTCGCACCGTCATCGGCAAAGATCAGCGG
>JAAIGE0100279760.1_pt1 | contig 17327 bp, 17 predicted proteins | sample 6487951 | NCBI WGS metagenome assembly JAAIGE01 (sample SAMN13974128, study PRJNA590717) | phyllosphere metagenome | biome: tomato field; feature: multiple bacterial spot infested tomato fields; material: tomato leaves; isolation source: leaves from tomato fields | host: Solanum lycopersicum ... | reverse complement strand
GGGAGTTCCCGCGCCCCGGTGCGGTCGAGTTCGACGACGTCGCCTTCACCTATCCGGGCGCGGATGCGCCCGTGCTCGACGGCTTCGACGCGCGCGGCGCGGGTGCCGGGGGAGTGGATGCCGGTGCGGCCGCCGCGGCCTCGCCCTCGGGGAGCTTGCGCACCTTCATGCCGAAGAGGTCCGCGCGCAGCGAATACACGACGCCGAACACGAAGAACCACAGCAGCAGGAGGAAGCCGAAGCGAAGAAGGAGGAGGACGAGCTCCGAAGGTGTGCTCATCAGATCGCTCCGAAGACTCGGGTCGCGTCGTCGTCGTGCGGTCGGGCCGGACGTGACGGGGCGGCGACGGGGACGATGCGGAAGACGAGCTCGGTGCGTCCGATCGTGATCGTGGTGTCGGAGGGCAGAGACGCCTCGCGCACCTTCTGTCCGTCGACCTTGGTGCCGTTCGTCGACCCGAGGTCACGCATCATGGCGCGCTCGCCGTCCCACAGCACCTCGATGTGCTTGCGGCTGGATCCGGCGTCGGCGATCGTGATGTCGGCGTCCGTGCCCCGGCCGATGACCGTCCGGGCACGCGTGAGCGAATGACGCCGGCCGTCGACGTCGATGACCGCCTGCCAGTTCACGCGCCCCTCCACCGAACCCGAGCTGACGCGGACGGTGCCGGTGGCGATCTTGTCGTCGGCGTCGATGGAGATCGAGAGGGGGCCGGCGAAGCTGTAGCCCTGGGCCTTGCCGTGCTTCGTGAGAAGCGCGTGCAGCTCGTCGGTGAGAGCGCCGCCGAGTCCGCGCATGCGCTCGGCGTCGTCGGTGCTGAGTCGCACGACGTAGCTGTTGGGCGCGATGATGCGGTCGCGGCTCACCACAGCCGCGTTGGTGTCGGCCTCACGCCGCAGGGCGGAGGCGATCTCCACGGGCTGGATGCCGCTGCGGAAGGTCTTTGCGAACGCGCTGTTAACTGCGCGCTCGAGACCCTTCTCAAAGCTGTCAAGTAGTCCCACTGGGCTCCTCTGGCATGCCGACCGGTGGGTACATCGTAGCCAGGTGTCCTGAGTGAACGCCCTCGCCGGGCCCGTTTCGCCCGGTCTCGCGCGGGCGCCGGCGGCCGCGTGGCGGGTCCGGAACGGTGCCCGACGCACCCCGACCGGCCGTCGGGGCCTCGGTTTCATCGCGGGGTGGAACGCGTGATATCCTCGCAAAGTTGAGTTCTTCGGAACGAGACGACTCGCGCGAGTGGCGGAATGGTAGACGCGCTGGCTTCAGGTGCCAGTGTCCGTATGGACGTGGGGGTTCAAGTCCCCCCTCGCGCACAGCGGGCTGTGTTCGTAAATGCAGCCCAATCTGTTCGTAAATAGGAAGAGCCGGTCAGGATTGTTCGCCTGACCGGCTGTTCTGTTTCGAGGGCGAGATCTGCCCGAGACGTCTATTTCGGTCTGGCGGTCTTCCCACTTCCGCTGTCCAGCGGTCGGGAGTGCTGTCCACGGCGTACCCGGCACTCGTCGCGGCGCGGGCCGACCCCGCTGCGGCAATCCGCGGGTAGGCCAAGGCTGGAGGTGACCATTCGCAGGAGTCGACTCTTCACTCGCTTTCCGCGGAGGGCGAGCGCGTCCTACGGGCTTCCAATACTCGCTTTCCAGGCGGAGTTCATGCCAGTTGTCAGGGAACCCCGCCGAGCGAAGCGTGTCTCCGTGGATCGTGGGGAAATCGTCGGTAATTTCGACCAGCCTCTTGCCCCACGCCGCATTGCCGTCCACCTGCTCTAGCAAGTACAGGAGCGAGCAGAGGAGAGGATACAGCCGGTACTTCATCGCGAGCTCGGATCGAGCTCGGCCGAAACGCAGGTCGTCGACGGGCAGCGGCGCGGCAAGGTAGCTGGGCGAGTCAGATTCGGATGCGCACGCGATCCCACTGGAAAGTTGGGTGGTAGCGAGATACCTGTGTCTGAGGCCCCTACTCGTCCTCGATGAGGCAGAGGAGCCCCACAAGGTGCATGAGGGCGATGAGCGCGTTCGCCTTGGAGTACTGGCGCCGGCTGATGGAGTGCACCGTGCCGTGACGGGTGAACTGGGTGGGGACGGGGTCGGTCTTGAGGTCGAACTCACCGAAGGCCCCGTACAGGCTGTGCAGCACGAGCATCCCGCGGGGATAGTCCACGTCTGACCACTCCGGCAAGCTCTGCTCCGACGAACCGGGTGGCGTGGGGACTTTGAACCCACCTCTCGCTCTGCGGGTCTGGGTCGTGGCATCCCGATATGAGGAACGCACGAACCGATCCGTCGCCGTGTCCAGAGCGATTGCGGCGAGGGCCTGACCTGCTCGCCAGTGACCTGCGGACATCGCGACTGCCGCCTCCCGTGCGGATGCGCGCCATTCGGTGGTCTCCCGTGAACGGAGACGCCGAAGCTCCTTCCTGCACGCGGTGATGATGGCCGCTGACTCCCGCGCGATGACCGCACGCCTACCAGCAGGGGTTCGACATGCGAGCACTTCCCGGAGGACACGGTTGGGCGGTACCCACGCGAGCGGCAGCCCTTCGTGGAGCTGGAGTTGTTCGATCTGAGCTAGTGACGGGAACTCGACATCAGGGGATCGCCAGTTGGGTGGGAGGGCTTCGCGCAATTCTTCTTTGAGCTGCTGTTCATAGGCTTCCCAGCTCGGGAGCTCGAGCTGACGCTGCTCCTCCTCCCAGCGGGTCATCTCGTCATAGAACCGATGCGCGCGCTTCCACTCTTCCCACGCCAGAGTGGTTTGGGAGTGCGTGAGTTCTTCGACGTAGTCCGCGACCGCACGGTTGTAGGGATACTGCAGCTGCTCCCACCCCCAGGTGGGCCGTGTTTCCTCGGGCATGCGTTCAGTAGACCACGTGACGGCGCCAGACTCGGGCGGAGTGCACCACCTATGGCGCGCTCAACGCCTCTGTTGCCACACCTTCGAGCGCGACGAACGCCCTCGTCACCGCGCCGAGCTGCGCGTACGCGGCCTTCCTCTCATCCGAGGTGGAGGTGCGATTCGAATGGAGCGGGGTGAATGCCTCTGACCCGGCTTCGAAACACTCCATCGCCTGTCTGAGCGCCGCCAAAATATCGGCGTGCGTTGTCCGGAGCCTGATCTTGCGGGCGTTCTGGTGAACCATTTGCGCGTTCGTCGCTAGTGCGCGACCGCTATCGCTGTTTATCAACTCCGTGAGGTCAGACTGGCGCCACGCGTCGTTCGCGGACATCATGACGAAGATCTGCAGCGACTCGACCCACTGGCCGGCGGCATGAACCATGTCCGCAACCAGATCACGAAGCTCCGCGTTCCGGGATTCTGCACGAGCGGCCGCCGCATCGAATTCCGTTCCACTCAGCAAGCGGTCTTGGAGCATTTCCAGATCGGCGCGGGACGCACGCTCGGTCGCACCGGGCTGCCTCACGAACACGGTCCCCTCCGCGACCAGGGCACCCTTCGTCGTCTGGAAGCTCTTGTTCAACAGTGCAATCCTGTCGCCTGGCCGCGGCGGCTCCACCGTCACCACCAGAACACTGACGCCGTCGACGTTGACCGTGCGCGGATCCCACAGCGGGCGGCCATGGCCCGTGTACCGTCTCAGTGCGTTGAGGAGCTCCGCGCTGTCTGGAACGACCTGACCGCTGATCTGACCTGGCTCGACGCCGACGAGGACGTATCCGGTGCCCTCGAACTGGGCGTGAGCGACGTCCACCGGGCGATTGGCGAGGCCCAGGATGGCGCGAGAGATCGCGAACGAGGACTCAACGTCGCCGAGCTTCGCATATCCGGACTTCCACTCGAGTGCTCGGCTTTCATCTTCGATGCCTGCGGACTCCACAGCCTTCACCAGCGCGACCAACTGGTCATGGGTTCTGAGGCTTCGGGAAGTGTCGATCTCGATGGTCACGTTCTCATCGTGGCACGCTGCCAGGCGGGACCTGCTCGCGTAGCGATGTGCGTCAGTCTCGTTGTCAGCGCTGCAGGGACGCGGTCGAGTTCCACTCGCGGCCGCATCCGCATCGAGCGGTCTTCGATGCGGGTCCGGGTCAGCCGAGGAGTATCGCAGCGGTGCGCGCGTCGTCTCGCGGGTTGGGCGGTGCGAACATGCACCCTTTACCGCTGCATGAGGATTCCGACGGCGAGTTCACTGTGCGGCAGTGACGGCAGGTCCAGCCGGCAGGGTCCTGATGAACGACTTTGTCCAGCACGGCCAACACGTCCGGTGGCGGCTCCTCCAGCAACCGTTCAACCGCTGCCGACTGGACGTACCGGTCTGGGTCCTCGTGGACCATCTTCCGAAACAGAGGGTCGTCCGGGGACAACGCGGATACCGCGACCTCCCGAAGTACCGGGTTTGGGTGCTCCGCCCATTCCGAGGGCGTCCAGGTGGCGGATGCGTGAGCGAACGCTCGCGCGATGAGGTGCTGGCGATGAGGTAACTTCTCGAAATCTGCCATCGCTGTGCTCAGAAGGTCGACAACGACATCGGACGGGCCGTTGGCGAGCGCCCATGCTGCAAAATGAGCCTGAGGGTCCGGAAAGTGGAGCAGCTGTGACAGTAGGCCTGCTGTCTGCTTCGCGTCCACGAGGTCCCAGCGGGGCAATGTCTTGGGCTCTGGGGTGTCCGTCGCCGCGAAAAGTGGATTCGTCCCCCATCGATCCACACGAGATCGGACGATGGCCGCTTCGGCGGAGAGGTGTCCTCGGTCGATGCTGAACAGGCGGGCGGTCATCGCAAACACTTCTGCGATGACCGCAGGGTCAGCGTTGACGAACTGCACCGACCCTGCGAGGCGGAGCGTCAACAGGGAGAACAGGAGCGAGAGGTCTGGTGTGGCGATTCTTTGTCTGGTGGTCAGAGGTGCGGCGGGTTCCTCGCTCAGGATGTCGAGAAGCCTGATCCAGTTGTTGACGTCGTAGTCCCAGGACGGAAGCGTTATCCCATCGGTCAGCGCCGCGCGCGTCTCACGCGCCTTCTCAATCGCCTCGACGTCACCGAACTCTACGAGCAAGGTCCACAGTCGTTCGTGGAACGCGAAGGACGCGTGTCCATCGAACCGTTCGGCGAGCTCCGAGGCGGTGGCCGGATCGAGAGCGAGCATATGTTCTGCTGCACGGGCTTGAGCGTCGGCGAGGCCGGCTTCCCACATGCGGGTCGGGAGCACTTGGCCTTTGAGTAGGGGCAGCCCGTTCGTCCACAGGGTCGCCCGCATCAGCTCCAGCACTTCATCATCGGTCCGCGAGGAACCCCACAGGAGATGTGCCTCGGATCGGATGATGTGTTGGTAACCGATGGGTAGTGCTGCGGACGCGGCGAGAAGGCTGCTCACCTCGGTCGCGTCGAGCGCGAGCGACCGCATCGAACGCCAGCTCATCCACCCCTCCGACGTCCCTTCAGCGACGTGCGAGATCAAGCGCGATGCCACGAGTCTCGTGGCATCATCATCTAACGACGCCCCGTGCGCGACGGCGCTCGCTAGGGAATCGGCAAGCGCGTACGAGCCAGAGGACTTCAGGACCTCGACAGCGATCTGCACGGTTTCCGCAGAGAGGGTGAACGCAAGTACAAGAGGCTCATACTGCTCGGCAGCTATGCGCTGGGCCAGCCAACCCTCGATGTCCAAACCGTCGATGGCCATCATGGCATCGCCGACCTCCGCGAGTAGAGAGATGCGGGGCGAGATGGTTCCTGACGAGTCGATGACGAACACGCCAGCTTCGTCGAAGACATGCACGATCCGACGCGCCACGAGCGTGCTTCTCGCGGGTGGAAGCTCCCACTCGGCGCGTAGCCGCTTCGCGATTGCAGCAACGACGGCGCCCTCGGTAGCGGTGCTCCGACTGTCCAGCAATGCGTGGGCTTCGGTGGCGAAGGCCTGCAGGCCAAGCTCCTGTGCCTCGTCGCGTTTCAGGTCCAGCAGCTCGGCTCTCTTGTCCAGTTCCCGCTTCAGAATGAACTCACGGACGACATCGGATAGGATCGCGCCGCGTGAGGTGGGAAGGGACTCGGCCTTGGCGGTGCTCGCGAGAAGCGCCAGGAGAGTTCCAAACAGCGGTGTCTCGGCCAGAACGGAGTCGGCGGTGAGGACTCGCGCGACCCAGTCCGCCCTCTCGCTGATCCAGCGCTCACGGGAGCCGTCGGGCACGTTCTCAGTCGTCGCGGCGAGGGCGAGGATTCCACGGACTGGCCGGTCGAGACTTTTCGGGGGCAGTAGGCGCAGATCATGCCAGCCGAGTGTCCGCGCGTCAGCATGACCGACGTCGCGGGTGGCCAGGAGGATGGCGACTCCTTCTGGCAGCTGGCGAACAAGCGCGGAGATGGCGCCGACGACATCGAAGCGTCGGTCGTAGGTTTCGTCGAGGGAATCCAGGAGCAACACCAGTGGGCGGTCAGACGCGATGCGTTCCCGTACTTCGAGGGCGATCTGTTCGGCGTGGTCGTCTCGGACGATAGAGGTTGCGTCGGCCAGAAGGTGCTTCAGCAGTCCGGTGTTCGGGTCAAAGTTCCGGAGCGATGCATACACCGGGAAGGGCATCTCCGGGTCTTCCGCGAACTGTGCCGCCAGCTGTCGGAGAACGGTCGACTTTCCGGCTCCGGGCAACCCCGTCAGCACCGCCCGATGGCGAGTGAGGAACCCCCATCGCAGCTCTGCTGTGTCGCGGTCGTTGTCGGGTTCGAACGCAACCTCCAGTTCGACGTCGCTGTCGGCAAGTGGAAGGTCCGGCAGGGTTGCGCCGAGAGCTTGCAGCCGGACGTGAGTGCCGCGGTACGTCACCTCGCCGAGGTATGCGGAGATTGCCTCGTGGCGGCGTGCTGCACGTGCAGACGGTGTCGTGCCATCGGTACTCAGCGGCACCGCGGTTCCCGCGAGCAGTCCTGCCCACTGTGAAATCTCGTACCCGTTGCGCATACGGGAAGCTCGACCAGCGAGCCCAAGAAGCTGCGTCCATGCGTGATGCGCGGTGACGTCGTTATTAGCGGAGACGATGTGACGAAGTTGCGCCACCGCGTTCTGGGTGTGGACGCTTGACTCTTCCCGTACTTGCAGATGCCACACGGCTCCGCACGCCCACACATCCTCCTTCTGCGAGACGGTGAGGTCTTCGAGAAGCGCATCGAGCGCGGTCGCTGCCCTCTGCTCGGCGTCGGTTGCGTCCGCGAACCGGCCTGAACGGCGACGATCCAGTGCCGCGCCCAGATCCTTCATCGGCCCGCTGAGATTCTCCGATGCGATGACGAGCCGATCCGTGTCGCGGTCTAAGCCGGCCCGCGCTGCGACGACCCATTGCGCAACGGCCTCGTTCAGCGGCCGGCCCTTCTTCAGGGTGTGCTTCGCTTGGATGAATGCGACACGACCCGACGCGAGGGTCACACGGACGTCGTCCACAGGGTCGTCGGTTTCTGCGTCGACCGCGGCGACCTGTCGTTCGTCGTTCGGGAAACAGTTCAGAGGCAGTTTCGCCCCCGCCAGACCGTACGCCACGGCGAATGCGGCGACGCCGCGCTTGTACTCGGTGCCGGCATCGTCGGCCGCCCCACCGATGCCACCCCTAGACGCTGCCATCGCTCAAGCCTATTGTGACGTTCTCAATCCGGATCGTGCCGGGGCCCGACGGCTGCGCCGAAGGCTTCGGCTCGCCAGGAGGGACGTGCTTGCACCGCGGCACTCGTGGTGATGGCCGTAGGGTCAGCTCATGGTGTTGAGCAAGCTGCCACGCAACGCGGCAATGGACGGAGTCGACCTCTACCGCAGGCTCGATGATCCAGGTCGCGGGTCAGTACTGGGCGATCCGGGTCGCATTGAGGCGGTTATTGACGAACTGCGCACCAATCTCACGGCCAACTTGAAGACACCGTCGACCGTAGCGGGATGGCGGGCCCAAGCGCTTTTCGCGTCCCTCGTCGCGGCGCTCGACGAATGCGATCTGATGACAATGGTGGACACCGGAGAGATCTACTACGCCGATGACAGCGTGAAGCCGCCGGACTACTTCCTACATCTGCGTTCCGGAAGGCGGATGCTTGTGGACGTGAAGAATGTCGCTCTCCGCACAACAGACTCACTCAACATGCCGGTCAAGTTTGCTCCGTCCGAAATCTCCCGCATGCGTGAGTTCGGGCACCGCTTCGGTGCCGAGGTGTTCCTCGCGTTCTACATCCCTCAAATGACCATGTGGCTGCTAGTCGACATCGACGACCTCAAGGACGGCCCGGGCGGAGGGAAACGCATCACCATCCATGACGCCATCCTCCGAAACCAGCTGCACCTTCTCGGAGACAAACACGTCGGTACGGCATACCCGCTGGAGTTCGTCATGCACCACGATCCTTCCGTGCCGTCCACCCTGGGACCGAAAGGTGAGGACGGGCAGTGGAACGCTCCGTTCAAGGTCGGCGCCGTCGAACTGTTCGCAGGTGGTCGGGCTATTACCGATCCGCACGAGCGGCGCATCCTTCAGTTCTTCATGCTCTACGGCTCGTGGAACGAGGAGGAGGTTCCGCTCATCGTCGACGACCAGCTTGTCGAAATCCGGTGGACGTTCACGCCCGAGGAGAAGCACGGGGGTGACAAGGAGCTGCTGGGATCGTTGGCCTCGATGTACTCGAGGATGTTCGAGTACACCACCACCGATGAGCAAGGTCCGCTTGCTCTCGACATCAAGGTCGAGCCTGGCACGCTCGTCACACTGATTCCTCACGACTTCGACTTCGCCAACGCCACGTTGCCGTTGCTTCTTCTCACCGTCCATCCTGCAGACAACGAAGCCGATGATTCAGAAGGAGTGGGCGCTGAGCCGCAGACGGAGGTGGATGAGGTCTAGCGAGCGGACGCGGGCAGTGCGTGTCGGAAGCGCGACTTCAAAAAACCCTCTGATCTGGAGAAAGGGAGAACCTGTGGAAGTTTCTGAGGCTTAGCGCGGAAGTGCTCTGAAAGCAGGTTCGCCCGATCCCTTGAGGCTCAAGGGATCGCGGGATAAGCGAATACAGCCACAGCGAGTCGAGAGCCGGTCAGATCACCTCTGACCGGCTCTCGTCATTTCCGGTACATCCATCGGGAGAGTGACGCCGGATACTCCTGACGAGCGATGCGCACGTGCCTGCCCGTCGGAAGGCTGGGAGCATGAAGAAATCGCATCGCGCCACGACTGTCGTCCTCCTCACCGCCTCCCTCGCCGTGGGGGCGACCGGGTGCTCGGCGGCGGACGGGATCGACGGGCTCCTCGGCGGGTTCTCGACCGCGACGTATGACGATCGTGCGGCGATGCTCGCGTCTGACCGTGACGTGCCCGCGTGGGTGCCGACGGATGCCTCCGAGATCACGTCCCGCATCTCGACGAGGGACGGTGCCGCGGATGCCGTCATCCAGCTGGACAGTCCGTCACCGCTCGACGAGGCGCTGTGCCGTGAAGTCGAGCGTCGATCGGCGCCGAGCTGGACGTTCGAGGCGAGCCCCTCCGCATACGACGCCGACGAGGTCTGGGCGTGCGGCGACTGGTCGGTGATCCCCTCGGGCGACGGGTGGTTCGGCTGGACGCCGAACTCCTCCGAGGAGCGCGCCGACGCGACAGGGGAATGACCCCTGGCGGGGATTCGCCGCACTCCGCGTCACGGACGTGCCCGCCCTCGTCGCCCGCCTGGAGAGCGCAGGCATCGCGGTCGATCAGCGTGACGAGTGGCGCACCGAGCAGCTCAGGCGTCGATGACGCGGACCTGCTGCGCGATCGCGTTCCGTGCGCGTCCCTCCGGCGCGTCGGTCACAACGGCGCTCACCGCGTCGAGGGGGAGCACGAGGAAAGGCGATGCGACGCCGATCTTCTCGGAGCTCGCGAGCACGTAGGTCTCTGCGCTGCGCTGCGCGAAGGTCCGCTTGACGACGGCCTCGTCGGAGTCGCCCGTCGTGAGGCCGAACTCCGGGTGCACCCCTGTCACTCCCAGAAGGAAGAGATCGGCGTTGACGCGGAGCGCCGCCTCGACGGTGGCGGCGCCGGTCGCCACGACGGAGTGACGGAAGATGCGTCCTCCGATGAGCACCGTCTCGATGTTCGGCTTGCCGAGGAGCTCGACGGCGACCGTCGGGCTGTGCGTGACGACGGTCGCGACGACGTCCTGCGGCAGCTCCCGCGCCACCTGCAGCGCGGTCGTGCCGCCGTCGAGCACGACGGTCATCCCCGGCTGCACGAGTCGTGCGGCCGTCGCCGCGACACGCGCTTTGCCCGAGGTGTTGAGAGTGGCGCGCTCGTCGTAGGTCGCCTGCGCGACGGGCAGGGGAAGAGCTCCGCCGTACACGCGTCGGCAGAGGCCCGCGGCGGCGAGTTCCCGCAGGTCGCGCCGAATCGTGTCCTCCGACACGCCGAGCGTCACCGCCGCGTCCTTGGCCAGCACCTTGCCGTCCGCCGCGAGGGTGGCGAGGAGTCGCTCCTGACGCTCTGCTGTGAATGATCGCTCTTGTTCCTGCACGTTTACATCCTAGCAAGGTCTGCTAACGTGCAGAAACATGCAGAAACCGATGCTTGTTCTCATCGCCGGCCCCTATCGATCCGGCACGGGTGACGACCCGGCCCTGATGTCCGCCAACCTTCGCGCGCTCGAGACCGCCGCGTGGCCGATCTTCCAGAAGGGACACGTCCCGATGATCGGGGAGTGGGTCGCCCTGCCCGTGCTCGACAGCGCGGGGAGCGGCGTCTTCGAACCGCTCTCCGACGAGGTCATGTACCCGACGGCGCATCGACTGCTCCAGCACTGCGACGCCGTCCTTCGCCTTCCGGGGGCGTCGAAGGGAGCGGACCAGGACGTGGCCATCGCGCGAGAACGCGGCATCCCCGTCTATTTCTCCATCGACGAGGTGCCCACGCTGGTCCAGCCCCTCACCATCTGATCGTGCAGAACCGGCAGAGGTCCGGAAGTGCATCGATTTGTGGTCGGCTCGCGTCCCGTGATGGTGTGAACCGGTGAGACGCCCCATCGCGCCCCCGAGCGACGCCGAGCCCGACCGCACCCCCGATGCCCGGCCCCGCCGCCGGCGCCGCCGCCGTCTCGTCGGCTGGATCAGCCTGATCGTCGTCGCGCTCCTCGTGGGGATCGGCGTCGTCGCCGTCGCACAGCTCCAGGGCAACATCACCACGGCGCCGCTGCGCTCGGGCACCGACGACGAGCCCGAGCTCGCGGTCGGCGACCTCAACATCCTGCTGCTCGGCTCCGATTCACGTGACCTCGCCGACTCGGGCTTCGGCGAGGACGAGGGGGGCGAGCGGGCGGACGCGATGGTGCTCGCCCACATCTCCAGCGACAGCACCCGGATCGACGCCGTGCAGCTGCCGCGCGACACCCTCATCGACCTCCCCGAGTGCGAGGACACGGGTCGAGGGTCGTTCCCCGGCGGCCGGGGGATGCTTAACTCCGCGCTCGAGTACGGCCCCGCCTGCTCCGTCGCCGCGGTGGAGAAGCTGTCCGGGGTGACGATCGATCACTTCGTGCAGATGGACTTCGAGGGATTCATCGGCATGGTCGACGCGATGGGCGGTATCGACGTCTGCCTCCCGGAAGCACTGTCCGACGGACACGCCCGTCTCGATCTCCCCGCCGGGGAGCAGTCGATCAACGGTTTCGAGGCCCTGGCGCTCGCCCGCACGCGGCACGCGCTCGCCGAGGAGAGCGACATCGCGCGCCTCGGTCACCAGCAGATGGTGCTCTCGGCCATCGTGCAGAAGGCGACGAAGTCCGACGTGCTCGTGCGCCCCGACCGCCTGTACGCGTTCCTCGACGCCGTCACCTCGTCGATGACCGTCGACCCCGGCCTCGGCGGCCTCACCGACCTGGCGGGCCTCGCCGCGCGCGTGGCGCACGTGCCGATGAGCAGCGTGACGTTCCTGACCATGCCGACCGTCGAGGCGCCTGAGAACCGCAACCGTGTCGTGCCCACGGCAGACGCCACGGTGATCTTCCGTGCGCTGGCCGACGACGTGCCGATCACCCTCTCGACCGGGGACGAGGCCGAGCCCGACCCCACCGACCGGTCCGCCCCGATCCGCATCTTCAACGGAGCGGGTGTGGCGGGTCTCGCATCTCGCGTCGGGGAGGATGCCACGGCCTTCGGATACTCCGTCGCCGGCCTCGCGAACGCCGAGGCGACCGACTCGACCGCCGTCATCGCCGCCGACACCCCGGCTGCCCAGGCGACGGCACAGGCGCTCGCCGCGGAACTCGGCATCGATGTGACGATCGAGGTCGGCGAGGTCGACGGCGTGCATCTCGTTCTCGGAGCCGACTACGAAGAGCTCACATCGACTCCGCGGGCGACACCTGCTCCGCAGCGCCCGGTGGATGCCGTGAACCGCAGCGCCGACACCGACCTCTGCGCCGCCTGACTCTTCGAGTGCCTGCCGGACTCAGTCGCGGACGAGCCGGCCCTCGTCGGTGAGGCGCATCGAGCGGCCCTCGGCGACGGCCTCCGCGCACGAGGTGAGATCGAGACCGGAGATCGAGGCACCGTTGCCGAGGGCGTCGACCTCGCGCTGCAGTGCGTCGCGCACCTCGGCGCTCGGGTGCCCGCACATGTCGGTCGACACCTTGTCGACGACGGCCTGCAACTCCCGGATCTGGGCGTGCACATCGCGCCCGGCATCGTGGTGGGTGTCAGAACTCATGACGAGAGAGTAGCGACCCGGGCGGACATCGCTCCACGTCTTGCCTGATTCCGCGGACACCGCTAGAGGCGCGCCGCCCGTGGTCGTTCGTCAGAAGCCCTCGGGCAACCGGGGAGTGTAGGCCGCGTCGAGCGCCTGGAGCTCGGACTCCTCCAATCGGAGGTCGGCCGCGGCGACGGCATCCTCGATGTGCGATGGCCTGGTCGCTCCGACGATCGGAGCCGTCACCGCGCGCTGCTGCGCCACCCACGCCAGGGCGATCTGCGCTCGCGAGACGCCCCGCTCCGCGGCGACGCGCGCGACCGCGTCGACGATGGCTCTGTTCGAGTCCTCCTCGCGACGGTAGAGGGTCTTGCCGAACGCGTCGGAGCCGGTGCGTGCCGTGGTCTCGTCCCAGTCGCGCGTCAGGCGGCCGCGTGCCAGCGGCGACCACGGGAGCACACCCACGCCCGAGTCCAGGCAGTAGGGATGCATCTCCCGCTCCTCCTCCCGCTGCAGGAGGTTGTACTGGTCCTGCATCGAGACGAACGGGGTCCACCCGTTCCGCGCGGCCACGTGCTGAGCCTTGGCGAACTGCCAGGTCCACATCGAGGACGCCCCGATGTAGCGCGCCTTCCCCGACCGCACGACATCGTGCAGCGCCTCCATCGTCTCCTCGATGGGCGTCTCGGGGTCCCAGCGGTGGATCTGATACAGATCGACGTGGTCCGTGCCGAGGCGCGTCAGGCTCGCGTCGATCGCCGACAGGATGTGAGCGCGGCTGAGCCCCGCCTGGTTCGCACCCGGCCCCATGCGTCCGTGCACCTTCGTGGCGATGACGACCTCATCCCGACGTGCCAGCTCTGCGAGAGCGCGGCCGACGAACTCCTCACTCGTCCCATCGGAATAGACGTCCGCCGTGTCGAAGGTCGTGATCCCCGCCTCCAGCGCCTGCGCGATGAGCGCGCGGCTGGCGTCCTCGTCGAGGGTCCACCCGTGCGCTCCGCGATCGGAGACGCCGAAGCTCATGCATCCCAGCACGATCCTCGAGATCCTCAGGCCCGAGCTTCCCAGCCTCACGTCGTCATCCGCACGCAGCATCTGCATCTCCTCTCCGCGCCGTGAGTCGATGCTCTCACGCCGACGGGCGCGATGATCCCCGACCCGGGCCCGGCTGTCAACCGGCGTGCGCGCGGGGCGGTTCGGGGGCGACGATGGACCCGACAGCACACCCGAACGAAGGAGAGCACGATGTCGAACGTCGACGCATTCGCGAACAGCCTGGAGCCCGAGCTTCCCGGACTCGCTCCCTCCGAGCCTCGGGACGGAAGCTTCCCGACGTCCACCCAGCAGCCCGATACGCAGGGCGACGACCCGCTCGAGGCCGAGATCGGCGAGGACGGCCAGGGAGACCTCGCGCCCGAGGACGAAGGCGCCGCCCACAGCGGCGACGCGCCGCGTGACCTGAGGGACGGCACGGAGTGAGAGCCTCAGACGGCCGCGACGACGTCGAGGCCGCTGCCGACGCTCCCGCCGAAGACCCGATCGCTGAGCACCTCGCCGAGCGCACCGGGGGCGACCCCGACCTCGTGCAGGACATCCCCGCGGGGCACGGCGGAGCGGATTCCGGCGCCTCCGAGGTCGTGCAGGTCGACCCGGATTCCGGTGCGGCCATCGCCGACGAGTCGGTCCACAACGACGAGCCGGGCATCGGCACCCGCCGCTCGGGCGAGTAGGTCGACGCAGATCGACGGGCCCGGTGATCCTCGGGAGATGGATCGCCGGGCTCCTTTCCTGTCCGTGTCTCGCCGTCGGTCAGTGAGAGCCGACGCGGCGGGCGAGCGCACCGAGCGCCCGGTCGACGGCGGCGTAGACGAATCCGACGGCGATCAGAGCGATCGACAGGGCCACGATCCATTGCGCGACGCCTCCGACGCCCAATGCGTCGACGTCCATGAAGGGATACGGATAGCGGGACCCCGGCGTGAACTCCCCGCCGAGGGCGCCGTAGAGAAACGCCCAGGCGAGGTACGCATAGGGGATGAGCGTCCACAGCAGAGGGTCCACCCAGCGGAACGATCCCTTCGGCACGAACAGCAGCCAGTCGAGGATCACGAGCACCGGCGTCACGACGTGGATGAGGTTGTCGGTGAGCGAGAAGACGTCGGTGTCGCCGGCATCGAACCTCGTGGGCACCAGCACGATCAGGTAGATGAGCATCGTGACGGTGATGGCCATCATCACCGCGCCGCTCCATCGGGCGCTCGGCGTCGAGGTGCCCCCGGCTCCGTCACGACGCAGATCGCCTGCGGTGCGGGCCACGAGCATCAGCATCCACACGAGGCAGATGAGATTGCTGACCATCGTGTAGAACAGCAGACTCGACCACGACGGCACACCGCTGAAGACATCGGCATTGCGCAGGACACCGGTGAGGATCACCGCTGCGGCGACGATCCGGTAGACCAGGGCGACGGGCCGGAGGCCGAGCGCCGCATCCCGCAGGAGTCGGATACCGGCCGGATGAGCGGTTCGGGCGGGGCCCGGGGTCGTGGGGGCGACGATCTCAGGCATCCTTCGAGGCTACGCGTTCGCGCGGGTCGAGGAGTGCGATCGCCGGGCGATGTTCATAACCCGGATCGTCAGCGACGGACAGGATCGGAGTCACCGGCGAGGAACCGCTCGAGCTCGCGCCGGGTGGGTGCGGCCTCCCAGTCGCCGGGGACGAGGCAGGCCATGGCGCCGCACGCGTTTCCGCGCCGCAGCACCTCCTCCGTGTCGAGCCCCTCCAGCAGGCCGCTGAGGAACCCGGCGACGAACGCATCGCCCGCGCCGACCGTGTCGACGGGCGAGATCGGGAAGCCCCCCGAATCGACGACGGACTCCTCGGTGATGACGGTCGCTCCGTCCGCACCCCGCTTCACCACGGTGGTCGCGCAGCCCGCTTCCCGCAGGCGGTGCGCTGCCTCCGCCGGCGTCGATCCGGGATACAGCACGGCGAACTCCTCCTCGCCGCCGAACACGATGTCGGCCCGTTCGGCGATGTCCCGCAGGATCGGGCCCGCGTCGGAGCGGGGATCCAGCGCCGACCGGTAGTTGATGTCGACGCTCACGCCGGCCCCCGATGCCCGGGCCCGGTCGACCGCCGCGTGGACCGTCGCACGTGCCGTGTCGGACAGGAGAGGCGTGATACCGGTGACATGCAGCAGTGCCGCATGCTCGACCCACCCGTCGGGGAGATCGTCCGGACGCAGGCGTGACCCGGCGGAACCCGCACGGTAGTAATGGACGGCGCTGGAGGCGACGGACGGACGCTCCTTGACCATGAGGCCGGTCGGGGCGTCGGAGTCGACGACAGCGCGCACGTCGACGCCGTCGCCGCGGATCTCTCGCACGACGCGCTCGCCGAGCGAGTCGTCGCCGACCCGCCCGAGCCACGACACCGCGACGCCGAGGCGGGCGAGTCCGATCGCGACGTTGCTCTCCGCGCCGCCGATGCCGAGGGTCAGAGCTCCCGCATGTCGCAGCGAGCCGATGTCGTCGGAACGGACGAGGGCCATCGTCTCGCCGAGGGTCACGACCGACGGGCCGGTCACGCGCCGCTCCGGGAGCACACCGCGACGAAGGCGCGCGCGCGGTCGGCCAGGGCGCCGAGATCGCCGCCTGCGAACGCATCGCCGAGCAGGGGGCCGCCTACGCTCACGGCGACGGCGCCCGCGGCCAGCCACGCCTCCGCGCCGGCGAGGTCGACGCCGCCGGACGGCACGGCGACGAGGTCGGGGAACGGACCGCGCAGGTCCTTGAGATACCCCGGGCCCACCTGACCGGCGGGGAAGATCTTGACCGCGGAGGCGCCGGCGGACCACGAGGCGAACAGCTCGGTGGGGGTCAGTCCGCCCGGAACGATCGGCACCCCGGCATCCGTGGCCTGGGCCACGAAGGCCGCCGAGGTGATCGGAGTGACGAGATAGCGCGCTCCGACGTCGACGGCACGGGAGAGGTCGTCGAGGGTCGTCACGGTCCCGATGCCCAGGTCCAGATCGTCGCCGAAGCGCTCGACGAGACGGGGGAAGCGGTCGAACGTGCCGGGCGTCGTGAGCGTCAGCTCGACACTGCGGATGCCGGCCTCGACGAGCGTCTCGAGCACCGCGTCGTAGTCCTCTGCGCGCCGCGCCCTCGCCACGACGACGAGACGCGCACCCGCCGTGCGCTCCGGCAGGGCGACGCGACGGACCTCACCAGTCATGGACGGTCCCGTCGAGGAGGCGGTTCACCGGCAGGTACGCCTTCGTGTACTCGTGGCCGGCGGCGGCATCCTCGTCGAGCTCCACGCCGAGGCCGGGCTGCTCGCCCGGGTGCAGGAAGCCCTTGTCGAAGGTGAACGACGTCCGGAAGACCTCCAGCGTCTGCTCGTTGTGCGGCATGTATTCCTGGATGCCGAAGTTGTGGATCGCGAGATCCAGGTGCAGGGCAGCCGCCATTCCGACGGGCGAGATGTCGGTCGGACCGTGGATGCCGGAGCGGATGCCGTAGATCGCGGCGAAGTCGAGGAGCTTCTTCATCGCCGTGATCCCGCCGGTGTGGGTGACGGCGGATCGGACGTAATCGATCAGGCGCTCGGTGATGAGCGTCTGGTAGTCGTACACGGTGTTGAACACCTCGCCGATCGCGAGCGGGGTCGTGGAGTGCTGGCGGATGAGGCGCAGCG
>JAAIGE0100589254.1_pt1 | contig 17334 bp, 14 predicted proteins | sample 6487951 | NCBI WGS metagenome assembly JAAIGE01 (sample SAMN13974128, study PRJNA590717) | phyllosphere metagenome | biome: tomato field; feature: multiple bacterial spot infested tomato fields; material: tomato leaves; isolation source: leaves from tomato fields | host: Solanum lycopersicum ... | reverse complement strand
CTGCGCACGCTGCGCCGCAAGCTGGCCGAAGAACACGCGGTGCCGCCTTACGTCATTTTCCCGGATTCGACTCTGCTGGAAATGCTGCGCAGCAAGCCCGGTTCAATGGCCGAAATGGCCCGCGTCGGCGGTGTCGGCGCGCGCAAGCTGGAACGTTACGGCGAGGCGTTTCTGGAAGTGCTCAGCGGCAAGGCCGAAGCGCCCCGAGTGGTCACTGACCTGCGTCACGAGCTGATCAGTCTGGCGCACTCCGGCATGACCCCGGCACAGATTGCCGGCCAGTTGCAGTGCTCGGAAAAGAATGTCTACACCCTGCTCGCCGAAGCCATCGGCAAGCAGCAACTGTCCGTTGAACAGGCGCTGGATCTGCCCGAAGACCTGCTGGGCGAAATCCAGGATGCGTTTCTCGACGGAGAAGGCGAACTGCCTCCGGTTTCTTCAGTGATCGAACAATTCACTGGGCGTGTTCCTGAAGGTGTGCTGTATTGCGTGCGCGCCGCCCTGCAATCCGAGTTCGAGATGTAGGAACCTGCGACGAGACGCCACGGTCGGGCGCTTGCCTGTTTGCAAGGAGCATGCTTAGCTCGCTAATAGTTAGATTTGATCACGAGTGCTCTATGCCATTGACTGATGAACATCGTTTCGGGATGCAACTCGCACAGATTTCCCGAGGCTGGCGGGCCGAACTGGATCGTCGTCTCGCAGGTCTGGGGCTGTCTCAGGCCCGGTGGCTGGTGTTGCTGCATCTTGCCCGCTTCGGTGAGGCACCTACCCAGCGTGAACTGGCCCAGAGCGTCGGCGTCGAGGGTCCGACCCTCGCACGATTGCTCGACAGCCTTGAAGGCCAGGGGCTGGTGCAGCGTCAGGCGGTGCTTGAGGATCGCCGGGCGAAGAAAATCGTACTCTGCGACACCGCCCTGCCATTGATCGAACAGATCGAAACCATCGCCAACGTGTTGCGGATCGAACTCTTCGAGGGCGTTGATGAGGAAGACCTGCGGGTGTGCGTACGCGTGCACTCGCGAATTCTGGCCAATCTCGAAAGATCCTGAGACGAGGCTGCGAGTTCTCCCCCATACTCTTGCAACGGATAGTGAAGTTCATCGGGACAGGTGAGAGGCCTGCTGTGGTTTCCATAAGGGTTAGCATGCTGAAGAGTTCTCAGGCGAGTACGGGTTGCTCCGTCGGTCACGGTTTTTACGCACGCGTGATGGCGGCGTCTGTCGTGGCTTCGACACTGGTGTATTCATCGCTGGCATCAGCGTTGGGGCTGGGCGAAATAACCCTGCATTCGGCGCTCAACCAGCCATTGAATGCCGAAATTACGCTGCTGGAAACCGAAGGTCTGAGCCCCGACGATGTGGTGGCCAGGCTGGCCTCGCCGGAGGCGTTTGCCAAGGCGGGCGTCGAGCGCGTGTTCTTTCTCAACGATCTGCGTTTCACCCCTGTGCTGAATGGCGGGCGCGGCGTGATCCGGGTGGTTTCGCACAAGCCGGTCACCGAACCTTACCTGAGCTTCCTTGTGCAGTTGTCCCGCCCTAATGGCGATCTGCTGCACGAATACACGGTCCTGCTTGATCCCGCCACGTCGCCCGAGGGCGTCGCGGCAACCCGCAGTCGTAACACACAGCGCACTGCACAGTCGGCGGCAACTGAATCACGCATGCCGGTTGCGCCGCCGGCCGCTGTTCAGGGCAAATACTACAAGGTCGTCAGCGGCGACACCCTCAACGCCATTGCTGCGCGCGTTCAAGGCCAGGGCAGCAAGGTTTCGACCTCTCAGATGGCCGATGGCATTCGGCTTCTCAATCCTCAGGTGTTCGCCCAGGGAGCAGGTTTGAAACCTGGACAGGACCTCCTGCTGCCTGATTCGGCCGTGCAGCCCACGGCCAGCCCTTCGGTAGCAAGTCCCGCAGCGCCAGCGGTGCAACCTGCCGAAGTCCGGGAGGCAGCCGAACAGATGGCGACCGCAGCCATCGAAACCCAGCAATTGACCCGGGCGCTCGAAGAACTCAAGGCACAGACCGCAGATCTTCAGGATCAGTTGGTTGGCAAGGACAAGCAGATCACAGCGCTTCGCACCGACCTCGCTCAGGCTCAGTCCGCCACGAGCACAGCGGCCACACCGTCGCCCGCAGTCTTGCCTGTTCAACAGCCAGTTGTGGCAGCGGCTCCCAGCGAACCCTTCGTCAGTATTCCGGTCCTGTTGGCCGGGCTGCTGATCGTCCTGCTGCTTCTGGCATTTGCCTACACCAGAAGACGGCAGCAACGTAGTCAGAGCGTGACACCTGCCGTAACGCCGGACGATTCCCTGATCAAACCCGCTCAGGCTGCGGTGCTTCCCGTGTTCGAAGTGCCTGCGGTCGCGCCAGCAGTCGCACCCGTCGTGGCCAAATCGTCGTCATCACAACGCATGGCTGGCGCAGCGCCCGATGCACTGGACGGCGTCAGTATCTATATTGCCTACGGGCGTTTCAGTGAAGCGATTGGCATCCTGCGCAGTGCGCTTGAAAAACAGCCGGATCGCGAAGACATTCGCATCAGGTTGCTCGAATTGCTGGCCGAGCAGGGCGACAGTGCCGGGTTTGCTGCCGAGGAACGTTCCGCCCTGCATCACGGTGTGACCCCGCAAGCCATTCAGGATATTCGTGAGCGTTACCCGCAGCTCAAGGCCCGTGAGGCGCTCGCTGCATCGACGGTGTTGCCCGCCGCCGCTGTCGGGGCCGTTTCGCTGGCCAAGAGCGCTTCCGAGTCGAAAGACGAAGATGTGCCTGATCCTGTTTCAGAACAGGAACAGCCCGCCATTACGCAACTGGACGAAACCACCGCAGCAGCGCTGAATCCTGAACCGTCAGACGAGTTCCAGTTGAACCTGGACGAGCTGTCGATGGATGCTGACTGGGACCTGGTCGATCCGTTCGATGCGCCGCCTGCTCGCACCAAGCCTGTCGTTCAACCTGAGGTAGACCCTGGATTTTCATCGGATCTGAATCAATTGCCCGAAGTGTTCGAGCTGTCCGACGAGCAATTTCTCAGCGACTTCTCCGAGTCGGATGCAGTCGAGCCCATCGAAGTGATTCCGCCATCGGCTGTCGACGATTTGAGCGATGACTTCCTCGACAGCTTCATGAGCGACGATTCTGACTTCGACCTGCTGGACCTCGATGAACCGCCCTTGAGCCAGATCAATCAGGCTCAAGTGTTGATCGACGACGGGGATATCGAGTCGGCCCGTGAAATCCTGTTGCAGGTGATCGCCGAGTCTGACGAAGAACATCAGCGTCTGGCGCGGGAACTGTTGGCAGGGATCAGTTGAGAGACGTCGTTGCGCTTTACGCTCGACGTTAGGTCCCTGATCGTGTCAACGCGCAGCGTTGGCACGATCAATATGGGCTCGCGACTGTGAAGCCTGCGTCACAGCACTGAGTCGCTCAGTGCTTGCTGCCTTGAGTCGACATTGCCAGCAGCTGCTTCTCCTGATTCCAGTCGAACGGCTCATCGTTCTGCTCGGCTTCATACCGGCGTTCTTCGAGCGCCTGATACAGGTCGATTTCATCGTCCGGCATGAAATGCAGACAGTCACCTGCGAAGAACCACAGAAGGTCGCGCGGCACCAGATGGGCGATTTGCGGGTAGCGCTGGATCACCTGACACAGAATGTCCTGGCCCAGATACTGGCTTTCGATAGGGTCTTGCGGCAATTGCTCGACCAGTTCGTCGAAGCGCTCCATGAATAATGCATGGCTTTCTTCGGGAACCTGCTCGGCCTCGCCCAGCGCGACCAGAATACTGCGCAGGTGCGCAAGCAGACCGAGGTGGTGGTCGAGAGTGGCGTCGGCCATGATGTAATCCTCAAATGCAAAAACAGGCGCGAGAGTATAAAGCTCTGCGCGCCTGTTTTGTGGATCAACTGACCTGCGAGGGTCAGGTGGGGTCAATCAGCGAATCTTGCCCGCTGTATGCGTCAGCTCTTCCTTGTCGAAATCATCCACGTCGATCACCTTGCGACGCGCCGCCTCGGCGGTTTTCAGCGTCTGCGCCTCGTCAGCCTGCAGCACGCCGACACGCAACGCAGCATCGATGAGTGGCTCGCCGGCTTCTGGCAGCACCTGCCCACCTTTGACGGCAACCTGGAGCTTCTTGTGCAGCGGATACGCGGCACTCAGCAGATCGCTGGCGTGTTGCAGCGCGCCAACCGGATCTTCGGCCGATTGTGGGCGGTAGCAGCCTGCAAGCAACTCTTCCAGCGTCGGATCACCCTTGGCGCGCCCCAGCACCTGAGCCACTTCGGCATCAAGCTTGTCGGACGGACCTTTGTGACGACGGCCGAACGGGAAGACGATGACCCGCAGCAGACCGCCGAGAATGCGGTTCGGGAAGTTGCTGAGGATTTCATCCATCGCCCGTTCCGAATGCCCCAGGCTTTCTTCCATGGCCCAGCGGAACAACGGGCTCATGTGATCCGGCGAACCCAGGTCGTGGTAACGCTTGAGGGACGCGGAAGCCAGATACAGATGGCTGAGCACGTCACCCAGACGGGCCGACAGTCGCTCGCGACGTTTCAGTTCGCCACCCAGCAGCATCATGCTCAGGTCCGCCAGCATGGCGAACGCCGCGGCCTGACGATTCAGCGCTCTGAAGTAGCCTTGGCTCAGACTGTCGCCCGGCGCGCGCTCGAAATGCCCAAAGCCCAGGTTCAGAATCAATGTGCTGGCTGCGTTGCTCACCGCAAAGCCGATATGCTTGAGCAGCAGGCTGTCGAACTCGAGCATTGCGTTGTCGTGGTCTGTGCGCCCGGCCAGTGCCATCTCCTTGAGCACGAACGGATGGCAGCGAATCGCGCCCTGGCCGAAAATCATCAGGTTCCGCGACAGAATGTTTGCCCCTTCGACCGTAATGAAGATGGGAGCGCCTTGCCAGTTGCGGCCCAGGTAGTTGTTCGGGCCCATGATGATGCCCTTGCCGCCATGCACATCCATGGCGTGGCCGATGCATACACGGCCGCGCTCGGTCAGGTGGTATTTGAGGATGGCCGACAGAACCGATGGCTTTTCGCCCAGATCCACGGCATTGGCGGTCAGCATCCGCGCACTGTCCATCAGCCAGGCGTTGCCACCGATGCGCGCGAGTGCTTCCTGAATACCTTCGAATGCCGACAGCGGCACGTTGAACTGCTCGCGCACCCTGGCGTACTGACCTGTCACCAGACTGGTGTATTTGGCCGCGCCGGTGCCCACGGCGGGTAGCGAGATCGAGCGACCCACCGACAGGCAGTTCATCAGCATCATCCAGCCCTTGCCCAGCATGGGCTGACCACCAATCAGATAGCTCAGCGGGATGAACACGTCCTTGCCGGAGTTGGGGCCGTTCATGAACGCAGCGCCCAGTGGCACGTGACGACGACCGATCTCGACGCCCGGTGTGTCAGTCGGAATCAGCGCCAGGCTGATGCCCAGGTCTTCTTCCTCGCCCAACAGGTGCTCAGGGTCGTAGGCCTTGAACGCGAGACCGAGCAGCGTGGCAACCGGACCCAGTGTGATGTAGCGCTTTTCCCAGGTCAGACGCAGGCCGATCACTTCTTCGCCTTGCCAGTCGCCCTTGCAGATAATACCGGTGTCCGGCATCGCGCCAGCATCGGAGCCCGCCAGCGGGCCGGTCAGTGCGAAGCAAGGGATGTCGTCGCCACGCGCCAGACGGGGCAGGTAGTGGTTGCGCTGTTCGTCGGTGCCGTAATGAAGCAACAGTTCCGCAGGACCGAGGGAGTTGGGGACCATCACGGTCGAGGCCAGGTCACCGCTGCGGGTCGCCAGCTTCATGGCGATCTGCGAATGGGCGTAAGCGGAGAAACCCTTGCCGCCGAATTCTTTAGGAATAATCAACGCGAAGAAGCCGTGCTGCTTGATGTGCTCCCAGGCTTGCGGCGGAAGGTCCATGGCCTGCCCGATTTCCCAGTCACTGACCATGGCGCACAACGCTTCGGTCGGGCCGTCGATAAATGCCTGTTCTTCTTCGGTCAGTTGGACTTTCGGATAGGCCAGCAATTTGTCCCAGTCGGGACGTCCGCTGAACAGCTCACCGTCCCACCAGACAGTCCCGGCATCGATGGCGTCACGCTCGGTCTCGGACATCGGTGGCAGGACTTTCCTGAACCAATTGAACATCGGCGCCGTGAAATGTTTGCGGCGCAGATCCGGCAGGATCATCGGTATGAAGATCGCCAGCCACAATATCCAGAAAATCGTCAACAGCCAGCCGGGTGCATGGCTGAAAATGCCCATCGCCAGCAGGTAGACCGCGACTGCGCCCAGTGCAGGAAGCGGGTCGGTACGTCGATGGGCCAGCCAGGCAATGCCCACGACCAGCACAACAATCCACAACAGCAGCATACGTATTCCTCCGTGATGAACGCCGCTCTGGCAGCGATCAAGAACTGGTCGCCAGGCAGTGGTGGGGCGACATCGATAGTGACCCTGTCCCGACAAGGAAGTTGCCGGCGGATCGGGTAGACTGAGTAGTCAGTTTTTCACAGCCACTGCGAGGGGAACGCAATGCTCACGATATGGGGACGGAAGAATTCAAGCAATGTGCGCAAGGCGCTCTGGATTGCCGAGGAAGTCGGGGTTCCCTACGAAACCCGGGATGCCGGCGGCGCGTTCGGGCTGGTCAACGAGGCGGCATACCGCAGCAAGAACCCCAACGGCCGTATCCCCATGATTGAAGACGGCGATTTCGTGCTCTGGGAATCCAATGCCATCGTGCGTTACCTTGCAGCCCGTCACGCGCCGGATTCCGACCTGTATCCCTCCGATCTGCAAACCAGAGCGCAAGCGGACAAATGGATGGACTGGACCACTTCAACCATTGCGACGCCCTTTATCCCGGTATTCTGGGGCGTGTTGCGCACGTCGGCTGACAAGCAGGACTGGAACGCCATCAACGAAGGCATCACTCACCTGCACAGCCTGTTGCTGGTCGCAGACGAGGCCTTGTCCCGCCAGCCCTACCTGTCGGGTGAGGCGTTCGGCATGGGCGACATTCCGCTGGGCTGCTTTGCCTACGCATGGTTTGAAATGCCGATTGAACGTCCGCCGCTGCCTCACCTCCAAGCCTGGTATGAACGCCTCAAGACGCGTCCAGCGTACCGCAAGGCGGTGATGAGTCCGTTGACCTGATCGCCAGCTTTTCACGGCGCTTCGATATTTACTATTAACAAATGTGTCTGTACTTGAACGACCCGGCCAAGCACCATTGCGTGATCGGGTGTCAGTGACGCGCACAGCGGCTTTCAGCCCACCCCATTCTTTCTATTCTGATTTGGTACTTTTCCCGATATGTCTTCTGCTCTGTCCATCCGGCAGCTAACCAAAACCTACGGCAACGGTTTCCAGGCCCTGAGTGGTATCGACCTGGATGTCGCCGAAGGTGATTTCTTCGCCTTGCTCGGCCCCAACGGCGCGGGCAAATCCACCACCATCGGCATCATCTCGACGCTGGTCAACAAGACCAGCGGTACGGTGAACATCTTCGGCCATGACCTGGACCGCGAGCCTGCTGCGCTCAAACGCTCCATCGGTGTCGTGCCGCAGGAATTCAACTTCAATCAGTTCGAGAAAACCTTCGACATCGTCGTTACCCAGGCCGGTTACTACGGCATTCCGGCGAAGATCGCGAAGGAACGCGCCGAACAGTACCTGACCCAACTGGGCCTGTGGGACAAGCGCGACGTGCCTTCCCGTTCGCTGTCCGGCGGCATGAAGCGTCGTCTGATGATCGCCCGTGCGCTGATTCACGAGCCGCGCCTGCTGATTCTCGACGAGCCGACCGCAGGTGTGGACATTGAATTGCGCCGTTCCATGTGGACGTTCCTGACCGAACTGAACCGCAAGGGCATCACCATCATTCTGACCACGCACTATCTGGAAGAGGCCGAACAGTTGTGCCGCAACATAGGCATCATCGACCACGGCACGATTGTGCAGAACACCAGCATGAAGCAACTGCTCAGCACCCTGACCGTCGAGACGTTCCTGCTCGACCTCAAGGCAACCTGGCAGACCGCGCCGCAACTGCCCGGTTTCCCCAGCCGTCTGCTTGATAGCCATACACTGGAAGTGCAGGTCGACAAGAACGTGGGCATCACCGCGCTGTTCAGCCAACTGGCTGCACAAAATATAGAAGTGCTGAGCCTGCGCAATAAATCCAATCGCCTTGAGGAGTTGTTCGTGTCCCTGGTGGAAAAAAACCTGGCGAAGGTGGCGCTATGACTGCCGAGACTGGCGAGCTGCGTCCCAATCTGGTCGCCCTCAAAACCATCGTTTTTCGTGAAGTCCATCGTTTCATGCGCATCTGGCCGCAGACCCTGCTGCCGCCTGCCATCACCATGGTCCTGTACTTTGTCATCTTCGGTAACCTGATCGGTCGCCAGATCGGTGACATGGGCGGCTTCACCTACATGCAGTACATCGTGCCCGGACTGATCATGATGTCGGTGATCACCAACTCCTATGGCAACGTGGTCTCGAGCTTCTTCGGTGCCAAGTTCCAGCACTCGATCGAAGAATTGATGGTGTCGCCCGTATCACCGCACACTATTCTGGTGGGCTACACACTGGGCGGCGTGCTGCGTGGCCTGATGGTTGGCTTCATCGTGACCATGCTGTCGATGTTCTTCACCGACCTGCAGGTCCATCACCTCGGCGTGACCATCGTGGTTGTCGTACTGACCGCAACGATCTTCTCGCTACTGGGCTTCATCAATGCCGTTTTCGCACGCAACTTCGACGATATCTCGATTATCCCGACCTTTGTGCTGACCCCGTTGACCTACCTCGGTGGCGTGTTCTACTCAATCAACCTGTTGCCGCCTTTCTGGCAGACCGTGTCGCTGGCCAACCCGGTCCTGCACATGGTCAACGCGTTTCGCTACGGCATTCTGGGTGTTTCCGACATCAAGATCAGCATCGCCCTGGCGTTCATGATCGTCGCCACGTTCGTGCTGTATTTCGGTTGCGCACGGTTGCTGGTGAGTGGGCGTGGTATGCGTCAGTAACATTTCCAACATTGGCCCGCCACACGGCGGGCTGATGAGTCCGCAAGACTGCCTTTTCAAATTCTGAAACACACCTCCAGCCCACACATCTTCGCTTGCGCCCATCCTTGAAGCTTTCCGCTTCGAGTACTCCCCATGCGCACAGGGATGATCGCGCTTGCGCTTGGCCTGTTGGCCCTGCGTTTTCTGCCGGCCTTGCCCGGTACCTGGCTGTTGCTGTTGATGCCTGTCGTGGCGTTGATGCTGTTGCCGTTTCGCACCTATCCGCTGGCATTCTTTCTGTTCGGCTTCACTTGGGCTTGCGTCTCGGCGCAGATGGCACTGGATGACCGGTTGCTGCCCCGGCTCGACGGTCAGACGCTGTGGCTGCAAGGCAAAGTGGTCGGGTTGCCGAGTAGCGCCGAAGGCGTTGTGCGTTTCGAGCTCGCGGATGGCCTATCACGTCGGGCGAAGCTGCCCAGGCTGATGCGCATCGCCTGGTACGGCGGTCCTGAGGTGCGCAGCGGTGAGCGCTGGCGACTGGCGGTGAAGCTCAAGCGTCCGGGCGGGCTGGTCAATCCCGAAGCGTTTGATTATGAAGCCTGGTTATTGGCTCAGCGTATCGGCGCGACCGGGACGGTGGTGGACGGTCAATTGCAGGCACCGGCCCGCGCCGCCTGGCGCGATGCCATTCGTCAGCGCCTGCTGGCCGTCGACGCGCAAGGACGCGAAGGCGGGCTGGCGGCGCTGGTGTTGGGCGATGGGTCTGGCTTGTCGACCATCGACTGGCAAGTGCTGCAGGACACCGGCACGGTGCATTTACTGGTGATCTCCGGTCAGCACATCAGTCTGCTGGCCGGCGTGATTTATGCGCTGGTGAGCCTGCTGGCACGCTGGGGACTGTGGCCGCGACCACTGCCGTGGCTGCCTTGGGCGTGCGGTCTGGCGTTCGCTTCCGCGCTGGGTTATGGGTTGCTGGCCGGGTTCGACGTGCCGGTGCGCCGTGCCTGTGTGATGGTGGGCCTGGTTCTGCTCTGGCGTTTGCGCTTTCGGCATCTGGGCATGACTTGGCCGTTACTGCTGTCGCTCAATGCCGTGCTGGTGTTCGAACCGCTGGTGAGCCTGCAACCGGGCTTCTGGCTGTCGTTCGCGGCGGTGGGGATTCTGATCCTGATCTTCAGCGGTCGCCTCGGTCCCTGGGGCTGGATGCAGAGCTGGACGAGGGCCCAGTGGCTGATCGCGGTCGGTCTGCTGCCGATCCTGATGATGTTGAACCTGCCGATCAGTATCAGCGGCCCGCTCGCCAACCTGTTGGCGGTGCCCTGGGTCAGTGTCGTCGTGCTGCCTGCGGCATTGATGGGCACGCTGTTGCTAGCCGTTCCGATGCTGGGCGAGGGTTTATTGTGGCTGGCGGGTGGGGCGCTGGAATGGTTGTTCGTGTTTCTGGGCTGGATGGCCGAACGTATACCTGCCTGGCTGCCCAGCACCACACCGGCCTGGGCTCTGGCCTTGAGCCTGCTCGGCGCCTTGCTGCTCCTGCTGCCCAGAGGTGTGCCGATGCGGCCTCTGGGCTGGCCGCTATTGTTGCTATGCGTGTTTCCACCCCTCAAATCTGTGCCTGTCGGACAGGTTGACGTTCTGCAACTGGATGTCGGGCAGGGGCTGTCGATTTTGCTGCGCACGCGTCACCACACGTTGCTGTACGACACCGGGCCGCGTTTCGGTGAGTTCGATATAGGTCAGCGAGTGGTTGTGCCCGCCATTCGCAAGAGTGGGGTGCGGCATCTGGACATGATGCTGCTCAGTCATGCCGATTCGGATCATGCCGGAGGCGCGCTGGCGGTCCACAAGGCGTTTCCGGTTTCGCGGGTGCTGGGCGGTGATATCGAGCGTCTCGCGCCTTCATTGGGTGCGCGCCGCTGTGAGAGCGGTGAGCAGTGGGAATGGGACGGTGTGGTGTTTTCGACCTGGATCTGGGATCAGGCACCTGAAGGCAATGCGGGGTCCTGCATGCTGAGTGTCGACGCCGGTGGCGAGCGATTGCTGCTGACCGGCGATGTCGATGCCGAAGCCGAGCAGGCGGCGATCGACAGCGGATTCGATCTGCGCGCCCATTGGCTGCAGGCGCCGCATCACGGCAGCCGGTCCTCTTCCTCGAAACCGTTTCTGAAAGCCGTCACACCGACGGGCGTCCTGATATCGCGTGGACGCAATAATGCTTTTGGTCACCCGCACCCGCTGGTCATGGCGCGCTATAGATGGAACGGTATCGCCAGCTACGACAGTGCAGAGCTGGGTGCTATCCGCCTGCACCTGGGTACTTACGGCAGCCCTGAGGCACAGCGTGCGCAGCGTCGTTTCTGGCGCGACTGAATCCACGGATATCGACGGCAACCGGCGACCCTATGATAGAGTGGCGCCAATTTTTCAAGGGAGTGGTCACTGTGTGGGAACTGGTCAAATCGGGCGGCTGGATGATGTTGCCGATCATTTTGAGTTCCATCGCCGCTGCCGGCATCATCATCGAACGGCTCTGGACGCTGCGCGCCAGCCGTATCACGCCGCCGCACCTGCTGGGTCAGGTCTGGCAGTGGATTCAGGATCAGAAACTCGATAAAGAGAAGCTCAAGCAGCTGCGTGCCGATTCGCCTCTGGGTGAAATCCTCGCGGCAGGCCTGGCCAACTCCAGGCATGGTCGCGAGATCATGAAAGAGTGCATCGAGGAAGCCGCAGCGCGGGTCATTCATGAGCTGGAGCGTTACCTGAGTGCGCTGGGCTCGATTGCCGCCATGGCGCCGCTGCTGGGGCTGCTGGGCACAGTGCTGGGTATGATCGATATCTTCGGCTCGTTCAACAGCTCGGGGGCCACGGCCAACGCGGGCGTTCTAGCAGGCGGTATTTCCAAGGCCCTGATCTGTACGGCGTCGGGCCTCATCGTAGCCATTCCGGCGATCTTCTTTCACCGTTTTCTGCAAAGCCGCGTTGACGAATTGGTGGTAGGCATGGAGCAGCAGGCCATTCGTCTGGTCGAGGTGGTGCAGGGTGACCGTGACGTCGATCTGATCGACGCCAAGGTTGACCTCAAATCCCTGGCCAAGGCAGGCGGGAGCAAGAAGAAGTGAAGTTTCGTCGTCGCAGACCGCGGGAGAACATCGACATCAACCTCGTTTCGTTGATCGATGTGGTGTTCATCCTGCTGCTGTTCTTTATCGTGACCACCACCTTTACCCGTGAAACCCAGCTGCGGGTTGATCTTCCGCAGGCGGTCACCGGTACACCTGAAGTGGATGCGAGCGCCAAGCATCTGGACATTGCGATCAATGCCGACGGAATTTTTTCCCTGAATAACCAGCTATTGCCGAAAAACGATCTGGCCACCCTGATCGAGGCGCTGCAACGTGAATCCGCCGGCGACACCAGCCTGCCGCTTTCCATCAGCGCCGATGGCAAGACCCCGCATCAGTCGGTCATCACCGCAATGGATGCTGCCGGTAAACTGGGTTTCAGTCACTTGCGCATGACCACCGTCGAGGCCACACAGGCTAACTGATGGCATTCACTGACCGTTTGCTTGACGCCTGGTACGACGGCCATCCTGCGCTGGCGCTGCTGCGTCCTCTCGAAAGCCTTTATCGCCGTGTAGTGGACGGCAAGCGCGCGCGCTTTGTCGCGGGCGAGGGCGATATCTACCGCGCGCCTGTGCCGGTCATTGTGGTCGGAAACATTACGGTCGGAGGCACCGGCAAGACGCCGCTCATTCTCTGGATGATCAGGCATTGTCAGCAGCGAGGCCTGCGGGTCGGCGTGGTCAGTCGTGGTTACGGTGCCAAACCGCCAAGCTTGCCCTGGCGCGTCCTGCCCGGGCATAACGCCAGTGAAGTCGGTGACGAGCCGCTGCTGATCGTGCAGCGTTGCGGTGTTCCGCTGGTGATCGACCCAGACCGCAGCCGCGCCGTTCAGGCCTTGCTGGCTGCCGAACCGCTGGATCTGATTCTTTCTGACGACGGCTTGCAGCACTATCGACTGGCCCGTGATCTGGAACTGGTACTGATTGATGCCGCACGCGGCCTGGGCAATCGTCGCTGTCTACCGGCCGGACCGTTGCGCGAGCCTGCCGAACGGCTGAACAGTGTCGACGCAGTGCTTTACAACGGCGCCGAGGCAGATCGCGAGGATGGCTATGCTTTCACGCTCAAGCCTGCCGCATTGATCAACCTGCGCAGCGGCGAACGTCGGCCGGTTGATCACTTTCCAGCCGGTCAGGCCGTGCACGCTGTTGCCGGAATCGGCAATCCGCAACGTTTCTTCAAGACCCTCGAAGGATTACACTGGCAGCCTGTGCAGCACCCATTCGCTGACCACGCTGTCTATAGCGTACAGGCGCTGACTTTCACACCATCGCTACCGCTGGTCATGACCGAGAAGGATGCGGTGAAATGTCGTGTTTTCGCGGCAGATGACTGGTGGTACCTGGCGGTGGATGCGGTGCCTTCCGACGCGTTTGTCAGTTGGTTCGATAAGCAGCTGTCACGTCTTTCCCCATGATTGCTTCAGGATCTCCTATGGACACCAAATTACTCGATATCCTTGCCTGCCCGATCTGCAAGGGTCCGTTGAAGCTCAGTGCGGACAAGACCGAACTGATCAGCAAGGGCGCAGGTCTGGCCTATCCGGTTCGCGACGGCATTCCGGTGATGCTTGAGAGCGAAGCGCGCACACTGACTGCTGATGAGCGCCTGGAAAAATGACCACCGATTTCACTGTAGTGATTCCGGCACGTTACGGGTCCAGCCGTTTTCCGGGCAAGCCGCTGAAAGTGATCGCGGGCAAGCCGATGGTCCAGCTCGTCTGGGAACAGGCGCGCAAGAGCAATGCGCAGCGAGTGGTGGTTGCCACCGACGACGCGCGAATTTTTGAAGCCTGTCAGGCGTTCGGCGCTGAAGTTCTGATGACCCGTGACGACCACAATTCCGGCACTGACCGCCTTGCTGAAGTCGCCACACAACTGGGTCTGGCGGCTGATGCCATTGTGGTCAATGTCCAGGGCGACGAGCCAATGATTCCGCCGGCGGTAATCGATCAGGTAGCCGGCAACCTTGCTGCGCATCCTGAAGCCGGTATCTCGACTCTGGCCGAGCCCATCGACGACGTGGCAGCGCTGTTCAACCCGAACGTGGTCAAGGTTTCCTCGGACATCAATGGTCTGGCGCTGACCTTCAGTCGCGCTCCATTGCCGTGGGCGCGTGACGCACTGGCAGTCAACCGCGACGAGCTGCCTGCAGGCGTGCCTTATCGCCGTCATATCGGTATCTACGCCTATCGAGCCGGCTTTCTGCACGACTTCGTCGGTTGGGGGCCGTGCCAGCTTGAAAACACTGAAAATCTCGAGCAATTGCGGGCGCTGTGGAATGGCGTGCGTATTCACGTGGCCGATGCTCTTGAGGCCTTGCCCGCCGGTGTCGATACTCCTGAAGACCTTGAGCGCGTAAGGCGCTTGCTGGAGGTTTGATGCCGGTTCTTCAGCCGTTCGGGAAAGTATCCCAGTGACCTTACAGGTACAGCCCGCCGTTTCACTCAAACCCTTCAACACCTTCGGCGTGGACGTTGAGGCAAAACTGTTTGCCGAGGCCCACAGCGACGATGATGTTCGGGAGGCTCTTGCCTATTCGGCCGAGCATGATGTGCCGCTGCTGGTCGTGGGTGGCGGCAGTAACCTGCTGCTCAGCGGTGACATACCGGCATTGGTGTTGCGTATGGCCAGCCGCGGTATCCGCATCGTGCGCGAGGACTGTGAAGAAGCTATTGTCGAGGCGGAAGCGGGGGAGCCGTGGCACCCCTTCGTTCAGGCCAGTCTGAAGATGGGGCTTTGCGGACTTGAAAATCTCAGCCTGATTCCGGGTACGGTCGGCGCAGCGCCGATGCAAAACATCGGTGCCTATGGTGTCGAGATCAAGGACGTGTTTCATGGCCTGACCGCGCTGGATCGGAAAACCGGCCAGCTGCGTGAATTCTCGCTGGAAGACTGTGCATTCGGCTACCGCGACAGCGTGTTCAAGCATGAGGTGGGTCGCTGGCTGATCCTGCGGGTACGCTTCAGGCTCACCTGGGAATCGAAACTGCACCTTGAGTACGGTCCGGTTCGTCAGCGTCTGGACGAGTTGGGTGTCAGGCAGCCGACACCGTTTGATGTCAGCCGGGCGATCTGCTCGATCCGCAGTGAAAAACTGCCGGATCCTGCGGTACTGGGCAATGCAGGCAGTTTCTTCAAGAACCCGGTTGTGTCTGCCGAATCCTTCGCCGCAATCAGGCATGAGCATCCGGGTGTGGTTGGTTATCCACAAGCCGATACCCGAGTGAAGCTGGCTGCCGGCTGGTTGATCGAGCAGGCGGGATGGAAGGGCTTTCGTGAGGGCGATGCTGGCGTGCATACGCTCCAGTCGCTGGTGCTGGTCAACTATGGACAAGCCACTGGTCTGCAACTGCTGAGTCTGGCACGTCGCATCCAGGCTGACATTGCAGAGCGGTTCGATGTCGAGCTGGAGATGGAACCGAATCTGTACTGAGCTTCGTTTTCGAAGTCAGCAATTGATCGCGTCCATCACTGATCCGCTCACATCGCAGGTATAAAAAAGCCCCGCCTGTTTACACAGGCGGGGCTTTTTCATGGGCCGGGTTTAAGCGAGGGGTTTAGGCTCGGTTTCTTTCTCGGCGTGTTGCTGCTCGGCGTTTTCATCGGAGGTCAGCGCAGGCTGGACCGATTCCGCTTCAGTAACAACAGGTGCAGGCTCCGAAGCAGCCGGTGCAGCAGAAGCAGCCTGTTCGGCCTCTTTCTGACGGCGGGCTTCTTCTTCGCGCTTGCGGCGACGAACTTCACGAGGATCGTTCGGCGCACGACCCGTGCTGCTGACCGGCAGGGCGGGTGCTTCAACAGCGGTCGGTTCCTGGACGTCCTGCACAGCCGGTGCTTCTTCCACTGCCGGAGCTTGTGGTGCGAAGTATGGAGCAGGCTCCTCCTTCACGAACGCAGGCTCTGCAACAGGGGCGGGTGCAGGTGTCGGCAGCTCCGCGGATTCAGAGGCTGCCACCTCTTCCAGGGCCTTGGCCTCGACCGGAGCCTGTGGCTCTGGCGTTGGTTCCGGCGTTGGCGTGAACGGCACTACACGTTCTGCGTGAGGCGCGTCGAACAGTTCGGTCTGCGCGGCGATCGCCGGCGCTTCGGTCACTGCTGGCTGAACCTCGACTTCAGGCGCTGCCTCGGACTTCGGTGTTTCGTCGGCAACCGGAGCTTCGACAGCAGGCCGTTCAACGGTTGGCTCGGCCGCGACCGGTGCTTGCTCGGTCGGGGCTTCCACAACGGTCGTTTCAACACTGGCAGCTTCAGCAACTGGCGCTTCGACAGCAGGTGCTGGCTCTGCAGCGTCGGCTACAGGTGCTTCGACGGTGCTGTTGGCGCGTTCGGCCTGCTCGTGGGCTTGAGCCTCGGCTGGTGCGCTGATTACCGTGCTTGCAACAGCTGCGGTAACGGCCAGACCGGCAGCGGCATCAGAGCCTTGCTCTTCTTCGTTGCCGTTCTCTTCCGAGCCTTCGATCACATTTCCGTTGGCATCACGTTGACGCTCACGACGGTTGCTGCGGCGACGCTGGCCACGGGAGCGACGACGAGGGCGTTCGCCTTCGTTGCTGTCCTGATTGTCATCGTGAGCCTGTTCTTCGTTCAGCAGCACTTCTTCTTCGCTGGCCTCGACAGGGGCCTGCTCGGTACGTGGCTGACGCTCTTCACGCGGTGCGCGAGGCTGGCGTTCTTCACGTGGTGCACGCTCGGGACGCTCTTCACGGGCCATGTTCACGGCCGGTGCTGCGTCCAGAGGCTCACGCAGTTCACGGACAGGACGTTCTTCGCGACCCTCACGAGGCTTGCGTTCACGGGAGGTACGTGCCGGACGCTCTTCGCGGGCGGTTGTAGTCGGAGCCGTGTCGTCGCGTGCTTCGCGAGGTGCGCGCTCTTCACGAGGTGCGCGTTCTTCGCGTGGAGCACGTTCTTCACGTGGCGCCCGCTCTTCGCGCGGTGCGCGTTCTGCACGCTCCTCACGTGGTGCACGTTCTTCACGAGGCTTGCGCTCTTCGTCGCGACGATTGTTGCGACCACGGCTCTGTTGGCGGCCGTTGCGACGCTCTTCGTTGCGGGCAGGGCGTTCGGTGGTGGCCGGTTTTTCGACCACAACCGGTGCGACTGGCTCTTCCTTGGTCGCGAACAGGCTGACCAGGGATTTCACCAGACCCTTGAACAGGCTTGGCTCCGGAAGGGT
>JAAIGE0100130124.1_pt1 | contig 17345 bp, 8 predicted proteins | sample 6487951 | NCBI WGS metagenome assembly JAAIGE01 (sample SAMN13974128, study PRJNA590717) | phyllosphere metagenome | biome: tomato field; feature: multiple bacterial spot infested tomato fields; material: tomato leaves; isolation source: leaves from tomato fields | host: Solanum lycopersicum ... | reverse complement strand
GGTCGAGACCGTCAGCGCGGCAGAAGCACCGGCCGCGATCTGCTGCGTCCGCGTCCCCCACGGGGTCGCCCAGGACACCGACGCGGCGGCCGTCCCGCTGTTCTTCGCTGTGACAGTCACCGTCACCTTCCCTGCGACGCACCGCGGGACCGCCGTCGCCGTGATGGCGCCGGCCGAGGGCTTGACGACGATCGAGGCGGTGACCGTGCGGTTCGCGGGTGCGACCTCCTGATCCTTCGACAGGGACAGGTCGAGCAGACCGTTCGCCCGCACGTTGACCGACTTGAACCAGGTGTTGCGGTCGGGATCGAAGAGTCCGCCGGCACCGTTGGGGTCCGTCGCCGTGTGCGGATCCGGGAAGGGACGCGCGTGGTACGCCAGCACGAGGTTGCCCGCCGAGTCGGTCACGAACGAGTTGTGGCCGGTACCCGCCTGCTGACGGGTGTAGTCCTTCTCGTCGGCGCCGATCCGACCGTCTGCCGTGTCGTTCGAGCTGAGCACGGGATAGGCCGTCGAGGTCCAGCTGGCCGGGTTGCGCAGATCCGCATCGGCGGAGGCGTTCAGCATGCCGATCGAGTAGTACTTGTCGACAGTGCCGCCCGAGTAGGTGATGTAGACCCGATCCCCCTGTTTGACGAGGTAGGGCGCCTCGACGACCGGCTGGTCGCCGCCCTCGACGGTGTCCGACGGAGTCGGCGCCTGCTTGCCGAACTCCCACCAGTGGCTCTGCGCGTAGATGCGACTGGGCGAGCCGTCGATGAGCGGAAGCGTGCCCTTCGGTCCCATCTTCGCCTTCGCGATGGAGATGGTGTTGCCCGACGGCAGGATCCAGTACCCCTGGGCCTGACCGTTCTCCTGACGCTCGTAGTAGTTGACGTCGAACGGTGCGCCCTCGAGCACGACCGGCTCGCCCCAGTTGGCGCGCTTCAGGAATCCGCCCTCCTTGATGGAGGCATCGGTGCCGGTGTAGGGAATCAGGACCGTGTTGTCGCACCACGCCTGCGTGAGCTGGTACCCGCGGTTCATGCCCGCGACGATCCACCACGTTCCGTTGATCTTGTGGAACTCCTGCGCCCAGATCCAGCCGCCCCACCCGTAGTGGGTGTTGGGGTACTGGCCCTCGCGACCAGGGGTGCCGGCGTCGGGGTCGACCACGATCTGCTCGGGCGCCGCGTCCAGTCCCTCGATGGTCGTCGCGCGCTTGAGCCCGATCTTGCGGTAGCTCTGACGCTCGTCCACCGGCCCCGTCGAGGGCTGGCCGTAGTGCGAGCCGGTGAGGTAGTAGTACCCGTCGTCGGGATTGAAGAAGACGTGCGGATCGGCCCGAGCATCGCTGACCATGGCTTCGGGCGCCTGCTTCACGGTGCCCTGCACCTGGTAGGTGCCGGGTGCCGAGGTGTCCACCCGCGACAGGGACTCCGTCTGCCAGATCACGTCGAGGTTCTTGGTCGACCCGTCGTTGTACTCCATGGTGGCCTGCTTCGGCAGCGCGGCGGCGACCTCGGCGGCACCGGCGCCCTGCGCGACGCGGCCGGACGCCAAGGGCTTGACCCCGGTGTTAAGGAGGTCGACGTAGGAGGCGTAGAAGGTCGAGAACTCGGAGGCGGTCAGGGCCACCTCGCTGGCCTGCGACTGCGCGGCCCACGGCGGGATGCCCGCCCCGTCGACCCCGAGGGTGCGTGCGTCCGCACGACTCGTCGCGCCGCCGGAGACTCCCGCGTCGAGGGTGTCAAACACGGTCACCCGCCCCTCACCGGTCAGCAGGTCGGTCCAGAACAGCTTGTACTTCGACGAGGCGGTATCGAACACGACGTACGGGTCCGACACCACGGCGCCCGATGCCACCCGAAGCGTGCGCTGGTTCGCGAAGGAGCGCCCGTCCGTCGACGTCCACACATAGACCGAGTCGGTGGCGTTGTTCTGCGACGACACGGCACCGAGGCGGCCGTCGGCGGCTCGGAACACCGACGGGGAACCGACCTGCGAGTCGGGGCGAGCCTGCTGCGACCCGTCGGGCGACACGTAGAGGATCGCCTGTCCGCGGTTGAGAGGCTCCCAGTCCGCTGCGCCCCGGGGAAGGGCGGCGACGAACAGCGCATCGGATCGGCGATCGTCTTCGTAGGCGAGCGGGTCGTCCTTCTTCCCGTCCGTCGTCGTGACGGTCTTGACGTAGGTGGCGATGCGTCCGCCCGGTTCGGCGACGGTCGCGTTCCAGGCCGAGGTCTGCGCCTCGCCCTCGACACGGGCCTCGACCCGGACATCGAGGGTCGCGGTGCCGAGCCCGGAGGTATCGACACCGCCGTCGGCTCCGATCCTCGAAGCGCCGGGGCCCGTCGCCGTCCAGGTCACCGTCTTGCCGAGCACGCTCGACGGGAGGTCGCCCAGGATCGTCTGCGGCACGGCGAGCGCCGTCGATGCCACGGCGGGGAGATCGGTCGCCTCCACGCCGAGCTCGGCGCCCGTCAGCGCCCGGTCGTAGATCCGAAAGTTGTCGATGAGGCCGGAGAAGTATTCGCCCCCGCCCCAGTTGGCCTTGCCGATCTGGAACACGCCGCCGCCGACGCCGAGGATCTCGGTCAGCGTCCGGCCTCGGTTCGAGACCGCGACCGGCTCGCGGTCCACGAACAGTCGGGCGGTGGTCCCCGACAGCACCAGGTCGACGTGCTTCCACGAGGTGCTGCTCGGCCCCGTGAGGTTCCCGGAGGAGTCGCGTCCTGCCGTGTTGGCGTAACGCTCCACGATTATGCCGTCCGTACGGTCGAGCACACCGACGTACTTCTCCTGCGCGTACTCCTGGCGGTCGGCGGTCCGGGCGGCGAAAGCGGCCCATCCCACGTTGCCCGACGACGACGGTCTGCTGTCCCACGACAGGGTGATCGAGTCGCGCCCCTTCAGTAGGGGCTGCCCGTCGGAGGCGGTGAGGTCCAGCCAGAAGGCCTGCGAGACATTGGCGGCCTTACCCTGACCCGTCTGGCCGTCGACGAGGGACGCTGCGCCGCGGACGAAGGCCACGGCACCGCGGTCCCGGAACGCCCCGTCGACCGGTGCGGTGTCGAAGGTGAAGTCGGCGAGCAGGCTTTCCGACGGCGTCGGGGTCGCGGCCGAAGCCGGTCCGACCGCGACGGGGAGCGGCCCGGCGGCCAGGACGGCCGCTGTCATGGAGGCGACTGCTGCGGCCAAGCCGACACGGCGTCGGGAGCGGTAACGGTGGGACGTCATCGGCGTCGTCGCCTCTCTCACGCTCTCGTCACTGAGGGCGCGTAGGTGTGGTCCGCACTCGATAGAGCGGGTGGCGACACCGTAGCCGAAAAATGTTCCCGGTAACAGAGATTCTGTGTAGGCTCACTCACGTCGCCGGTCTGTGAGCCCCCCTCATGCCACAGCAGGCACGTCGCGCCGATACGACATCGTGCGACCTGAACAACGTTGTTCTCGGAAAGGGATGAATCAGTGACCCCACGCACCCCCGGCCGGCGGCGGAAGCATCTTCCACGCACCGCTACGACCCTCGCCCTCGCGGCGGCTGTCATCGGCTCGACCGTCGGTCCCGCGGCCATCGCGACCGCCGCGGAAACCGTCCCCGCCCCCATCCTCAGCTACGACTTCGACGCGCTGACAGGCGCCGGCAACGGCACCACGATCGCGGATCGTGCGTCCTCCCCCCACACGGGGACGGTCGTCGGCAACCGGGCATCCGTCGTCGCCGGACCCTCGGGACAGGCCTCGGACAAGGCCATCCGACTCCCCGGCGGCAACGCGGGATCCGACGCCGCCTTTGTCAATCTGGCCCCCGGACTCCTGAATTCCTCCGTGGCGGACGTCACCATGGCCGGATGGCTGCGCTGGGACGGCAACCAGATGTGCACCTGGCCCTTCACCCTCGGCTCGAACGTCGACAACCACGTGCTCTCGACCAGCCAGTGCGGCGACAGCGCGTTCGGCGCGATCAAGTCCGCCGGCGAGCAGCGTTCCGGCGGCAAGGGTCCTCTCGCCGCGAACCGCTGGGTGCACCTGGCCGTCGTGGTCGACGGAGGGAACTCCATCTCCACGTACGTCGACGGCACCCTCGTGGGCTCCGCCTCCACGAACAAGCCCGCATCGGCGGCAGTCGGCAGCAGCGCCTTCTCCGGCTACCTCGGCAAGTCGTTCTACGGCCCCGACGCCTACTGGGCCGGCGCCATCGACGACTTCCAGGTCTGGGACCAGGCGCTCACCGCCGGGCAGATCCAGGCCGGCGAGGCCGATGTGCATCAGCGCCTCGCCTCGGCAGACGCCGCCCCGTCGCTCGGCGACACCTCGGCGGTGACGAGCAACATCACCCTCGACACCACCGGCGCGAATGGATCGAGCGTCACCTGGGCCTCCAGCAACCCTGCCGTCGTCAGCACCTCCGGCGAGGTGACCCGCCCCTCCGCGGGCAGCGGAGACGCCACGGTGCAGCTGACCCCCACGGCCACGCACGGCGGGACCTCGGTCACCGGCGGCCCGATCGGCGTCACGGTCAAGGCCTACGCGCAGGGCGAGAGCGCCGAGGCGGAGCTCGCACAGGCCGTCGCCGAGGCGGTCAAGACCAACCCGGCGACCCAGAGCCCCGCACGCGGCAGCCTGAACCTGCCGTCGACCGGCGCCGACCTCGAGGCGACCGAGAACCTGCGGAACGCCTCGAAGGCGGTCATCACCTGGAAGTCCTCGGACGAGAAGATCATCACGTCGACCGACTCGGGCGCCGAGCCGAACGTCGTCCGGAAGGGCTCGCTCACGCGTCCCGCCTCCGAGGCGACCGTCACGCTGACGGCGACCGTCTCGGTGCAGGGTGCCACCCCCATCGAGGTGCCCCTGACCCTCACCGTGCCCGCCGCGGTCAACCTCACGCCGGCGGACATGGAGTCGTACATGTTCGCCTACTTCACCGGCGACTTCATCGAGGGTGAGAAGATCCGCTTCGCCACAGCCGACGGCAACAACTCGCTGCAGTGGAAGACCCTCAACAACGCGCAGCCGGTGCTCGAGTCGACCAAGGGCACCATGGGCCTCCGCGACCCGTTCATCCTCCGATCGAAGGAGGGCGACCGCTTCTTCCTGCTCGCGACCGACCTCTCGACCGGACGCACCGGATGGGGCGGGTCGACCGACCGCGGCAGCGCCTACCTCGAAGTGTGGGAGTCGACCGACCTCGTCAACTGGGGTGAGCAGCGCCACATCAAGGTCAATATCCCCACCGCGGGCATGACCTGGGCGCCCGAGGCCCACTACGACAAGACGATCGACGCCTACGTCGTCTACTGGACCTCGACCATGTACACCGACGAGACCCGCAACACGCAGGACGGCGAGGGGCCGCAGATCCTCACCGCCATCACGCGCGACTTCCGTGACTTCACGACCCCCGAGCCGTGGTTCAAGGCCTCCGACGTGTCGCTGCTGCGCACCAACAGCGGCCTCATCGACTCCACGGTCCTCGAGGAGAACGGCACCTACTACCGCTTCACGAAGGGCACCGAGAGCGCGAACTGCCCGTCTCCCGACATCATCGGCCAGAAGTCGACGAGCCTGCGCGCCACCACGGCATCTGGCGCGTGGAGCCTGATCGACCTCTGCATCGGCCGCAACGCCGGCACGCCCGAGGTCGAAGGCCCCGAGATCTTCAAGGCCAACCCCGGTGACGTCAGCCCGTACGACTACTACCTGTGGGTCGACAACTACGGAGGCCGCGGCTACATCCCGCTCGGCACCAACTCCCTCGAGGGCGAGATCGACTGGAAGATCCCGGCCGACTTCAACCTGCCCGCGTCGCCGCGACACGGCGGCATCCTCGCCATCACGGCGGAGGAGCGCGACGCACTGGCCGCGAAGTGGAACCAAGCCCTCCTGGTGAAGTCCATCGCGCCGGTCTCCGCGACGGCCGAGGCCGGCTCGACGGCCGAGGTCCCCCTGCCCGCCTCGGTGCAGGCCACCTTCGCCGACGGGCACTCCGAGACGGTCGCCGTCAAGTGGGACAAGCAGGACCTCTCCGGCCTCAAGAAGGCGGGCGACAAGGTCGAGGTGAAGGGCACTCTGGCGAACTCGTCGGCGACACGCGCCGTCGCGACGATCACCGCCACCGCTCCGGCCGTCAACGTCCAGGTCGAGACGACGACGAGCGCCCGGTGCGTCAGCGGCAAGATCGTCGTGACCGTGACGGCGAAGAACACCGGCACGCAGGCGACCGACGTGAAGGTGTCGACGACGTGGGGCGAGCGCTCCGTGGCTGCCCTGGCCGCGGGTAAGAGCACCTCATGGGCGATCTCGACCCGTGCCGCCTCCATCACCGCGGGCAAGGTCACCACGACCGGCACCGTGACGGTGGACGGCTCGGCCAAGACCGCGACGACGACGACCGACTACAGCGCCGCGCGCTGCAACTGAGCGGGAGACGATCATGGCATTCCGCCGCACCGCGGCTCTGGTCGCCACCTCGGCCCTCGTGGCGGGTGGCCTGGTGGTCGGCGCCCAGTCGGCGCAGGCCGCCGCTCCGGCCCCCATCCTGAGCTATGACTTTCAGGGCTTGGGGGCCGCCGGATCGGCCGTCCCGGCTTCGACCACGATCGCGGACGGTTCCGGCACCCATGCCGGAACCGTCCGGGGCACCGGCGCCACCTCGGTCGCCGGGCCCCGTGGCGGGTCGGACCGCGCACTGTCCCTCCCCGGAGGCTCGTCCTCATCCACCGCCGCACACGTCCAGATCGCCCCGGGCCTGCTGACCGGAGCGTCTCAGGACGTCACGATGTCGGCGTGGATGAAGTGGAACGGCAACCAGGCCTGCGCCTGGGCGTACTCCCTGGGCGACTCGACCAACCGCTACCTGTTCACCACACCCAACTGCGGCGACCGCCTCATCGGCGCCGTCAAGGACGGGAACGAGCAACGCGCATCCGACGACCAGCAGGCGGCCGTGGGTCGTTGGTCCCACGTGACCGTCGTACTGAAGAGCGGACAGAGCGTCTCCACCTACGTCGACGGCGCTCTGCAGGCCACCACCCCCACCGGGGTGACGGGCGCGGCGCTGGTCGGCACGGGTGACTTCGCCGGATTCCTCGGCAAGTCGTTCTACGGCCCCGACCCGTACTTCGCGGGTGCGCTCGACGACGTGCAGGTGTACTCGCAGGCCCTCTCCGAGGCTCAGATCCGGGAGGCGATCGCCCCCACCGCGGCGATCATCGCGGGATCGGACGCGGCTTCGGTGAAGCTCGGCGACACCTCGGCGGTCACCGCCGACCTGGTGCTCCCCCGTTCCGCCGCCGGCGGCTCGAGCATCAGCTGGGCGAGCAGCGACCCCGACGTGGTCGGCACCGACGGCAAGGTCCGTCGTCCCGCCCCCGGGTCGGCCGACGCCACCGTCACCCTCACGCCCACTGCGGAGTTCGGCGGAAGCAAGGCTGCCGGCTCGGCCATCTCGGTGACCGTGGTCGCCGAGAGCGCGGACGAGTTGGCGGCGCGGGTGCAGGACGCGCTCGTCGTCCCACCCGTGGTCGCTTCCGGGACGGCTCTGCCCCAGGTGCGCAACGCGGACATCGCGTGGAAGATCGATGGAGCTGCGGTCCCGGACGACGTGCTCACCAACGACTCGGCGGCGGACCGATCGGTCGCTCTCGTCGCCGAGGCGACCGTCGGATCCCGTTCGGTCACGAAGACCTTCCAGGTCACCGTGCTGAGCGCCTCGACGGGCCGGGAGCTCGTGTCGTACACGCGGACCCCCACCGGTGAGCGCAACGCCAACCAGGAGTCGATCGCTCGGAGCCTGCACCTGGCCGTCGGCACCAGCTCCGACACCGCGGCGCCGCTCCACCAGAACTACGGCGTGCTCTTCGCCCGAGGCGAGTGGCTCGCTCCCGAGCGCATCGAGCTGCGCGGCATCGCCTCTCCGTCGCTGTTCACCTTCGCCGACGGCACGGTCGGCGTCATCGCGACGCGTGTGTTCCTGTGGGGCGCCACCGACGGCACCAGCAGGACCTCGGCCTTCGTGTGGAAGGCGACCGACGCCACCGCCACCGACTTCGAGGACCTCGGTCCGATCGACCTCGGAACCACCGGCGGCGTCCGGGACCCCAAGGCGGTCTACGACTCGGCGCAGAAGCGCTACCTCGTCTCGTGGACCGACGACCAGGGCACCGCCCGATGGGTGCCGGTCACCGATCTGGCGAAGACCGAACGGGTCGCCACCGCCAACGAGCCCGAAGACGACGGCACACGGTCACGCGTCGTCACCGCGGACAACCGCGGGACCGTGCAGACCGGCGCCCCGTTCCAGATCGCGTCCGACGACCTGAGCGGATTCCCGTCTCGCGTCGCCGACGCCCTGCCCGCCAGCTCGCTGCCCGTCAGCGGAGCCACCGCGAAGGCTCTCGCGGACCGCTACAACCGCGTGACCAACACCACGGTGGCCGTCGATGCGCAGACGATCCCCCAGGGCGACACCAAGGCGCTCCCCCAGGTCAAGGCGAAGCTGACGTACAGCGACGGCTCGACGGCGACCCGAGGGATCGACTGGAACGCCGAGCAGCTGAAGTCGCTCGCGACCGCCCAGCCCGGCACCTACGAGCTCACCGGGACCGTCCGTGCTCCGCAGTACGCGACCCCGTTCGCCGTCAACCGGGCCGACCCGACCATCCACCGTTACGAGCGGAACGGGGTGACGAAGTACATCTTCATCGCCACCGACGACACCAACAACAACAACATCGCGTCGTCCCACCTCCCGATCCGGGTGGCCGACTCGATCGAGAAGCTGTCGGATTCGGCCGGCGCGCGCGAGGTGGACCTGCTCAACCGGTTCACGCGGGGGGACACCACCACGGAGGGCCGGAAGATCGCGGGCTGCTACTGGGCACCCGAGCTGCACGAGATCGGCGGCAAGCTGAGCATCCTCTTCGCTCCCTGCTTCAACCCGAACGACCGCAACTCGCCGAACGACGGCGCGTGGTTCACGGTTCAGGCGCACATCATGCAGCTGAAGGACGGCGGCGACCCCGCCAACCCCGCTGACTGGTCGAAGCCCGCCCCTGTGCTGAAGTCGAACGGCAACGCCCTCGGCAACGAGGCGTTCGGATCGAACATCAGCCTCGACATGTCGTACTTCGAGGCCGGCGGCTCGGCGTACTACATCTGGTCGCAGCGCTACCTGGGCAACCCCATCGGCGACCCGGCGACCTGGATCGCGAAGGTCGACCCGGCCAACCCGACCCGGATCATCGGCGACCCGAAGGTGCTCATCTCCCCCCAGACCTCGGTCGAGACCAACCTCGCCGAGGGTGCGTTCGCCACGTTCCACGACGGTCGCATCACGCTCGTCTACTCGAGCGACGGCGTCAGCCCGAAGTACGTTGTGGGCGGACAGTGGGCCGATGAGAACGCGGACCTGACGGACATCGACAGCTGGACGAAGTTCGACGCACCGCTGCAGAAGAGCGTTCCGATGCCCGATGGGGTGACCGACTACCTGAACTACCAGCAGGGCCCCGGTCACGGAGCGTTCGCTGTCGATGCCGACGGCAACGAGATCTACGTCTATCACACGTGGGGCAACGGGGTCGGCGGTGACGGACGCGATGCGCGAGTCACCCGTGTGCATTACGCGGCAGACGATCGTCCGATCCTCGACATGACGGCCGATGAGGAGGTACTTCCCGCCAACCGGACGGTCACGACGACCGTCACGGTCACGGGTGTCGCCTCGGCGACGGTGAAGGCCACGCCCCGGTGCGTCGCCGGCAAGGTGGTCCTGGCGGTCGCAGCGACGAACACCAGTCCGTCTGCCGCGACCATCGAATCGACGACGGCCTATGGGAAGAAGTCGTTCGGATCGGTCGCGAAGAACGCCACCGTTTCGGCGTCCTTCTCGACCCGCACCGCCTCGATCCCGGCCGGAACCGTCTCCTCCACGGTGACGGTCACGGCGAACGGGGCGACCTCGACGGCCAAGGTGGAGTCGCCCTACCCGGCGCTCGCCTGCGGTTGATCATCTGACACGGAAGGGGCCGGGATCCATGTCGGATCCCGGCCCTTTCGCGTGCGACGGCGGTCAGGACGCGGCGGGGGTGCTTTCCGTCGGGGCCGCGGTCGTAGTGAGCGGACGCTCCCAGGGGGCCGGGATCGCGAAGTAACGGTCGAGGAACGCACGCATCTTGCGGGCACGGACCTCGGGGCTGACCTCGGGGAAGCTTCCGTCGTTGAGGCAGAAGAAGTCGTAGTCGCGCTTGCGCAGCAGCTTCTTCAGCACGGCGAGACCGGACTTCATCGTGGTGTCGACGTAGAGGACCTGCGCGCCCACCTTCTGCACCGCGCGCCCGGTGAGCAGCGCGTAGTAGTGGTACAGCGAGTTGGTGACCGAGATGTTGTCGGCCGCCCGGAAGGGGCTCGCCGCCGTCTTGCGGAACTCCTCGGGGAACTCCTTCTCCAGCTCCTCGACGACGCTCTTGCGCATGGGCGCCGCCGTGTGCTCGAGATGGCGGGTCGTGACGCGACCGAAACGCTCATGCAGCAGACGGCGGTTGACTCGTGCGGCGTTCTCGAACCCGCTCCGCGTCACGTCGTTCTCGCCGAGACCGATGCGCGTCGTGGCCTCGATGAACTTCGTCAGCCCGCCGGGCGAGAAGAACATGTCGGGGCTCAGAGGACGACCGAAGAACATGTCGTCGTTGGAGTAGATGTAGTACTCGCTGAGACCAGGGATGCGATGCAGCTGCGCCTCGACGGCCTGAGAGTTGTGGGTCGGGAGCACCGAAAGGTCTTCGAAGAAGTCCTCGCTGCGCATGATCTTCACGCGCGGGTGCTCGTCGAGCCAGGCGGGCCGGGGCGAGTCGGTCGCGATGTAGATGTTCCGCACCCACGGCGCGAACATGTACACGCTGCGGAGCGCGTACTTCAGCTCGTCGATCTGGCGGTAACGCGCCTCGGAGTCGTCGCCCTCGCCGACGACGTACGACTCCATGCGCTTGGCGCGGGCGCGCTGGAACTCCTTGTCGGTGCCGTCGACCCAGCTGAAGATCATGTCGATCTCGAAGTTGACGTCACTCGCGAGCTCGTCGAACATGTGCAGCAGCGTGGGCCAGGTCTGGCCGTAGCGCTCGACCGTCGCGCCGACCATCTCGTGCGCGGGGAGCAGGCGACGAGTGATCGCGTTCTCGAGCGGGACGAGCATGTTGTCGCCCTTGCGGCGCCACATCTCGAGCTGCACGGCCGAACTGCGACCGTAGGCGAGGTAGCCACCGGACGCCAGACGCGGGCGGTAGAGACGCACGATCCGCGGCGACTTCGACGCCGACAGATCTCCTCCGGCGACGAGGACCGGCTCACCCTTGACCGTCAGGTCGCGCGGGCGGATGGTCTCGGCGTAGAACGGCTCCGACGCGCACGCCGCAGCCAGGGCGGCTTCCGCGTCGGCCCACACCACTTCTTCCAGCGCGATCACGGGTCGGTGATCGTTGCCGCGGATCAGGAGGAACGGAACCTGCGCGTCGTCCAGCACCTTCCGGATGAAGAGAAGGTCGTCGACCATCGCCTCATGGGGTGTCGTCGTCTGCTCGACGAGCGTGAGGACACCGTCGCGTTCCACGACATCCGATCGGGTGTGGACGTGCTGCCACGAGTTCAGTGCGGTCAACATCCGAGGAGTGTCGTGGCCGTCGATCAAATGGGGGCTCCTCGCGTGTCAAAAAATCGCCTGTTCGAGGGCGAGTTTACATGCGTGGCGGGTCAGACCCCGCCGCCACCGCCTCCGCCACCGCCGCCGCCCGAGAAGCCGCCTCCGGACGACCCGCCGTAGGAGCTCGACGACCCGCTGCTGCCGCCGGTGAACGTCGAGCTCGATGTCGAGCTCGACATCGAGCCGATGCCGCTCGCGAAGCCGGCGACCGTGAACCCGTTCGCTCCGGAGTACCAGTCCGGCTCGTAGCCGGCTCGTTCGTAGGCGGCCCCGAGGACCTTGCTCCAACTCGTGTCGACACCCAGGAGGACCGCATACGGCAGCAGTCGCTCGTAGATCTTCACGACCTGCTCGCCGTCCGCCTCGATCCGCTCGGCCCCCCGGACGCTCTGGAGGACACGGATGCGCTCCTCTTCCGCGACCCGGAGGTAGAGCTCGATGCCCTTGACGTGGTCGCGGACTCCCGCACCGGCCTCGGTGAGGGGCTGTCGGACGACAAGGAACGGGACGAACAGCGCGGCGACGGCCAGCGACAGCGCCAGGGCTGCGACGAGACCGGCGCGCCCCTGACCCAGGAGACCGAATCCGGCGGCACCCAGGAGCAGGATCGCGACGACGGATAGGGCCCCGACCAGGATGACCGGCTTCTTGGGCATGGGCCGACGGAGGCCTGCGCGGAGGACCTCCGCGTCGAGGAGGTTGAGGGTCGACGCCACGCCCTCGGTGGCCCGGTCGCTGGGCTTCGACAGGGGTGCTGTCTCCCCCGGGGTCAGCACCCGCCCGAAGAACGCCTCGGCGATGCGGTTCTCGTTCGGCGCGAGACCGTGCCCTGCCCCGAGTCGGCTCGGCATCGCTTCGCCCGTGTACTGCAGGGAGTACTTCTGGTCCGTCTCGACTATCCGGGCGAAGCGTCGAACCGCGAACGAGACGAGGACCGCGGGGACGACCTTGGCCTTCTTCCCGATCAACGCGCCGACCAGCGCGAGCTCCGGCTCCTGGGGCGGTTCGAACTCGGCGACGATGGCGCCTCGCCCCGGGGCGTCGGCGCTCGTGGTCCGTCGTGCGACGACCGCCGCGGCGAGCGCTGCGAGCAGTGCGATGAGTCCGGCGCTGAAGACGGGGACCAGTCCGCTGGCTCCGAACGACGCGTCGTAGGGCGCGAACGTCCCCGGGACGAAACCGACCGCGAACGTCACGTTCTCGCCGGGTGCCAGGTCGGACTCCCCGATGCTGAGCGATCCATCGGGCGCGCGATCGATGCTGCAGGAGGCGGTGGATCCCTCCACCCCGCGGTAGCAGGCGGTGTCGCCGTTCAACGACGCGGCGAGGTCCCCCTCGAACACGATCTTCGCCGCCACCGTCCCGAACGGCTGCCTCCAGGCGGTGCCGTTCACATCCCGGTAGAACTCGTCCGCCCGTGTGTCGGCGAAGGCTCGGGTGACGTTCTTCTGGCGGTAGGTGATGACGTAGGTCTGGGTGCCGCGGACATAGTCGTCGCCGGCGATGGTGAGGACTTCGAAGCCGTCGTCGGTGTCTGTCGAATACTCCCGGTCCTGCCCCTGGTCGTCGGTCACGGACACGACGTCGAGGTCGGTGGGATGACCGTCGTAGTCGATGGGGATCCCCCGACGGATGCCCTTGTTCTGATCCGTCTGCGGGAACTCGGCGACGAGCGTCTCGACCGTCGTCAGCGTGGAGGCCCCACTCGCGTCGCGCCCCAGCGTGTACACGGCGTCGAACGAGTCGAACGTGAAGGCATCCGGGTTTCCCTCGCCTACCGCGCTGACGGCCGCCGGCACCGGGGCGGCGGGGAGGTCTGACACGGCGAAGGCCGACGGCGCCGCGACGAGACCGCCGATCAGCAGTGAGGCGGAGGCCGCCAACGCGCCGGAGAGGAGGCGGGTGGCCCGTCGGGGGTCCCGCGAACGGGTCGAGCGAGACGGCGGAGAGAGCGGCTCAGGAGCGTGGTGCACAGCCCGACCCTAGGTCGGAGCACGCCCAGGGGCGATACCTAATGTGGGGCATGCGTCGATCCGCGCGCGAAACGACGGGAGTCCCATGACCGAGTTGACAGCCGTTCGCGGCGACATCACCCACGAGAACGTGGACGTCATCGTCAACGCGGCGAACAGCGGCCTGCTCGGAGGCGGTGGCGTCGACGGCGCCATCCACCGGGCCGGCGGACCCGAGATCCTCGCCGAATGCCGCGCTCTGCGCGAGAGATCTCTCCCCGACGGATTGCCGACGGGCGCCGCGGTGGCGACGACCGCCGGACGTCTGCCCGCGCGGTGGGTGGTGCACACCGTCGGTCCGGTATGGGCGAAGCGCGAAGACCGGTCGGGGCTCCTCGCGTCCGCCTACACGTCCTCCCTCGAGGCCGCACGCGAGCTGGGCGCCCGGAGCATCGCGTTCCCCGCCGTGTCGGCGGGTGTCTACGGCTGGCCCCCGGACGACGCGGCCCGAGTCGCCGTCACCGCCGTCCGAGACTGGGTCTCGGCCCATCCCGACGCGCTCGCCACCGTCCGGTTCGTGCTCTTCTCCGACGACATGCTGGCCCGATTCGAGAGGGCGATCGCCGACTGAGCACCGCCACGCGACGCCTCACACGGGAGGCCGTGCGTGAACCGTCAGACCTGGAAGTCGGCGGCGTACCCGTGGCCGTCGGCCGTCGCCGGCGCGGCGTCGGTCTTCTCGGCCTGCCCCTCGCGACCGACGAGAGCCTCGCCCAGCACGCGGCGCCATTCGCGGTACCCCTGCTCGTTGAGGTGGAGCCGGTCGGGACTGAGATCGGTACGCAGCTCGTCGCTGTCGTCCGCGAAGGCGGGCCACAGATCGACCCACTCGGCCTTCACCGTGGGAGCGAACTGGCGCAGGTGGATGTTGATGTCCTTGATGCGCGCGGTGTAGTCCTCCGCCCGAGGAAGCACGGACTGCACGAGGATGCGCGCGTCCGGGAGTTCGTGGTGCAGTCGCCAGATGATGGACTCGACTCCCCCGACGATCTGCTCGACGGATCGGCGCCAGGCGAGGTCGTTGGTCCCGATCATGACCACCACGACATCCGGCTTCTCCTCGATGACGGCGCCGAGGCGCTCGAGGACCATCTCGGTCGTGTCGCCGCTCACACCGAGGTTCACCACCCGGTGTTCGGGGAACCATTCAGTCCAGTTCCCCTCCGCCGTCAGGCTGTCGCCGAGGAACACTGTGGTCGGGGGCGTCGTCGTCTCGCTCACGCGCACGAGGGTACGACCTCGACCTGAACGACTCCAGCGGGCCTTCGAGAATCCCCTGGTCACACCCGCGCCGGAGCGGCGCTCTCCTTGCGGGCGGCAGCCGCCGCAGCGGCCGTGATCCGAGCCGCCATGCCGCTGAAGATGATGCCGTGGAACGGAAGGATCGACCACCAGTAGAGCCGTCCGGCGAGGCCCTTCGGGAAGAACACGGCGCGCTGGCGGTAGAACGAGCCGCCCTTCCCGTCGCTCTCGGAGACGAGTTGCAGCCAGGCACGACCCGGGACCTTCATCTCGGCTCGGAGAACCAGCTCGTGTCCGCGGTCGATGCGCTCGACGCGCCACCAGTCGAGAGCGTCGCCGGTGTTCAGATGGTCGGCGTCGCGGCGGCCGCGGCGGAGTCCGACGCCTCCGACGAGGCGATCCATCCAGCCCCGGATCGACCATGCGAGCGGGAACGAATACCACCCGTTCTTGCCGCCGATGGCCTCGATGATGCGCCACAGCTGCTCCGGCGGTGCGCTCGAGTGGCCGCTTCTGTCGTCGACGAACACGGTGTGACCGGCCCAATCGGGATCGCTCGGCAGCGCGTCGGCGACGGCCCCGCCGACGGCCGCTCCGCGCCAACTGGTCTCGACGAGGCCGCGCTGCTCGCGTTCGAGGGCGAGATGCACGGCCTTCCGGTAGGTGAGCAGCCCTTCCTCGGGCGGGGGGATCACGGCGTCGATGTCGTTCTCCCGCACCACGCACTCGTATTGCAGCGACTGCACGAGGGGCACGGCGATCGCGCGCGGAACGGGCGTCACGAGGTTCACCCAGTGGGAGGCGAGCGTGGGAGTCAGCAGCGGCAACGACGCGATCCCGCGCTGACGCAGTCCTGCTTCGACGGCGTAGCCGTTCATGGCCTGTCCGTAGCGCAGGATGTCCGGCCCGCCGATGTCGAAGGTGCGGTTGATGTCGCCCTCGACCGTCGCAGCCTCGATCAGATAGTGCAGCACGTCGCGTACGGCGATGGGCTGGATGTGGTTGCGCACCCAGCGCGGCGCGGGCATGTACGGGAGGATCTCGGTGAGGTGACGGATCATCTCGAACGAGGCACTGCCGGAACCGATCACGATGCCGGCCTGCAGCACGATGGTGGGGACCCCCGAGGCCATGAGGATCTCGCCCACGTGGCGGCGGGACTCGAGGTGCTTGCTGAGCGGACCGTCCGGGTGGAGCCCCCCGAGGTAGACGATGCGCGTGACGCCCGCGGCGACCGCCGCGTGGGCCACGTTCTGAGCGTTCTCGGCCTCGATCTGCGCGAAGTCCTTGCCGTGGCCCTTGGCCATCGAGTGCACGAGGTAGTAGACGACATCGACGTCCTCGAAGGCGTCGCGCAGCGAGGCGGGATCGCCCAGGTCGCCCTTCGCCACCTCGACCTCGTCCGCCCACGGCACGTCCTGCAGCTTGAGGGGGTCGCGGACGAGCACGCGCACGGCGTGACCCGCCTCGACGAGCCGAGGAGCGAGCCGCCCTCCGACGTATCCGGTGGCGCCCGTGACCAGGGTTCGAATCCGCGTCATACGGCGAAGGTAGCGGCGACGGATGACAGAGCGCCGGGGGTCAGCCGCGAGAGGGCCTCACGATTCGTTGCTGCGCTCCAGCAGTCCCACCATGTGCTCGACGAGGCGCGTGCGCAGATCGTCGCCGAGGCGCTCGCCCGTGATCGACTCGAACGACCAGAGGCCGTCGGCGAGGAGCCGCGCCACGAACAGCTCGAATGCCCGGGGGTCCGTACGAGCGTCCTCCGCCGACGGAACCCAACGACCGTCGACGTCGATCCACGGAGCCTCGTGCGCCGGGTCCACCGCCGATTCGAGCAGCAGGATCAGGTGCGCGCGCTGCACCGATTCGGCCGACGCCCGCGTATAGGCCACCAGACGCTCGGTCGGTGTGCACTCCGCCGCCGATCTGCCGGCGATCGCCTCGAGCGAGGCCTCCCACTCGGCCGCGAGGTATTCCTGTATCGCCAGATTGAGGGAGTCCCGCGAGGGGAAGTGATAGGTGATGCCGCCGCGCGTCAGACCCGCTTCCTCGGCGGTGGCCTCGAGCGTCAGACCCGATATTCCGTCACGCTGTGCGACGCGGATCGCCGCCTCCAGGATCGCCGTCCGATTGCTGGGCCTCGCCATGTGTGAGCGCCTTCCTGGGTGCGGAATGGGTCGGCCGGCTGGCATCCAGCCGGCCGGTCCATCTCAATGGTGACCGATGGTGGCGTTGCGGGCGAGTCGGGCGGTCACCGGCGCGGCGATGAACAGGACCACCGCGATGAGTCCCATGACGGCGAGGTAGCCCGTGTCGAAGGCCGAGCCGGCGGCGGTCTGGATGGAGGCGCCCTCGGCCCCGCCCACCGCCTTCGCGGCTTCGACCGCGGCGGTCAGCGAATCGTGCGC
>JAAIGE0100785121.1_pt1 | contig 17375 bp, 19 predicted proteins | sample 6487951 | NCBI WGS metagenome assembly JAAIGE01 (sample SAMN13974128, study PRJNA590717) | phyllosphere metagenome | biome: tomato field; feature: multiple bacterial spot infested tomato fields; material: tomato leaves; isolation source: leaves from tomato fields | host: Solanum lycopersicum ... | reverse complement strand
GACCGCCGAAAAAACATCCAACCTCCTGATTCTGCGCGCCCGCGTAAGGGGCGGCGGCAAAGGGCCATGCGGCAGGGCGGAATTTTTTTGCCGGTATGCGGCAAGAGGTTAACGGCATTAACTATCTGATAACCACGCTCGCGTAGATATTCCCTTATCGAAGAGCCGGAAAGTGCGGGGGCACGGACCGGCAAAATTTGGGGAATGCTTGCCATGTCGTCGCTGGACGTCAGTCGTGGAGTTTGTGCGCTCGTACCGGGCCTCCAGCATTGGCTGGAAAACGCCCTGTTCGCCGTGCGCATCGTGGATGCCGCCAGCCCCCGTGGGCAGAAGGACGAGCGCCGCGTGCTGCTGGTGACAGAAATCGGTCACGCCACCCATCGCGACATCCTCATCAATGTGATCAAGGGTGCGCCCTCGTTGATCGCGGCGGCGAACGGCCTGCCGGCCCGCGTCGCCTTCGCCTTGGAAGACATGGGCTTCGCCTTTGCCCTCATCGCCGAACTCGCCCGCCCGGCGAACGTCCCGGCGGTCGGCGACGCGGCCAGCGTCCGCCTGATGACGCTCGCGGGCCGCGTGGCGCGCAGCGATGCGACCGTCCTCATCCAGGGAGACACCGGCACCGGCAAGGAAGGCATGGCGCGCTTCCTGCACACCCAGTCCGGTCGGATCGCCCACGACTTCATCGCCGTCAACTGCGCGGCACTTCCCGAAACCATGATGGAAGCGATGCTGTTCGGCCACAAGAAGGGCAGCTTCACCGGCGCGGCCCAGTCGTCCGACGGCCTGTTCCTGGCGGCGGACGGCGGCACGCTCTTCCTCGACGAGATCGCCGAACTGCCGCTCGCTCTGCAAGCCAAGTTGCTGCGTGCGCTTCAGGAGGGCGAAGTCCTGCCCGTCGGCGCGACCCATCCGGTTCCGGTCAACGTCCGCGTGATCGCGGCGTGCAACCGCAACCTCGCCGCCGAAGTTGCCGCCGGTCGCTTCCGTGAAGATCTTTACTGGCGGCTCAACGTCATGCCGCTGGAACTGCGGCCGCTCGGCGAGCGCCGCGGCGACGTGACCGCGATCACCGCCGCGCTGCTGCTGCGCCATCAGGATGGCGGCAAGGATGGCTTCGTGTGGCCGACCGCCGCCGCGATCGAGAAGCTGGGCGCGCACGCATGGCCCGGCAACGCCCGTGAGTTGGGCAACGTCCTTCAGCGCGCGCTGGTGCTGCGCGACGGCGAGCGGATCGACGCCGCCGACCTGCACATGAACTTCGCACCGCAGCCGATCCGTGCTCTCGCCCCGGTCGTTGCAGAAGTATCCGCCGAACCGGTTCGCCTGCGCGATGTCGCCCGCCAGTCCAAGCTGGACGCCATCCGGATCGCCCTGCGCGAAACGGACGGGCACCGCGCCGCCGCCGCGCGCAAGCTCGGCATTTCCGAACGCACGCTGCGCTATCGGCTCGCCGAGATGCGCGAACTGGCCGCCGCCTGAAGGGAGCGATAGAGCATGAGCAGCATATCCCCCACCGACAGCGTGATGGCGATCCGCAACGCCATCCTGCAAAAGAATGCGGCGCTGCGCGACATTTCGCAGGCGGGTCCGGCCGGTGGCGCATCGCCGCTCGACGGCGCGCAGCAGAGCGCGAAGCCCGGTGCCTTCACCGATGCCCTCAACAGCGCGCTGCAACAGGTCAACGGCCTTCAGGGCAAGGCCAGCGAGGCCGCGTCCGCCTTCGAACGGGGCGAGACGACGGACATCGCCGCCGTGATGCTCGCCAAGCAGCAAGCGTCGGTCAGCTTCGAAGCCACGCTGCAAGTCCGCAACAAACTCCTGTCCGCCTACAAGGACATCATGAGCATGCCGGTATAAGATGATGAGCGAGAACGCACTCACCCCCACCGTCGGCGCAGCAGCGCCCGCTTTGACCCCGGCTCCCGCCGCTGCCTTTGGTGGCGGTGCGAAGGGCATGGACGCCATGAAGGCGCGCGTCACCGGCTTCATCAAGCAGCCTGCGGTGGCCAAGAGCCTGCCGCTGATCGGTCTGATGGGCACCGTCGCTGTCGCTGGCGCCGCCTGGCTGGCGCTGCGCGAACCGCCGCAGCGTGACCTGTTCCGCGCCCTGCCCGATGCCGACAAGTCGGCGGTGGCGCAAGTGCTGGACCAGAACGGCATCCATTATGGCTTCGACAATTCGGGCGGTATGACCGTCGCCGACGATGATTATTTCAAGGCGAAGATGATGCTCGCCGCTCAAGGGCTGCCCAAGAGCGCGCCTGACGGCAACAGCATGATCGACAGCCTGCCGATGGGCGCAAGCCGCGCGGTCGAGGGCGAAAAGCTGCGCTCGGCCCGTGAAATGGACCTCGCCCGCACGATCGAGGCGATCGACAGCGTCGAAAGCGCCAAGGTCCACCTCGCCGTCGAAGCGCCCAGCGTCTTCCTGCGCGACCGGACCAAGCCGTCCGCCTCCATCATGCTGCGTCTGGCGCAGGGCCGCACGCTCACCGATGCGCAGGTCAGCGCGATCGTGCATCTGGTCGCGTCATCGGTGCCGGAACTCAACCCGGACGATATCTCGCTGGTCGATCAGAATGGCCGCCTCCTGTCCGACAATGACGGCAATTCCGCCGACGATCGGCAGCTGGGCATCCAGACCAAGATGGAGGATCGCTATCGCCAGTCGGTGATCGCGCTGCTGACGCCGATCCTGGGCCAAGGCAATTTCTCGACCGAGGTTCACGCCGAACTCAACTTTGCCGAGCGTCAGGCGACGCGCGAAACCTACCCGCAGGACGAAGCGCGTCTGCGTACCGAGCAGGGCACCTGGGCGTCCGATCCGCGTGGTCAGGGCGCGGGCGAGGCGAGCGGCGTTCCCGGCGCGCTCAGCAACCAGGCACCCGTCACCCCGACCGTGACGCAGACCAATCCCAATGGTCAGGCCGTGCAGCAGGGACAGACCGCCGCCGCGCAGCAGCCCGGTACCCCGCCCAACCCGCTGATGAAGACGGAAGAAACCTTCAACCGCAGCTTCGAGCTGGGTCGTGAAGTCTCGGTCACGAAGGACGCGATCGGTACGGTCAAGCGCCTGTCGGTGGCTGTCGCACTCGACAATGGTGCGGACGGCAAACCCCGTTCGGCGCAGGAAATCGCGGCGCTCGAAGCGCTGGTAAAGGGCGCGGTCGGCTTCGATCAGGCGCGCGGCGACGTAGTCGCGCTGTCATCGCGCAGCTTCCTCAAGACCGAAGAGGCCAAGGCTCCCTGGTATGAGGCCGACTGGATGGCGCCGCTGGTGCGCAACGTGTCGGCGCTGCTGGTCGCGCTGCTGGTGATCTTCGGCATCGGTCGCCCGCTGCTGAAGCGCCGTGCCGCTGCGCAGGAAGCTGCCGTCGCCGACAAGGCGGAGCAGAACCAGGCGATCGGCCGCGAAATCTCGTCGGCGCTGACCCAGCAGGCAGCCGATCCTGCCAATCCGTCGGCCGCCGTCACGCTCGACATGATCTCGTCCACCTATGACTATGCGCAGCGTGCCGACCTGATCCGCAACTTCGTCAAGCAGGATCCCGATCGTGCCGCGCTGGTCGTCCGCGACCTGCTGAAGGAAGGGAAGAAGGAAAATGCCTGAGGTCGTGCCGGGCCGTCCCGAAGCCCTGAAAGGCAGCGCTGCCGCCGCCGTCCTGCTGATGCTGTTCGATGAAGACGAAGCCGCACAGATACTCTCGCGCCTTGAACCCGAAGAAGTGCGCCAGCTCGGCTACGCCATGTACGATGTCGCCGATGTCGAGCCGGAGGAAGTGAACGAAGCGCTGGAGCATTTCGTCAGCAAGGCGAAGAAGCGCACGACCATCGGCTATGGCGCGACCCGCCACATTCGCGGCGCGATGACCAAGGCTCTGGGCGAGGAACGCGCCGAAACGATCCTGGCGCGCATCACCCCGCCGACGCGATCGACCCAGCTTGAAATGCTCAAGTGGATGGACGCGAAGGAAGTCGCCGCCCTCATCGAGGCGGAGCATCCGCAGATCATGGCGATCGTGCTCGCCCATCTGGAAGCGCCGGTGGCTGCCGATGTGCTGCAACTGTTGCCGTCCGAATATCAGGAAGAGATCGTCTATCGCATCGCCACGCTCGGCCCCGTGTCGAACGAGGCGCTGGAGGATTTGGAAAATCTGCTGCTGCGCGGTCCTGCCAACAAGCAGGGTGCGGCGTCGCAGCGCGGCGGCACGGTCGAAGCAGCCGCGATCATGAACAATGTCCGCAAGGACAACGAGCAGCGCATCCTGAAGGCCGTCGCCAAGCGCGACAAGATGATCGCCCAGACGATCGAGGAAGAGATGTTCGTCTTCGACAACCTCATCGACATGGACGACAAGAATATCGGCACGCTGATGCGCACGATCGACAGCAGCGTGCTGGTCGTCGCGCTCAAGGGCACGAACGACATGCTCAAGACCAAGATCTTCGGCAGCATGTCGGCTCGCGCCGCGCAGTCGATCGCCGACGAACTCGCCGAGCGTGGTCCCATCCGTCTCGCTGAAGTGACCGAAGCGCAGAAACTGATCATCGCCACCGCGCGCCGCATGGCCGACGCGGGAACCATCATGCTGGGCGGCAAGGGGAACGACTTTGTCTAGGATTTGGGGAGCCGAGGCCATTAAGGGCGTCGCGCCGGTCGCGGTCGCGGGCTTCCGCCCGATCGAAGGCGGGTTCCGCAGCCTCTACAGCGCGCCCGCCAGCCAGTATCAGCCGCACCAGCAGGCGAGCCGCACCGCGCCGATGATGGATGCCGTCGCCGACGAAGACCCGATCGAGCAGATGCGGATCGAAGCCTTCGCCATGGGCTTCGACGAGGGTTGCCGCGTCACCGAAGAGGCGAACGTCGCCGATGCCGATGCGCGCCGCGAACTCGCCGCCGCGCTCGAACATCTTGCGCCTGCGCCGAGCGGTACGCTGGCGACGATGTTGTCGGCGGCTGTCATCCGTCTGGTCGGCCAGATCGTCGGCGATGTCGCAATCGACACAGCGACGCTCATGGAGCGTTGCCAGAGCGTCGCCGCCTTCATCGACCAGAGCGAGGGCAGGAACGCGTTGCATCTGCACCCCGAAGACATGCCATTGGTGGAGAGCGCCGACCTGGATGTCGCGCTGGTCGCCGATCCTAACATGAAGCGCGGCTGCGTGCGGCTCGATACGGCGGATGGTTGGGTGGAGGATGGCCCGAACGTGCGTTTGTCGCGCCTGCGCTCGCTGTTGGACGACATGGAGGGGCGCGTATGATCCGCGCCTCGCTCGCCCAGGCGGAAACGCTGCTCGAGCATTTGCAGGTCCAGAACCGCAGCCCTCGCCACGTCGGCCGCCTCGTCAGCCATGACGCGGGGATGCTGGAGGTCACGGGCTTCCGCAAGCCGATCGGTGCGGGTGCGCGCGTGATCGCGTCGGACGGCACGATCTGCCGCGCCGAAGTCGTCGGCTTTCGCGGCGACAAGACATTGATGGTGCCGCTCGACGCCGACGCGCCGCTCGAAAACGGCGCGCGCGTCGAACCGGATGCGCAGGCGACGATGGTGCAGGTGGGCGAAGGGCTGATCGGCCGCGTCATCGACGCCATGGGCCAGCCGCTCGACCGCAAGGGGCCGGTGATCGCGGGCAGCAGCTGGCCGCTCAACGGCGTCAAGGGCAACGTCCTCGACCGAGGCCGCGTCACCGAACCCTTCGACCTTGGCGTCCGCGCCGTCAACGCGCTGCTCACCGCCGGGCGCGGCCAGCGCATCGCCATCATCGCCGGGTCGGGCGTCGGCAAGTCGGTGCTGATGGGCCAGATGATCGCCGGAGCCGAAGCAGACGTCGTCGTCGTCGGCCTGATCGGTGAGCGTGGTCGCGAAGTCAGCGACTTCCTCGAAACCAAGCTCAAGCATTCGATGCATAAGTCGGTCGTGGTCGCCGTGCCCGCCGACCACCCGCCCGTCCTGCGCCTGCGCGCCGCCGCTCGCGCCACCGCCATCGCCGAATATTTTCGCGCGCGGGGCAAGAAGGTGCTGCTCCTCATCGACAGCCTCACCCGCTGCGCCCATGCTCAGCGCGAGATCGGGCTGGCGCTCGGCGAACCGCCTGCGATGAAGGGCTATCCACCCTCGGCCCTCGCGCTCATCCCGCGCTTGGTCGAACGGGCGGGCGTCGATGCGCGCTCCGGCGGATCGATCACCGCGCTCTACACCGTGCTGGCGGACGGTGACGATACCGACGATCCGATCGTGGACTCGGCGCGCGCGATCGTGGACGGCCATTTCGTGCTGTCGCGCCATCTGTCGGAACAGGCGATCTTCCCCGCGCTCGACATCGGCAAGTCCTTGTCGCGCGTCATGGCCGACGTCGTGCCCGATGAGCATCGCATCGCCGCCGCCGCCTACCGCCGCCTGTGGGCCGCCTATGAAGAAAATCGCGACCTCATCCTGATGGGCGCCTACCGCCCCGGCAACGATCCCGTGATCGACGAAGCGGTGCAGCGTCGCCAGGAAATCCTCGACTTCATTCGGCAGGATGTGAAGAGCCGCATCGACCTCGACACCAGCGCTGATGCCCTCGTCGCGAGCTTCGGCCGGTGAAGGGCGCGCTCAAGACGCGTCAGCGCGTACTGCGTGTCCGCCATGTCCAGCACGCCATGGCCGTCGCCGACGCCGCGCGCGCGCGGGATGAGGCCGACGGTTTGGCACAAAATGTGCAGCGACTACGCAATGTGCGAAACCAGCTGTTCGAAAATCAGGGTGATGCCACCGGCGCATCCTTCGCCGCGATGCAGGAACTCGCCACCCGTCTGGAGCAGGCGGGGCGGCAGCTCGACGGCGCGCTCTACGATGCCCGGCGCAAGGTCGAGGCGAAGGAAGGCGTGACGATCGCCGCGAACCGCGAAAAGGAAATCGCCGCTCGCCTCAAGGACCGCGCCCGCGCGCAGCTGGACGAATGGCGGGAAAACAAGCTGGCCGCGCTGCCGCGCTACCGGCGGATGATGCGTGAGGGGGACGACGCATGACGATGATGACCAGCCTGAAGACGCTGCTCTTTTCGACGGCTGCCGGACCTGCGGGGGCAGGGGTTGGCACCACGCCTTTGACACCGGACGGTGCGGCGGATTTCGCTATGTTGCTTGGCGGCGTTGTGGGAAATGCTGCGCCTGCCGTGCCGAATGCTGTGCCCGAACAATTTGCGCCTGAAGCGCCAGCGGATGTCGCCACCGTCTCGACCGCTGCAATTTTGAACACGAAGGCTGGCTTCGCTTCAGCCATTGCCCGGGCGGAAAACGCATCTGAACGCATTGCGCAGGATGCCGTCTCGGCCGTCGTGGTCGAGGCAGCCGCGTCCCATATGAAACCTGACATGGCTGCGGCGACGCCTTCTGTCGATAGCGAACATTTCGAAATCCCCGCACCGACGGACGAGGACGCGGAAGAGGTTAGCGAACAGTCCGACGATAAGCCGGGCGAACCGGTCGAAGATATACATTCGGCTGATACGCTCGTGCCGTCGATGCCGGTTGTCGTGACGCCGATATCTGTTGCCCCACAAGCGCCGGTGTCGATAGTTGAACCAGCGACTGCCGCCGTGCAGGCTGGGCCAAAGACTGCTGCGGTGCAGGCTGAACCGGCGCCTCCTGTCATGCGACGAGTCGCGACATCGCCCGCACCCGCACAAGTCGCGAGTATTGCGCCCGAGCAGGCCGGGCTTGCACCTGATCGGCAACTGACCGAATTAGCAACGGCTGCCAAGCCGGACATGCCGAGCGGCAAAACCGTGCCGCAGGTCTCCGTCGCTTCGTCCGAACCTGCCGTTCCAGAGTCCATGCCTCGACAGGCTGAGGCGGCAAAAAACATCACGCAGGACATGCCGAGCGGCAAAACAGTGCCGCAATTGCCGACCGCTCCGGTTGATCCGACGGCGACGGCACAGTCGCCAGCCGCTGATATCGTGAAGGCATTGCCCGACGGCCCGCCTGTGACAGTTCAGCCCGCAAAGGCGCAGCTATCCGCTTCAAAACCGGCGGTCGCCGAAGCGGCGCAAGCTGATCCGGCCAAGGTCGTTGCGTTGCCCGTTGCGCAACAGGCTACGTCTTTCAGCCCAGCTTCTTCCCCAACGCCAGTCGCCGCTCACGCGCCTCTGGTTGCGGACCCAACAATCGCGACCACCTCGATCGTCGATGGGACAGATGCGCCTGCCATGACCGAAGCGGCACAGCCTCAGCCAAAAGCCGCGCATACTGCCGCGCCGCGTGCCGACGCGGTATCGTTGCTCCAGTTCGTGCGCGATCATCTGAGCGCGCGCGCCACCCCGCGTGACGCCGCGCCGGTCGCGAAAGCCGCTTCTGATGCCCCCGTCGCGCAGACGATCGACGCCAGCGCCGTAGCGAACGCGCCGACGCCGATCCTGTCGGCGGCAGCACCGGCACAGTCGACCGTCGCGCCCACGATTATCGCGCCCGCCACCCCCGATCTCTCCGCCAGCCTGGGCGCGCAGGTCGTGGACATGGGCGTTCAGGGGCAGTGGATCGACGGGCTGGCCCGCGATATCGCAGGTCTCTCCGCCAACGGCGCGCAGGGCCGCTTCCAGATCGACACGCAGCAGCTTGGCCCGGTCCAGGTCGCGATCCGGCAAGACGCTGATGGCGCTGCCGTCAGCCTCACCGTCGCGAGCAAGGCGGCGGAGGACGCGCTGCGGCAGGACAGTGACCGATTGCGGCTGGACGCAGGTCTTCAGGCGATCCGCATCAACGAGGTGAAGATCGAGCGCGCGCCGCATGTTGCCGAAGCCGCGCGCACCGACAGCCAGACCCAGCAGCAGGGATCGCAACAGCAGGGCGGGCAGCAGCAGGGTCAGCAGGCAAGCTGGCAGAATATGGGCCAGAACGCCAACCAGTCCGCGCAACAGGGCCGCTGGCAGGGCCGTGAAAATTTCTCCGGCGGCCATAAAGCTGGAGCCGACGCGTCCGTTCTTAAACAGGCGGAGGCGGGTGACAGTACCCGCGATGGACCCCGCGCGCGCTACGCCTGATGCGAGCGGCCCACGGGATGATTTCAGGGGACTGATACGATGAGCGACGAGGCGAAACCGGCGAAGAAGAAAAAGGGCGGGGGCATGAAGATGATCCTGCTCATCGTCATCGCCATGGTGGTCGGCGGGGCGGGGGCCGCTGGCGGCCTTTACGCGGCGGGCTTCTTCAGCCCCAAGTCCGAAGGGCCAAAGGAAGACCCCAACAAGCCGGTGCTGGTTCTGGCAGGCGAGGATGCGCAGGCGATCGCCGACGCGCATTCGCCCGCACATGGGGAAGGCGGCGAGGGTGGCGGCACCGCCTCCCACCCCGCGACCGGACCGCATGGCAAGGGGCTGGACTTGCCTTCGCCAAGCAACCCGACCGCCTATCAGGCGACCTATTTCCAGCTGCAACAGCCCTTCACGTCGAACATGACGGACACGGACGCCTTCGCGCAGATATCGATTGCCGTGTCGACCTATTACGACATGCGCGTGGTCGAAGCGGTGAAGACCCATGAAATGGCGATCCGCAGCCAAGTGCTGATGATGCTGGCGCAACAGCCCGAAGCGTCGCTGATGACGCCGCAGGGCAAGCAGCAGCTTCAGGCGAAGATCAAGACGATCATCAACGACGTTCTGAAGCAGAAGACCGGCTATGGCGGCATAGACAATGTCTATTTCACGAACTTCGTGATCCAGTGAGGGCGCGGCCATCGCGACGTCCCGCTAACCCAGACCATCTGGCCGATCTGATCGGTTCACCGCGCGCTTAACGGTTATTTTACCAGATTCGTTTGTAATGCCCCCTGTCAGGACATGGACGTGCCATGTCCGGCAGGGGACCGATATGACGGAAGTTCAGACCTACGCCTTCGGGCGCGGGGAATCGCAGGCACCCGTGATGCTGTCCGGGCTGGACCGGCTGGGCGAAAAGCTCGGTCGGCAGATTCGTGCCCTGCTCGAACCGATCGCAGGCGTGCGTCCGCTGGTCGAGGCGCAGGATGCCCGCGTGATTGATTTCGGCGCATGGACCGCCGATGTTCCTGCCTTTTGCAGCCTTTCCATCTATCGTACGCTTCCCTTGAAGGGCCAGATGCTGCTGCGCATGGACGCGGCGATGATCTCGACCTTGGTCGATTGCTTCTATGGCGGGATCGGCAACCGCCCTCTGCCCTCGCGCGGCGAGTTCACCCCCACCGAAGACCGCCTAATTGCCCGCATCGCCGACGCCATCGTCGCACGGCTGGTGGACACCTGGGCGGACATCGTTCCGCTCGAATCGGGGCTTATCCTGCGCGAAAGCGGGATCGGTTTCGCTGCCGCCGCGCAGCCGTCCGACCAGATGGTGGTGCAGCGCTTCCAGGTCACCGTGACCCGCGACCAGAGCTGGCCGATCGATATCGTCTTTCCGCTGTCCTCGCTGCGCGCCGTCGAACCGCTGGTGGGCAGCAACGTATCCGTCGACGACGAGCATCGCGATCCCGTCTGGCAGTCGCGCATCGCTCGCCGCATGAACGACATCCGCCTGCCTGCGCGCACCGTGCTGGCCCGGCCCAACCTTTCGCTCGCCGACCTCATGCAATTGAAGGTCGGCGACGTGATCCCCGTCACCATCGGGCGCAGCCTGCCGCTGATCGTCGGAAACCGTATCGTCGCGCATGGCAGCATCGGCGAACAGGATGGCCGCGCCGCATTCCAGATAGATCGAATTGCACAAGGAACCGACCAATGAGCGACATGAGCGAAGCCCCCCGCATGGAAGACGCGGCGAGCCGCATGGCGAACAACCGCCAGTTCAAGCTGCTGGCCGATATCCCCGTGCGCATGTCGGTGGAGGTGGGTTCCACCTCGCTGCGCCTCGCCGAAGTCATGGACCTGACCGAAGGCGCGATCGTGGAGCTGGATCGTCAGGCCGACGACCTGCTCGACATCATGGTCAACGGCGCGCTGATCGCGAAGGGCGAGGTCGTGACCGTGAACGGACGCTATGGCATCCGCATCGTCGATATCGCCGCGACCGAAAACCGCCTCGCCGGAATCGAACGGCGCGGCTGATCTGGCCCATATTTTTAACGCTTGCTAATTGCGCATAAAGTTCGGATCGCTCTAGTGCATTAACCATAATCGCGGACAGCGCCCATGTTCTGGTATTTCGTCAAATTGCTGATCCTCCTGCCGCTGGTCGGCGGCATGGCTTTCGGTGCGCTGTGGCTGTGGCGCAAATATCAGCCCGGCATGATCGGCCAGCAGGGCGACCGCTCGTTGAAGCTGCTCGAAGCGCTGCCCATGGGCGCGTTCGGCAAGCTGGCGGTCGTCGAGTTCGAGGGCAAGAAGATCCTTGTCGCCGTCACCCGTGGCCGCATCGAAAAGATCGCGGAAGGCGACCCCTATCGTGCGGGACGCTGATCCGTCTGCACGGATGGGACGGTGGTTGCCCGCCTTCGCGGGTCTGACCACGGTCGTTCTGCTGCTGCTCGTCTGCATGGTTCCCGCCTTCGCCCAAGCCGCGCCCGCCGCTGCGCCGGTCGATAATAGCGGCGCGCTGAGCCGCGCCATGGGTCAGGTGTCGGGCGACGGGCGCTCGCTGTCGCTATCGCTGCAAATCCTCATCCTCATGAGCCTGCTGACGGTGCTGCCGTCGCTCGTTCTCATGATGACCAGCTTCACCCGCATCATCATCGTCCTGTCGTTGCTGCGTCAGGCGCTCGGCTTACAACAGACGCCGCCCAATCAGGTGCTTGTGGGCCTCGCGCTGTTCCTTTCGCTGTTCGTGATGCGCCCGTCGATCGACGCCATCAACGCGCAGGCTTACACGCCCTATGGCCAGGGCCAGATCAGCATCGAGGAAGCGGTCGGCCGGTCTGGCCGCGTGCTGCACGGCTTCATGAGCAAGCAGACGCGCGAGAGCGACCTCAAGCTGTTCGCGGGTCTGGCCAAGGCGCCGCAGTTCCGCACGCCCGACGACATTCCCTTCTCGATCCTGCTGCCCGCCTATGTGACGAGCGAACTCAAGACCGCGTTCCAGATCGGCTTCATGATCTTCCTGCCGTTCCTCATCATCGACCTCGTCGTTGCGTCCACGCTGATGGCGCTCGGCATGATGATGCTGTCGCCCACGATCATATCCATGCCCTTCAAGCTGCTGCTGTTCGTGCTGGTCGATGGCTGGGCGCTGACCATGGGCAGCCTTGCCGGATCGTTCGCGACATGATTGGGGCTGCCTGATCCATGGAAAACGCCGATTTCTTCATGGGATTGGCCCAGCAGGCGCTGTGGATCACGGCGCTTGCCACCGCGCCCATGCTCGTTCCCGCGCTGATCGTCGGCCTCATCATCGGCATGGTTCAGGCCGCGACCTCGATCAACGAACAGACGTTGAGCTTCATCCCCAAGATCATCGTCGTCGGCGCCATACTCGTCCTGTTCGGCGGATCGATCATGGTGCTGATCGCCGATTTCACGCGCGAGATTTTCGAGCGCATTCCGGACCTGCTGCAATGATCGCGCCGGGCTTTCAGGGCGTGGAAACGCAGTTGTGGGTATGGCTCATCGCCATGATCCGCCCCGGCGCCGCCTTCATCGCCGCGCCCGTTTTCGGCGCGCCATCGGTGCCGATCCAGTTGCGCCTGATCCTTGCACTCGCGCTGGGCCTCGCCGCGCTCAACAGCGTGACGATCGTGCTGCCGCAGGATGGCGTCGCCAGCATCGAAGGCGTGCTGATGGTCGCGGGCGAAGTGCTCGCCGGCCTCGCCATGGGGTTCGCGGTCCAGATCGGCTATGCCGCCGCCTTCGTCGCGGGTGAGACGATCGGCAACGCCATGGGCCTCAACTTCGCGGCGATGGTCGATCCGGCCATGGGTCAGAGCACGCAGGTCGTGGGGCAATTTCTCTCGATCCTTGCGACCTTCATCCTGCTCGGTCTGGACGGCCACCTGATGCTGGCGAGCTTCGTGGTGCAGAGCTACACAGCGATTCCGCCGGGCAGCGGGATGCTGTCCAACGACACGATCTGGCGTCTGATCGAGTTTGGCGGTTCGCTGCTGGGCATGGGCGTCACCGTCGCCCTACCGGTCGCCTTCGCGCTGGTGCTGGTGCAGATCGTCATGGGGATGCTCGCGCGCGCCGCGCCGCAGCTCAATCTCTTCGCCGTAGGGATGCCGGTCGCCATGATGGCGGGCCTCGTCCTGCTCGCCATCGCCGCGCCGATCATGGCCGAAGGGCTGACCGGCGCGCTCAAGGCTGGCCTTGAACAAGCCCGCTCGATCGCGGAGGGTCCGTAACCATGGCGGGCGAACAGTCGGGCGAAAAGACCGAAAAGCCAACCCAGAAGAAGCTGGACGACGCCGCCAAGAAGGGTGACATCCTCCAGTCCAAGGATCTCGCCACTGCGCTCGTCGTGATGGCGGGCATCGGCTGGCTCGCCGTCACCGGCCCCTCGCTGGTCGAGGCGCTGCGCGACATGCTGATCGAAGCGCTGCGCTTCAAGCGCGAAGATATCGTGGATTTTTCGCCTGCGCAGCGCGGTATGAGCCTCGTCTCCGGTATCGCGCTGCCCGTTGCGGGGCTGCTGCTCGCCACTTTCGTCGCCGCGATCGCCGCGCCTGCCTTGCTCGGGTCGCTCGGCTTCCGCCCCGGCGCCTTTGCCCCCAAGCCAGAAAAGATGAACCCGATGTCGGGCATCAAGCGCATGTTCGGGATGCAGAGCCTCATCGAACTCGTAAAGTCGATCGCCAAGGTCGGCCTGCTCGGCTGCATCGGCATCTGGATGGTGTGGGATCGGCTGACCGCGATCAACGGCCTCGGCAAAATGGGCGTGGAGCCTGCCATCCATGACGTCGGCAACATCTTCATCCTCACCTGCCTCACCATGGCGGGCGGCCTGTTCCTGATCGCGGGCATCGACGTGCCGGCGCAGATCATGCAGCGTGCCAAGCGGCTGGGCATGACCAAGCAGGACATCAAGGACGAGCATAAGGAAAGCGAAGGCTCGCCCGAACTCAAGGGCCACATCCGCCGCAAGCAGTTCGAGGTGCTGAGCGGATCCACGCGCCAGGCCGTGGCCGAAGCCAGCGTCATCATCACCAACCCGACCCATTTCGCCGTCGCGCTGCGTTACAAGCCGGGGCAGGACGCCGCGCCGGTGGTCGTCGCGCGCGGTTGCGACGCGATCGCCGCCGCCATCCGCGAGCTTGCCGATCAGAACGGTGTCACCGTTCTCCAATATCCCGAACTGGCCCGCGCCATCTACTTCACCAGCCGGGCGGGGCAGATCGTCAACGAAGGTCTGTATCGCGCCGTGGCGACCGTCCTCGCTTTCGTCTTCCGCGTCGAAAACCGGATGGCGAGCGAAATGGATCGGCCCTTCATCACCGTGCCGGACGACCTGCGCTTCGACGCAGAGGGCAAGAAGCTGTAAAGGTTCCCGAAAATCTTTTTGTGGTGAATTAAAGTTTAGGAACGTTCGTCCGTACTTGCTTTACGGGGACGCATTATGATGGTGCGTCATGAACGACTATCTATCTCGCAGGGAATTGCCGCCGGTCGAAAGGACCGTTCCGCGCACCGGCCCCGTGCAGTCGGTTCAGCCGGTGATCGCGGTCGCGTCCGCCGGGGGGCAACAGCGCGACGCCGTGCAGGATCAGGCTGGGCAGGCTGTCCAGTCCGACAAGGATGTCGCGACCGCCGTTGAATATGCCGAAGTCCACGCTCGGATTTCGGGCATCCTCGCCGATCTCCGAGCGAGCAGCAACACCGACTTGTCCCAGGCGCAGGCAGCGATCGATGCGACGATGCCGCGCCCGATCGTCCTCGTCCCCCTGCCGCCTGCCAGCCGGGAAGCGGTGGAACAGGCGGCAAACCTCGCCAAGCGGATGGTGCAGATGGCATCCTATACCTACGCCGCCCATGCCGGGGTCCAGCGGGGCGCGGTTCAGCAACTGGCTTCGGTCTGAAGCCGTCCGTTGCGACCGCCCACGCCGATTTCACGCGGCTGAAAATCTTTCCTAAACATCTTTGCGCTACGGCCGTCCTTAACTTCTGAAAGGACGAAGCCATGACCACGCTTGGAAGCAGCATCTTGACGTCGCTCGGCGCGGGTTCGGGCATCGACACCAATGCGCTCGTCACCAACCTCGTCGCGGCGACGCGCGATCCCAAGCAGAAAGTGATCACCGACAAGCAGTCGCTCAACAACGCCCGCATTTCGGCGGTGTCGTCCGCGATCGGCTCGCTCGACACCTTCGCCGATGCGCTCAACACGGTGCTGACGGGCAAGGAATATACCGGCACGCCCGCATCGAACGACACCGGCGTCGCCAATGTCAGCTTGCTGACCGGCGGCAGCCCCAGCGGCTTGCCCGTTCAGATGGCGGTCGAACAGCTGGCGAGCGCCCGCGTGCTCGCGACCACGGCATCGGCGGGCAAGACCGCCAGCTCCGCAGTCGGCACCGGCACAATCACCTTCACGACTGCGGCGGGGAAGACCGTCACGATCGACACGTCGATTTCGGCCAACAGCAGCTATTCGGGCCTCGCCGCCGCAGTCAACAATGCGGGCATCGGCATCACCGCCCGCGTTGTCGCCGATGCGAACGGCGCGCGCCTCGTCTTCAAGGGGGAGACGGGCGCGGCCAATGATTTTTCGATCGCGGTGTCGGGTAGCGCCACCGGCGATCTGGCGGGCTTCGCCTGGAGCGGCACCGACAGCGGCAGCATCGCATCCACCTCTCCGGCGCAGAACGCCCGCATCACGCTCGACGGCGTGACCCAGGAATTTGCGAGCAACACGATCGACACCGCGATCGATCATCTGCGCATCGAACTCGGCAAGACGACCGATGTCGGCAAGACGGTGACGCTTTCCATGTCGCAGCCGACGGCGACCATGGCCGATTTGCTCAAGGAATATGTCGACGCCTACAACACTTTGCTGAAAGCGCTCAATACCGCGACGGCCAGGGGCGCAGACTCGTCAAGCGCAGGCGTGCTCAACGGTGTGGCCGGCATCCGCGACATGAAAGCGCAGCTGACCGCTCTGACTTCGACGCAGCTTGCCTCGACCGGCACCTATCGCACCCTGTCCGACATCGGTGTTAGCACCAATCGCGACGGCACGCTGAAGCTGGACACCGATGCGCTGAACAAGGCGCTGGCCGCCGATCCCGAAGGAATCACGAATATGCTCAATCCGGCGGTCTCGACTGCCGCCAATCCCGGCCTCGCCAAGGTCATGGACAGCGTCCGCGACAAGATCGAGGAAAAAAACGGTCCGGTGAAGCTGTTGCAGGAACGCTATGCGGACATGGCGAAGGATTTCACCGACCAGCTCGACAAGCTCGACCGGCAGATGACCGATTATCAGGCGCAGTTGACAAAGGTCTACGCTGCCATGGCGACCCGTCTCAACGCGCTCAAGGGTACCGAAAGCTACCTCAAGCAGCAGATCGAAGCCTGGAACAACAGCAACAACTAATCGCATATCACGGGGACGCAGATGTTTTACAATCAGGGTTATGCTGGGAATATGGCGGCGCGGCGTTACGCCGCCGTCCATTCCGGGAGCCGCACCGAAGGGGCGACGCCGCACGCGCTGGTCAAGATCCTGTTCGACGAACTGCTGCTCGCGCTGGAAGCCACCGCGCTTGCCGAGCGCAATGGCGATCGGATCAAGGTGTCGGACAAGCAGGCGCGCGCCATGTCGATCCTGGTCGCGCTGGAAGCGAGCCTCGATTTCGACAAGGGCGGCGATGTCGCGCTTGGCCTGGCGCAAATCTATCGCGAGGCGCGCCGCCGTCTTTTGCTCGGCGCGAAGGAACATAGCGCGGCCCCGGTTGAGGAAGCACGCGACATGATCGCGGAGATCGCCGACGCCTGGAACCAGATCGGCTGATCGGCTGTCCTATTTGCGCGCCGTCTGCAAAGATGATGGCGTTCAATATGACGAGCCCCCGCTTTCCGATAGGATCGGTATCCCGCAACATCCTGTCGTGAAACGCGGGAAATATGCGAAGTTAAGCGTCCAGTTGAGCGCGGCTGGCCTTTCCCATCGGGGTTGCGCGGGATCAGGGGCGGGGATATAGGCGATGCTCGCAAAGGGCGGCCCGGCGGGGGCCGCCTTTTTGCGTTGTGCAACATCTCCCCGCGACTTGACGATCACGTAACCCAGAAAGGGAAGGCCCATGTCGATTACGCCGCTCATGCCCGTTTACCCCCGGTGCGATGTCCGTCCGGTGCGAGGCGAGGGCTGCTATCTGATCGGCGAGCATGGCGAACGCTATCTCGACTTCGCCAGCGGTATCGCGGTCAATCTGCTCGGCCATGGCCACCCGAAGCTGGTGAAGGCGATCGCCGATCAGGCCGCCACGCTG
>JAAIGE0100996189.1_pt1 | contig 17378 bp, 16 predicted proteins | sample 6487951 | NCBI WGS metagenome assembly JAAIGE01 (sample SAMN13974128, study PRJNA590717) | phyllosphere metagenome | biome: tomato field; feature: multiple bacterial spot infested tomato fields; material: tomato leaves; isolation source: leaves from tomato fields | host: Solanum lycopersicum ... | reverse complement strand
GCCCTTCTCCACTCGGGCATCACCCGGACGCCGCTCTACGTCGCCGAGCACCTCACGCGTACCTCGGTCGAGGCGGCACAGGCACTCGCGACCCGTGACAACCGCTTCCACCCCGAAGAGCGTCTGCCGCAGGCCGAACGCGGCGAGCTTGCCGATTATCGCGGGTCCGGCTTTGACCGCGGCCACATGGCGCCATCGGGCGACATGGGTGACCAACGGGACGATTATGAGAGCTTCAGCCTCGCCAACATCGTGCCGCAGGATGGATCGCTGAACCGGAACGGCTGGGCGGATCTCGAGAGCTATGTTCGCGACCTGACCGCCAAGCTGGGCGAAACCTATGTCGTGACCGGCCCCGCCTTCGCCGGCAGCAACATCAAGCGCCTGAACGGGCGCGTGCTGGTGCCGAGCCATGTCTGGAAAGCGATTTATGTGCCGGGTCAGGGAGCGGGTGCCTGGATCGCCAGCAACGGCCCGAACGCGAAGTGGGAGGTAGTGTCGATCGCGACACTGACCGCTCGCACCGGCATTGACCCCTTCCCCACGCTCGATCCCGCAGCCAAGGCCAAGGTTCCCGCGTTCCCCACCTTCGAATGACCAACCACAAAGGATCTGGCCGATGATCAAGCCGTTTGCCGATGACGAAGCCGCAACCTCGATCGGGGATCTCGCGATTGAGAACGGCACAAGCAGGGTCGCTATCTCCGGTTCGGTAGAGATCACCCGGGACCAAGCCGGGCTTGAGCATGCCCGTGCGCTGAAGCAGCTCGCCGACGATCTTGTGGCGGAGCTGGAGGCTGGCCATGCGCCCCGGCAGGCCGCAGCCACACAGACGGCATCCGTCGATCAGGTCGCCAATCCGTTCGCCTGAGCGATGCTGCCGGCTAGAACCAGCTCGCGACCGCGCTGACGACTGACCGCAGACCCGAAGCGAGGCCCAGCAGCGTCAGACTGCCGATCACCACAACTTCGAGTTCGATAAAGGTCGGCCAGCGCAGGCGCAGTCGCGACATCACCTGCTGCTACTCGCAACCGACCCCATCATTATCGCGGTCGAGCTTGCGGCTGTAACCGGGCGCTCCCCGCATCACGGGTGCTGCGCCCGCCGCCCGAGCAGCGGCACAATTCGCATAGTAGACGCTTCCGCCCGAACTGGAGGACTTGCCTGCGGAGCGCGTCGCAGACGTGCGCCGACGCGGCGTGCGCTTGGTCTGGGCCCCTTGAGCAAACGGATTATCAGTCGCCTGTGGAGACGTCGCCACCATGGGCGCGGCCGCCAGCAGCACGGACAAGAGCAGCATCCAGATTCTCCCTGTTTTTTCTAGAGAACAGTCTGGCCTGCTACGGAGCGCGCGTCCAGCCTTGCCGCTGACGAGGATGCCGTGAGGCAAGCGCCTGTGACATTCTCGCTCTTTCTCAACACCGATGCTAATCGGTGAACTCTCAGCAAATGTGGCTGCAATTCTCGGTCGGTAATGAGTCGACGCTAGATCATATCGCTTGGATGCTGCATCCATTAGTGGATCTGATGAAGGAGCTAGCATTTGGTCGGGGACACGACTTGGAACGACAGGCTCCGATCGCCGCAGGCGATTGATCCGCCGCTTCTGCCTTCGGGTGTCGTCGTCCGGTTCGGCTCAACGCCGTGGGCACCCAATAACGACGATAGGAGGGCGGCCTCCCTTCTCCACGTCGAGCTGATCTCGCGGGTAGCAACGCAGAGCCTGCGCTACACGCTCGGCACCGAGAAGGCAGCGTTAGCCAGCCTGCACGCTATCTTTGGTCAATGCCGCCTCATCTGCCGGCAGCATCCCGATGCCCACCTCTTTGAGACAATCGCCTGGGGAGTTCTGAACACGCACGTCCGCCCCTTCACCGCGCGTTGGCACCGCCGCGCGGAGTCGCGGCGGCTTGACGCGGTGGATGACGGCGACGACTTCCGACTGGAGCTTGCATCGCTCCGCCTCGTCCTGATCCGGCTCAACAGGCTGCTTCTCGAAATCAGGGACGGCGTCGAACCGGCTGAAGACGCGACCGACGCAGTGGATCCGATCAGCTTGGAAATGGAGACGGACCTTCCGTGGGGTCTTAATGAGGGAGATCCTGACCGAATCGCAGGCGTATCCGGGACGAGACCGGCCGCCATGGCCGAAAGCGAAAGAGCCGCCATTAGACGTCGTCGCGCGCATTATGATCTCGCGCCGTCGTCGGAGCGCGCTACGGGCTTGGCGCTTTCGGGTGGTGGGATTCGTTCTGCGACCTTCGCGCTCGGGGTATTAGCGGTCCTCGGACGTCGTGGTCTGCTGAAGCAATTCGACTACATGTCCTCAGTGAGCGGCGGTGGATATCTCGGCTCATTCATTACCCAGTACCTCCACGATACGGAACGGACCCCGGCCGCAGCAAACGTCGATGCTGGGACGACTGCGTCGGAGGCGGATGACAACCCAGCCCCTACCCCCGATAGCTCGAGCCTCGACATGCGTTCGACGTCGCACAAGCTTGACGACGATCCCCCCGGTGAAGCGGCCGACGATGAGGCTTCGCGTCTTGAAGTCCGCCCACCAAGCGACGGGATTGAAGCGCGCCGCGCGGCGAGGCCTGCGTCCGGCATCGGTCTGGACCTTGGGGACATGCCGTTCGGACGATCCGACCGCGCCTCTCCGGCAATGGGGTACATCAGGCAAAACTGCCGGTATCTCGCATCTGGATCGAAGAAAGAGCGATGGCAGGTCGCGCTCGCTCAGGTCGCCGGGATACTGAACAACCTGCTTTCCATTGCCGCGATGGCCGCGCTGCTCGTCGGCATCTGCTACGCGGCCGCCGGGGTGGTTGCCAAGGCGTTGCATCTCGCCGGGATCGAGGACGCCTTCCGGCTGGCCTTCGTTCTCAGCGGTGGCGTCGCGGTCTCCGTGATCCTCGTGATGCCCATGATCGCGACCGGTTTCAGGACTCAGGAGCGCCGCCTCGACAGACTGTTGCTATACCTCGTTGCCCCGCTGGCGGTGATTTCGGCGCTGGGCGCCTTCGACTTTGTCAGGTCCACCTATCACGAGCATTGGGATGGACACCTTGGGACGACACTGGTCGCGCTCTCGTTTCCGCTACTGCTGCTCGCACTCGGCGTAGCAATGCCACGCCTTTCGCCGAGACTACGTGTGGTAGGATCCGGGATCGCACGATCGGCGGCGCCCATCTTCACCATCGCGGCACTCGTGGTCATATCCGACTTCTTTCTGTTCAGGTCGGATGCCCTGTTCGAGAAGATCCTTTGGGTCATCATCCTCACTGCAAAGGCTATCGTCTTGAACGTGAACCACACGGGCCTGCATCGACACTATCGGGACAGCCTGACCGCGACGTTTCTGATACAAAACGGAGCTGAGCCGGGGTCGATTGAAGCCGCGACGCCGGCGAAGCTGTCCTCGCTGGCAGATGACCACCACGGCCCCTACCCGATCCTGAACGCGGCGCTAAATGTTCCGGCATCTCGGCATCCGGCCATGAGGGGGCGGCTAACGGACTTCTTCTCCTTCACGCCGCATCACTGCGGCAGCCCCGTTACCGGCTACATGCCGACGGCGGCATGGGAGACGGACGATGCCAGCCTAACCCTCGCAACGGCGATGGCGATTTCTGGCGCGGCGGTCGCGCCGCAGATGGGCTTGGCGTCTTCGCCTAGGTTCAGCTTCTGGTTCGCGCTGCTGAATGTCCGCCTGGGATACTGGCTGCCGAACCCCGGAGCAATCAAGAAGTCGCTCATCCCATTCCCGTGGCTGATCTACCTCATTCGCGAACTAACCGGCAAGGTGGACGAGACAACGCAGTATTTAAACCTGTCGGACGGCGGCCACATCGAAAATCTTGGAATCTACGAACTGCTCAGACGAAGATGCAAGTTTATCCTCGCAATCGACGGCGAGCAGGATACCGACATGACATTCCACGGCTTTGCTAATCTGCAACGTTTGGCGACCACGGATCTCGGCGTTGCGATTGAGATCGATCTTGACGACCTTAGGCTCGACGCTGAAGGACTCAGCCGCTCGCATTTCCAGTTCTGTCGCCTACGCTATCCCGGCGGCGGCATCGGCTATCTCTGCTACGTCAAGCTATCGCTGACGGGAAACGAAGGTGAGTTCCTGCGCCGCTTTCGCCTCGACGAGCCGAGCTTTCCCCACCATCCTACGACCGATCAGAGCTTCAGCGAGGCACGCTTCGAGGCATACCGCAGCCTCGGTGAACATGTCGGATCGAAGCTGTTTCTAGAATCGATCGTCGGCAGACTGGCGCGCGCGGATGAGATCGGGATCGACGAATGGTTTCGTGCTCTTGGAGGAAGCCTTCTAGAGCCCGTCGCGATCGGGAAGACGGCATGACGCTTAGGTTTGCTCAGTTCGGCAATTTTGCCCGTCCGCGGAATTTTGACAGGCGCGCCCTCACGGCCGATTCCAGTGCGGACAGGCTTTCGACTTGCTCGACGCCATAGCGTGCCGCCGTGATGTCGACGTTGCCCTTGCGCCAATAGCCATCTGGACAGACCACGATTAACTTGCCGGATCTGGCGTAGAGACCCAATTCTAAAAGGCTAATTGGACTCTGCGATCCCGGCGACAGATAGAGTACGATCACGTCCGCACTCTCCAAGGCCTCCAGCTCCCATTCCACCTGCTTACGAAAGTTGGGATCGGTCGCTACGGGCTTCCATGCGGGGTCCCAATCCGATCGACGCGGATTAAGGATGACCACGTCCTCGCCGTCCAGCCTCCGACTTAGATCCCTCTGCCAGTCTGGCGCGCTTCCCATGTCGATGCTGCCTCCGAGGAAGACGCGGGGCTGGGCATGCGAGACGGGCAGTCTTTCGGGCGACGTCACGACGATGCTGCGCTTCGTCGTGCTTTCGTCGAATGCGGTTGGCGAGCCGGGGGTCGAGAGGACCAGGACGGCGGCGGCTATTAGGATCGTCATCATGTTCGCGCTTTAGCCGCCGGGCCCAGTCCGCGCAAAATACGCGGGGACTCGATCGCGGCGCCGTTCCGGACCAGCCCGCCAGACCTTCGACGTCATTGCCGCCTCGCCCATCGCCCTGCTCGACCAAGGGTGCCAAACGGCGGCTTCGATGCCCTCGGTTCCGCGTACACTCCGTCGGTAGGCCCCGCCGGGTCAGGGAGGTGATGGCATCGGCGGGTGCCGGGGCCGCAGGACCCGACAAAGGCCCGCAGGGCGGATGCCATCGCCTATCGGACAGCCGTCACGACTTGGGGGCGTACCCGCGCGGACCGATCGTTAGCGTCCGAACGCATAAGGCCCCGCCGCAGCGTGGTCGCGAGCCTGACAAAAAAGTCGGAAGGCAGATCTTCCTCCCCTTACGTCGGCGACGGTACGATCAACGTCGTCCAACGTTGCCTCGAACCAAATCCGCCCCGGACGCCTTCAACAGGGACGATGGTGGCGCATTGCGCCGCGAAGCGGTACGGTCCAACGCGGAGATTGAAATGGCGTACGGCTACTATCGGACGACACGGCGCAGAGTCTTCGTCAGCTATCATCACGGCAACGACCAGCCGTACTACGATGAGTTCTCGCGCGTGTTCCACGACGACTACGAGCTGATCACAGACCGATCGCTCGCGCGGCGCATCGACAGCGCCGACGTCAACTACGTGATGCGCCGGATCCGCGAGGAGCATCTTTCGGGTAGTTCGTGCACCATCGTCCTGTGCGGGGCCGAGACGCCGAGGCGCAAGTACGTGGACTGGGAAATCATGGCGTCGCTCGATCAGCGCATGGGACTCGTCGCGATCGGGCTGCCGACCATCGAGGCGTTTACCAACGGGGGCACCGCGAAGCCGCTCCGGCTGCAGGACAACATCGACAGCGGCTACGCGGAATGGATCAACTGGGCGACCCTGGCAGCACGCCCCGCCGCCCTGGCCGAGTCGATCGAAAGCGCGGTGGCCAAGTCCGGACGGTTGATCGTCAACACCCGCGAGCGGATGCATCGAAATGGTTGACTACATTACCACGGCCAACCTCCGGGCGCGGGCCGATCGCATAACGGAGCAGGCCGCCGTGGTCCGCAGGGCCGAGGGGAGATCGCCCGAGAGTTCCACCTTCCTCAGCCACTCGACTAAGGATGCCGACCTGCTGCCCGCCGTGATCCGTCTACTCGAGCAGCACGGCGCCAGCGTGTACGTCGACAAAAAGGACGAGGCTCTGCCGCCCTACACCTCGCGAACGACGGCGCGGATCCTGCGCAGGCGTATCCGACAGAGCCTCAAGTTCGTCCTCTTCACGACAAGGAACAGCAAGGGCAGCCGCTGGGTGCCGTGGGAGCTGGGCTTGGCGGACGGCTACCGGCGATCGTCCAACGTCGCGATCCTGCCCGGAGTAGACAAGGCGACGGATACCAAATGGGCGGAACAGGAGTATCTCGGCGTGTACGACCGCATCGTGCATGGAATGATCAAAGGTCGGGCGGAGCCATGCTATATGGTCTACAACCAGGAACGTAACAGCGCGAGGCAGCTGGGTTCGTGGCTGCGCGCATGATCGGTGCCGCCGCCCGCCCCCGCACGGACCTGCTGCGGATACACGCGGTGTGGGCTTCGGGCTCGATGGAGGGCGAGCGCGCGGCGAACCTCATCTCCGACCATTTCGACGGTCTCGGGATGGAGCGCGACGGCGTGGCCATCAGGATCCCGGTTCGGCTCGTGAGCGTGCCGTGGGAGATCGGCGGCACGCTGCCCCGCGAGGTCGACCTGTCGCATGCGGAGCTCAACGCCGTCGTCCTCCTCCACGACGGCTACATGCAGGAGGACGCGGCCGATTGGGACCGGTACGTCGCGGACCTCAGGGACAGGATGGACGCGCGGGGAAAGGGCGACGTCTACATGGCATTCGGAAGTCCGGAGGGCGATCCCGGACTGCCGAGCGACGCCGCCCGCCACACGCAGTACGCGAGACGTGACCGATGGAAGTCGAACCTCGGAGAGGCTGCGCTCGACGCGCGCTTGCTTCTACACCTGCTGCACACCTTGCGCGAACACCTGCGTCACCTCGGAAATCGGAGCGAGGTCCAAGAGAAGCTCTTCGTCAGCCATGCCAAGGCTGACGGCGACCGCACGGCGTGGAGGATCGTGGACTACGTGAACGGGAAGGACCAGGACGTCCCGCTCGAAACCTTCTACGACGCCAAGGAGCTTCAGCCCGGAGATGACTACGAGCGGGTCTTCGAGGACGAGATCGGGCGCGGAACCCTGCTCGCCATCGTGTCGGACGTCTACGACTCGCGTCCTTGGTGCGTGTACGAACTGACGACCGCGAAGCGCGCCAGTCGTCCAATCGTGCTGGCCGACGTTGGCAAGGTGCGGACCAGCCGGACGTTCCCGTATGGCGCCAACGTTCCCAAGATCAGGATCGACCCGGATGCCGCGGACGACGTGTGGATCGAGCAGCTGCTCGTCCAGGTGGTTTCCGAGGGTCTGCGCTGCGACATCTTCGCCGCTCAGGCCGCCCGGGTCACCGCGGCCGCCGGCCTCGCCGACGTCCGCATACTGCCGCGCCCCCCGGAACTCTTTGATCTCCTGTCGCCGGGGCGGACGGCCACGTCTTTCATCTACCCCGACCCGCCCGTTGGTCGCCTTGAAGCCGATATCCTGGATGCCGCCGCTGCCGCCCTGGGCGGCTCCATCACCTTCAGCACGATCAGCGAGGTGGACGTGTCATGACCAGACGCAGCGAAGTCGCCATCTCGATCTCGAACGCTCCCGACCGCGCGAAACTCGGCTTTCCGAAGCGCGAGGAGAGCCGCGTGCTGTTCACGGTGTGCAGCTATCTCATTCGCGCCGGTCATTCCGTCCTGTATTCGGGCGACCTCAGGCCGGGTGGCTACACGCTACAGATGTTCGAGTTCATTTCCGGAACGTATGCCGGGCAGAGCGTGGTACCCTTCACCAGCCTTCTGCCGGAACCGGTGGTGCGGAAGGTGGGCTACGCGGTGCTGCGCGAAACGGTCCACGCGGCGCAGGGCACGGCCCACGTCGAGCTGATGGTCGCGGGGGCAGCGCATCCCGTCCGGCGCAGCGCGAAGGGTCTTCTCGTGGGGCCGAAGGGCGGCGCACGGGTCGAGATCGTCGACGACGCATCGCTCGCGGACTGGTTGTCCGGCACGCCCGCTCCGGAGGCGCCGGTCGGCTTCACGGAGGCGCGGCGTCTCGGAGCGGCTAGGACGGCCGCACGCATCTCCTTCGGCGGGAAGATGGGGCAGCTCGCGCTCCCGGAGGACCGCTACGAAGGCGCGATGCCGGGCATCGCCGAGGAGGCCATGCTGACCCTCGAGCAAGGCCGCCTCTACGTCCCGCTGGCGGCGTTCGGAGGCGCGACGCGCGACGTGGCGATAGCGTTGGATCTCATTCCCGAAGCTGATCGCGTCCCGCGAGGCGCCCAGGCCGACGGGTACGACGAGGCCATGGCCGACGTGGCAAAGTTTAGAGACGCCATAGACCCTGCTGTCCGACCCGCGCTCGTCGCGATGGCCGCGTCCGACCACGCCGAGGAGATCGGCGTGGCGATCGTAGATCTGCTATCTGGTGGCTGACGTTCCTTGATCGGCTTCGCGGCAACCAGCGGGCGTGTATCGAAAGCCTGTGCAGGAGGAGGGCAAGGACGAATGCCTCGCCCCTGCGCCGGGCGGCTGCAAGACCGGGTGGACGCATGAGGACGACCGTCCTAGGATCCACAATTTCCGACGTCCGGGGGCGAACGCGAGGAGCGGAACGTTGTCGTTGCTGATCGAAGCAGAGGTCCTAAAACGAGCGGCTCGGACAGTCTCGGTGCGCAAGAGCACAGCGCTCGAGAGCCTGACTGAAACCGCATCGGCGGGCGCGACCTTCGACGTCTTCCTCAGCCACTCGTCGAACGAACCGACCGAGATCCTTCTCGGGATCAAGGGCCTCCTCGAGGACGAAGGCCTCAGCGTATACGTTGACCGGTACACGGACACCCAATTAGACCCGGACAATGTCACCAAGGAGACGGCGGAGACGCTTCGGATACGTCTGCGTGCGTCCCGATCTCTCCTGTACGTCTACAGCCGTCACTCGCAGCTTTCGAGATGGATGCCGTGGGAGCTGGGCTTCATGGACGGAGCCGGTCGGCATGTCGGCGTGGTGCCTGTCGTGCAGAACAGAGGCGAGGCTTTCGACAGCGAGCAGTATCTGGGGCTGTACCCGTACGTAGACCGGGCGGCAGCAAAATTCTCGGATACCCAAATGCTTTGGATCAACGGTCCCGGAGGCGACTCCGTCAACTATCCCAGTTGGGTTCGCGGGACGAGGGAACTCGGTTCTGCGCGTTGAACCAGCGGGCCGTCAGAGACGCTCAGATCTTTCGACCCTCACCCTCCGATCCAGAAGCGTCGCCAACGTGTCGTCCTCAAGCGTCTGATAAGGTTTGCACTCGTCTACCATCCTCCTGAACGACTCAAAACGATTGTCTTCGGGTTTAGCCAGACGCGCCTCGAGCCATGATTCCGCCTGACCGATGGTCAGCTGCGAGGTATCCTTCTTTCTACCCCGACCTATGGTGACACTCTTGGGAATACCCTGGTAAATCCCGAAGAGATCGGGTCCATGTAAAACCCTACCTCCTCTGCCCTTCCTGACGCTGACATCGTTGAGTAACTTCGTCAGAGCCATGTCGACTAACTGCTCGGTCAAGACGCTGATCTCCTGCGCCTTGTCCTCCCTAACACGCGCAAGAACCGCCGCGTTCGACACTTCCCCATTCCCCTGCTGGCGCATCAGCTCATCATAAATTTGCTCGATCCCGGCGCGCAATGCGCTCAACGATGTCTTGGAACCCACTGTTGCGATCTCCCATTGGTCACGAGCGCCGGCAGACCATGTGCGACGCCTCCGCCCGTATTGCGTACGCACGCCGAAGCAACGCCGAGACGAAGACTTAGAACCACATAAGCCAAAAGGCACGTGAGATCGTCCAACCGCACGAGGACGGCACGCGCAATTAAGGTTCCGAAGAACTGGCAATACAACCAAAGTGGATGTTTCCGGCACCCCGCGTCTTTGACCCTTAACGAAGAAGATTCAGGCGGCAGGCCTTTGCCAGCTCCAGTGACAGACGTTTGCCAATCAGGACTCGAAGCTCAGGCCTTGCCCAACCGACATGTTCGCAGATAGACATAGTCACGCAGGAGTAGGAAATGGCAAAGCGCCGACACGTCTTCATCAGTCATCATCACGCCGATGACGCCCATGTCAGCGGGCTCACCGACATGCTGAAGCGCAGTGGTTACGAGATCAGGAACAGCTCCATTCGGGCCAAACCCGCGAACCAGCGCCGGTTAGACGAGGGCCGGGTCAGCGACGCTGCGATCCGGAGACTGCTCCGCATGAAGATGAACTGGTCTTCGACGGTTGTGGTCCTGATCGGAAAGCAGACGCATGCCCGACCGTGGGTAGATTGGGAGATCCGGAAGGCGCATCAACTCGGCAAGCGCATCGTTGGCGTCTTCGAACGCGGCGGCACGGAGAACGACGTGCCCGCCGCCTTCGAAAAGTACGGCAGCGCGCTGGTGGGCTGGAACTCGAAGAATGTCATTGGAGCGATCGAGGGCACCTGTTCACCTTTCGAGCGTCCGGGCGGTGGCGAACGCCCCTCGTCGGGCGACGGGTCGCGACGCAGCTGCGCCGCCTGATGGCTAACGTCTACCTCTACGCGGTCAGCTACGACCTGGGGTTCGCGCCGAACCCCTTCGGGGGTGTCTGCAGCCTGTCATGCTGCAAGCCGGAGATAAGGCGGCTGGCCAAGCTCGGCGACTGGGTGATCGGACTGACGGGCACCAAGCTGCCGCCGGCGCTTAGGCTCGTGTTCGCGATGAAGGTGACGAGGGTCACCGACTTCGACGAATACTGGGCTGCAAACGAGTTCGCCGGCCGGAAGGCGAAGCGGAACGGGTCGCAGGCGACCCAAGTCGGCGACAATATTTATCACCGCAAGGACCCGGCAAAGCCTTGGCGGCAGGAGGATTCGGTACACAGCCTGCCCGGGGGCAGGCAGTGCCCGCTTAACACGAAGCACGACACCAGGGTTAACCGAATCCTGCTGTCCGACGAATTCATCTACCTAGGCCAGGCCGCGCCGACAGTGCCAGCAGCGCTCTTCGAGCCCATCGGCTACGTGAAGAACGCCCGGAACTACCGCAAGTTCTCCGACGAAAGGGCCGGCGAGCTGCTCGGTTGGGTCAAGGGGCTCGTCGCCGGATCCCCCAACCAGGTCGTCGCCGATCCCATCAACTTCGACGATGCGGCGAAGAACTTTTCCTATAGGTCGAAGAAGATGGTTTGAGCCCCCCCCCGCCGCGGGTCGCGGCCGTCGGCCAATACAGGCGGCCGCAACGACGCGGCGACATGGCGAAACCCCGAATTTGGGAACCACATGAGGTCCTACCGCCACATAAGCGCCGCAACTCTCGGAATGGTCGAGGAGGTGCTGGAAACCGGCACCACCGTCGCCGTCCGAGACCTGACCACCCGGGAGCTCCTCGGTCGTCGCACCCGACTGGACCGCCCGCTGGAGCGCCATCTCTTCCTCCCCGGCCGCAACAACGACGTCTTCGCGACGGTCGCCGAGACGATGTGGGTGCTGTCGGGCCGCGACGACGTCGCGTGGCTCGAGCGCTACCTGCCCAGAGCACCCGATTATTCCGACAACGGAACAACGTGGAGGGGAGCCTACGGCCCCCGGCTGAGATGCTGGAACGGTCGCGACCAGATCGACGAGGTCCGCAAACTGCTTCTCGCCGATCGCGAGAGCCGAAGGGCCGTCATGTCCATCTTCGATCCCTCCCGGGATTTCGCGGCGTCGAAGGACATCCCCTGCACGAATTGGCTTGGATGGATTGTCCGCGACAACCAGCTCCACATGACCGTCGTCCTGCGCAGCAACGACATATTTTGGGGCTTCTCCGGGGTGAACTCCTTTGAATGGACTGTACTGCAGGAGATGATCGCCTTCTGGCTCGACGCAGAGGTCGGATCCGCCGACTTCCTCGCCATGTCACTGCACATCTACGAACGCCACTTTGAGCGTGCGAGGCGGATACTCGAGCTGGGACGTGGCCCCTCCCCCTACGACTTCGGGGTCGAAACGGCGCCGTTTAGGACCTCCTGGGAGGATTTTCAGCCCGTCGTGACCAGATGGTTCGAGCTCGAGGACGCGATGAGGCGGAGGCCGGAGGCGCCGATCGGCTCCTTCGGCGACGTCGGGGATCCGCTGCTCGACAGCTTCCTCTCCCTCGTCCATCTGCGCCTCGGCGCGGAGGTCTGGGACGACGAGCGCCTTCGAAGGGAGCTCGATAGACTGCCGTCGGCCGACTGGGTCGCCGCGGCGTACCAGCAGCTCGGACGGGGACGTCCCGCCGTGACGCGGGACATCGGACAGCCCGCAATCGCCAGGTTCTTCGCGGCCACCGCCGCCGGTCCGCCGGAAGGCACCCACCGGATGAGGACTGCGATCAAGCGTCTGCATGCCGAGAAGAACCGAGCCTACGGAGCGGCCTGGAAGCGCCGGGGCGAGCTCGTGAGCATCCTGCCCAACATCGCGCGGAAGGTGGATCGTCTCGAAGCCCTAGTAGAGACCTCGGCGCGCATCCGCTCGGAGTCCAACGTGGACACGGCCGTCGACCTCGTAGTCTACGTCGAGAAGTACCGGCTCTTCCTCGCCGAGCGAATGCCGCCGGGCAGCCTCCTGCCACTTGGAACAGACGGCCCGCTGAGCGATCACGACGGCAATCTCGAACTGCTAGTCGACCGGGTCGACCTCGTCGCGGACGGACGGGACTTGACCCCGATTGTTCGGGATGTCGTCATGGTCTTCGAGCGGTGCTGGAGGAGCGCGGAGGCCGGAGCGACGATCGAGGAGCGAGCCGCACTCGCTGCCGCCCTATCGCGACATGCGGGTGAGGCGCTGGCCTTCCTGATCGAGAACGACAAGGCTTCGACCGCGGCGTTCCTCCGATCCGAGAACGCATAGTGAAACCCGAGGATGTTGCGAAACTTGCGATCCGCCTGAAGCAGGTCGTCGCGGGCCTGAGGCCCGGAGCGAGGGTGGCAATAGTGGGCTGGGCTGCGGCGGCCTTCGACATCGCCGCCGATCCCGTATTCACCACCGGAGCGGCGGAGCTGGTCGGCATATTCGCAGCCGAAGCCGCGGGTATAGCCCGCCCTCTCACTGAACTGACCGACGCCGCCGTTGACATTGTGGTTGTTGCCGATGACGAGGGCAAGGAACTCCTTCTGGATGCGATCGCCGCTCTCGTGCCGCCGGAGACTAAGATCCTGATAGCCGGATTCGGACATTTCGGATTTCGAGACGGGATTTACGACCGGGTCAGGCGCGATAGTCTGATCCCCTCGTTCGCGAACGGCTATCCGAACTGCCTTGTCCACATCTACCAGTGCCTGAAGCGAGGGCGAGCGCTCGGGCTCGACGGTGTCGTCGCGGAGTTCGGCATGTTCAAGGGCGGGACCACTATGCTAATCTCCCGCTTCATCGAGGAGCTCGGAGCGGACTGGAAGGTGTTAGGGTTCGACACCTTCGCTGGCTTTCCACCCAAACGTAGTCCACTCGACATGTACGCTCATCCCGACTGCGTATATCTCGACGTCGAAACCGTTCGGTCGATATTCGAGCAGCGTAACGTGGAGATCGTAGAGGGTGACGTGGTGCGGACTGTAGAGCGGTTGTTAGATGAGGACATCGTCCTCTCGTTTATCGACACCGACAATCACACATCCGCCGCGGCAATCCTAGACGTCGTGGCGGACAGAACACTGATCGGTGGCGCCATCGTGTTCGATCATTGGACCGGCGTTGACCGACATCTCGACACGATCGGCGAACGCATGGCCGCGCGCAGACTTGCCGACGACGAACGATACTTCAATCTTCACGGCACCGGCGTGTTCCTGAGGTTGGCATGACCGCTTCGACGAGTTTCTATATCCGCCGCGTTGAGCCCACGCCGCGGGCGGGCGTCTACGAACTGTACTGGACGTTCGCGTCCAGGCGACAGGCCGTATTCGAGGCGCGGCTTAGCGGGCGGGGCTGGCCCTGGTCAGACGACCTCATCCTCCAGACGTACAAGTTTTGCAACGTCTTTCGCGCGACGGACCGGGTCTCACAATACCTCATCAGGGAAGTCGCCTATGGAGGACCTCCCGACACCGGCGTTCGCGACCGAGTTTTCCAGATTGTTGCCTTCCGCATGTTCAGCAACATCGCGACCTGGAATTGCCTACTGACAGAACTCGGAGGTCCGCCCCGATTGGAGCATCTGGAGTCCGGCGCCTTCGAAGGCGCGCTCGACCGAATCAAGGGGCGTAATGGCGGCCTCTACACCGGAGCGTTCATTCTCTGCGCCAACAAGACCTTCGGCTTCGATGAGAAGCATCGAAACCACGTGGCACTCTTCAAGCTCATGTTTCTCGAAAGCATGTTCGCCGAGCGTTTGGTCCAGCGCCCCTCCCTCGCTGACGTCGTTGGTCTGCTCGTAAGCTTTCCGCTGCTGGGACCGTTCATGGCCTATCAGATAGCAATCGACCTAAACTACTCCGACGTGATCGACTTCGACGAGAACGACTGCACTCTTGCTGGTCCGGGGGCTCTCCGCGGCTTGCTGAAGGCCTTCACGAGCATGGGTGACTACTCCGCGTCGGACGCCATCCTGTGGATGGTCGACAGGCAGAAGGAGGAGTTCGACAGGCTTGGCCTGCCATTCCGAGGCCTCTTCGGGCGCGCCCTGCACGCCATCGACTGCCAGGGACTATTCTGCGAACTCGACAAGTATTGCCGCGAAGCCGTTCCTCAACTCGTCAGTGCGCGTAGTAGGATCAAGGCAAGGTACAGGGGTTCCAGGGAGGGCATCGAGCTGTTCTTCCCTCCCAAATGGAACCTGCCCGATCCGGGTTGCATGCCCGCCACAAGTGTCGTCAATCCGACCGCGGGCTCATCCGCGAAGAGGATCCGGCGCGTCAGAGGAAGCGGGAGCGCTGTCGCGGGGATGGCCGATCTGTTTGAGATCGACGCCGGTTGAGCAAACTTCGCCTCCGCGTGGCGGTGCCCTCGAACGAGGCAAATCATGACAGCGCGATCACATGCATTTCAACTCTGCACGGACGAGGCGGCTACGCGTGATCCGCAGCCGTGCCCGAGCAAATATTAATTTCCAGCGAGAAACATCAAGCTGAAAGGCGCATCGGTGAAGCTGAGCAACGCTTCGCGGCTTATCTCGCCACAGCTTTGAACCGGTCGCGCATTACTAGCAGTTCGTCCACGATCTGAGCCGTAGAGTAGGTCGAGGTAGGTAGTGCGAGCCGCCCCGCAAGCCCAGGAGCTTTTGCGGCTACATCATCCTGTGTGAGGCGGTGCCAAATGGGCAGAAGGCGCCCGGCTCCCGAAAGGTCTCGCTGCACGATGCCATCCAGCTCGTACTGCGTCCAAGGTCGCTCGAAGAAATTAGGTGATAAAACGACAACGCCAAAGAACGAGCGCCGCAAACCGTCATCAATCTTTTGACGAATTGAATCTCCCCAAGCGATGGCGCTTTGATCATCCCAAACGTCGAGCCCTGCCTCTTTCGCGGCTGATACAAGGCCGTTAACAAAGTCTTCCTTGTCCTTCCAAGCGTGCGAGATGAAGAAGTCGTAAGGCGTCTCGCGACCCTCAGCGTTCTCGACTACGAAAGGCTGTGTGCTCGACGCCTGGGTGGAAATAGCCGCTGTAAGCTGCGCTCTTAGGCTGGCAAGGTCCTTGGACAAGGCGCGGTTGTCGTCTGCGAGGCGTTTGCGGGCGACTTCGTCAGCCTTGCGTTGCTTCTCGTACAGGTCGCTCGTCTTTTTGCGCTCGTCTTCCTCACCCTTAAGTACGCGCTCCTGTGCTCTACTAAGATCGGACATCTTAGACGCGATGTCTGCGCTGTAACGGGCTGCCCTGTCTTGAGCAGAATCAATGTTTCTAGATTCACGCTCTGCAGTTCCGAGGTAGTTTTTTGCAGAAGACGGGCTGCTGGCTCTGTTCGCTGATGACATAGCGGAGTTCATGTTTTTGGTGGCTGTAGCCACCTTCTTCATTTCGTCAGCCTGCTTACGTTGGAGATCGTTAATGTCCTTCTGGATGCGCGCAACTGTCGAACGATCGGTGCTCAGGGACATTGAGGCTCCTTTATGGTGCGAAGATGCTCGTTGTGAGCGAAACTAGAACTTGATTCTGGAAATGCCAGATTAGCCATAGGTGCCAACGAGGGCACGGAATCGTTCTGCATCCGTTACCGGCGACAGGCATCATCAAGGAGAAGAATCGCCGGCGGTCATTCAGATATCCACCACGCGCGAGGGGTTCGAACGGCGGTTACCGAGGTCGCCGCCCTAGAGCGGATTGGCGGCTGTCCCCCCATCCGTAGACCCTAATAGCCCGCCGTCCCGTCACCTGAATGAACGGTGATAGGTGCCTCGGATCGCCCGAAACCGGACAGGCCGGTTTCCACCACAAACGGCTGTTCCGCTTACGCCCAATTGCCGCGGTTCGGGGTTCCAATCGAGGTTTCTGGAAGCGGACATTCGTTCACGAGCTGCGATAAGCCGGCAAAACTCTGGATGAGAAAACGTTACTTCGACATATTTGCGGAGGTAGAAGGCAGTAACGTCTTCGACGTCGAAATATTACTCATGAATCTTGCGCACACTGAGGAACTACACATAATCTATAGATAGGTCGGTCCAGCAGACAGCTAGCTGGTCATACTTTTCCACGGTTTTTCTTACTACATAAATGCCTATACGAATGTCACGCCTCATCCACCATTGCCATATCGTTGATACAAGCAACGATAGATTCAGGTTCCGCGTCAGGTCCGAGGCCGACAAGCCAAAAAAGAGAAGATCGCAACTTGACCCACCGTCCTGCGGGCCTGATATTATCCTCACGACCCAGGTCACTTCTCGATAAAAACGCTGGGTCAACTCTCAGTGAAAATCACACGCTGGCCATAACGGGTAAGCGGCAGCGAAGGGGTTTGTGAGTCAACCTTCAACGAAAACTAACAATCTGGTCTTGCGAAGTTACGTCACTGCTCCTACACGGCTTTCCCTCGGCAGCCATGATCCCGATTTAAAACATGGCTATCGATTGTCGGGGAGTAGCTCAGCCTGGTAGAGCACTGCCTTCGGGAGGCAGGGGCCGGAGGTTCGAATCCTCTCTCCCCGACCATAACTTACGCAAGTAAGTTATGGTGCGGCTGACACAGAACTGCAGCTATAGTTTTTGGCGGAGCGGGAGGGATTCGAACCCTCGATACGCTT
>JAAIGE0100442984.1_pt1 | contig 17380 bp, 15 predicted proteins | sample 6487951 | NCBI WGS metagenome assembly JAAIGE01 (sample SAMN13974128, study PRJNA590717) | phyllosphere metagenome | biome: tomato field; feature: multiple bacterial spot infested tomato fields; material: tomato leaves; isolation source: leaves from tomato fields | host: Solanum lycopersicum ... | reverse complement strand
TGAAGGATTTGGAATACGAACGGCGTGTTGGCTGCATGAAATACCCGCTTAAAAGGCTAGAACTGGTGCCCACCTAAATTTAAGTGCACACCATGTCCTGGCTTTACGGGGTTGGGTAGATGACTTGGCCGGACGCATACTGATCGAGCCGTTCTACCCCAAGGCCGGTGGCGGCAGAAAACCCTATCCTCTGGAAACCATGCTGCGTATTCATCTGTTGCAGAATTGGTTTTCCCTGAGCGATCCGACCATGGAAGAAGCGCTCTACGAAATCACGCCCATGCGCCAGTTTGCACGTTTGACCTTGAGCGCCCCGATACCTGAAGACACCACGATCATGAATTTCCGGCACTTATTGGAAAAGCATCAGCTTGCACCTGCAATCCTCGCGGTCATCAATGGTTATTTGCAGGACAAAGGCATGTCTCTGCGTCAGGGCACTATCGTCGATGCCACCATTATTCATGCTCCCAGTTCGACTAAAAACGAAGAGGGAAAGCGCGACCCCGAGATGCATCAGACCAAAAAAGGTAACCAGTATTTCTTCGGAATGAAGGCCCATATTGGCGCTGATGTCGAGTCCGGCTTGGTTCATCACGTCCACGGCACCGCCGCCAACGTCGCCGATGTCACACAGGTCGCCGAGCTTTTGCATGGCGAAGAAAATGCAGTGTATGCAGACGCCGGATACACCGGCGTTGAGAAGCGTGAAGAGCATGAAAATCGTGAAGTGATCTGGCAAATCGCGGCGCGCCGCAGCACCTATTCCAAGTTGAATAAACGCAGCGTGCTCTACAAGGCCAAGCGCAAGATTGAGTACTGCAAAGCCCAGACACGGGCCAAGGTCGAACATCCGTTTCGGGTGATCAAATGCCAATTTGGGTACGTGAAAGTGCGCTTTCGTGGGCTGATGAAAAACACGGCTCAGTTGACCACATTGTTCGCCCTGTCGAACCTGTGGATGGCTCGAAAACAACTGATGGGTATGGGCGAGTTGCGCGCTTAACATGGAAAACCGGGCGAAAAACGCCCTCGATGAACACTGCATCAGGTCGTTTTGAGCAAATAGCGCTGCGTGCCGTGCAAATTACGACTTGCGGCCGCCGCGCAGCAAGTTGATCGGAGCATCCCTAGGAACACCGTTGTGGCACGAGCGTCGTCCTCATAGGTCGTGAGGCTGAACCATCTGTCCGCCCGCTCATACATCTTGGGCCAGTGATCTGCACCAATCGGGCTGAGTGTACCGAGCTCCTTGCGGAGCTGACCAAGCTTCGCCTGGGCCTTACAACTGAACAGCTCACGATTGTGCTCGTCGAAAAAGCACACACTGAACTCGTCAGGGAGGCTCTGCAGTGCCTCGGTGAGAGGGTCACCAGGGATGAGTGGGGTTTTGATCAATAGCGGGCTTTGTGGGTCATCAAAGCAGGCAGTGAGAAGCGTAAGTCCCATCGTTTCGTCTGCCTTGTATGGCGCGAGGTAAAGCTTCAGTTCACGCCTTTGCTGAGCGGCCAGGATCAGCTCTTTCCCTGCCTTGATTACCAGCACGGAGCCCTCAGGGCCTTCAACGATCCATAACCCACGGGCTAATACAGCGATTTGCTGAAGCGCTTGTGGCTTCATGATCGTGAGGTACATGTGAACTCCTTGGCGGTTGCCTGAGTGCGTCCTGCATAACCTGAAGCCTAAAGCGATGAGGCTAGGCCTAGACTTGCCATTCAACACCCGCATCCTGGCCAACCAAGATTGGCTAACCAGGCATCGACTCAGTTAGATCGATACAGGAGCGGGGATATGAGGATGTGGGTCATAACCCACAATCTCAAAGTCTTCAAACTTGTAGTCGTAGATTCTGTCTGGCTTACGATTGAACTGCAACTTAGGCAGAGGGCGAGGCTCGCGAGTTAGCTGCAACTTTACTTGCTCAATGTGATTCAAGTAAATATGCGCATCACCCATAGTAACGACAATTTCGCCAACACCCATATCACACTGTTGAGCAAGCATATGAGTTAGAAAACTCGCCCCGGCTAAGTTGTACGGATTCCCAAGCAGCAGATCACTCGACCGGATATAGAGGTGTGTCGACAACTTATTGTTAGCCACATAAAACTGATAAAGCAGATGGCACGGCGGTAATGCCATCTTTCCGTTACGCGCATTTTCTTGAGGGCTGACAGACTCATCTGGCAGGTACTCGACATTCCATCCATGGAACAGAATGCGACGGCTGTTCGGGTTCGTTTTAAGCGTGTTAACAACGTAGTCGATCTGGTTGATGGTTTTGCCATCCTTAGTCGGCCACGCAGTCCACTGCTTACCATAAACCGGCCCAAGATCGCCATCCTCGGTTGCCCACTCATCCCAGATTTTGACACCATTCTCCTTGAGCCATTTGGTGTTGGTATCACCATTCAAGAACCAGATCATCTCATTGATGATGCTCTTGAAATGCAGTTTCTTCGTGGTCAGCAGTGGGAAGCCATCTTCCAGGTTGTGGCGGAATTGACGACCAAACACGCTCAGCGTGCCTGTCCCTGTGCGATCGCCTTTCTCGACGCCGTTCCCCAGCACGTCGGCCAGCAAATCGTGGTACATCTTCATTTCGGATCCTCTAGATTTACGCTGACCATATGCAGCGCATCACGCAATTTCTGAATTTCAGTATCCCGCTGCTTGAGCTTGGCCGTGAGCTCGGCATTTTGATCCACGTAGTAGGCCCTGGACTCAATGACACCGGTCAGCCGCTTATCAAGAGTCGCATACGAGCTCTCAACATCCTGATACCTATTGAACCAATAAAGCACTTCCAGTCGGCTCTTTTCAAGCCGTTGCATCAGAATGGTCTTGGGATCTTGCTTCTTCTCAGCTTTGACCTTCTGAACCATCGCCTCAACGATGCGGCTTTCCTTGATGGCCTCAAGCTTCTCCATCGGCCACCCCCGCATCCTGATGGTATTGCGATGGATCCCTGTGATGCGACTGAGCTCAGCAACCGTAGGCTTCAGCGATTTATCGGAGGCAATCTGGAGGATGCCTTCGGCTAGCTGCTCGGTATTTTTCTCGAAGTCGAGCTTATTCCGAGAATCAAAAGCTTGGGTGGTCATAGCTCAACCTCTTCTCCCAGATACTCCAGGACTCCTCTAGCTTCCTCCATCGCAGCACGAAGCTCCTCTTCCGTGCTTGCGGACGACGGGGAGCTCAACGCAAGGCTGTTCGAGACATAAATTTCTCGCCACTTAGGCGCATGCACTTTGGTGACGACAGCGTTCTTACAGCGATTAGGGTTGCAGCGCAAAGTCCCGATGCAAGGCAGGGAGTCGTCGTGAGCCTCCCGCTGACCGCCATAGCAAAACCCTTGCCCAACGTTGATGATCGCCAAGCGTTTCTTTGCCATCTGAGCAATGACCTGTTCTTTCGTGTACCCAGCGGCCATGTAGCCGTCGAATACCTTTTTCATCCGAGCTTTATGGCTCTCGGCATTAGGCCCGGCGTAGTTGCCATCAGGATCGCAGTAGCTTGTGATGTACTCTTCCTCAGCTACCTGACTAGGCGTCTTGCCACCAGATCGGCCACCCTTTGAAAGGATCTCCGCAATTGCGCCGTACCCGAGCGAAACGGCGCTGAACGATTGGTTTTGTCCTGCTCCACCGATAAGGTCACCAAAATGCTTCAACTGGTGTGAAATGAACGGGAGGCCAAGCTCAGCCCTTGCCATTTGGTAAGCCAATGTGTGCCGTAAGGTGTAGGGCGAAAACTCAAGAGACTCAAACTCTTCGTCCGTCAGGATCTCCTTAAAGAAGGAACTGAACTGAACTGAGATCCCAACTGAGCTCATAGAGGCCGGCTCCGCTCCCTGAGCGACCGTGTCCACATTTGAAAACAGATACGGGTTCTGTTTGACCTTGGCGATCAGGCAGGCCGCACGAATGGCGTCGCGCACGATAGGAATTGCGACCCATTTGTCATCAAACAACTTGGCAAGTCCTTGACGGTGTTTCACCACGTTGCTGATGAGCAGCCAGTAGTCATTCTCTTTTTCCATGCAGGACTCCACCAAGATCTCAGAGAGCTCGGAGGGTCGCATTCCCGTGTACTGCGCCACGAGATAGCACGCACTGTAAGAAATAAAGTTGATGTACCGACGAAACTCATCATCCAGGGGCACTTTGGTAAGCTTAAGCAAGGTCTCTGGCGCTTTGAAGTCGTGCTGCCTGTTTCCCGATAGAAAGTCTGGGCGAACAGCACCAATCGCCGCCCCCATGGCGCTGGAGTCATAACCCTTGCGTCGAAGCCGTAGGGCCACGTAAAGGTCGTAATTGTAAGGCGTCAATCTCTGGCTCTTGGCCGATGAGTAACCTTTAGCGTTCTGACGCGTTAGAGCGATCAGGTCGTTCACCGGCTCGCCCAGTACGCTCAGGAAGTCGACGACGGCAAATGAGGCTTCGCGAGAGGCCTTCTCGAATACATCGTTGGGAAGAATCCGATACGTTTTTTGAGACTCGTCTACCCGCTTAAGCACCTTCGCCCAAGGCAACGAGTCAAGCTCAACGTAGGGCAGAGGCTTATCAAAAATCTGTTCCAAGAGGAATGGCGACCTAATCGCTGTGAAAAATCTCTGAAGCTCAGGGCCGAAAGCGTGGGGGTGTACGAGAGCGGCGGTACGATACATCCCTGCATCAAAGTACGAGAGGCCATGGTAACCGACCTCGAAAAACTCACCCGTCAGGATTTCCCGCGCCTGTCCTGACATTGTGTTAACAAAGCTGAGCCCCGCCTTGAAGCAGGAGATGGCAGTATTGGCCTTGATGTTCCTTGCGGAGCTTGTCAGCGATTGCAGGCTGGCCGGCATCTTCAGCCAGCAGTACATCGCCACCTTTACCTCAAGGACTGCTGACTGGTTGACCAATGGGAAACTCCCGAAATCAAGCCTCAGCTTGGCACCCTGGATGTTCCTGGCTGCGTTCGGGTAGTCCTCGTTGAAGTCCCAAATGGGATCACCCAAATCTGACGTTTTGCTGACCGGTAGCGCCAAGAGCGCGTTGTACCAAGACAGCGCCTCAACTGGCACAGCGCTAGACTCGCCAACATCTTTCTGCAGGCCCAGCAGCAGACCATGAGCGGCCATACGCCATTTTTTGAAGGCTGCAAATTCAGGAATGATGGATTCGCTCACAGAGTTACCCCCTCTGTCAGGATATCGACCTGCAGGTTTTCAGAAAGGCGCTCGGCTTTAGCCAGCTCATTTGCTGAAAAATCAGATGTCTCCGGGTCAAGGATGCTGTTGAGCACGTCAAGGTTATCCAGGATGACGGTGCCGTAGGGCGTATCGAGCACCCGGTTTACCTCAATCATCCGCTGGTAATCGCGACGGCGAGCAAAGAGCTCCGGCAGGTGCGAAACCGTGATTATGCTGTTACTGCACGAGAGGCACTTGTTGAACAGCGTGCACGGCTTGCTGGGGTCGTAGTCCTTCAGATTTTTGATGAAGTCTGGCGGGTCGTACACGTTCATGCATGTGACCGTACCAGTTTCCATGGGCATGCCTTTTGGGGTCGACTCGATGGTTTTCGTTGGGATGATCGTCACCGACTCGTCCATCGTTTCTTGGTGCATCTCACGGAGCACTTTATTCAACATCTTCCGCGCCATCGGGTTAAAATCCATTTGATCAAGGTACGCCATAGTGGTGCTAATGTTCTTATGCCCTAACATCACTTGAATCTCCCGAGGAGACACACCGCGCTCAATCAACTCACTCACAAAACTTGGTCGAAACCGAGAGGCCGACAATGGCAATGGGTTGCCCTCTTCATCAAGCAACCCCCGATCTTCAGAGAAACCCTTCATGATCTTATTAATCATATTGCCGGAAGAATTCTCAATGGAGTCAACCACCCCGAACTTTCTGGGAGAGCTTGAGCGATAGATGAATAACTTATTCTCAACTTCAGGCTGAGCTTCAGCGCGAAGATTACGGGTCAAGAATTTAATGTCATCAAACACCTGTTTTACTGCGCGCCCCTGAGAAGTTGTAAGCCACGAAATCTCGGCATGAAACAAATCAAGATGGTACATCTTCTCGCCATCTGATCGCTCTTTCCAATACAGCAAGCAAGGCCGATCGGTTAGATCGTGACGTTCGATAAAGTCATCGAGATCGAGACCCAACAACGAATCAGCGTTCATGCCAGTAACCTGGGCGAGCCGGATCACATAGGGTGCTAGCACCCGGCTGTCAATCTGATAGAGAACACCCCATTCTTTATAGATATCAAAGATCGACAATTCGGAACTTTGGATAATTGTAATGAAAGCCTTTTCATAAGCATCTTCACGATTGGCCGACTTGAAACCCAAAGGCTTGCAATTGAGTTTGTTCTCAAAGATCCAGCGGGCGTTTTCAATAGTGGCACACCCACGCCGAATCTTGCCATTAGGCGCAACGGGATCCTCCCCTACATGGCTCAGAACATACGGCTGTGCCAGACGGTTAGTCTCCGCAATCTCTTCAAGGATGGCTTCGGCAATGCGAGCACGTACTGGAGCAGAGTAAGGCTTGTATTGATCAGTTTCTCGCTCTGGGTCGAAGCCTTGGGCAGCCATGAAGGTCGTCAGCCCTAGCCCATTAATCTGAAGTGCACGCTCCATCATTTTCCGGGCCGAGCTCATCAGCGTGTTGCAATGGTTTGTCGACAACACGCGCTCAATAATTTTTTCTTGAAGATATACCCGAAACTTGGGCAAAGCATAGACGCTTACCAGCTCACGAAGATCTTCCAGCCCTGTGAATTCCGCCACCTTCAGATAGTCTCGAAAGTACTTAAACGCTTCGATAAAGTTTGCCTGACCCGATTCACTGCTGGCGTTCATCGACGCAGCGCTGAACACATGGAGCAGGTGAATAAATGGACGCTCCGGCTCTACTGACATGACATCAGATAGCCCATAAATGGAGACCGAACGAAGTGACTTGAAGGCTGCCTTCAACTTCCCCGCTTCCGTTAGCTCGACGGGCTTTTTCGACGCGACGCGCTCGACGACTGTTTGATACTCCCTATCTAGAACTCCCAGCGCTCTGAGGTCTTCAAGGATCTCCTCGAACGTAGACCGCACCAACTCATATTTCGCCCTGGCAGAGGGGAAGCCTACCAATTCAGGAACATCACTCAAATAACCTCGATATCGAATGGTGTTCGCCGCCACCGGAATCGCTAGCTTCTGTTCTTTAGGCATGCCCTCATACCAGGCAAGAAGCCTGCGGCGCCATTCGCAAGCGCCCGAAGGATGACCTGAGACAATGATCCCCTCATCTGCCATCGCATCCAGGATGGGCTGAAAAAGCGAAGCTTTATTCTTGACCGTCGAGGCACTCAAGCCGGTTTGTTCGATCACATACCCAGCAGACACCGCCAATTCGGCATTTTTGCTCAAGCAGATCTGAAGCAACGACTCTCGATCATCAGTAGCTAGGGCAACAAAGGACTCAATGGTCGCGTCTACCTGCGAGCCCGTTAACCGACTACTCATTTCATATCTCCCGCATCAATTCTCAGGCGCGTCCGGTCGGCGAGCTCAGCCATCTCGCCGGCCTTTGTTTTGGTCTCAGTCCCAGGGCGAACAAGCTTCTGATAGATGTCGTGAGGAATCTGTGTGTAAGTTTCGGCTGTCTTGAGCCGGGAATGCCCCAACGTTTTTTGTACGGCTACCAGCCGGTCAAGGTAGCTCGTGCCAATATCCGGCGTGCGGAGCAGGGCATAAGCATTCCCATGACGCAGCTTATGCGGGGAGATCATTCTGTTGATCTTCATAAGATTCAAGGCACGCTTCGAGGTGCGCTCAAGGAGCTTGGAGACGGAGCGCGCTGTGAACTCGCCACCCTCAGCATTCAGGAATGCAGGAGTGGTCTCGGAGCTGCCGAACTGGCGCTTGTGCATCTTGTACAGCGGAGAGGCGTGGTACTTCTTTATGCGAAGCAACGTTGCCCTGCTCACCAAGGTATCGCGAGGCTTGAAGGAATCAGCGGGCCCCTTACTCCCATCGATACGAAGGGGACAATAGTCGGCATTCACCGCGACAGAGGCACCGGGTGAAATGAACATGGTGTCTTGGAAGCGAAGAGCGTCATCAATCGCCCTCAGGGTCACGCGAGGGACTTCCGAGCGGCGAATGCCTGCGTCATACATGAACTGAAGGAGGCACCGCTCACGCTCGCTCTCGGTGGCAAGGATTAGCTGTAAGAGGTCGTCCAGGGAACAGGCCACCACCAGATTCTTGTTTGGACGCGGAGACAGCAGCCCACCCGCATACGGGTTAGCTTCTTTTCGAGGAGGAGGGACATCGTCCACCCAATTACAAAGCGACTTGTTGAAGAAGGCCATGAGCGATGAATCTCGATTGCGGACAGTCTTCTTCGAGATCCCCTCAACCTCGCGCAGGTGCGCAAAGTATTCTTGGATAACGTGGGTACGGATCTCCAGGTAAGCGGAATCCCGCTCACAGCTAGCGAACTCACGGCGGCTGCTCAGGTACTCATGGACATAACCAAGGTTCCGGCCAAAGGTCATGGCGGTCTGCTCAGCTATCAGCGCAGCTTGGAGTTGCTGGGAGAGGAAGCCGGACATTAGAGGCATCAGGCGCTCATCGTCATCAAAGACGGCTGCTCCTGTGACCTTCAAGGTTTCTTGAGCTTGATGCTCATCAAGGGTGTCGTCCCGCCTGGTCGGGGACTCACTGAGATCTAGGGGGTTGCCCCGTACCGCGATTACCTTCACTTCTTCCTTCCTTTTCAAAGCGGCCCGTACTATACACAATGTGCATTTTGATATGGGGCACAATAAACAGGCTTGGAAGGCTTACTGGGTTACGCAGTCATTACGTACTGTGCAGTTTCTTCTCGGGGGCATAAAAGGAACACGTCGGAGCTGCGGATATACAACTGCATCGACAGATGGCCGTCATGCACGAACGCCTGGTACAGCAAGTGGCACGGTGGCAGGGCTTGCTTGCCGTTACGCGCGTTTTCTTGCGGGCTCTGGGTTTCGTCCGGCAGGTACTCAACGTTCCAGCCGTGGAACAGGATGCGCCGGCTGTTGGGGTTGGTCTTGAGCGTGTGCACCATGTAGTCGATCTGGTTGATGGTGCCGCCGTCCTTGGTCGGCCAGGCGGTCCACTGCTCGCCGTACACCGGGCCCAGGTCGCCGTCTTCGGTGGCCCATTCGTCCCAGATCTTCACGCCATTTTCGTTGAGCCACTTGATGTTGGTATTGCCGCTCAACATCCAGATCAGTTCGTTGGCGATGCTTTTGAAGTGCAGCTTCTTGGTGGTCAGCAGCGGGAAGCCGTCGGCCAGGTTATGCCGATACTGACGCGCAAACACAGCCTTGGTGCCGGTGCCCGTGCGGTCGCCCTTGGTCAGGCCATTGGTCACGACGTCCTGCAGCAGTTCGAGATATTGCTTCATGTTTTTACCCGTATCGTTGAAGCCAAGACCTCCTGGTCTTGGCATTCGAATTTAAAGCGCGGCGTTCTTCAGCGGCTGCGGGCGATTGTACGCCCACCACAGCATGCCCAGGCCCGCCAGGATCATCGGCAAGCTGAGCACCTGACCCATGGTCAGCCAGCCCCATGCCAGGTAGCCCAACTGCGCGTCCGGTACCCGTACGAATTCGACGATAAAGCGGAAAATCCCGTAGAACAGCGCGAACATGCCCGACACGGCCATGGTTGGGCGTGGCTTGCGCGAGAATATGTAGAGGATAAGGAACAGTGCCACACCTTCCAACGCGAACTGGTACAGCTGCGACGGGTGGCGCGGCAGTTGCGCCGGGTCGCTGAACGGCGGGAACACCATCGCCCACGGCACGTCGGTCGGCTTGCCCCACAGCTCGGCGTTGATAAAGTTACCAATGCGCCCGGCGCCCAGGCCGATCGGCACGAAGGGGGCGACGAAGTCCATCAGCTGGAAGAACGACTTGCCATTGCGCCGGCCAAACCACCAGGCGGCGATCATCACGCCGATAAACCCGCCGTGGAACGCCATGCCGCCCTTCCACACTTCAAAGATCAGGGTCGGGTTGGCGAGATACGCAGACAGGTCGTAGAACAGCACATACCCCAGGCGCCCGCCGACGATCACGCCCATCGACATCCAGAACACCATGTCGGAGAGCTTCTCCTTGGTCCAGGTCGGGTCGAAACGGTTCAGGCGCCGGGAAGCCAGCAGCCAGGCACCGCCGATGCCGATCAGGTACATCAACCCGTACCAATGGATTTTCAGCGGACCGATGGCCAGGGCCACCGGGTCGATCTGCGGGTAAGGCAGCATTGCGACTCCTCGTTAAAACATTTAGTCATGACGCACCGGACCATGCCGATGTGCGATTAAGCCTGCGTTACAGCTGCGAGATCAAATTAAGAAGTTCACATACACACCAAACAGCCCGGCATGTTAACGGATCAGAGGTGCGCGGCCCAACTTCGAGACGATGGAACACCTGCGCGTCTGTGGGTAGAGTGGCAAAAACACAAAAGGGGTCACCCGATGTGCCTGATTGTTTTCGCCTGGCGACCGGGCCATGCCCAGCCGTTGATCGTCGCGGCCAACCGCGATGAGTTCTACGCCCGCCCCAGCCTGCCCTTGGCCCAGTGGGCGGATGCGCCCCGGGTCTACGCCGGTCGCGATCAGGAGGCCGGGGGCACCTGGCTGGGGGTGAACGCGGATGGGCGCTTTGCCGCCTTGACCAACATCCGCGACCCGCACCAGCCACCGGCACGCAAGTCTCGCGGCGAACTGGTTGCGCGGTTTCTCAGTGGTTCGCTGCCAATTGACGATTATTTGGCCGATGTGAATGGACGCTCGATTGAATACGCCGGGTTCAACCTGCTGGTGGGCACGCGGGATGAGCTGTGGCACTACAACGCCAAGGACACCGAACCGACGCGGTTGAAGGCTGGGGTGTATGGGTTATCCAATGCCGGGCTGGATACGCCCTGGCCGAAGTTGCTAAAGGCCAAGGCGGCGTTCCGCGCAGTGCTGGAGAACCCAGAGCCTAAGGCCCTGCTGCGGATTCTGAGCGACCCGCAGATCGCGCCGTTTGCTGAGCTGCCGGACACCGGCGTAGGCCTGGCGACAGAAAGCCTGCTGTCGAGCGTGTTTATCGCCAGCCCCAGTTACGGGACACGGGCGAGCACGGCGTTGATTGTGAATGCCGATGGGACACGAAGGATGCTGGAGCGTAGCTTTGGCCCGCACGGTGGGCGGCTGGGTGAGGTCGAACTGGAAATCTGACGGCGCTTGGGCTGACGTCATCGCAGGCAAGCCAGCTCCCACATTTGGAATGCGGTTCCCTGTGGGAGCTGGCTTGCCTGCGATGAAGGCGCCTCGGTTTAGAGGGTTTGGGCCGAGGCCGGGTTGATCATCCGGGTCAACCCCAGGTTCTTCAACGCCAGTTGCAGCGAGCTGTGGATAACTTGCGGGTTGTCGATGGTCATCAACTCGGCGAGCAAATCCTTGGCCCTGCTCAACTCCACCTGGCGCAGCATCCACTTCACTTTCGGCAAGTTGGTGGCGTTCATCGACAGGCTGTCAAAACCCATCGCCATCAACAGCACCGCCGCCGCCGGGTCGCCGGCCATTTCGCCGCAGATACTCACCGGTTTGCCTTCGGCATGGGCGTCGCGCACCACGTGTTGCAGCGCTTGCAGCACCGCCGGGTGCAGGTAGTCGTAAAGGTCGGCCACCCGTGGGTTGTTACGGTCCACGGCCAGCAGGTACTGGGTCAGGTCGTTGGAGCCTACCGACAGGAAGTCCACCTGCCGCGCCAGTTCCTTGGCCTGGTACACCGCCGCCGGGATTTCGATCATCACGCCAATCGGCGGCATCGGCACATCGGCGCCTTCGTCGCGCACTTCGCCCCAGGCACGGTGGATCAGGTGCAGGGCTTCTTCCAGCTCATGGGTGCCGGAGATCATCGGCAGCAGGATGCGCAGGTTGTTCAAACCCTCGCTGGCCTTGAGCATGGCGCGGGTCTGGACGAGGAAGATTTCGGGATGGTCGAGGGTAACGCGAATACCGCGCCAGCCAAGGAAGGGGTTGTCTTCCTTGATGGGGAAATAGGACAGTGACTTATCGCCGCCAATATCCAGGCTGCGCATCGTCACCGGTAACGGGTGGAAGGCTTGCAGTTGCTCGCGATAAATCGCCAGCTGCTCCTTCTCGCTCGGGAAACGCTGGTTGATCATGAACGGCACTTCGGTGCGGTACAGCCCCACCCCTTCGGCGCCGCGCTGTTGCGCACGGGCTACATCCGCCAGCAGGCCGGTGTTGACCAGCAGCGGTACCCGGTGGCCATCGGGGGTGACACACGGCAGCTCGCGTAGCGAATCCAGGCCCTGGGCCAGTTGCTTCTCTTCTTCCACCACCTCGGCGTATTGCTTGCGCAGCACGTCGCTGGGGTTGGTGAACACTTCGCCGCGATGCCCGTCGACGATCATGTCGATGCCATCGACCTTGGAATACGGCAGGTCCACCAGGCCCATCACCGTCGGGATGCCCATGGCCCGGGCCAGGATCGCCACGTGGGAGTTACCCGAACCCAATACCGATACCAGGCCCACCAGCTTGCCTTCAGGCACTTCGCCAAGCTGGGTGGCGGTCAATTCTTCACTGACCAAGATGGTGTTATCGGGGAAGACCATGTTGGTGCTGCGGTCTTCCTGCAGGTACGCCAACAGGCGGCGACCCAGGTCGCGCACATCCGATGCCCGCTCGCGCAGGTAGGCGTCGTCCATCATTTCGAAACGGTTGACGTGATCGGTGACCACCTGGCGCAACGCGCCCTGGGCCCACTGGCCAGTCTTGATCACGGTCTTGACTTCGTTACCCAGGGACGCGTCGTCGAGCATCATCTGGTACACGTCGAACAGCGCACGCTCTTCGGGGCGCAGCTGGGTGGCCAGCTTGGTCGACAGGTTGCGCATGTCGGCGCGCACGCCTTCGAGGGCGGTCTTGAACAGTTTGATCTCGGCGTCGATGTCACTGACGCTCTTGTCCGGCACTACATCGAGGTCGGCTGGCGGCAGCATGACCACCGCGGTACCCACCGCAGCGCCTGGCGAACCCGGTACGCCGACGAACTTGGCTTCCTGGATACCCTTGCCCTGGCGTCCCAGGCCGCGAATCGAGCCGGTCGCTTCGGCGTGGGCGATAACCCCGGCCAGTTGCGCGCTCATGGTCACCAGGAAGGCTTCTTCGCCTTCGTCGAACTGGCGACGCTCTTTTTGCTGGATGACCAACACGCCGACAACGCGGCGGTGGTGAATGATCGGTGCGCCAAGGAACGAGGCGTAGCGCTCTTCACCGGTTTCGGCAAAGTAGCGATAACGCGGGTGATCGGCCGCGTTCTCGAGGTTAAGGGGTTCTTCACGCGTCCCCACCAGGCCCACCAGACCTTCATTGGGCGCCATGCTGACCTTGCCGATGGAGCGCTTGTTCAAGCCCTCCGTGGCCATCAGCACAAAACGGTTGGTCTCGGGGTCCAGCAGGTAAACCGAGCAGACCTGGCTGCCCATGGCTTCCTTGACGCGCAACACAATAATCCCCAACGCCGCCTTGAGATCCTTGGCGGAGTTAACTTCCTGGACGATCTTGCGCAGCGTATTGAGCATGGCTCGGGGTCGAACTCCGTCGTCAGTCGCGCGCTAAAAGGCGCGGGGCAAGCTCTTTGAGAGCGCGACGATAAACCTCGCGCTTGAATGTCACCACCTGGCCCAACGGATACCAATAGCTGACCCAGCGCCAGCCATCGAACTCCGGTTTACCGGTCAAATCCATCCGCACCCGCTGCTCGTTGGAGATCAGGCGCAAAAGAAACCATTTCTGCTTCTGGCCGATGCACAGCGGTTGGCTGTGGGTACGCACCAGGCGTTGCGGCAAACGATAGCGCAACCAGCCACGGGTACAGGCCAGAATTTGTACATCTTCGCGCTCAAGGCCGACTTCTTCGTTCAACTCACGGTACAAGGCGTCTTCAGGGGTTTCGTCGGGGTTGATTCCACCTTGAGGAAACTGCCAGGCATCTTGGTTGATTCGGCGAGCCCATAGCACCTGTCCGGCATCATTCGTCAGAATAATGCCGACATTAGGACGGAAACCATCGGGGTCGATCACGGCAACAACCTCGCAAACGCATGTCGCCGCATTGTTCCACAAAGGTTGTTCCAGCGGCAACGAGGCTTCTTACCTTATGTGCACTCTTGTGAAAAGACCGTATTCTGGACGCCTTTTTACAGACTTTTCAGCGAGTAACTGCAATGCGCCTGGCTTTATTCGACTTGGACAATACCCTTCTGGGCGGTGACAGCGATCACGCTTGGGGCGATTACCTGTGTGAACGCGGTTTTCTCGACCCGGTGGCCTACAAGGCCCGCAACGACGCGTTCTACGACGACTACCTGGCCGGCACGCTGGATAACGCCGCCTACTTGAACTTCTGCCTGGAAATCCTCGGCCGCACCGAGATGGCCCAGTTGGACGAGTGGCACAACGACTACATGCGCGACTGCATCGAGCCCATCATGCTCCCCAAGGCCGTCGAGCTGCTGGCCAAGCACCGCGCCGCCGGCGACAAGCTGGTGATCATCACCGCCACCAACCGCTTCGTCACCGCGCCGATTGCCGCACGCTTGGGCGTCGAGACCTTGATCGCCACCGAGTGCGAAATGGTGGATGGCCGCTACACCGGGCGCAGCACTGATGTGCCGTGCTTTCGCGAGGGCAAGGTGACACGTTTGAACCGTTGGCTGGAAGAAACCGGTTATAGCCTGGAAGACAGCTATTTCTACAGCGATTCGATGAATGATTTGCCGCTGCTGGAGCAGGTGACGCATCCGGTGGCAGTGGATCCGGATCCGAATTTGCGCGCAGAGGCTGAAAAGCGTGGCTGGCCGGTGATTACACTGCGCAGCTGACCGGCTTCACCTGTAGGAGCGAGCTTGCTCGCGAAAATCGTCAACGATGACGCGCGCATCCTGAATGAACGCGGCGCCCTTGAGTTTTTCGCGAGCAAGCTCGCTCCTACAGGGAATCAAACAGGCTTGGCACCCATAAGCCCTGCAATCGCCACAAACCCCACCAGGCTGACCACCGCCAGCACCAAGGTGAAATTCAGGCTCCCGCCCTCGCCCTTGCGCAGCCGATTGAGCCGCGCCACCAGCCAGAACCAGGCCAGCGCCGCCACGGTGTAGAGGATGCTGGAGCCCAAGATCCAGGTTTGCCCCAATGGCCAGCCGAGCAGGTGCACCAGCCACCAACCGGTGAACGGCATGCTCACCAGGCAAATGCCCATCAGCAGCCATACAAATGCCCAGGGGCGCTGCACGGTCGCAGCCGGGCCGGCGCTGCGTTTACGCCAGGCCAATACCGCCAGGCCCAGGCCGCTGAGCAGCAGCAATACGGTGGCGGTGATGTGGATCACCTTGAGGGTGGTCAGCGTTTCCATGGTCTCTATTCCTTATAGGCCGCTCAGTCAGCGTAGTCGCTCAACCGAGGAACAGCTGGTAAGCCGGGTTTTCGCTTTCATCCCAGTACGGGTAACCGATTTGCGCCAACGCGGCAGGCACCAGGTGGCGCTCGTCCGCCGGCACTTGCAAGCCCGCCACCACTCGGCCGTCTGCCGCGCCGTGGTTACGGTAGTGGAACATCGAGATGTTCCAGCGCCCGCCGAGCTTGTGGAGGAAGTTGAACAACGCCCCCGGCCGCTCCGGAAATTCGAAGCGAAACACCAGCTCGTCGCTGACTTTGGCCGCATGCCCGCCAACCATATGGCGAATGTGCAACTTGGCCAGTTCGTTCTCGGTAAGGTCCAGCACCGGGAAACCCTGGCTGGTCAGGCTGGCCACCAACGCGCTGCGCGGGTCGTTCTCAGGGTGGGTCTGCACGCCGACGAAGATGTGCGCTTCGCTGCCGGAGTGGTAGCGGTAATTGAATTCGGTGATCTGGCGCTTGCCCACCGCTTCGCAGAAGGCCTTGAAGCTGCCCGGCCGCTCGGGGATGGTCACCGCGATGATGGCTTCACGACCCTCACCCAGTTCGGCGCGCTCGGCCACGTGGCGCAAACGGTCGAAGTTGACGTTGGCGCCCGAGTCGATGGCGACAAAGGTCTGGCCGCTGACGCCACGGGTCTCGACGTACTTTTTGATCCCGGCCACGCCCAGCGCGCCGGCCGGCTCGGTGATGGAGCGGGTATCGTCGTAGATGTCCTTGATCGCCGCACAGATTTCATCGGTGCTGACGGTGATCACTTCATCCACGTAGTCTTTGCAAATGTCGAAGGTGTGCTGACCGATCTGCGCCACCGCCACGCCGTCGGCGAAGATGCCAACGGTGGGCAATACCACGCGCTCGCCCGCCGCCATGGCAGCTTGCAGGCAGTTGGAGTCGTCCGGTTCCACGCCGATGATCTTGATCTCCGGGCGCAGGTATTTCACATACGCCGCAATCCCGGCGATCAGGCCGCCGCCGCCCACCGGTACGAAAATCGCGTCCAGCGGCCCTGGGTGCTGGCGCAGGATTTCCATCGCCACGGTGCCCTGCCCGGCAATGGTGTGCGGATCATCGTAGGGGTGGATGTAGACGTAGCCTTTTTCGTCGACCAGCTTGAGCGAGTAGGCCAGGGCTTCCGGGAAGGAGTCACCGTGCAGCACCACTTTGCCGCCACGGGAGCGCACGCCTTCGACCTTGATCTCCGGGGTGGTCTTGGGCATCACGATGGTGGCTTTCACCCCCAGCACCTTGGCCGCCAGGGCCAGGCCCTGGGCATGGTTGCCGGCCGACGCGGTGACGACACCGCGCGCACGTTCTTCGGCGCTGAGCTGGGTCAGCTTGTTGTAGGCGCCGCGAATCTTGAACGAGAAGACCGGCTGCAGATCCTCGCGCTTGAGCAGCACCTTGGCGCCGAGGCGCTGCGACAGGCGCGGCATCGGATCGAGCGGGCTCTCGACGGCGACGTCGTAGACGCGGGCCCCGAGGATCTTCTTGATGTAGTCGTGCACGGCTTTACGTCATGTCTGGAACGGGCGGCGAGAGCCGCCTCGGAAGCGGCTGAATAGCGGGTTTCGTTGCGGGATGCGAGCTTGACTGGTGCCGATCGGCCTCTGACCCTGTTCGAGTGAGCCGACCGAACTGACGCCCACCGCGTCATGCTGGGGCCGCGCAGCGGAACCCGGGATCCATCACCGCTGACGATGCCGGACGAAGCGGGACGCCCGTCGCCCTATCCTGAAGCACCGGCGGTTCTGGATCCCGGGTTCCGCTGCGCGGCCCCAGGATGACGAAGAGGGTTCAGTTCGGTCAGCTCACGCAAACAGGTACTGAGGGGAGGGG
>JAAIGE0100325838.1_pt1 | contig 17397 bp, 18 predicted proteins | sample 6487951 | NCBI WGS metagenome assembly JAAIGE01 (sample SAMN13974128, study PRJNA590717) | phyllosphere metagenome | biome: tomato field; feature: multiple bacterial spot infested tomato fields; material: tomato leaves; isolation source: leaves from tomato fields | host: Solanum lycopersicum ... | reverse complement strand
TCCTGCTGGGCACGCCGCTGGTGCAGGACTACATCCGCGACGGCGAGATCCACAAGCTGAAGGAAGTGATGAAGGATTCGGTCCAGCTGGGCATGAAGACCTTCGACCAGAGCCTGTTCGAGCTTTACCAGGCTGGCGAGATCAGCTACGAGGACGCGCTGCGCTACGCCGATTCGCAGAACGAAGTGCGCCTGCGCATCAAGCTCAGTCAGGGCGGCGATGCCCGCACCCTGTCGCAGGGGCTGGATGGCGTGGAGATTTCCGAGATCCGGTGATCTGCGTGTTTTGTAGAGTCGAGCAAGCTCGACTCTACGAGCGAGCGGCCCCGCGTATTGATGAATTCCAGTCATGACCGACTGCCATCCAGTCGGTTCAATCCTCACCTGCTGCAGGCGTATCGTCAGCGCTCCCCCTCTGGAGCACGACGATGCAGACACGTGAACTCGGCCGCAGTGGCCTGAAGGTTTCCGCCCTCGGCCTGGGCTGCATGGGCCTGAGCCATGGCTACGGCCAACCGGTGGAGCGCAGCCAGGGCATCGCTCTGCTGCACGCCGCCGTCGAGCGCGGCGTGACCTTCTTCGACACCGCCGAAGTGTACGGCCCCTACACCAACGAAGATCTGCTCGGCGAGGCGCTGGCGCCATACCGCGACAAGCTGGTGATCGCCACCAAGTTCGGCTTCAAGGATGCGCGCGTCGATACCGGGCTGGACAGCCGTCCCGAGAACATCCGTGCGGTGGCCGAAGCCAGCCTCAAGCGCCTGCGCACCGACCATATCGACCTTTTCTACCAGCACCGCGTCGATCCCAACGTGCCGATCGAAGATGTCGCTGGCACCGTGCGCGACCTGATCGCCGAAGGCAAGGTCGGTCACTTCGGCTTGTCCGAGGCCAGCGCCACCACCGTGCGTCGCGCCCATGCAGTGCAGCCGGTGGCCGCCGTGCAGAGCGAGTACTCGCTGTGGTGGCGTGAGCCGGAGCGCGAGCTGCTGCCGACGTTGCAGGAACTGGGCATCGGCTTTGTGCCGTTCAGCCCGCTGGGGCGTGGCTTCCTGACCGGCGCGATCAATGCTGACACCACCTTCGACGCCAACGACTTCCGCAACACCGTGCCGCGTTTCGAAGTGGAAGCGCGTCGTGCCAACCAGGCGCTGGTCGACCGTATCAGTACGATTGCTGCAGCACGTGGCGCGAGTCCGGCGCAGGTGGCGCTGGCCTGGCTGCTGGCGCAGGCGCCGTGGATCGTGCCGATTCCGGGCACCACCAAGATCCATCGCCTGGAAGAGAACCTGGGTGCGGCCGACCTGCAGCTGGCACCGGAAGAGCTGCAGCGCATCGCGCAGACGTTGGAGGAAATCTCCATCGTCGGCGAGCGCTACAACGCGCAGCGCGCCGCGCAGGCCAAGGGCTGACCGCCGTGCCATCTTGCCTCTGGTGGGTGCGGACGGACGTGGGTGCGGGCCGTTGGTCCGCACTCCTCAGCTCATCCGGCCATCGGCCCACGCAGTGCGTCAAGCACCGTCCGCATCGCCACGGTGACGTGGCGGCGCGACGGGTAATACGCGTAATAGCCATCGAAGCGCGGGCACCAGTCGTCCAGCACCGACTGCAGGCGGCCATCGTCCAGCATCGGCTGCACCTGGTCTTCCGGCAGCCAGGCCAGGCCGCTGCCGGCCAATGCGGCAGCACGGGTCATGCCCATGCTGTTGAAGATCCACTGTCCGCTCACGCGCACGCTCAGTTCGTTGCCGTCCTGGCCGAAATCCCACGGCATCAGCCCGCCATGCGTGGGCAGGCGCAGGGTCACGCAGTTGTGCTCGGCCAGGTCGTGCGGATGCCGCGGCACCAGGTGCTGGCGGAAGTAGCTGGGCGCACCAACCACGCGCATGCGCAGCGGCGGGCTGACCGGCACGGCGACCATGTCGCGCGCCAGGCGTTCGCCGAGGCGGATGCCGATGTCGTAGCGCTCGGCGACGATGTCGGCCAACCCGTAGTCGGCAGCCAGTTCCACCTTCAAGTCCGGATACTGCTGCAGCAATGGCGCCAGCCGCGGCCAGGCGATGTACTCGGCGGCATGGCCGGTGGCATTGATGCGGATGGTGCCGGCTGGTCGGTCGCGGTACTCGGCCAACGCGGCCAGTTCGTCCTCGATCTCGGCCAGGCGCGGAGCGAGGGTCTCGAGCAGGCGGGCTCCAGCCTCGGTGGTGGACACGCTGCGGGTGGTACGGGTCAGCAGGCGCACGCCGAGTCGCTCTTCCAGGCCGCGCATGGCATGGCTGAGTGCGGACTGTGAAACGCCCAGCTGGGCGGCGGCCCTGGTGAAGCTGCCCTCGCGGGCGACGTGGACGAAGGCCTGCAGGTCATTGAGGTTTTCACGGGGCATGACGGGATGATACGGCTCCCGGATTGAACGGATCTGTCGATTTCCGGCTCCCCGGTTCGTCGTACCGGTACATCCATCGCAAGGAGCTTCCGCATGAGCACTGAAAAGTCCAAGGGCCCGGCCTCGTACTTTCCCTCCATCGAGAAGACCTACGGTCAGCCGGTGGCGCACTGGTTCGGGCTGCTGGCGAAGCAGCCTGGCCTGAAACACATGGAGCTGGTCAGTTTCCTGAAAAGCGAGCATGGGCTGGGCCATGGCCACGCCAACGCGCTGGTGGCGCACCATCTGGCCGGGAAGGGATGAGGCAGGCAACGCTGCGCTGAACGGTCGTGTGGGGTCAGGCCACACGGCATCCAGAGTCAGGCAGACTGGGCGTTCATCCCGAGGCAGGACGCCCATATGCAGGTCACGCTGGACGCGATCACCGTCGACAACTACGAAGCCGTGTGCGATCTCGACGTCAGTGAGGCGCAGCAGGATTTCGTCGCCGGCAACACCTGGTCGCTGGTGCAGGCCGCGTTCCATCCCGGCTACCAGACCCGTGCCATCCAGGCCGACGGCGAGCTGGTCGGATTCTTCATGTGGGTGCCGGAGACGCCGCAGCGCATCTCGATATGGCGCTTCATGGTCGATCAGCGCTGGCAGGGGCGTGGCATCGGGCGCCGCGCGCTGGAACTGGCGCTGGAGCAGATCCGGGATACGCCCGGCCTGGTCGAGATCGAGATCTGCTACAACCCGCACAATCCGGTGGCGGGAGCCTTCTATGGCAGCTTCGGTTTCGTAGAGACCGGCATGGACGATGATGGCGAGGACATGCTGGCCGTGCTGCCGGTGACGCCTCCGAAATAACCTGAATGGGCGAGCGCAGCTGAACGATTTCATCTGCAACTGTCATGCAGATCGTGTCTAATATCGCTCCCCACCTGCTGTTCCCCCACCCGTATGTCCCTTCCCGCCCATGGCTCCGCGCCGTGCGACGACGCTGACGGCCACCTGGTCACCGCTGGTCCGCTGACCCCACCGCCCGACAGCGCCGGCACCACCGCCGACGAAAAAGCGCTGCGCCACTCGATTGCCGAGGACGTGCAGGGCATGGTGCTGGCCACGATGGTGGCCTCGCTGGGCCTGGCCATCTTCGCCAAGGGTGGGCTGATGATCGGCGGCATGGCCGGCATGGCCTTCCTGCTGCACTACTCGATGGGCTGGAACTTCGGCCTGGTGTTCGTGCTGGTCAACCTGCCGTTCTACTGGGTGGCGCTGCGGCGCATGGGCTGGGAATTCACCCTGAAGACCTTCGCCGCGGTCACCGCCTGTGGCGTGCTGACCGACCTGCTGCCGCGCTGGATCGATTTCTCGCACATCAACCCGCTGTATTCGGCGATCGTCGGTGGTGCGTTGTCTGGCCTGGGCATCCTGTTCTTCATCCGCCACCGCGCCAGCCTCGGCGGCATCGGCATTCTTGCCGTGTACCTGCAGCGCACCCGTGGCTGGAGCGCCGGCAAGGTGCAGATGTCCTACGACGCCTGCCTGATGGTGGCTGCGTTCTTCGTGCTGTCGCCGTCGAAGGTGTTGTACTCGGCCATCGGCGCGGTGGTGCTCAGCCTGGTGCTGATGTTCAACCACCGCCCGGGCCGTTACATGGGCGTGTGACGATTCGACGGTAGTGCCGGCCGCTGGCCGGCAACACCTGCAGCATTCCGAGGCTGCCGGCCAGCGGCCGGCACTACCGGGAGGCCTGCAACCACGGCGGCGACAGCTTCAGCAGCCGCGCGTGCACCGGGCAGTCCTCGGCGTGCGCACCGGGCAGGTAGCCCAGGCTCATCAGGAACTCGCCGGTGATCTCACCGCCGGTGAAGCGGAACGTCTTCTTGAACAGCTTCACCCAGTCGGCCTTGCTGCGCGGATGGTGCGCGTCCAGCCAGCCCGCGAAGCTGCCGTGGCTGGCCCGCAGCTGCTGGATCACCTGCGCGTTGTGGATCGCCGCCAGCACCTTCAGCCGGTTGCGGATGATGCCCGCGTCCGACAGCAGCCGCTCGATGTCCTGCTCGGCGTAGGCTGCAACCCGATCCACATCGAAGCCGTCATAGGCCGAGCGGAAGCCCTCGCGCTTCTTCAGGATCGTCTCCCAGCTCAGGCCGGCCTGGTTGATTTCCAGCACCAGCCGCTCGAACAGCTCGCGCTCCTCACGCTGCGGAAAGCCGTACTCGTTGGCGTGGTAGTAGTCGTGCACCGGATGACCCGGGGCGATGAGGCAGTAGCCGCTCATGGGGAAGACTCGTTGGATTCGGGTTCGGGATCGATGGCCAGCGCGGGGCGCCCGCCGATGGACAGCATCGGCCAGCGCGGTGGCACAAGAGTGAGTTTGCCGTCACGCAGGGCTTGGTTGATCGTCTCGGCTTGGCCGCTGACGGTGCCGAACAGCGAACCGGCCCGGTACCACTGGGCATCCCTGCCACGTGCGTACAGCACGCAGTCCGGCCCACGGTGGGTGTACAGCTCGCACAGCAGCACCTCGGTGCTGCCGTCGCCATCCAGGTCGCGATGCACGATCAGGCAGTCACGCTCGCTCTCGGCACAGGATTCGCCGTTGATCGCGCGCGTGGCCAGCGCCTGCCACCAGTCGGCGGGCGGCGAGGTGGATCCCTTGGCCAGCTTCAGCGCGCGTTGCAGGGCGGCGACATCCTGCGGGCCCTTGTCCAGGCGGGTGCCGCCGTCCCAGCGTGAGGTGCGTGCCAGCGCATCGGCGATCACCTGCGGCGCGTTGGCATCGGCGCGGATCGCCGGATCGTCCTGCAGTCCGCGCAGCGCCTGCACGCCGCGGCGGCCGAGGTCGAAGCGCAGCACGTTGACGTCGCTGCTGGTGATCGCCGGCGGGTCTGCACGCAGCCGTGCCAACTGGCTGGACAGGGTCAGCCGCACCGGGTCCAGCAGCGGCGAGTTGCCCAGCAATGCCAGTGCCAGCACGGCCCAGCACATCCAACGGTTGATCGGCTCCAGCGTCTGCAGCCAGCGGCCCTGCCGGCGCACTACCGCCAGCGCGTAGCCCAGCGCATAGCCGGCCACGGCCAACGCGATCAGCACCGCCCAGAAGCGGTCCAGGGTCCAGCCGTACTGCACCACGCGCAGGCCCAGTGCATACAGCGCCAGCACCGCATAGACCGGCAGCGCCAGCAGGCTGGCCTCGACCAGCCGGCGCAGCACGACGGGGTAGGGCGCGGTGTCGTCTCCCTGCTGGTAGACCGCATTGGTGAACGACACCAGCAGCAGCGACAGCACCAGCAGCAGGCTGGCGGCCGAACGGGTCTTCCACAGCGGTTCCAGCCCGGTCAGCGGCAGGCTCAGCACGAACAGCACGGCGATGAACGAGAGCAGCGGCAGCAGCCCGCGACAGATCGCGAACAGCACCTGGCGGGTGATCTGGATCGCGCGGTGCTGGGTGCGCCCGATCAGCACACCGAACCCGGCCAGGCTGCCGGTGGCCAGCGCGATGAACGCGTCCTGCCGGAACAGGTCGCGGAAGAAGGTCACGTCCAGCAGCTGGAACAGGGCCGCCCACAGCCACAGCAGCAGCCAGGTCAGCCCGGTGAACAGCGCCGCCAGGGCCAGGGTCAGGCCGTTCTGCCAGGCACGCTCGAACAGCTCCGGATAGCTGGCGCGCCAATGCCCGTGCTGCAGCTGGAACTGCCACCAGGGCAGAGCCACGAACACCGCCACGGCCATGCCCAGGGTCAGCGGGAACTGCAGCGCGCCCGAATCCAGCGCGGTCTCGCCGTTGAGGTTCCAGCCGATCCAGGCGGCCAGCGCCAGCACCACCGCCGAGCCGAGCGCGGCCTGCAGCCACAGGCGGCGCTGGCCCAGCTCGACCAGGCTCAGCGCCACCGCGCTGGGAATGGCCAGCACCCAGGCGTACCAGCAGTAGCGCCAGCCGATATCGCGGAACGGCCACGCATCGGACAGCTCCTGCGCGGCATACAGCATCAGGCCCTGCAGCAGCGCGATCAGAACGATGGCGCTGCGTGCCGGCAGGGTCAGGGGCGATGAAGATTGCATCGACGACCTTCCATGGCAAAGCACCATCCTAGCCGATCGCCGCACGCGTCCATCGCGCGACCATCCCGCCCCCAGCAGGTAGAATGGGGGCATGCCTGTTACGCCGACTTCCCTTGCCGATCACCTGCTCGTCGCGCTGCCGTCGCTGCTCGACGCGACCTTCGCCCGCAGCGTCGCGCTGATATGCCAGCACGACGAGAACGGTGCGATGGGCGTGCTGGTCAACCAGCCTTCCGAGTACACGCTGGGCGAAGTGCTGGCACAGATGGACATCACCACCGTTGATGGCGACCTGCAGGCGCGCATGGTGCTTAACGGCGGCCCGGTGCATCCCGAACGTGGCTTCGTCATCCATGACGATGCGCGGGCATGGGATTCCAGCCTGATCGTGGGTGAAGGCCTGTACCTGACCACCTCGCGCGACATCCTCGAAGCGATGGCACGTGGCGAAGGCCCGGCCAATGCTGTGGTCACCCTCGGCTGTGCCGGTTGGGGCGCAGGGCAGCTGGAAAGCGAACTGTCCGAGAACAGCTGGCTGACCGTACCGGCCGACGCCGAGCTGGTGTTCCAGCTGCCGCTGGAGCAGCGCTGGCAGGGCGCGGCCTCGCGCATCGGCGTGGACCTGTTCCGCCTGACCGACTACAGCGGCCATGTCTGAGCCGGCGGCGCCCGCACCGGTTTCTCCTGCTCCGGCCATCCGCCGTGACGGCACCGTTCTGGGTTTCGATGTCGGCTCGCGGCGTATCGGCGTAGCCATCGGCAGTGCCTTCGCTGCGCATGCGCGCGCGGTGGCCGTGGTCGATGTGCACGGCAACGGCCCGGACTGGACCGCGATCGAACGCCTGATCAAGGAATGGAAGCCCGATGGCCTGGTGGTGGGCGATCCGCTCACGCTGGATGGCCAGGACCAGCCCAACCGCAAGCGCGCGCAGGGCTTCGCCCGCCAGCTGCGGGAACGTTTCAAGCTGCCGGTGGTGATGATCGACGAGCGTTCCAGCTCGGTCGAGGCCGCACGCCGCTTCGCTGTCGAGCGCGCCGAAGGGCGCAAGCGCCGCCGTGATGCGGCCGCCCTCGATGCGGTGGCCGCGGCGGTGATCATCGACCGCTGGCTGTCGTCCCCCGACGACGCCACCCCCATTCCCTGACTGCCCGACACCGCCATGACCGCCCAGCAAATCGATGCCTCCGGACGCCTGCGCCACCTGTTGACCCTGGAGGGCCTGCCGCGCGAGACCCTGCTGCAGCTGCTTGACCGCGCAGGGCAGATCCGCGATGCCGCAGTCGGCCGCGTCGGCAACAAGCGCCAGGTGCTGGCCGGCTCAGCGGTGTGCACGCTGTTCTTCGAACCGTCCACGCGCACCCGCAGCTCGTTCCAGCTGGCGGCGCAGCGACTGGGCGCCGATGTGCTCAACTTCGATGCCTCGACCTCGTCCACGCGCAAGGGCGAAACCGCCTGCGACACGCTGCGCAACCTGGAAGCGATGGGCGTGCGCGGCTTCGTGGTGCGCCACCCGGATGACGGCGCCGTGGCCGCACTGGCCGAAGCGGCGGGCGAGGGCACTGCACTGATCAACGCCGGTGACGGGCGCAGCGCGCACCCGACCCAGGGCCTGCTCGACATGCTGACCCTGCGCCAGGCCAAGGGCCCGGATTTCTCGAAGATGAAGGTGGTGATCGTCGGCGACGTGAAGCATTCGCGCGTGGCCCGCACCGACCTGCATGCGCTGCGTACGCTGGGCGTGGGCGAGATCCGCGTGTGCGGCCCGCAGTCGCTGCTGCCGGATGACGAGACCCTGAAGGGCTGCGTGGTCGGTGATGATTTCGACGCGATGCTGGAAGGCGTCGACGCGCTGATGATGCTGCGCCTGCAGCGCGAGCGCATGGAAGAAGGCTTGGTGCCGTCGCTGGAGCAATACCACGCGCAGTACGGCCTGACCAACGAACGCCTGGCCCGCGCCGGTAAGGACGCAGCGGTGCTGCACCCGGGCCCGATCAACCGCGGCGTGGAAGTCACCGACGAGGTGGCCGACGGCCCGCAGTCGTGGGTGCTGCGCCAGGTCGCCAACGGCGTCGCCGTGCGCATGGCGGTGCTGGAAACCCTGCTGGGCTGACCCCGCTCTGGTAGGTGTCAACCTTGGTTGACACACTCACCGCCCGGTTCGGGTGCCAACCTTGGTTGGCATTGGCCTACCCGGGCGAAGGTGATTTCCCGATGTTCAAGGAACATGCGCCCGCCCATGCTCTTCTGCATGAACAGCACCCGCCTCCTGCTAGGCCGTCATTCCCGTATCGGCCAGAGCTACATCCTCACCACGAACGTGGATGGCCGGGCGGCTCTGTTCGCCAATGACGCCGTTGCGGTTACCGCCATGCAGGAGTTCCAGCGTCTGGATCTGGAAGGTCTGACCCATTCGATCGCCTACGTTGTCATGCCGGATCACGTCCACTGGTTGATGCAGCTGCGCGCGGCATCGCTCGACGTTGTCATGAGGCGCTTCAAGTCGCGTACGGCCGTGCACGCAAACAGGGTACTGGGCAGGGTGGGGCGCTTCTGGCAGTCCTGCTATCACGATCACGCGATCCGCTCTGATGAATCGCTGTTCCGGCATGCAATGTATTTGATGGCGAATCCGATCAGGGCGGGGCTGGCAACGCAGCTTGGCGAGTACCCGCATGCGTGGTGTGAGTGGGAACTCGAAGGTTCCTGTGCCAAGGCGGAGTTTATGGGGGCGGACAGATAGTGCCAACCAAGGTTGGCACCCACCGAAAGCAGGTTCCAACCTTAGTGGGTACCTACCAAAACCAGGCTCCAACCAAGGTTGGCAGCTACCACGAGTTGGGGTTCAGCGCTTCTGCGCGAACAACCATGCCCACATCGAGGGATCCGCATACGTGGCGTCCCAGGCGTTGTGGTTGCCTTCGGGGTATTCGGTGTAGCGCACATCGCGTGCGTTGGCGCTTTGGAATGCGACGTGCAGCCTGCGGTCGTCGTCCGGTGGCACCACGTCGTCCAGCGCGCCGTGGAAGATCCAGATCGGAGTGTGCTGAAGGCGCTGGGCGATCACCGCATACGGATCGGACTCCTGCGCGACCTGCTCGACGAACAGGGTCGGCCGCTTCGCGCGCGGTGCCAGCACGGCGCCGCACACCGGCACGATCGCAGCAAAACGGCGTGGGTCGTCCAGGGCGATGTTCCAGCTGCCGTAGCCGCCCATCGACATGCCGGTCAGGTATTGCCGTGCCGGGTCGGCGCCGAATTCGGCGATCGCTGCATCGAGTGCCGCCAGCGCGACACGGTTGTTGTGGCTGCTCCATTCCTCGTGTCCTGGCACCTGCGGGAACACCACCAGCGCAGGGAAGTCGGGGTGCTCGCGCAGATAGGGGCCCAGTCCCGAGTAGGTCTGTTTGACACCATCGCTGCCGCGTTCGCCGGAGCCGTGCAGGAACAGGATGACCGGAAGGTTGGTGGGAGCGGCGGCCTGCACGCTGGCCGGAATGAACACCTGGTAGTAGGCGGTCTCGCCATCCACCTTCACCGCGCGGGCTTCGAAGCGCCCGCGCGCGCGATCCGGCACGCTGGCACACGCGCCTACCATCAGCACCATCAGCAACGGCAACCAACGTGCATGTGAACCAAGCATGGGGCTGACCAGGATCTGGAAATGACCCCATGCTAGCCCCTGCGTTGTTCGATGGCTTTCTGCAGCGCAGTATCGTCGCACCGCACCCCAGGTGATTGCTGTCCACGCAGTGGCGCCGCAGAATGTGGGCAGGCAACGGATGCTCGGGAGCAGTGCAGCACCCCATGGGACGAAGCAGGCGAATGCTGGCCGGTGCGGCGTTGGCGCTGCTGCTCGTGCTTGGCTGGGCATGGCGCACGAGCCCGTTTCCCTTGCAGCACCTCGAGAGGGGCGCCGCCACGACCTCACCGCTGCCGCTGGAGACCGCAGATGTGGGGGCCAGAGATCGGCATCGGCCGGGCCCAGCGCTTTCCAGCTACGTATCGGCCCGATGGCTGCAGCCGTTGATCGCCGACCTGACGCAACGTTCCGATGCCGGAGACGCCGAGGCCAGCTTTGCGCTCAGCCGCGTTTACAGCGAATGCATCTGGTTCTTCGATCCCTCACTGGTGGAGCCGACGGGGGTTCCATCCGCCCAGCGGCCTGCGCTGAGACGCAGCGCTGTCTGGCTGGCAACGCGCTGTGATGGGATCGATGGGCGTGAAGCTGCGCTGGGATATGCACGCTTCCGGCGCGTCGCGGCTGACCAGGGCAGTCTGCCTGCGCAGATCGAAGAACTCTTCAATGGTGCATTGACGCCGGTCGACGCAACGCGTGTAGATGACCAACGTACCCTCATCGAGGCTGCACTCGCTCGTAGCGATGGTGAAGCCTATCTGGTGCTGTCCAGAGCGTTGGGGTACGGGGCAGAACGTACAAACGCGCTTGCCCCTTATCCCACAGGCACCCCGGCAGACTCGGGTGCATGGATGCTGGCCGCCTGCAATGTCGGGGTCGCCTGCGGCCCATCGTCGCCGCTGCTGCACCAGCTGTGTGGTACCGGATTGCTCTGCGGAGCCGATTCGGTGCAGGAGGCGCTGGCCATGACGCTGACCGTCGAGGAGATGGTGCAGGCGCGCGAACGTGCCAACGAGGTGATGGAGCTCTCGCGCCGGATCAGGTACGGGCGCTGACGCCCGCGTGTTCGTTCACTCCGGGCGCGGGAAGCTGGCGATGATGTCCAGCTGCTCCTGTGCTTCGGTATTGCCTTCGGCGGCGGCTGCCTGCACCTGCGCCATGTCCGGATGCAGCACCACCAGCAGCGGGTTCTCGCAGACCGGGCAGTCGTACTCGGTGGCGTCTTCGTCCAACTCCATCACCATGGCGCGCGAGCTGCCCTTCCATTCGCAGGCCGTGCAGGTGTACTGCTGGTCACGCCAGCCGGGCTGGAAGTAATTTTCGATCGTCGTTGCCATGGGTGTTCCAGTGGGGATCGGGTCAGCGCCCCGCGCGGCGGGGATCCGACCCTTGATACGGTCAGTGCAGCAGCACCAGGGTGGCCAGGCCGAGGAAGGTGAAGAAGCCCATCGAGTCGGTCACGGCGGTCAGGAAGATGCCGCTGGCCAGCGCCGGGTCGAAGCCGAAGCGTTTCAGCGTCAGTGGCACCAGCACGCCGGCCAACGCGGCGAACAGCAGGTTGCAGGTCAGCGCGATGGCGATCACCGCCGACAGGCCAGGCGAATGGAACCAGGCGAGTACGATCAGGCCCAGTATCGAGCCGAGCACCACGCCGTTGAGCAGGGCCACCCGTACTTCCTTCCACAACAGCGTGCGTGCGTTGGAACTGCCGACCTGGCCCAACGCCAGGCCACGCACCATCAGCGCCAGTACCTGGGTGCCGGCGTTGCCGCCGAGGCCGGCAACGATCGGCATCAGTACCGCCAGCGCCACCAGCTTGTCGATGGTGCCTTCGAAATGGCCGACCACGCTGGAGGCGAGGAAGGCGGTGCACAGGTTCACCGACAGCCACATCAGGCGTCGGCGCATCGCGCGCCAGACCGGGCTGAACAGATCCTCGTCCTCGTCCAGGCCGGCGGCGCCCAGCGCCTGGTGCTCGGCTTGGCCACGGATGATGTCGACCACGTCATCGATGGTGATGCGGCCGATCAGGATGTTGTTGTCATCCACCACCGGCGCGGAGATCCAGTCATGGTCGGAGAACTGCCGCGCCACTTCCTGGTCGCTTTCGCCGACATCGATCGCCGGTTGCTCATCGTCGATCAGGCGGTTGATCGGCGTGGTGTCCTCATGGGTCACCAGCGAGGCCAGTGAAACCCGGCCCAGGTACTGGTGGCGACGGCTGACCACGAACAGGTGATCGGTGTGGTCGGGCAGTTCGCCGCGCAGGCGCAGGTAGCGCAGCACCACGTCGACGTTGACGTCGGCGCGCACGGTCACCACGTCCGGGTTCATCAGGCGGCCGGCGCTGTCCTCGGGGTAGGACAGCACCTGCTCCAGGCGCTCGCGGTTCTCGCGGTCCATCGACTTGAGGACTTCGTCGATGACCGTGTCCGGCAGATCCTCGACCAGATCGGCCAGATCGTCGATGTCCAGGTCTTCGACCGCGGCGATGATCTCGTCCGGGTCCATGTCGGCGAGCAGGCTTTCGCGCACGTCGTCGCCGACGTGGACCAGCACCTCGCCGTCATCTTCCGGATCGACCAGGCCCCAGACGATCTCGCGTTTGCCGGGCGGCAGCGATTCGAGCAGGTTGCCGATCTCGGCCGGCGCCAGGGTATTGACCAGGCGGCGCACCGGGCCCAGTCGGCCGCTGTCCAGCGCATCGGACAGCATCCGCAACTGGCGCGCAGTCTTGTCGTGGCGTACAGCCTCAGCCATCGCAGCTCCCGCGGGATAAGAAAAGCCGCGATCCCGGCAAGGATGCGGCAACAGGGGTGTTCAGCGCGTCATTATCGCAAGGGGATGTTTCACCGGATACCCCGGCGGCGACGAGACGGGGTCAGATCCCTTTTCCCGCGGAAATGGGATCTGACCCCAGGCGTGCATGCCCGGCGAGCGGGTGGTATCAGGCCGTATCCGCCACCAGCGCCAGCCAGCGCTCGATGGCACGGCGGTCGCGGGCGGCAAGCAGCTTGGGAGCTCGTGCGCGCAGTGCGCCCAGGTCGGCGTCGCGGATCGCGCGGCGTACTTCCAGCAGGGTGCCGGGGTGCAGGCTGAATTCGGTCAGGCCCAGCGCCAGCAGCAGTGGGGTCATCCGTGCATCGCCGGCGATCTCGCCACACACCGCCACCGGGATGCGATGGCGCACGCCGGTCTCGATCACCATCTGCAGCAGCCGCAGCACCGCCGGATGCAGCGGCGAGTACAGTTCGCCCAACGCTTCGTTGTTGCGATCGGCCGCCAGCAGGTACTGCACCAGGTCGTTGGTGCCGATCGACAGGAAGTCGACCAGATCGATGAAGCTCTCCAGCGCCAGCGCAGCGGCCGGTACCTCGATCATTGCCCCCAACGGCACATGGTCGGACACCATGTGGCCTTCGCCGCGCAGCTGTTCGGTCAGCTTGAGCATGCGCCGGCGCACCGCCAGCAGTTCCTCGCGGGTACTGACCATCGGCACCAGCACGCGCAGCTTGCCGTAGGCCGAGGCGCGCAGGATCGCGCGCAGCTGGGTATCGGCCACCTTCGGCCGCGCCAACGACAGGCGCACGCCGCGCAGGCCCAGTGCCGGGTTTTCCTCGTTGCTCAGGGTCAGGCCGGTGCGATCGGCCTTGTCCGCACCGAGGTCGAGGGTGCGGATGGTCACCGGTCGCCCGCTCATGCCCAGTGCGGCATCACGGTAGGTCTGGAACTGTTCTTCTTCGTCCGGCAGCTCGTTGCGCTGCAGGAACAGGAATTCGGTGCGGTACAGGCCCAGCCCGTGTGCGCCCAGCGCATGCGCCTGGGTCACGTCCTCCAGCGATTCGGCATTTGCCAGCAGAGCAATGTCGACCTGGTCGCGGGTGCGGCTGGGCTTGCTGCGCAGGCGGCCAAGTTCGCGCTGCTCGCGTGCGTGCTCTTTCAGCCGTGCACGGTAATCGCGCAGGTTGTCGGCCTGCGGGTTGGCGGTGATGCTGCCGTCGGCGCCGTCGATGATCAGCACGTCGCCATCGGCGATGCGGCTGAGCAGCTGCGGCACGTTGACGATCAAGGGCAGGTGCAGGCTGCGCGCCAGGATCGCACTGTGCGACAGCGCGCTGCCGGCGGCGGTGACGATGCCGACCACGCCCTGCGCCTGCAACTGGGCAAGCTCGGAGGGCGCGATGTTGTCGCAGACCAGGATTTCACCGGCCAGGCCTTTCATCGCTGGCGGCCGCTCGGGCTGCAGGAAGGCGTGGATGCGGCCGATCACATGGTCGAGGTCGTCCATGCGGCTCTTCAGATAGGCATCGTCCATGCCATCGAAGACCTTGGCCAAGCGGTCACGCTGCAGGCGCAGCGCATAGCCGGCGCTGTAGGGGCCGCTGCGGATCAGCTCGTCCAGCCCGAACAGCAGCTCGGGGTCGTCCAGCAGCAGTGCATGCAGGTCGAGGAACTCACCCACTTCCTGGTTCAGTGCACCCTGCAGGCGCTGTCGCAGCTCGTGCATTTCCGTGCGTGCGGCATCCACGGCACGGTGCAGGCGGGCCAGTTCGGCCTCGACCTGGTGGACGGCGACCCGTTGCTCGGCAACCTCCAGTGCATGCGGCAGGCGCACCCGGGCGCGGCCCATCGCGGTGCCACGGGCCGCACCATGGCCGGCCAGCAGCTGTACCGGCCGTTGGCCGGAACTGACCTGACCGGCGCGTGCGCGTGGCACGTTCAGTTGTCCTCGTCGAAGCGGCGCTCGAACAGGCCTACCACCGCCTCCATCGCGGCGGCTTCGTCCTCGCCGTTGATCCGCACGGTGACTGGGGTGCCCTGGCCGGCGGCCAGCAGCATCACGCCCATGATGCTCTTGGCGTTGATCTCACGGCCCTTGGCGGCCATGGTCACGTTGCAGCGGAACGGCGCCAGGGTCTGCACCAGCTTGGCGGTGGCCCGGGCATGCAGGCCCAGGCGGTTGCTGACGGTGAGTTCTCGTTCAAGCATCGTCGACTATCGCTCCATTACGGGTACCCGCCGCGGCTGTGGCGGGCAGTTGATCCAGTCCCTGTTCCGGATAATTCATCACCCGCAGCAACATCGGCAGGCTCAGCGCCGACACCCGGCGAACCGGGGTCCCCAGCCGGGCCAGCTGCCCGGCAAGGTTGGCGGGGCTGGCACCGTACAGGTCGGTCAGGATCAGCACGCCATTTCCCCCATCGACCCGCCGCAGGGCGGCCGAGGCGAGCGGAAGCAGGGCGTCCAGGTCTGCGTCGAACGGTACTTCGAAAGCTTCTGTTTTCAGCGGCAACTGCCGCAGGAGCCGGGTCGCCACGTCAAGCAGGGCGGTCCCGACCCCAGGATGTGTTACGAGGAGAATGCCACAGGTCATTACTGCACGTTAACAGGTCAAGGTGAATTGGCGATAGCAGCAGGAGAGGGGCACAGTGTCCCGTATTCAGTGTTGCTCGGGTCAGAGCCCTTTTCCGTTGAAAAGGGATCCGACTCCATCCGTTTTTTCGATGCCTGACAGAGATTCATCCACGCATGGCGTGGATCTACCGTGTCGACCAAGGTCGACACCCACCAACAGCACACGGAATCTGTCAGAGGCGGGGCGGGGCGGGTCCGGTTGCGGGGGTGTCCGCGGCATGGATGCCGCGGCCAAGCCCCCATGGATGGGTTTACGGCGTCCCCCGCAACCGGACCCACCCCGCCATCCCACGTAATCCGGCTCTTGCCGTTGACGTTGCCGTGGTTTCTGCGGGTGCCGGGCGCAGCCCGGCCGACCCCCCTCAATCCTGTTCGCGGTGGTAGGTCGCCACGTCTTCCCAGCCCATCTCGCGGGCATGCCGCGCCATGCGCTCGGCCAGGAACACCGAGCGGTGCTTGCCGCCGGTGCAGCCAAACGCCACGGTCACGTAGCTGCGCGTGCCATCCCCCAGCTTCGGCAGCCAGGTATCGAGGAAGTCCATCAGCTGGGCCAGGTAGCGCTGCACGTCCGGTTGCGCTTCCAGGTAATCACGTACGCCCGGTTCGCGGCCACTCAGCGCGCGCAGGTCCGGATCCCAGTGCGGATTGGGCAGCACGCGCGCGTCGAACACGAAGTCCGCCTCGGCCGGCACGCCGCGCTTGTAGGCGAACGATTCGAACAGCAGCGACAGGCGCGTGGCGTGGTCCAGTGCGAACTCGGTGATGATCCGCCGCCGCAATTGGTGCACGTTGAGCGCGCTGGTGTCGATCACCGCATCGGCTTCGCGGCGCAACGGCGCGGTCAGCTCGCGCTCGCGGGCAATCGCTTCGGGCAGGGACAGGCCCAACTGGCTCAACGGGTGGCGACGGCGGGTGTCGGCATAGCGCTTGAGCACGGCTTCGTCGCTGGCTTCGAAGAACAGCACCTTCACTTCCACGCCGGCATCGGTGGCCAGCTGCCGCCAGTTGTCCAGCTGGCTCAGGTCGGACTGGCCGCGCACGTCGATGCCCACCGCCAGGCGGCGCGGAGCACTGCCGTCATGGTTGGCCAGCAGGCTGCGCACGAAATCGGGCAGCAGGTTGATCGGCAGATTGTCCGAGCAGTAGTAGTCCTGGTCCTCGAAGGTCTTCAGGGCGACGGATTTACCCGAGCCGGACAGGCCGCTGACGATGATCAGGGTCGGGGCGGAGGGGATTGCGGTGCTCATGGACAGGCTCTTCGAGGGACGGGGGAATCAGGGTGTTCGCCGTTCCAGCAGGTTGCTGTGGCGGGCGATGAACATGGCCGCCGGGTCGATCCCCTTGGTGCGAAGGATGTGCAGGCGGGTGGCCGCCTCGGTCAGCACGGCCAGGTTGCGGCCGGGCATCACCGGCAGGGTGATCAGCGGAACATCCAGGTCCAGCACATGGCGGGTGCCCGAATCGCCGGTCAGGCGCTCGTAGCCATGTGGGGTGGGTTCGGTCATCGGCTTGGTCAGGTGGACGATCAGCCGAAGGTACTTGTTCTTCTTTACAGCCGTGTCGCCGAACATCTCGCGCACGTTCAGCACGCCCAGCCCGCGCACTTCCAGCAGGTCCTGCAGCAGCTCCGGGCAGGTGCCGTCGAGCACGTCCGGGGCGATCTGGGTGAACTCCGGCGCATCGTCGGCGACCAGGCGGTGGCCACGGCTGAGCAGTTCCAGTGCCAGCTCGCTCTTGCCCGAGCCGGCCTCGCCGGTGATCAGCACGCCGATGGAATAGATCTCCATGAACACGCCATGCAGGATCACACGCGGCGCCAGTGTGCGCGCCAGATGGTAGGACAGATGGTTCAGCAGTTCGTGGCCGCGCTTGGGCGACAGCCACAGCGGCGTACCGGATTCGTCCGCCGCCG